>Ga0255336_100642_pt1 | contig 46013 bp, 53 predicted proteins | sample MeOH1_35cm_T3_17_FD_189102 | JGI IMG/M metagenome (GOLD analysis project Ga0255336, IMG submission 189102) | Sandy soil microbial communities from University of British Columbia, Vancouver, Canada - MeOH1_35cm_T3_179 | ecosystem: Engineered > Artificial ecosystem > Sand microcosm > Unclassified ...
AGGGCTCTAGAGGTGTGCAGTGTACGAGAGTTGGCAGTTTCTACGATACTAGCAAATTTGGTGGGGCAGGGAAAATGTGCACTCGGAAAAGTTGCGCATTTTTTGGACTTTTGCACCTGACAATAAGTTTGGGCTAAGATAGAGAATCAGTTTTACACTCCACCCCATCTTCGGAATATCATTCTTCCTCACGACGACGATGGCGACCGGCCGATTTCGTAATCTTGGCAAGGATGAGAGAATAATGGTGGAAGAGGCATCTGGACACTGTCGACCCCCCGATTCTTCTCCTTCGGGGGTCCTCTCTTTCACCGTAGTACTCAGTACAAGATTCCGGTCCAACAAGTCAGCAGCCTCAGCACCTTCTCTGGACAGATTCTTATATCAGAGTCATCATGACGGCCGCTGTTGAACAGCTCCGAGTCCATTCGCTCAAGCTCGACGGTGCTCCGTCGCCGTCGCTTGCATTTGAGCCGATTAACCTACCATCAGGCAACCAACGTGTGCTGGGGCCGCCCCACCCCAGTGATACCGTCATCCCACTCGCATTACGCCCATCCAGCCACGACAATGCCGACGTTGATCTCGACACGGTCGTTCAGACGATAAAGTCTCTCCAGGCGCAGGACAGCATTCTCAGCAAAAAGCTTGCCCGCCACGGAGCGCTGCTCTTCCGGGGCCTGCCGATCCACAATGCCGAGGACTTTAGCAAGTTTGCCCATGCCTTTGGATACCAGCCGCACGAGATCATCGGCATTGTGGTCAACAGGCCATTGCTTGCTCCGAACGTGGCCCCGGCCAACGAATCTCCCAAGGAGGTGCTCATCTACAACCACAACGAGTCGCCACAGGTCCCACACGCACCGGAATACATTTTCTTCTATAGCCACAGGGCGCCTGCAAAAGGTGGCGAAACCCCCATCTCGTCATCGCTCGAACTGTTCTACCGTGCACAGCAGGAAATCCCCGAATTTATCAGCGAGCTCGCCGAAAAGGGGGTGCTCAGCAAGGTGACGTATAAGGTCGACAAGCAGTATGCGGGCGGATCCACCCTCAAACAGGCGTTTGGAAAGGAGATCCAGGATGGCGACGACGAGGCAACGAAGCGGGCAAAAATCGAGGCTCAGATTGCCCGTTACGGGAGGGGGAAGTATACGACCTGGGAATGGATCGACGACGGTATTGTCTTGACGCATCGGCTGCCCGCCATTCGCACTCAGCCCGATACCAATCTGCCCACGCTCTTTACCGGCCTCGCGGCCTACTACAAGAATACCCAAGTCAACACCAGCCTCAACAAGAACGTCACGCAGCAATTCTTTGGCGATGGCACGCCCATCCCCGAGAAATACATCGCACACCTGGCCAAAATTACCGACGAGATTCGCGTGCTGCACAAATGGCAGCAAGGTGACGTGCTCGTCTTTGACAATATCATTGCACAGCATGGCCGACAGCCGTGGGAAGGCGAACAGTCAGATCGTGTTGTGCTTGCCAGTCTCTTTGATGGTCCCAGCGTGCCCGGCGCTTATGGCTTTGGCGACTGGGCCCAGGTCGTCCAGGCTCTCAATGGGTAGTCGTTCCGTATCAGGTAATAGGTATATGTATGATTCAGGAGAGCTGATAGAGCCGGTGGAAATTTGATCAAGTTGTCGTAGTTTTCCATAATGTGACGGACGTGGTCTCAACTCCATCAGTGTACATCTCCTACTCCATGTACAGTGTTTGAAGCTTGCCACTTTTTCTGCTTTATCTTGATGTATTATGATACGATCTTCGTGATGGCTCTCGCTTCGGTGAGGATACTGGACGCCTTTGCATGCCAGATATGACAAGAAGGGTGTCATGACGACAATCCGCGACAGTCGCGGGACAGGAGTAGTGTTTTTCAGGAGGAGGGGCATGAGGCCAAACCCTTCCATATACTCATCGCCCTTGCCCCTGGGTGCTGGAGGAGGCAAGCTTAGAGGCTTGTATGCTATATGCTAGATTGCTAGCTAAACACAGAGAGACCTCACCTTGCTTGATCGCGCACTGCTTGACTCAGTTAGCAGTCTGACAAAGGTATTCTTCGAGCTCGTCTCCGCGAAAGCAATCGGTGATCTTCCTGATGTGGCTATACCTGTAAAGTCGATGCCGGCAAATCCCTCTCCCGCTCTCCATCATCCTCTCTCCACTCTAGTCCCCCTTGGACCCCTGTCCTGCTTCATCTTGTTTGGCCTCTGCCCGAACTTGGACTAACGCGACATATTACCTAGCTAATACATGCTCACCGGTAGTAAACACCCTCTCATTCAGCTTTGCCTCGTATGTGCGTGCGCGAATGGGTCAAGTGAGAGAATGTGAAAGCCAGGACCTACCAAATCCAGGGAACCATGATATTGGACAGCAGCACACTGTCAAGACAGAACCTCCATCGCTAACCTCGTTCTAGGCCAGGAGAAGCCCTGTGGGGTCAGTCTCTGAATCACTTACGACAACCTTTCTCGTTGAGAGCGTATAAATTAAATCACATATACCGCATGGCTCCACAGTATATACCACAGTAGTGGTGTTTGGATGGATCAATGAATTCCCACCAAGACCATGCCAAACTATGACATGGACCAGCGCCAAGACCAAATCAATTTGTCGCCAAGGCTATGATCAACCTGGCCTTCCCCCTAGCAAGACACTTCATCTCCATCTCAATAATTCCACATTTTGGTTTCTTTGGGATCGCCAGAGTGAATCTCGTTTGGAAAGACTCGATCTAAGCTATGGCTAGCAGATCGAGGTCTGCGAGCTGCTGCATGCTCCCTTCATCCCAAAGCAGACTAGAGCCAAGTTATTCCCATCCTCTGCCATGACCACGATCTCTCTTACCACACTCCCTTCCCCCTTCTTCCTAGTCCCGTCTCATACCTCCCGAGGTAACCTTGGCTAGGCGCAAAAGAAAATAAAAGAAAAAGGAGAACAAAGCTGTCTATTGTCACCGCGCCATGAATCTTACGTCCGTTCATGAGCACACCTCACAGACCAGCGAGAACAAGCAACCTCATCATACTTTTGTGTCCTTTGCCACGATGGATGAACAGAAGTAAGGGATTTATAGTAGCGAGGTGAAATCTCTTGGGTGGTTCGAATTGAACTGTTCCAGCGCTACCTCTCTTGATTCACCCCCGATCTGGTTCCCTGCTATCAAGGCAACCAATACATCATGCCATGACTTTCCCAGTGCCTAAGTACATGATGCTATAAAGAGGGACGCCGTTCAAAACCATGTTCTTTGGCCATCGACTCGCGTCCCAGGACTAATATCATGTTCGCCTTAGCGAACGTCCCCCTCCCAGACTCCTCAATGCACGCGTCTCTCTTCGCGATTCTCTAATCCCTCTTCGCTACCCACGATGGTCAACCATCAGATAACGTCTAACGTATCCATCTTCCAGATCTCTACGTCCATGACATCCTTTTCCTGAATTCTCTTGACCTTCCGACGCCACACAATCTCCTCCCGCTGCACGGGACCGTCCTCCTCCTGGTCGGTCACCTGAATCGTCTGCTCGACCAAGCCACCAATTTCCCAGACCTTGTGTCCAAGGCCGATATACTTGAGGTCGGGGAAATCACCCTTGGCGCCGTTCTTCTGGTCAGGAGAAAGTTCCTGGGCAAACTTCTCTTCATGATATGCATCGTCGAGCCCGGCGAAGCGGTCAAACATGGCCTTTCGTTTTCTGCCTTCGTCACCTCCCTGAGCAGGTGCTAAGACCCGAATGGCCCACAGGTTGGAGAGAAAGGGCATGAGCATCCGGATCATGTCGAAACTAGTGCATTCCATTGCGCAGGAGAGCTGGGTCAGATTGGGACACGAACGTATCAGTCGGGCGATCATGGCGGTGGGCAGTGGCCATCGCGCCGGGAGAATGAGATGTTGGAGCGTTGGCCCGCAGACATTGCAAATATTGTCAAAGTAGAGATCTCGGAGGGCAGTGTTAGGCGTCGCCACGCCCCTCGCGGAACGAGGAGTCGTCGATGACCCACAAGGCGCGGAAGCGGAAGCGGAGGGAGAACTCGCCTCTGAATTCGGCGGCGATGAGAAAGCCGTATCGCCCGGGGGCACATCGGGCTTATGTCGGGCGTTGATAAGATACAATCGCTCCAAACCAGTAGACCGAGCTAGGTCTTGGGCATGGTATGTGGCCAAGTGATCCAACCGGACTGATTTGGGTTTCGGATGCTCAACATCAATCGGGACAAGCCAGTTGCTGTCGAGAAAATGAGTCGCGTTGCCGTTAGACAGTGGGCCTCTATCTTCGTCATTGCCGAACGTGTTCAATGACGTGAAATGCTCGCAACAGGTGCTATCGACGGCATCGATCATCTCGACCGAATCGACACCGGCAAAAAGATTGTAGAGACCGACCGTCTTGAGTCTCAGCTTTCGTTTCGCGGCGATATTCCTCCGGAAGAAGTAGGACAGGTGGACGCTCGGCTCGCTCTGATCCCTCATGCGCGTCGAAAAATGCATCTGCAATGCCTCGAGCTTGGTCGCATGGAACAGCAGGCGCGAGATGTCGTCAGGATAGCAGAGCGGGTCGTAATGGGTCATCGTGAAGGACCGAAGATTCGGAAGGGGAGGGATTTCGGTGGTCGGTTGTGGTGACCGAGTGGTGGGGAAGCGCAAGTGTAAAGACTCCAGCCGCGAGAGGCTAGAAAGGCCGGCGTATACATTCGGCTGAGGTTTGGTGTTGAGATCCCACCTGGCGCGAGCAGAGGTCAGCCGTCATCCGTCTCGCACTCGACAGGGAGACAATTCACACCTGAAAGTCTCCAGCTGCGCACAGCGATCGAGACCGGCTCTGACGGCGATATTGAGGATCATGGCACTCTCTGAAACGCGACCCACTCGTGCATATTCCTCCAGGTCATGGGCCTTCCAAGAACCCTCGAGGGCCAAAGACCGCACCAGACTCGAGACGTTCCGCGTTACGAGCGCGTTGAGGCCCATCGAGAACGGACTCGCGCTCCCAAAGCCCTCCGGGAGTTCATCTTTATAACGGATCGAGTGATATGACGTTAAGGTGACCGATCTCCATAATTGGGGCAAGGTCATGTAATAGAGTACTCGCGAGGTCCGGCATAATCGTGCGAGGGACGCGACATTGTCGTCAAGCTTCGGCACGTCAATCCAGGGCCGGAGGAGGCATGATGATTCAACACCTTACATAGTGTATAATATGAACGATAATGTTGAGTGGAAGAACGTCCAGGCCGGATGCCCCTCGAGTTTCCACGCCACCGTTGGCACGGTAAACTCTCACAGAGTCGGCGCTCATGACGCTCATGACGGAGCGGCATTGATTGTAATCTCTCCTGCGATGTTGGCATGTGATCTCATTCACCTAACCCGATGATCGACTAGCTATTGGAGGCTGATGAGGTCTCAAATCCAAGGCTCATTCCTTGGGACATCCGCAGCCAAGCCCGAGCTCACGAAAAGGGTTCCACCAGAGCCTTTTCTTCTCCCCCCCCGGAACGGTGCCCTTGAGGGCCGTCCAACCCAGGACCTGGATCCAAACTTGGCCTGGCGACGATTGTAAATTGGCCAATTTGTCCGCGTACGATTGGACAATGACCGAGTACTAAAATGTGCCCTCGCAAGCAAGGATCCGTACCTGCAACGACTCCATACTTCGGGCAGAAATGGTGTATCAACCTGACATTACTCTATTGAGGGAATTTTGGAGGATGACCTAGTTCAACGCTTTGGGAGCCTCATCGGTCACATTATGCTAGAATCCCAGAGCGAGCTGGATGTAGACTTTCTGTACCCTGGCGACGGGAAAGAGGAGTAATCTATCACATGCCTGCGATGTAATCTATTACAGTGCCTTGTCATGAATTCGCTCCAAATACGTTTTTATACTCCTCGATGAGGCGTGCCACCAGTATTACGACCATCTCCTTCGCCTGCGCCCCTCTCGGACGCAGAGGTAGATGCGGAAGCCAACTCGTCGTCTGCTTGAGCTGCATCCGCCGGCGGAACAATCGTGCTGAGGGTCTGGGAAGAAGGAGCGGGCGGCGCTCCGGGATCTGACCTGTGGTCACTGGAAATTGGGAGGCTGTACTGAGTCTGAGTGGTGTCTGTATCATCCGCGTCCCGTTCGCTGATGGGCGAGATGGTGCCCCGGGGGGGATAAGTCGACCGTCGGGAGGACACGGTGGGGTTGCTTTGAGGCAACCTAGGAGGTTGGTTCTCTGCGTCGGATGTTGTCAGTGTCCCTGGTGCCATGACCGGAGTCGGACAGGATGTGCCGGCTCGAGATGGGCAATCTGACGACCTTGTCCCCGTGGAAGCCGTCCGTTGATGACCCGGCGCAGCTGGATGCTGAAGGAAATGGTCGTGCCCAGATTCCAGCTCGTCACCTGGCGGCCGCGTTCTCCCATCCGTTGGCGCCGGGATGAAGACCACGTCAGAAGCTTCATGACCCTGGTCCTGGCTCCCTCCCTCACCACCGCGACCGGTGATTTGATCGTCCGTGGTCGGCCCTTCCATTTCACCCATTTCTTCAGCAACGCCGTGCAAGTCATCGGGCGACCACGTCCGTCCGTTCGGTCTTGGGGCTGGTATCAACATCACCGGGAGAGCAGGGGTGGGAATACCAGCTGGAGTCCCGAATCGACCCTTCTGAGCGCTGGTGAACGCGCTTAATCGCGCCTTCAGATTCAGGTTCCGATCCGCGGGAGATCGCCGGATGCCATTGGCGTGTTGGGCATCGGCCACTTCAGCCGGGGGTTCTGCCCTCCTCCGTTTGAAAGGATTGGCAACAGCTTGCCACACTGGTCGGCTCTTCGAATGACTCGTCTGCTGTTCTGGTACCTCCTTCACTATATCTGATGACGTCGAGTCGGAAGTGGAACGGTCAGAGAACACTTCTTTCTGCATGATGACTGCGTCGGCCTGACTCATATTGTTGGCATCAACCTCTTCCAGGATCGGTGGCGAGGGGCTGGTCAAGTTATGATACCGGATGGCGTACACGGTGCTGGCGGCGCTGGCGGCGCTGGCTGAGTCGCTTCGACTCGGCGGCGTCACCGCTGGTGGAGGAACGGCCAGCCGAGTCGCCGGCGGGGGTTTTGGCGGGTTCGTCTTCGTGGCATCGGCGCCCGTGCTGATCCCATCGCCTGGACTGCCTCTCGTCTTGTTCCCCCGTGGCAGGCGTGCTCTGAGCCGTCTGAACCGAGACACAACGCCATCGGCGGTCCCTTTCGGCGCAAAATCATTCGACGCGACCCCGCGATCCCGTCCGGCCCAGCTGGCATCTTCCGAGGGTGTCATGTTGAGCATCTCGTCGCCGTCAAAGACCTCGCGGCCCAGGATGCCGTCTTTTCGTTCATCCCGCTCCAAGGACTCAATCCTCTCGACCCATTCCCACACGACCACACTCGCGGCCGCGGCGCCGACCCATCGAATGTATTCACCCCACCCGGCCACGTTTGGCTGAGAGATGTCCAGGACGAAAAAGACGACGGGGATCAAGACGGCAATCAAGGACAGTAACGCCACCAGACAGACATTCCTCATTTTGGGATGCCAGAACGCATACCGCCGTTTCGACAAAGAATAGTAGACGACACACGAGGCATAGATGAGTGAAATCGCGAGCTCAAACAGATAATTCAAGGCCGGGATCGCGTCCTGGAAACTCCTCGGTCGGGACGTCCTCGTGTTCTCGCTGACAAACGAATTCAGGATGCTGAAAATGGTGTCGAGAGAAACCAAGGCGAAGCCGAGCCATTTAATCGTGACCTTTTCTTTGTGCCTGGGAAACAGTCGGATCAATGTCTGGACTTGGGCCAACCACAAAAACGTGTCCGAGATCACTCGGACGATGCGGATCTCCAGGCTGCCCACCACTTCGTCCACCAGCTGGCTGGAGTCCATGTATCCTTGATCATATTGAGATTGAGCGACGCGAAAGGTGTCCGCGGTGGCGATCGTCAACGACACCGTCACCGTCAATGTGGCAATCTTTTGCAGAAGAGGCCGCCGTCCGACGCCAATGACGGAAGAAGACCCGTAGGAGCCCGAGATCATTCCCCGGCGGGAGAGAAAGCCCGCTCCTCCTCCTGGTCCTCCGACGTAAAAAGTCCGGGGAGTGATGAAGATGAGAATGAGAAGGATGTAGCTGATGACCGTTGCCGTCGCGAGAGCGAACACTTGTGGCGAGATGGACGCGTAAAACGGATCTTGAAAGCCGATGACGGTGGAGTTGCCCGTGGTATCAGGGCTGATGATCGACTGAGGATTGTCGCAGGGTAACATAAACGTCACCCTGGCCTCGAGGACGGAGGTTTGATTGTCGTTGGAGACCAGCACGCCTAGAAATCATTAGTCGAATAACTCGACACGTTCCGAGGAGGGGCTGACCGCCGCTGGGGAGAATCAAAGGAGTACACCAGACATGAGAGGCCGTCTGGGTCACGGCGGGCGTGCTCTGTTGACCCCATAACTGGCGCGCCGTCAAATGGCCAGACATGCCTTCGCTATCGTGGTGAAGACCTTGTCGCCAGCAGTTTTGTGAGTAGCATCATTGCATGTGCAAAGGGCCACGTGAGAAGCGAGAGCGATCACGCCTGCGTGTCCGAGTGCCCGTCTCATGAGCTGACGCCAGATGTTGTTCCTTTGAGGCCGTCCTGAATATGTGTCGTTATCAAATACCGCAGGAGTGCGCCCAGGACTTGAAGCCGATGTTGAGAGGCGTGGTCAGAGACCAGATCTGGAGATTTAGCTCCTCGCGGGGCGGAGCCCCAGCCAACCCCCATCCGACATGGACCGACCGCGATACCAGCAGGAACGCTATTCCATTTGGCAGCCCTTGGATCCACTGTTTACGGAAGACTAATAAATGTCATCGTCATTGCTCATATGAAGGGGTATCGTGTCTCCCAGGCTCGACGGGACCAATACACCAGCTGACCACATGTGGTCCCAAAGTCCGCCCACGTTGCTCTGCAAGCGTGCCTGCAAGCGTGCCTGCAAGCGTGCAAGTCGAACAATCGCTGAGAATTCCAAAAAAGAGGTAACAGAAAAGAAGGATCAGGAGAAAATGGCCGCGGTCATGATCATCATTGAAATGCTCCTTGACAGTCTCGCGCAAGCACTTTAGACGACTCCAAAACCACCACCGAACATTTCAATCTGGCCGTTCCATTGCATCTGATTGTAATCCTGATTGGTGATGAGTTCGAGCATGTCCTTCGGCCCCACGGTCGGCCCAATTCCGCCGAATCCCTGATCCACGGTCGCCTCGGTGTTGTGCCACAGATTGTCGAGCGGAAGGGCAAACCAGTCGGTCGCCTCCAAGTCCGCTGCCACGGTGGTATCGATGGTCGATTGATCGGGCAAGACAGTCCCCAGGTCATTGGTCGGGAGATGGAAATTCGGTGGCGGCATAAATGTTTGCGTGGAAAATTCCTCCATCGGCTTGGCCTCGATCTCTGCGAGAGGGTCGCCGAAAGAGTATGCCGGACTGACGTGAGGTAATGGCGACGTGCGCTCGGTGACGGTTCTATGCTGGTGCTGATGGTGCTGGTGATAGCTGGTGTTATTGTCATTCCGGTGTGGCGATTGGTGCCGTGAATTGTCGCGACTGGCGGCCCCGGAGCCGTTGGCGGGCTTTTGCACTCGAATCAAGGTCTGCTTGACGTACTTGACGATGTTTTGCACCAACCGCGCCGTGGACGAGCTCAGGTGCACATCATCCACGACCTCTTTGGTCATGGCATTGGTGATTTGACCCAGCAGATTCAACGACTTCCGCACCATAGTTTCATGGTTGCCCAGGCTAAAGCGCTGGAGAGAAGATGAAATGGTCAGCTTCCCTGATGACGACGGGGACCTGTGAAGCACGTACCTTCAATGTGAACATCATTCCCGACAGTGATCGGAGATAGATCCGTATGGGTGCGTCCCGGAGGTGTCCTTTTGCAGCCAGCCCGTCGACCACGAGGGACAAGATGGTGAGTGCAGCATCCGTCACTTCGTCAATGTAGAGCTTGTTGTCCTCCACAATCTTCACCAATGTGGTGGTTGGCATGTTGGACCCGTGCTCGATCCACGACTCCACCACGTTCTGGAGTCCGAGAGAATTGATGTACAGCCGAGAGTACTGGTATTCCATCAGGAGGATGCTCTGCATCACGGGAGAGATGCGTGACGCGACTTGATCAAAATGCTGCTTCCATTCCTGAAGGAGGCCGCTGAAGAGTGAAATGGACTTTTTGTAGGCACCGCTGGATGTCAGTTCTCTTGTATACTGGCGAGACGAAAAGACGTCGCGGTTGGCCTTTTCCAAGATGCCCGCAATATGCAGCCAGCAGCCCTGCATGATGTCGACGGCATCTTCTTCTTCTGCTTGTCCGTAGCCTTGCTCTTTGCTCGGTTGGTCAAAGACTGGGTCATTTTCCCATTCGGACACCTTGATCATCGACTGTATGCCCATGCGGCCGCAGGTCTGGGCGATGTACACCAGTAGCAAGCGCCGGATCCGTCGCTTTCGGACACAATCGGAGCCTGGACCATGCTGATGCTGACAACCGTAGTGGCTCGTGTCAAAGACCCCGAGTTCAAATGCGAGTGCTTGAGCCAGACCCAGGAGCATCAACGACATTCGATCACACCTCCAGGCCGGTTCCAACCAGCTCGCATAAGGCAAGCTGTCGTGGGTGTCGCTCGGCCCTCCGGCGAGGTCGTCGTCGTGCATCGTGGCACTGCCATTGGGGTCGAGGAGTGGATCTGGACTCCCGTCGTCGAGGAGTCGGGTGTCATCATCACTCGGAGGGAAATGGAGTGCACGAGGTTGCCAGTCGGTCAGGAGCAGAAGAGCTTCGATGGTGCCCAAGGTGCGCAGGCTTCCTCTCCAGGTGAATTGGCCACCATTCGACTGGCGCATCTTCGCGGCGCCACCACCTCCAAAGCCTCCTCCAAGCTGTTCTTGACCCCAAAGGAGTCGCTGGACCGTACTTCTCAGCGAGGTCCACAGTTTGTCATGAATATGATAGGATCTGGACACGGCCGCACTGCCAGAAAGCCGCATGCAACGAGAGGCAATGGCGAGGATGGCCAGGGCCAGAACGGGCTCCTCGGTGAGAAGGGCCAGGTGTTTCGCCGGTGACCGGAAGTCTCTGGTGACGACGGGAGTCATGGGAGCAAGCCGATCGTAAAAATACTCCACATATTGGATGGCTTCGGAAGCGGTAAACCAGCCAGCACGAACGAAGCGCATTCTGGACCACGCTTTCAGTCCCTGTTCCTGATCCTCTTGTTCTTGGGGCGTCAATGTCGTCTGCGGTGTCGCGGAAGGAGCTCCGGGACGCAAGCCAGAGATGGCCCGGGCACGTCCTGCCCGGTCGGCCAGAGACCTTCCAATGACGGTGGAACCAGGGTCTTCGGGGAGGGCATTGGCGGCGTCGACGAGAAGCATGATGTTATCCTGCGTACTCGAGACCGCAGATCGAAAGGTGGCCGCGGCGATCTGACTATGCACCTCAACGCTCACGTCTGATCCACGACCACTGTTGCTGGGCACATCCTGCAACTTGTGGCCCGCTAAGTGTGCATCGCGACCAAACGCTGCCGCTGCCGAAGTCTCATGATGAGGCTGAGGCGACTGCGACGGGGTTGGGTGATTTGGCGGACCCGGCCAACGGGGATGGGGGGCGAAGTCATTTGCCGTTGCAAAACCTCGAAGTGGTTGCTGCAAACCATGAGGACTGAATGCTTTGACCTCACTCTGTGATGTCGAATAGGTCCGACGCTTGGGGCCATGGCCTGGTCTTCCTTCACCCGTCTCCTCACCCCCGCGTTTCAGCTTCTTTCTCGTGGGCGCAAACTGGCATTCAAGACGTTCACGCTTGCATCGGGCGCAGGGAGGAGAGTGAGGGGCATCGACACCTGTCAGCTGGTCAGCCAGTGGCACGGGAACCCAAAACTTCCCGTCGAACATACTTCCCAAGTCACACTTGACTTTGCGATCCCGACAGTGCTGGCAAGCCTGATAGCCTCGCCGGTGTCGCGACGGCGGGTTGGTGCCATCTTCTCGGGGCTCGGGCGAGGACGATTCCTGATAGTCTGAGGCACGTGCGCCTTCCTGAGAAGAGGCAGGTCGCACAGCGTCGAATGCCATGTATACAGGATATGGATTTGTGATAGATAGAAGCTCGACATCACCGAGATAACCGATCTTGCCGCTTTGCCAACTGCGGCTGCGCTGGCGCTGGCGTTGGCATTGGCCCTGGCTCTGACTCGGGGTCGGGTTTAGGTTGCGGGGGGTTGCTCCCACAGCTTGGCTCGTGGCAGCCTCGTGGGCCGGGTGGGGTGGATCTGCACCAGGCGGCGGGCGGCGATGTGGAGGCTGGCAGCGATGTAGAGGCATATGGCGACCTTGTGTGCCAAAGGTAGAGAGAGTCATGGCAGCAGAGAGGGTTTCGCTCTTAGACAGCTCCATCAGAAGGTCCATGTATTATATTCGGGAAGAAAGAAGGACAGAGGGGGACAAAGATTTGGCCAACATGGGCCGGGAGATTTCCCTCAGATTTACGGCAAGAATTCACTGGACCTTTGGCTGTACCAGTTTCCGAGAGTATCCGCAGAGTGAATCCAATGCTGGAAGCGCGGACGAGGAGCAGGGACACGGAATCAGTCACTGATATACACGTGAGGCGGCGCCGAGGGCAGAGCTGAGGTCTGTCTGTGATCACCACATCGATCTCATTCAGGCTATCCTGCATCCCGGAGAATCCTATGCCGATATGGAAGACCCATAGTTGGTGGTGCCCCGACGAAGGGATCATCGGCCATCTCAGCGTCCTTCGCTTTCGAAGGAGAATAGGGAAGACCAGGACGACCGTTTGATGACGACGCCGCCGACAGCTCACTTCGCCGAGGGAGACTGCCCACATTGTCACTCTGACTCTGCACGCTCTCGTCACTCGTCCGTCGGGAGAGCGTAGGGGTGATTCGGGAGCCTAGCAGACCCCTGACACCACCGGCTTTCCGAGCCGGCAGTTCACCCGTTCCCGTGGTCAGGACATAGAGCAGATATTTTAGATTCGGGAGCGTGTGCCGAATGTCCAAGACGCGCAAGCCCGACCGATTCATCAGAAATTCAATGTCCTTGTTCAGGAGAAAGACGCCGTATTCGAATTTGTAGGCGACGCTGGTGGGATGCAGGGGAAACTTGCGCTGCGCCAAAGCCACCGATATCGGGTCGTCAATGAAAGACTCGGAGCCGTAAGGCTCGATGGGATAGGGAAGCGCAATGGAGAGGTAGAGCGATAGCTGATAGACGAGCTGGGCCGTGAAGCCAAAAGCGGCCGCAATTTCGTCGCGGTTGGTATCATTGAAAGTCGAGTTGGGCAGATGGATATCACGGATCATGAACTGCAGCGTCCGCGTTTTGATCGGTTCGATGGGAAAGATTTGGAGAAGCGTCTCGCTGATTCTTCGTATCTGGCCGAGTGATCCTGGGCCATTCTTCTGCAGCTTGGTCGAGAGATCGGCACTCATCTGGAAGAGCTCCTGCGACTCGAGCTGGACTTTGATCTCCGCTTCGCGACCCGTTTCGAGGACGTTGCGACGCCCCACCAGGGCTGCCCGAAGCTCGGCCCTTTTTTTCCTCAGCTGCCGAAGCTGCTTCTGCTCCGCCGAAACGGCGTGGGCCGTGTGACCGTATCGATCTCGCTGCTCAGACAGCTCTTGGTCAGCCCGGCGACCTTCCCGGACTCGAGCAAGCAGAGAATTGATGTCTGCCTCCAGCTGAGACCGAATCTTGATCGCATCTTGGATGCAGTCATCCAAATTCGCCAGTTGCATCAACGCCTCAAATGACGAGCCGGCCTTGAACGAAGCGGTCGTTTTCGCAGGGACCGTGGTGCCCATCCACCCGTGAGCTTCGGCCGGGAGATCGGTAAAGCTGGTGTATATACCGTCGGACAGGTGGAAGAGGATGCAATTCTCCGGGAGCGGGTGATGAAAGTTTTCCAGGTTGCGGCCAATGTATTGCAACGACCTCAGATTGAAGTCCAAGTCGACCAAGAGACAGTATTTATCCATGGTGGAATTCCTCGCCCAAACCCGAACGGTGCATTCGTCCGACCTCGACACTTTCGAATCGGCGCCATCCAGATCAAAAAAGGCAAAGCTCGGATTCATGCTCTTTTCAATCACCTCACTGATGTAGAAGGGCTCGGGAGCATGTGGACCGTGGAGCGAAACCCAGCTGTCAGCCAAACGGCTGGACACCACGTCTTCCAGCTTCTGCTGACGCGTACGAGGGTTTCCGGAGCTCCAATGGAGCGTGCTTCGTCTCCGGAGCCTGTTCGCCGGCGGCCGCCCTGGTCCCGTACCATTCTGTTCGTAGGAAGTCGACGACTTCTTTGGTGACCCGATCGGGGATGGATTCAGGGACTTGGACAAATCCGTATAGGACCGTGAGTGTGTCAATCCTCTGTTATCATTTTGCAAAGCCCGCTTAGTCGGCGATACCAAGTTGTAGGGCGCATCATCGTCTGTGATGGTTACTCCTCGACGTCTCGCGCTCGTCAAGCTGACGTGGAGATTGCGCAGCGAAATACCATGGAGATGGCGAAGGCGCCGATTCTGGAGACATGAGATGGCGCACACGGACAATCATCGAGGCATTCTCTGCTTACCCACGGAAATAAAAATGGTCGCTCATGGCGGAGTTTCGGAGGCAGGTTGCCATCATCTTCATGCTCAGACATGGCCCGTGGCGCACCGACTCATTGCGAATAACCCTGAAGCACAGCTTCACCGACGGTACACTGAAGATGGGCGCATCAAAGCAGACAGGAGTGGCAATCTCGGCGACGTGCACAATGGGAACGTGGGCATGTCCTGGTGGTGATGTACTCTGGCTGCGCGAACCAATCAGCCATTGAGGAAAAGAGCTCTCCGGAATTCAATGCCAAGGATGCTGTGCAGGAGATCTTGGTCCGCAGCCGAATGGGAGTCTGTGGTCCATTCGCCCGTCGCCTTCAAGACTTTGGCAGACAAGTCTTCAAAACATGGTGCACAGAGTCAATAACGTTGTCCCATCGCCTGTCTATATCGTATTTCATCCGTGCAATGGAGGTCAATGCTGTCACAGGCGGCCTGTCTACCAGCAGTTCAACATCTGAGATAAATAGGTAGGTCGCGCATGCGATCAAGAACAGATAATGGGTCTATTCATGGCCTTTCACACGTACTGTACAGGATCGAGGAAGATCTTAGCGACAACAGGATCAGCTCTCCAGGAGCACTTTGGCAGCAGAAAACGTTGTTAGGGTCGACGGTTATGGTGGTGTCTCCTCGTGTCATTGACCTGTCAGGATTTAGGCAATCTCAGGAGACGAGAGAAGCTGGGTAAGCCGCATAGGCCATGCGGAATGCAGCCTCCTTTTACCTCCACACCCGCTTGTCTAGTACTCGAACATCAGCAAGAACAAACTGTGCCGCACCTCGACGTTTTCAACACATATTCTCACGTCGGCTGTGAGGAGAAATTCCTTCGCGGGAATGGCATTCTCCCATGACCTTCTCACCCCTACAGGGTTCTCTGTGTCTGACATCTGCTCAAACTCGTGCTAGGGTTGACAGCAGTCTACGGCCGCCGCCCAATTTCCTGAAAGGACCTGACAAAACCAGCTCGCAAATAGCGGAACGAGCAACAAAACGTGCACCGCAGAGGCCATGCGGAGCGTCATCACATAAATCTCGTCGTTTCCCATCGGATGACTTTGGTGAGAATCACTCTTTCGTGGAAGCACGACCCACTCACTCCAGTCACTCCTTTTCGACCACTGCCTGAGTTTTCTCACTTCTGCCCTTTCCACCCCTCGGGATCGGCTTCTTTGACATTTTTTTTGTTCCTCTTGAACGTAATGAAGAAGTGTACGACGATTGCCCTGCTGGTGGCCGGCGCTCAAGCATTTGGGTGGTCGATATGGAGTGATCCAGATGTTACGGTCACTTCCACCGTGACCCAGACACACTATACCTGTCCTTGCAGCGAGACGCCCAAGGATGGTGACTGGGTCCATTGGGATCCTGTCCACTCCACGACCGACACACCAGTTTCTCCTCTGGCCGGAGACTGGGCCAACTGGGATCCGTCCACAGTCTCCCTCGTTTCCACCAAGACTGAGGACTGGGCTAACTGGGATCCGTCCACAGTCTCTCCCGTTTCCACCAAGACTGGGGACTGGGCCAACTGGGATCCGTCCACAGTCTCTCCCGTTTCCACCGAGACTGGGGACTGGGCCAATTGGGACCCTTCAACAAAGTCGCCCGTTTCCACTCAGCCTGAAGGAGGGCCATCTGTTGCTGCGGTTTGGAAGGAGTGGACCACCTCATCCTCACTGCCTCCCTACGCGAATACGACCACTACGTCTTCTGGTCAGTCGACAACTTCAACCACGAGCTCGACCACGAGTTCGACCGACTTGTCTGGCCCCGAATCAGCCTCTGGCACAAGCACGAGCCTGTCGACAACGAGCAGCTCCACGACGAGCAGCTCCACAACGAGCAGCTCCACGACGAGTAGCTCCACGACGAGCAGCTCCACGACGAGCAGCTCCACGACGAGCAGCTCCACGACGAGCAGCTCGACGACTATATCCACCACGTCTTCGACCACTTCCACTTCCACCTCTGCTGGGTTACCGACACAAACGTACGATGCCACGAATGTCGATTATCAAACTGCCATTCTGACACAGCACAACGTTCACCGGACCAATCACTCGGCACCGGATCTCGTCTGGTCGGATCAAATGGCGACGATCGCTCAGGAGATTGCTTCGACATGTTACTATGCCCACAACATGTGAGTGGAATCGTATGGTGCTCCCACTGCTGCTAATGTTGTCTCAGATCCGTCGGGGGCGTTGCTTACGGACAGAACATTGGCGCTGGCTACCAGGATAATCAGGTCGCGGCAATGATTACCAATGCTATGTACAACGGCGAGATGCCGAACTATCCCGAATATGGTGTGGACAATCCAGACATGACCAACTTCAGCAAATGGGGTCACTTCTCCCAGATCGTCTGGAAGGCCACCACCTCTGTTGGCTGTTACACGCAGTACTGCCCGAATGGATTGGCGAACACAGGATCAGGCGTCTCACCGTACTTCACCGTGTGCAACTATTCCCCTCAAGGTAGGACAGCCTCGACCCGAAGGTGCCATGGCTCCAACTGACATGCTTCAGGCAACATCGACGGGGAATACACCAATGTGGGAGCTCCATTAGGTGAAGATATTGTGGTTGTCATTGGTTGATTTGGTGATGGGATTCAAAGCCAGGCTTTCTCGAGAGACATTTGTTCGACATTATCAGTATTAGAAACTTGTTGGTTATGCGGTGTCAGACTAGAGACATTGCGGTTTGATGGAAACATATACGATATTCCATGAGGTGCAGACCCGGATCCACCACCAGTTGCCCTCAGGTCTATACGATTTTACCAAAGACTCTCGATGTCGGACCATGCAACCAGGTCCGTCAGCTTCTTGTAGTTGATCATCCTCGGCTGAAAGCAATTCCCGCCGTCTTCTATCGGCTCGTCTACCGTGACTCCGAACGCCGTGCTCAGCAACAGACGCCAGTTGATTCTGATCATGACCGAGGCCGCGATTATCGTCTCAGGCTATCAAGACGGGCCTGAAGATCGTCATCTTCGCCGCCACCACCGCCAATGGCCTGTGCCACGCGACCTTCGGGAACGGCAGTTTTTTGCAAACCAGAAGGCGTCTCGCCGAGCTATTCACCGTCAGGCTCGATGCCAGAATCAAAGATCTGATGGGTGGCCAACTTACCGCTTGCTTCAGATCAACGCCAATCTCGTCCAGCACTTGATTGACCACTTCCTCGCCTTCCTCTTCGTCCTCCAGACCGGTGACGTCGTCAATGGCATCGTCCATCATTTCCTGCCTCTGGTCCATGATGTCGTTTTCGCGCTCGAATTCCATGGCTATTCTCTGCAACGCGGGCAAATTCATTTGCCTGTTCATGGTCCCTAACAGGGCGGTGGCGCCTTTCATTGATTGCATCATTTGTTCGTTACTTCTGACAGTCTGTGTGCATGTTGTGGTCAGACTCAGCGGCCCGTGTACCCGCCCGGGCAATCATACCTGGATTCGTAGCGAGATGGCCTGCAATTGTGTGCGCATCTGGTAGAACTTTCCGATATACCTGAATTGACGGCTCAGCCGCTGGACTGAAAATGGCTTGCTCGCAGTTTTGTCTACCTTCTCGTCCGGACCAAGTCTTTGGCTTGTATCCGCGCGGCGCCCACCTGGCCATTTTTGGCGCTCTTCTTGATGTCCTGGACCAGTTTCTTCTCCTGATTCTCGAGTTTGACTCGCTCACGATCCAGTTCCCGTTGCGTCTTTTCCAGCGCTCTCTGATGCTTGCGGAGACGCTCCGCTGTGGTCATGCGCTTGCCAAAAGCCCATTCTATGATCTTGGTGGTGTCAGCCCAGTTGAGGAGCACAAAGACATAACCCTTACATTCATGGTTGGGAGTTTGGAACCGTCAGAATAAACCGCAGTTGAACACTAGATAAATCGACAGCAGCAGCAACACCAGCAACGGTAGTAGTGGTGGTTCAGTGGAATCAAAGATCGGCCGGCGCAGGAGCCTGTGGCGTGACGTATCCACGGCGCTTTCTGCCGAGCTTGCAGCTGGCAACGACCCGTCCAGTTTTATTATTGCTATGGTCGTCTAGGTTGCCAGGCTCACGCCTCTTGCTACCGCTGTTCTTCCATCGCTGCACCTACATCTCGACTATGAGTCAATCTTATTTCGATCGCAATGACGTCTCGGACGAAACAGGGGAGCAGGCTGCCCCAAACGCCGATGAACAATCGCCCGCCCCACAACGGAATGACCCATCGTTCCAACGGCAATACATCACGGTGGGGAGTGGAGGAGAGCCTGCGCATGCGGCAGCACTGATGGCAGAGCTGGAACATGATTCAGGCTATGGCAGCATGGCCGGCGACAGTCAAGGCGCCGGTGGCGAGATGCGCGCATGGGAGGATGAACTGCTCCGGGACAGACCTACGCCCGCACACACTCCACGGCCAGCGGGACATTCTGGATCGATGACGGAGACAGAGAAGCGCGCGCTCGCGAGCCATGTCCATCAATTATACTACAATCAGAATCGCGTCGCTCTCGCCAAAGCCATCGGTCAGACGGTCGAGTTGCTGAAGCAGTTACAGGAAATGAACGCCCAGTGGCCCGCGCACTATCCATCGGTCCAGAAGACCGAGAGTCATCCGGGGCGACCAGCTTTGAGTCATACACAGTCGACCAAGGATAGGACAGACTTTCCGTGGGAACCAATTGGCCATCCCGCAAAGCCACGACCGACCACCCCCAGAAGGGCGGGGACATCGGCGGGAGAAGTCAACACGGGCGAATCGAGTTCAGATGTTCAGAAAAGAAAGCCGGCAGAGCCGCGGCTGATCAGCCCGCAGATCGCACAAGAGTTTTCCATCTTGAAGTTAGATCTCAAGGTGGGCGCGCTGTCCCAAGCCGAACTGGTCCATTCGCTGGAAAAGAAGTCGATTGCGTCGCTTCTCGACGGCAAAATCAGCCAGAGCGTCCGTCATCTTCTGGCCCTCCGCGATCGGATTGAGGACACATCGAGTAAAGTGCTCGTGACGGGTGACCTGAACGCGGGCAAATCGACCTTCTGTAACGCTCTCCTCCGGCGGAAAATCTTGCCCGAAGATCAACAGCCCTGCACGGCCCTCTTCTGCGAGGTCCTCGACGCCAAAGAGAACGGTGGATTGGAAGAGGTCCATGCGGTCCACAAAGATTCCATCTACAATCGCAACGACGAAAGCACGTACGACGTCTACTCACTGCACGAATTGGAAAATATTGTGGTGGACAACGATCGATACATGCAATGCAAAGTCTACGTCACAGACATCCGAAGCATCGATCAGTCCCTCTTAAATAACGGTGTGGTTGACATTGCCTTGATCGATGCTCCGGGGCTGAATTCCGATTCGGTCAAGACGACGGCCGTCTTTGCGCGGCAAGAGGAGATCGATGTCGTGGTGTTTGTCGTTTCGGCCGCCAATCACTTCACCCTCTCGGCCAAAGAGTTCATCTGGCAAGCCGCTCATGAAAAAGCTTACATTTTTATGGTGGTGAATGGTTTCGACAATATCCGGGACAAAGAGCGCTGCCAGAAGATGATTCTCGAGCAGCTCTCCCGGCTGAGCCCCCAGACCTTCAAGGAAGCATCCGAACTGGTCCACTTTGTCTCGAGTAACGCGATCCCCGTGGTGCCTGCTTTGCCCCCTCCGAATGGTGACGGCCCGAGTGGTGGCGAGGCCGATCCGTCCGGCAATCCTGGCGATGATGATGACAGCCACGGCGGCGATGATGACAATCACCCCCCGGCCGGGGGCAAGGGCAAGGACAAGGGCAAGGACAAGGAGAAAATCCAAGATTTTGAAGTCCTCGAAGGCGCCCTCCGACGATTCGTCCTGGAAAAGCGAGCGCGGTCAAAACTGGCGCCGGCCAAGACGTACCTGATGAACTGTTTAGGGGACATGAATGTTCTCGCCACCGTCAATCGGGATGTTGCTCAGTCAGAACTCGATCGAGTGTCGAACGAGCTCGCTCAGCTCGAGCCCGAATACGAAGAGCGACAAAAGCAGCGCAGCATCGTCTCGGAGCAAGTCGAGAAAGACATCGACAGCACCGCGGCCGAAGTCTACAACCACACGCGATCGACGCTCTCCAGCACCATCACCAACGTGGGCCATGCCGACCACGGTGTTGAATATCCAGGCTTGTTCTCGGCATTCCAGTACGCCGAGGACTTGCGTGTCGCCATGTTGGATCAGATCTCTGCCGCCGTTCGTGGCTGCGAGGAATATGGCCGGGCACGGACCGTCCACGGGGTGAGCATGATCAAGTCATTAGGTCTGTTGCACGTCGGTGAAAGCTACGAGAACCTGAATTTCCGCGCCGACCTGATGTTCCAGCGGAGAAAAGACGCTCTGGCCCGCACCGTCGACACCGAGATCGAGATATGGGACTTTATCGACGTCGCCGGTCTCTGGGAGCGACAGGAAAAGACCCTCGGAACCGGATTGGCCGTCACCGCGATCGGGACCCTGGGCTCCAGAGCCGTGGGAGGAGTCAGCTGGGTCGACGGGGCCTTTGGGGCCGCCAAAGTGCTGGGATCACGCAATTTGCAGCGATTGCTGGTTCCTGGCATGATCACCGCCGGTGAGATCTCTTCCTCCTTTTTCCCCATTGGACCCATGAACTAACCTCGACAGTGGTTCTGGCCGCCGCGTACATCCTGTCGACCATCCCGCAGGCGTTGCCTCCTCGGTTAGCACGCAAACTGTCGGCGACGCTGGCCTCCATGGACTACACGCATTCCAACGCCAGCAGGATTTCGTCCGAAGTTCGGAGAGTGTTGCGCTACCCTGCCCAGCAGCTGACCGGTGACCTCCAACGCTGCGTGGAGGAGCTGAAGCAGAAGAAAGAAGACGTCGGCAAGGTCAAGAAGGAGTCTGACGTGGCCAGGAAGTATTTTGGGAATTTGGTCCGTGACTCGAGCGAGATGAGGCGCCGAGTGGGTAACATCGATCTCGAAGGCCCAATTCCCGGCGCGGCCGGTGCTTATGTCAATGGGTCCTGATGATGCTGCCCACGTTTATGTCTTGGTCTCTCCCCTTGCTTCCCCTCGAGGATGATTGCTGTTTTGGACGCCAGGGAGTCTGGCCAGGCAGGCGGGTCGGCGAGAAAAATGCAGTGATATGCACCGGATGGCCGTTCTCTTTTCACATCTCCATAGATGACACATCTGCCATATCTGTCTATTGTAGCATAGTCACATAAATTCGATGAATATCCGATTCCGAGACTGACCCCGTGCTGAGAGGGGCCAGCCGTGCGGAGAAAGGGAGAATCATTGACAGAATAATGTCGACTATTGCTCCAGTGAAACTTGCCGTAGCAGTAATAATCCGACTTCGGCTCAAGTGGCGGCCTAGCCTACACTCTGAAGTGCAGCAAAAGGCGAGGCCCGAGCGAGGGTGCAGGCAGCCCCGCGTGCCAGCGGCCATTCCAGAGGCCACAACCTGCACTGCCGCTTTTGCAACTCACTCCACCATCCTGTTCTGTCGTCGCTCTCTGCAGGGCAAATATCGATCTTGTGCATACACTTCTCCTCCAGCTTCACGTTGAGAGCCGGAAACTTGCTGGCACCGTTCGGGTCAAAGACTCGACCTATCACCTGGCATCGGCGGTCACAGCCCATTCCCGCTTCCCCTCCCCCACAGACGTGTAACACTCACTCGTGACTCTGGCCTTGCCACACAGCACTGATCATCACTAAGCGCCGGAAGCATTCTTTGTTCCTTCCTCGCCATCCTCTCTACCGCGCTCCCCTTCATCTCCGACCCCCGCGGCGCATCATCTGGGTGGTCTTCTCCGGATCCCAAGGTCTCTCGGCCACGTGCAAAGCCGGCCCTCCACCTGTCGCGCCCTCTGAGACTCTGTCGAAAACTGCGCCGGCGATTGATTGCGAGACTCTGTGAGCAGGCTTCAAACTGGCTGGCACAACCGACAGGAGATCCTCCGCTCATGGAGGCTTTCTCAACCGTGTCTTCGGCAACAAGAAAGAGAGAGAGACAGATTCAGACTCCAGCTTGACGAGTCCTAGCACGACGACTCCTGCTCCTCGAATAAGCACCGACAGCAATCGTGTCGCCGCATCACCCGGTGGCATCAGCCTGAAAACGAACGACCTCAACCGGAAAGTCGAGTCTCCGGCTCGTAAATCCAATGACCTCGGCGCTTCGCCGACGGAATCAAAGAAGCGGAGGAGTAGTAGCACGGCCAAAGCGAAGGAGATCTTTACCCAGGCCAAGAATTCCTTGATCCACGGTGACAAGGATGGCCCTCAGACGCCGATGCAGAAGTTGAGCAAGACTGATGCCGCTCTCAGCGTGCCGCAAGGCTCCAACAACAACTCGGCTGGGGAATCTCAACCCACGCTGAACTCTTCATTTCTGGTCGGGGTGACGGAAGACAAGAACCGGAAATGTCGACGGACGATGGAAGACACACATTCGTACCTCTACAACTTCCTGGGCACGCCCGCGCCGGTCTTGCCGTCGGACGCTTCGCTCAAGAGCAAGAGGTCGTTGGATGACAAATCCAGTTTGACGACCGTGCCCTCGGAGCCCCTTCACCACGTCGTCGAGACGGACAACGGCTACTTTGCCATCTTCGACGGCCATGCGGGCACCTTTGCCGCCGAGTGGTGTGGAAAAAAGGTCCACGTCATTCTCGAAGATCTCATGCGCAAGAATCCCAACACGCCGGTGCCGGAGCTTCTGGACCAGACATACACGGCGGCCGACAATCAGTTAGAAAAGTTACCGCTGAAAAACAGTGGGTGCACGGCCATCACCGCCGTCCTGCGATGGGAGGATCGCGTGCCGACGAACCATTCCGCGACCGGATCCCAGGCCATTGCATCGCTCGCGGCCGCGGCGGCACGGGAAGCGGAAAGTCAGGAGTCGAAAGACGCCCACGACTCGACGCCCCGGTCGAATTCCACGGCCGAAGCAGCCGCTCAGGTCATCCAGGAGGCACGACAAAAGGCCACCCGGCAGCGTGTCCTCTACACGGCCAACGTCGGCGACGCCCGGATCGTGCTGTGTCGGAACGGCAAAGCGCTCCGCCTCTCGTACGATCACAAGGGCATGGATGAGAACGAGGGTCGGCGCATATCGAAAGCGGGCGGGTTGATATTGAACAACCGGGTGAATGGCGTGTTGGCCGTGACCCGGGCCCTGGGCGACTCGTACTTGAAGGACTTGGTGACCGGCCATCCCTACACCACCGAGACGGTCATCCAGCCCGATCAGGACGAGTTTCTCATCCTGGCGTGTGATGGCGTAAGTTTCCGTTTCCGTCCAGCCTGTTCAAGAAGACTGACCCGAATCAGCTCTGGGACGTGTGCTCCGATCAAGAGGCCGTCGATATGGTCCGACACATCCAGGATCCACAAGAAGCCTCCAAGATGCTGGTCGATCACGCTCTCGCTCGTTTCTCTACAGACAATCTCTCCGTTATGGTGGTGCGATTTGACCGGCAGAAACTACAGAAGAACACCCAGATCGACATTGGCGTGGAAAGCGAGTTGGCCAAGGAAAAGGGAGCCGTCAGTGAGGTGGAGATGCTCGTCGGCGAAGCCCGTCGACATTCCGGCGTGATCGAGGAGGGCACCGTGTCCGACGGCGACTCTGAAGAGCTCCGACAGATGGTCATCCAAGAGCAAGAAGACGAGGACCAGGAACCTGGTCCGGAACTGACACCCGAAGGCAAGCTGGAGGCCGACAAGATTTTGTCCGCCAGCCGGCAGGAACAACAGCAGGAAAAAGAAAAAGAAAAGAGCGCAGAGAGCTGACGTGGGGTCGTCGCGGCGATGTGACCGTTTTGTTTTCTTTTCCGACGCGGCACCCTTTGCCGTCCATTGCTTCGACGCCGCAGGCTTGTCAGACGAATGGACACTTCCTTCTTGTGAGAACATTTGGCTTCTGCTGCCGACGGCACCCCATCTGTGTGTCAGGGCCGCAGCCGAGGACGCAGCGGAGACCGAAGTGGTGATGCTGCTGTAGATAGATAGCAGGAATGATATTGTCTGAATAGCTCGAGGGACGGGAGAAAGACGGATCATCCTCGACCTGGAATGGAAAGCAATGATTTTGAGGAGTGCTGGGGCGTTGAGGTTGGGCGGCCTGGTCCCCTTCCGGAGTACGGCACCGCACAGATCTCCACTCCTCGGATCTGGGTTAGTAGAGATCTCTTCTAAGCTTGCAGTGCGTGGGGCCGACTAAGCAGCTAAATCTCTGCTTGAGCGGAGAAAAGGTTGCGAGAATAATGTCAAAGTCAAAAGCTTTGGCCCTGTTGCCAGTAGCACCAGCTCCCATCTCACCGGCATCCACCTTGAACGCTCCCTTGGTCCTCTGTTCCTCTCACTGACAGCGACACATCCCTCTACCCTTCCGTACGAACGAGCGGAGGACTATTTTCTTCCTTTCTTCCTTCCCTGCAGGGGTTATTGATCGGCTAAATATCCCTGGTCGGCGCCAGGCCGCTCTGACGCTTATCAGTTCCACAGGGCGTGAGTTCAACGTGAGCAGACCCACCCTCCAAATAAAAAGTATACTTGCGGTCACGGCCCATGCCTCCTGATGTCCTCTCCATAAACGCGCCCATCCAAGGTCTCAACGCTGCCATCATGGCCCGCAAGTTGGCCCTGCGGCAGCCGGCGCCGCCAGGCGGCTTCTTCTCCCCTATAGCACCACGCCGGTCCATCTCGAGCCTGGCACGGGCAAGCCGGCGACCCTCTCCAATGGTGCTCCAGACGCAGCGCATCGCTCTACCCCGGCCTCTTCTCCTGCAGTCATTTCGCCGGCCGTATGCTGAGGGACCTCAGGCGAATGTCTCGGCGGAGCCCAAGGCCCAGAAGCGGTTCCCATTCTTTCGCTGGTTGTGGAGGATCACGTACCTCTCTGCCGCTGGCGGCCTGGGTTGGCTGGCTTACAGCATCTGGGAGTTGCGCAATCCCGCCGAGCAATTCGCCCCCGATCCGAACAAGAAGACTCTGGTCATCCTGGGTGAGTCCATGGCGCTGCTTCGCTGACGGTCGTGGCTCATTGTTCCCAGGTACCGGTTGGGGCTCGGTCTCTCTGCTGAAGAAGTTGGACACGGAAAACTACAATGTCGTGGTGGTGTCACCCCGAAATTTCTTCCTCTTTACTCCTCTGCTGCCATCCTGCACGACGGGAACGATCGAGCATCGTTCCATCATGGAGCCGATCCGCAACATCCTCCGACACAAGAAAGCGACGGTCCGATTCTATGAAGCGGAGGCGACCAAGATCGACTACGAGAAGAGGATTGTGTATGCCAAAGACGACTCAGAAATCAAAGGAGATACCATGGAAACCGAGATTCCCTTCGACATGCTCGTCGTGGGAGTCGGGGCCGAGAACGCCACCTTTGGCATCCCCGGCGTGCGTGAGCATTCGTGTTTCTTGAAGGAAGTCGGCGACGCACAGAAGATTCGCAAGCAAATCATGGACTGTGTGGAGACGGCGACGTTCAAAGACCAGTCCCCCGAAGAGGTCAAGCGTCTGCTACACATGGTCGTCGTCGGTGGTGGCCCGACCGGGGTGGAATTTGCGGGCGAGCTGCAGGACTTCTTCGCCGAAGATCTGTTGAAGTGGATCCCCGAAATCAAGGATGACTTTCACGTCACCTTGGTCGAAGCGTTGCCCAACGTCCTGCCCATGTTTAGCAAGCAGTTGATTGACTACACCGAGTCATCCTTCAAGGAGGAGCACATCGAAATCCGCACCAAGACCATGGTGAAGCGCGTCACCGACAAGTATATCGAGGCCGAATCCACCAAGCCCGACGGGACCAAAGTCCTCGAGCAGATTCCGTATGGTCTTCTGGTCTGGGCGACCGGGAATGCGTTGCGCCCGGTCGTCAAGGACCTCATGTCACAGATTCCGGCTCAGAAGAACGCTCGGCGCGGCCTGGAGGTCAACGAGTATCTCGTCGTCAACGGGACCGAGAACATCTGGGCCGTCGGAGACTGCGCCGTCGCCAACTACGCCCCGACAGCCCAAGTCGCGGCCCAAGAAGGCGCCTTCCTGGCTCGGCTCTTCAATACCATGGCCAAGACGGACGCCATTGAGGCCGAACTGAAGGAGCTGTCCGCTCAGCAGGCCGTCGCCCGGCCCGACGAACGCAACAAGGTTTTGGAGCAGATATCGGAGAGACAGAAGCAGCTCCGGCGCACCAAGCAAATCGGCCCCTTCCAATACTCACATCAGGGTTCTCTGGCATATATTGGCGCCGAAAAAGCGGTCGCCGATGTGAGCTGGTTCAGCGGCAACATTGCCTCGGGCGGTACCATGACCTATCTTTTCTGGAAGAGCGCGTACTTGAGCATGTGCTTTAGCAGTGAGTGTCTCCCTCCACGTCCATTCCCAATACCATTCCCTGCCACATTCCGTCCATTCCCGAACGAAGACGGGATGACTCTAATCTGCTCCAGCTCGCAATCGCGTCCTCGTCGCATTTGATTGGTTGAAGGCCAAGTTTTTGGGCCGTGACGTGTCGAGAGAGTAGATGCTTCATTGCTTTGATGGCAGTAGCATTACTCTCTCCACTGATTCGCGGGTGCTTTTGGGAGGTAAAGGCTGTGTACGGTTTTGCTGGCGGCTGGCTAGCCGGTTGGGAAGTACTGGTTGGTGCGACCCTTTTGACATGGGTGTCGTTGAATTGAAATCGTATGCTTGTATGCTTTCACTTGTCAAATGATGCTGGAATGATAGATTGCGCACCAACTGACTTGTTGACATCTCCCTGTTCCTCTCTTGTATCCCGTAACACACCTTGTCACCTCACGTCTTGACCTCTGTATCTGCTATTAACACCGCCCCACAACAGCAACCTGGTTCTCACTTTGTCTGATATTGAAGTACTGGTGTGCCGGTGAGCGTTATAGTTGACACTAGCATGACCACCAGCATAGTCACAGAAAATACGGCACTCTTGACTTTAAACAGATCTTACTGGCTCGGGCTTATTTAACTTCTTCCGACCATAATTACCTATAATGACCATCGAATAGATGCTCTGGTGGACTAGATGGCGCGAACACACTTCCGGAGCAATATCTAACCTGGTCTTTGTTACGACCTCAACAGCAACGGGAGAGATAACGAGACAATTACAGGACAGGGTTGACAGGCAACGCAAGATCAGGTCACTCGCACGCCATGGGCATGACTGACCGCCAGACTGAAGAAGGGTGGGAACGTTGGCATTGCCTCATTGTCTCCACCATCAACACTCGACTATCCTCATTGCCGATAACAGTGCTATCCTCTCCTCTCTTCATCAAGACTAGACCTCATTTCGAGGACTGACGAGTGAAGAGTGGTACTCCCTGTTACTCAATCCATGCCTCTCATTCGATTCATTCGTCAGAAAAGTATTCCATCGCCCGCCTCCCGACCATGTAATCATAAAAAAGCCACACCATAAGACGATGACATGGTGAGATCTCTTAGTCTTTACGCCGAGGTGCTTTGCATTTCGGTCCAATGGCATTGGACCACACCATCCGCGAGCGCCATGCTGTGTGCAATAAAACATTGAACTGGAAGCCAATGGTCCCGGCCGTCGCCGGTCAGGATGTCATCCCAGTTCATCAATTTCCCTCTCTTTCGCTCTGAGCGCCGCTCTCATTTCTTCAGCTTCACGCATCAGTTGCGCACGGCGTTCGGTTCTCCCTCTGTCCCGACCACCGGCGTCATGATTCCCCGGGGATTCCCTTTGTAGTTCTCGTCGTTGGGCTTCGTGTTGTTGGCGGCCACCATCCAGTAGAGCCGGATCTAGCTGCATGCCTTCCGTGGCGGCGGCGGCGGCAAGGCGGACCTGGGCCGCAAAATCATCGGAACTGGCTGAAGAAGCAGTCTGGGCCTGGGGTGCACTCGGTGGTCGTGAATCGGACGGTGGATCGGGGACATAACCAGTGTAATCCACGGTCGGCGGTGATCGTTTCCGCTTGGTGGCCGGTGGGTGTTCCCCGGGGTCCTGCTGTCCATCCTGGTCGGGGGAGCCGGGTTCGGGTGTGATGGACAGAGCCTTCTGAGACGGACTCGCTTCTGGTCTCGCGACATCCGGATAAGCGGGCACGACGCGTTTCCGCCTCTTGATGGTGGATTTCTTCATCTGGACAGGTCGATGAGAGCCGTGCAGTTTATGGTACAGACCACAGGCGTTGCAGATCGGATGTCCCAGTTCGTCCCGACGCCAGAGGGGCGTCACCGTGGTCCCACAGTTGTTGCAGGCCACCACCAAAGTGGTCGTGGTCACATTGGGCGGGCCTTGAATGTCGCTGGCCAGGCCCGGGTTCGGCGTGGGTGAGCTGGTGTGGTCCCCGGGGTCGGTGGGAGCGGGAGCGGCGTCGTCGGGGATGGGGGTCACCGCCGGTGCTGTCATGTTGGCCGTCCGTGAAACTCGGTTGTTGTAGGCAGGACATCCGCTACAGCCCTCGGCACCACCTGCTCCATTGCATTTGCCACCACCCGGGCACGAGCCTGGGGTGTGTTCGGGAACACGGTATGGGATACTTGATTGCGGGCCCGAAGTGGACGTGGTTGTCGTCAAAGAAATGGCTGGGGAAATACTCGTCCTTTGACGTGGGCTCTCGGTCGGCGCCGTCGAGTTGGGCCGTTTGAAATTCGTCGGTCGGGGGGCATTACGTGTCTTCAAATAGAGGCCGCAAGCGTTACAGATCGTCGTCCCCGTTGGCGATCGTCGCCATAACGGCGTTTTGGTGGTGCCACAGTTGCTGGAGTAATCATCAGCGGCCAACTTCCTCCGAGGTGCGCAGTGTCCGTGCAGGCCATCATCACACGAGAAGCGTACAGAAAGGAATGTGGTGGGAGGGGGGGCCAAAGGAAGCGACTCGAGAGCAAGAGGTTCCATACCTGCACACTTGGCCCAACCCGCTGGTATCCTCGCGATTGCCCACCTCACTCGACGGTGCGGGGGGTTGGTCGACCTTGGGACTACTACGTTTCGGCAGGCTGACATTGCTGCTGGCATCTTTCGTCTGGCTGTCTTCTTGTATTAGGTGCGGGGCCCCGTGTCGCTCTCCCCGGGCCGAGGAGACAAGCTGGTGTGCTGCGTCCAAGTCTTCCGCGGACGGTTGACGCATCAAATTCTGTCCATCGGAACCAAACGAGGTCGAACGTTGCAAGGCGTCCATGGCAGTGTGAACGGCCAACATGCCGGCATCAATGTCGCGTTAACTCTGGCAACAGCCCATCCGGTTTGGCAAGCGTTTCTGTGAGCGGTGATCTCAGGCGTTGGGCCACCGCAACGTCCAGTTGGTGCGATGGCAAATCCACAAACTGGGATCCTGTCCTTCCAGGTACTCAGCCAGAGAGGCCTCTTCTTGGCGGCGACGAAAGAGAGCTGGAAGACGGTGTGGCCGTGGTTGAGGAGGTAAAGAAACAAACGGACCGAATAATGTGGTTGGAATAATAGAGGGCCAGACTGGCTCGTCACCCACGAGGCGGAAGTGGCAAGACTATAGTGGCTGTAAGACCAACGGGAAAGAGGCAGTGACGAACACGCAAGTTGCTTTAGTCCTGCAATACCCCCCCTGGCGAGCATAATCCCAATCACGCCACTAATGATTGGTCGGCCGGAGATACGGGGTGTCCGGGCTTGGTATGAACGGCTGTGCTGCACGGCCCTTGCAGCTGACATGGCTGGACTAGCCTCATTCACGTCCATGGCCTAGAATTCATACATTAACAACCTAACCTGATGAACTCCACAATACTCTTGTCTGACGACAGGTGTATACAAGAAGCACGCATGAGCACTGGGCGCTACCGACCCTTCTGTGGAACCACCGGTCGACCTACACTCCGTCCACAATAGCAGCCCAATTCGACCTCGGTGAATAAATTCCCGCCCGCGCAACCGACACGGCCATCCATCCTGTCGGAGCAGATGGTTCTGTTTTTTAGACTTGCTCGGCCCCCCAGCCGGCATCAGCGTCGCGCATGTTGGACGGCGGTTCAATTTGCGGGAAGAATTCAAGGGCACAATAGCCCAGGCCCGTGACGCCAATGATGGAGCCGGCGATGATCTGAAGAACGCGGCCCTGGAGAATCAGGCAGCCAACAAAGATGTAGACTGCAGGACGTTAACAACTTTCACACCGCCCAGGGGACCATCGACTGACAAATGCCGCGACCTAAGAAGGAGAATAAGAAGCTCGCGTATCGTGGCAGATACGGGGGAACCTGGGGGAGCAGTTCGAGGCCGGCAATGGCTGTTTTCGGTGTCAGCATATCATCCGCTCCTCGCCATGTCTTCATACCCAGTCCAAATATTATCACGTAGATCCCGACAATGATGTTCCGGCTGGGTGGACTCTTGGTTAACTCATGCCATCCGAGGCCTTCGCCTAGAGGAAGCTTACAATCCGATGGGAAAGAATTGACTGATTCCTGTGCAGTCCCGTCAGTCCCTCACGGCCCGGGGTGCTTCGTTTGATAAAGCCAATCTCACCTCCGAAAATCATGATGGCGCCGACGGCCAGATTCACGAGCCGACTACACTCGAGCGTTAGTTCCCCGCCGCCCCATCGATCGGTGAGAAGATGCGCTGCCTGCTGCGCCGACTGGCGGAGCGATGCGTCTCAACGTACAAGATGTTGGAAAAATCCATCGCGTCTGGCTCGTGACACTGCAGGTCGACAAGGTCTCGCGTTCGGCAGGAGGCGGCCTGAGAGTTCGGGCCGATGGAGGGATGATCAACTGAACCTCGACAGGTCCAGGTTGAACGCAATGGCTGGCGGTCGCAAAGGGTGGGAGATGATTCTGCGGCTGAGGTGTCTGTCGCAGGCAGGAAGCAAAGAAGCCAGCTGTTTGCAGTTGCAAACAAACTCAGGGAGAGCACACGTATGCCAAGAGACTGAAAAGCTCCACCGGGTCGGGGGCCTCTCCCTGCAGCCTGGATGCGGTACTTTAATCATTCCCAGGAGGAATGGAATCATCGTGTCTGGCTGGTAACAATCGGGATGAGGGCGACCTGGCTGCTGCTGCCACCGGCGCGGGTTCTTTCACGTTTCATTAGGACCATCCCGTTATCGTCAGTCATCTAGTCGCCAGCCCCATGCCAGCCCAGCGAACCCAGTACCAACCCAGGCCAACCGAGTAGTCCTTCTAAGGGTCTCTTCCCGAGCCCGTGTAAATCTCCCACGCTATGCTGGGTATCATATGCAATTACACGCATGGTAAAGGACCTCCCCAAGATAATGGATTCCCACCGCAGACTCCCTCCAATGCTAGGTTCGTAGGGTCGACCGTGGCCGCTCTGTCACAGACATCAGCCGGGCCGGCCCTGCGGCCTTTGCTGGCTTTGCCGGCTTCGTCGCCACGGTGGCTGAACTTCGAGTGGGAAGATTCGTCCGTGGGATGGCGATCGGGCGTGGTGATGGGGCGCGACGGCCGCCGATTCCATCTCGGGGGGGTGGTGATTCGGGCGTGTCGGCGTCCAAATCACCACGGACATGATCCGGGTCAGGGGTGGAGGAGGAGTATTCTGTGTCTTGGGTGCTGGTCGGTGTGTCCGCCGTCGGAGACTCGACGTGCAGCCGCTCGGTTTCCCGCGTCGCAGAGCCCAGGTCGGCTCGCCGCCTCGTGCTCTTCCTCCGATCCGCTCGTTTGCTGGTGCGAGGCTGGTCCCCGTCATCCTCCAACGACCTCTTGGAGCTGGAGCTGCGATGTGACGAGGACACCGAAGGACTCCGGGCACGATGACTCTTGTCATTCAACAGGTCCAGAGCGCTTTCGACGTCCTTCTTGCCCCGCTGAAGGATGTCCTGGACGAGCTCCGAAGACAGATCGGAACGGCTACTGCGGATGGCCCGTGTCGTCCACAGCGTGCCCGGAATGGGCGACACCGTTCCTGACGGTGTGTCTCGCCGGGGATCCTGTGGTCGGAGGAGGGGGCTGTTGTGACTTTTCGGCGTCGACCCATCCTTGCTGCGGGCCGAGTCATAGTGTGCTCGCGTGACTTCGTCTCCGCCGTAGCAGATGTGTAAAGGCGTGACAGCTTCGTGGCCGTCCCGGTGCTCATTACGGTACAGGATGGAATCCCGGTCGAAGTTTTGGATTTGGGGCAGATGCACGGTGACATCTTGGTCGTAGACCTGGCAAAATGCCACCAGCTCCGGTTCTCCTCCGTACGTGCCATTTCGGGACATGAGCGAGAGATAGTCCTCAAAGGCATCGTCCGACTCCTTTCGAATGGCCAATGTGGTCGATCGAAGTGCCCGCCGCTGTTGCAGGTCGTCCTTGTGGACGTAGTGTTCAAACAGAGGCCGAAAGGTCCGCATGTGCTCGATGATGTTGGCCCGGATTTCGGGGTGCTTTGCCGGCGTCCCATACAGCTGGTCGGAGAGGGATGCAAAGAGGCAATTCCCTGTGGCCGACGGGGTTCAGCAGGGCATGCCGTCTAGAATGAGGCTGGGCTCAACTCACCGTCACCGGCTATCTGCTTCTGGTACATGCCCATCTTGACCAGGCCCGGCCAGACGACTTTGGGCTGTCGGACCATGATGGGAAGCTGCGAGGGCACAGCATGGTTGGCCATGGTTGTGGACGATCCATTGACCAGTGCATTGAGAGATTGAAGAGAGAGGCCGTAGGATCAAACAGGCATGACAGCGACACTGGCGGACAGATCGAACGAAGGCTGCTGCTCCTCTCGGTGACGCAGGGGCGGCAATGATTTCACGGGGGGCAGACGCATGCGGCGTCAGACCAGTGGCTTTCAGAGTGCCTGGAGCGACGGGATCGAGAGCAGAAAACAGAAGCGGGAAGCAGGCAGGTCAGGCGAGGCAACATTGGTTAGGTAGGGCCATCTAATGTGGCTTGCCAGTCCTGGTATTCCACCCCCCTCCCGACTGGGGACATGGGCGCCCAGAATGGCGCCCGCCGCAGACCAGTCCTGATATCTGGCAGACGTTATCAGCTGATGATAGATAGCAGGAGGCCAGGCCACCAGCAGCGGCCTGTGGGCATTCTCGCCAGTCGGTGACTAAGATCTTTGCTGTGATGGGTAGCAAAGAGCAAAGAATGGTCGGTGGCCCCACAACACACATGACTGGCCTTTTACACAATTGAGAGCTGAGTCCGACAGTGTAAGGCCGCCTTTTCCAGCCTGACATCAACCGATCGTCCCGTGGTCGCGTGAGCTGCAGCAGCAATGAGTGAGAAGCGCATCGTTGTCATTGGGTAAGTGGCTGCCCAAGTCAAAAGAGCCTGACTGACTGCCCGCAGCGCGGGCGTCGCCGGCCTGACCACAGCCTTCCTGTTGTCCAAAAACCCGGCCTACACAATTACAGTCGCGGCAAAGCATATGCCGGGTGACTATGACATTGAGTATGCGTCTCCCTGGGCGGGTGCCAACTACATGCCGTAAGTCTCGACGCTTCTCGACAGGAGGATCAACGGATCTAGCTCGCTCATTCGACACACAGCGTGTCCGTGAAGAATACGAGAGCAGCCGAATGGGACAAGAATACCTGGGCACCCTTTGCCGAGCTGGCACGGAACCATCCTGAGGCTGGCGTCCACTTTCAAAGTATGGCCGTTCGATCCTTTCTCCCTGCTCTCCCCCGCTTTCTCCCTGCTCTTTCTCCCTGTTCTTTCTCCCTGCTCTTTCTCCCTCTCTTTCTCCCTGCTCTTTCTCCCCGCTCTTTCTCCCCTGCTCGATCGGCAATCGATGCTGATCCGGTCCTAGGGACCGAAATCCACAATCGAAAAAAAGATCTGGGTTCAGCGACGGCCGAATGGTTTGCCGAATTGCTCTCCTCCAACCCATGGTGGAAAACTCTCTTCCCTGATGTGAGGCATCTGTCCACTTTGACTGCCCGGTGCTGCTCACACCCAAGTCTTTAGTACCGCAACATCCCCCAAGAGGAGCTTCAGCCGGGCATCGATAACGCAGTCTCGTTCACATCCGTGTGCATCAACACCGCCATCTACCTGCCGTGGCTGGTTTCTCAATGCTTGAAGAACGGCGTGGTGTTCAAACGGGCGACTTTTAAACATGTATGCGACGCGGCCGCCCCTGGAGTCCATCACTCGGAATCCGCGGCCGACCTCATCGTGAATTGCACGGGCCTGTCGGCAAGAAAGCTGGGAGGTGTCGAAGACGCGTCGGTGGTTCCTGCGCGTGGTCAGATTGTCGTCGTCCGGAACGATGCGGGCGCCATGTATTCGACCTCCGGGACCGACGACGGCGACGATGAAGCGTGCTACATCATGACCCGTGCGGCCGGGGGAGGCACCATCCTCGGCGGCTGTTACCAGAAGGGCAACTGGGAGTCACAGCCAGACCCCAGCCTGGCGATCAGGATCATGAAGCGTTGTGTCGAGTTGTGTCCCCAACTGACCGGCGGCAAGGGCATTGAACACCTGGACATCATCCGACATGGTGTCGGCCTGAGACCCGTCCGCGAGGGGGGCACCAGGATTGAAAAAGAGAAAATCAAGGGCATCTGGACGGTCCACAACTACGGCGCCGGTGGAGCGGGATATCAATCCTCCTATGGTTGCTCACAAGAGGCGGTGAAGCTTGTGGATGAAGCGCTCGCAGACAGGGCCAAACTTTGATGATAGAGGTCGAGACAGTTCACAGCTCACTTGACGTCAAGAATCATGTTACGTGGGGAGAACAACACGGCCATGAACCGGTCTAGAAAGCCACAGCTCGCTTTATGTCAAGAAATCTTACACCGCCGACCCATTTCCGTTTCTCAACGTTCGTCCGGCTCTTACTGCGGCGTGATTGGACCAGCACGGTGTTGTCACTTCCGCCGGTCTGATGGGAGGATCCAATCGCGCCCCTCGACCGGGGGTTGGTGGTCAGGTAAGCAGACGATGATCGAGAGCGTGATCTTCAGACGTGGTCAGAGGTCTAGCAAGGAGATACTCGCCCAGAGACAAAATTGGCCGCGGGCGAAAAGCTTGGGGCGCCACTGACGATGGAAAATATCCGACGACAAAGCCACACCCGCGCTACGCTCGAGTCCGGAGCAGGCCACCATGAACTTTTCTTGGTCGAGTTCCGATTCTTTGTTGGGAGTTCCGGATGGCGACTAACGTGGACAGGAGGCTGGCCGTTGCCGTGATGGAGAACGAGAGCCCAATGGGCGCAGGCCGTCCAGGAACAGCATTCTGGTGTGCAACGGCATTCAGAGAAAGTGAGACAAGTGCCCGGAGGATCGATGCAGGAACCAGAACGGAGCCTGCTGCGAGTTTGGGAGCGGTACTCCTATCGCATTCGTCTAGAGCTTCTCTAGCGGGCTGACCCCAGCTCCAAAGCAAGCCACGTCTCCAATGGGACGTCGTCAAGCCCATATCGGCTTCAACCTTGCATTCCGCGCGTGAATCCTCACCCCGGTTTGGCTTTTTTGCTCTCGCAACCTCGCGGGCAAGCTGCTGTCGCACCCGTCAGCCTCCAGGGTCGTACGTCCCTTTGTGTCCTATCGGTGCTTGCCGTGTCCGCCGCCGCGCTTTTCTCTCTTCTCCTCAGTGGAACACGAGATCACTGGTCGTGTCCATCGCTGCAGGGGGCTGATGCGAGAGGAAGCAAAAGCGCTCAAAAACGCTCTAGCAAAAGCGCTCAAAAAAGCTCTAGCAAAAGCACTCAAAAACGCTCTAGCAAAGCACTCAAACGCTCTAGCAAAAACGCTTTCAGCCACGTCGGACGAGGGAGGATCTGTCGCGGGCATGCCACTGCGGACGGGCAGTCCCTACCCGAAAATAACGTGGCGCCTTTGCTGGCTCCAGACACCAGCGAGGAGAAATTGACTGGTCAAGCCGCAAAGACGGTGGTAATGGACGCCCGACCAATGCCTGCAGTGAGATCTGTCGGGATAGGACCCCTTGCAGCAGGGTTGGGCCCGGATGCGTCTAAACGTGCTGGTAGGAAGGGTGTAAATGGTGATGGCACTTGAGCCGGGCCGGGCTCGTGACTGGGGTGTGACCAGTGGATTTCCTCTTGCAACTCAGACGCTGCCATCGCTCCCCACCATCGACCATCGCCCATCATTCGTTTTGCGCAACGCTCGACATCATCATCTTTCTGTCAACTCTTTCGCGACCTCTCTCGCCTGCAGTCCAATCGCACACCCCTACCCTCGTTGACCGTATTCCGCCCGCGGCCCCTGGTTTGGCCGCCTCTTGGTCACCGTCCTGCGGTCGCTGGTGGTCCGTGATCAGACGTCCAGACCTGTCATTTGTCTGCCCTTGGGCGCCGCCGATCAAAGGCCTTTTCTTCGCCGCCCCCCCTGGGCATTGCTCCGGTCTCCCCTTTGCACGCGTTGATATCTGTTTAGGGCACATGCATCCCCCCTCCAGCCTGTGTGCAGACCGACTTCGTCGTTGATGTCTCCGATTCAGCCTCTCGCCACGCCATCACGGTTCAGCGTTGTGCATTGACCACACCCGGTCCGCCAGCGGTCCAAGCATGAGATTTTGGCCATTCGGTGGTGGCAAGAAAAGCCGTCTGGATCCCGCTGAAGATCGACACAGCCGTCCAAGACTGGAGAAGAAGGAAGACGCAGAGCGAATGGCGGAATCGCGAGCAAAGACGCAGAAGGCGTTCCCCCCGATAGGCCGGGGCCGGAGCAGACGGGGCCAGGAGGAGACAGCACGACGACGGTCACAGCAATGGGCGCCGACACCGAGCAGCAATCCGCCGGCGGTGGGCCATGCGCCCACCAGATCGCAGACCGCGCCGTTGTTCCGGGAAGAGGATACGGCGTGGGAGAAACGGAGAGGCGCCGGCAGCCAATCTCATGATGGGCGTGAAGGGGACATGTACCACCATCATCATATGTCTCAATCGAGTATTGGGCCAGAAACCTTCTCGACCGCCCCTCCCGCGCCGACCCTTCGCGCAAAGCGGCCGGGGTACGATCCGACCCTGTCACGGAAGAAGTCGAGCAAAAGGAAAGCGGAGGACATTGCGCGAGAAAGAGAAGTTCGGGCGATGAGTTCGGCGATTCCGACCCTCAAACGCCCCGCCACCTATTCTGGCTCAGGTCCTCTCCGCCGCGATATACGCCAGATCCCCAACGATCTCCACCGACGACGAGAACGGCCGACGTCGGAAATCTCGCTTCCACTGCCCGAGTCCATTCCTGAAGCCGATGACCTGTCGCACCAAGCTTCCTTCAAGATCGGCATCTTCGCCGCCCTGAGTCCACGGCCGACGGTGAAATACGTCGGCAATCCTCGATCTGTGGCGGGAAAGCAGCCGGTGCGGGCCATGCCGACGGTCCATCAGGCCATCGAAGAGGAGGATCCGGCTTCCAAGAAGAGGATCAACGAACTGGCCGATGATCTGGACGCCGGCGGCCTGCGGGAGCTGATGGAGAGAGATCGCCGACGGCGGGAGAGGAGAAAGGAGGAAGATAAAATACGACTCCACCGTCAGCTGCAGCGGAAAGCAAACAGACAAAGAGAAGAAGAGGCTGTTCGCGCCGCCCCGCGCGAACGGTCGACGGCGAGGCTGAACGAGACGAGAAGCCGACAGCCGGGTGGTCACTCGCCACCGACGATCGAGGGGGACGCTCCCGGTGGTGTCGCCCGTGAATCAGGGCCACCCCCCAACCCGGGCGCCGCGGTACGGGATTCTTTCACGGATCCTGGCCGTCGACCAGTCCACCACATCCGCAATCCGTTTGAGATTGAGAGCGAGGTCGACCTCCTGCACGATCATCCCTTCACCACCGATGAGGAAGAGGAGTCGGCCGTACCGGTTCGATCGGTGCTGAGGACGGTCACTCCGGTCGACGTCCAGTCGGTGCAGAAGCCTTCTCAGGCGACGTTGTCCCCCCCGAGATCGCCAGTAGACCGCCCCACGGACGGCCAGAGTTTGTCCCAGGGGTCCTTTCTCGGTCGAGAAATCACGCCGGAGATCCCAGAGCATGGCCGGCTGGACCGACGTGCATCCGACCAAAGTAATAGTCAACAGTTAAATTCGTGGACGAATTTCTTCCGGCGAGGGGGCCGACCAAAGACGAGCACGGCCGATCGAGGACGGAGTACGCCTTCGGAATTCTCCAATACTTCGCGGGAATCCTTCGCTCGAAAGCAGCCTCGCCCAATCGCCGCCCCCAGGACCTTCCGGCGGTCTGATTCGGCGGTGCCACCGAGGACAATGTCCAAGTTTCGAGAAGACCTGCCCGACTTTCCCATCTCGCCGCCAGATTCTCGGGTCCAGTCGCCCGAAGTGCCTCTAGTCCACCACGCGGCCACCGCGTCGCAGACATCCAGCAGACAACTCCGACAGTCTCTCTCGGGCACCTTGGATGCGAGAAGCTCGGCCACCAGCTCCAGCAATCCCACCCTGGACCGTCCCACCCTAGACCGTGGACTTCCGGGGAGCCGAGTGCATCCTCCGCAGTGCATGGATGTCGATGTGACGGGCCACGAAACGTCAGGCGGGGCCGCGGCCGTGTCTCAGTCGCTGGCCTCGGTTGACTCGGAGGCTTCCTGGCTCTCTGGGAAGCCCGTCAAGCGATCTTCGGGTGGTGCCATGGGCCATCAACTCCATCAGAGCCAGTCCTCCCTTCCCAAGCGCATGCCGGGCGCATACGAGCCCGACGATGATGATGGGCCGCTGCTGGCTGATGACGAGTACCTCAGTCGCCTGAGCCCTGTGTCTCCGCAGGACCGACATGACTCGGTGGCCTCGGTGGGACGAAAGGCCAGCAGCACGCTGATTGACCTCGAAAGAGAACGGGAACAGGCGGGCGTTCCACGCATCCCCGCCGCGCCGGACGAGACCTGGCATGGGAGCCTCGGTCGCCAGGCCACGATTGTGAGCCAAGCCAGTCCTGCACGGTCCAGAGAAGGCCTCCTCAATGAGTATGGAGATGCACCACATGGACCGTCGAGCTCTGCCAGCTCCGACTCGGGAGATGGAACAAGGTTGGCCGAAGATCCTGACAGTCCGGATGTCGAGTGGCAAGAAGCTCCCATCCTCCGGGCACGATCCGTGGAATACAAGGGACATGTACGCCGCATTAGCGCAGGAAGTGCTAAACTGTTGGACATTCGACGATCTTCGGTCCAGTCGTCGAGATCAACACCCCGCAGCTCCTTGATCGCTCAGGTCCAGAGCCGGGCTGAGCGCCGACAGTCGGCAACTACGAGAGAGCTTTGAGCACGAGGCCAACAATCCAAAAAATGCCAAAGAAAAATAAGGAAAAAAGGGAAAAGGGGAAACGAATTTCCTATGTTTATTTCCGACGAACTGATTCGATTCGAGCGGGCAGAAATTCAAGCAACACGATCTACAACCATGACGGTACGATACACAATGATACCCTTATCACTCATTTTTAGACCTCCATCCTAGTCGGGACACAAGTGTCGCATGGATGGCGGTAGAAGGGAAGAAGAGCGTGGCGGTGCCGTGCGGTTATACCCTCCCTCGAGGTCGTTGGCAGGTATTGTATAGCAGATTTCCCTCCCTTCGGGTTTGTCGTTGAACACCTTATTGGATATTTAATATCAAACCAAATGTCAACGGGGACCGAAGAGATAGTATCCCCGGAATGGAAACACGTGCCGCGGAGAGGACCAAGTGTCATTAGCCGTGAGCTGTCATGGATGATGCCTCCCTTCTCTTCCTGCTTTCACATGATCATGTGGCCCTGGTCTCAGTCGAAGGTGCCAGGGGCTTCAGGCTGAACTTCTCGCCGGATTAGTGATCCATAGGCGATCAGTCACGTGATTAGGAAGAAATAGCAATTCCAAATGCTGATATCGTCATCTCCCCCTCAGCCCCGATTTGAAAGCTGCTCAGATCTAGTCCCCCACCCCACCAGACCACTCAGAGTTCGCCTGCGCCTACATCCAGCCTGAATTTCTAAGCGCAACGCCGCCCTAAATCCCCCGACTCGCCATTATATTCTCATCCTTTGCATCCCACCTCCATCCCATCACCATCGCACCTTCCAGCCGTTTATTACGGCATCAAAGCAGCGAGAAAAGGGGAGAAAGAGAGCAGAAACAGAGGCCAGCAAGCCAAACGACCCAGCATATATACCTTCGCCGTGGCTGCCCCAATCCGTTTCCCATCCACAAGCATTCGGCGACTGACAAGATCGACATCAACGATTTGCAACACCGCGCCTGCTCGACTTCGAGCTTCACCACTGAAATACCAAACAGTCACAAGAGCGTTTTCGACCACACAAGCCAACTCGTTCACCAAGACGACATCAAAAATGGGCGTCAACAATCTCGCAGAGTACGTAGCATACCATCAGGCCAAGCTGCGTCAAGAACAAGGCCAACAGCAGTTTTCTTCTGCTAAAAAGTACGGTGTTAACCCTATCCACAGCAAGACTGCCTTTGACAGCTCCGTCCTGTCCGCTGCGCCTGGCCGTCTCGTCGTGCTCGACTGCTTCGCCACCTGGTGCGGGCCTTGCAAAGCCATCGCGCCCGAGGTGGTCAAGTTCAGTGAGTCGGCTGACTTCAAGGAAAATGTCGAATTCTACAAGATCGACGTCGACGAAGTCCCGGACGTTGCGCAGGAGCTTGGCATCCGAGCCATGCCCACCTTCTTGCTCTTCAAGAACGGCGAGAAGGTCGGTGAGATCGTCGGGGCCAACAAGAGGGCATTGGAGGCCGCGATCCGGCAAAATTTGTAGAGGCCGTCCTGAATTCTTCACCTGGACAGCGATGGAACAAGAAGCTGGAAATCCTGACGCCCCACTGAGCCACACTCGGCGCTTCGCCACAACATTTTTCGTGTCGGGCTGAGAGCGTTATTATCATGGAACGATAAAAAAAGGCCAGAGGTCTGCCTACTCAACCCAACTCAAGAACAGAATATGACAGATTTTCCCTTGGACCATGTTTGTGACCCGTGTTTACTTCTGTCTAACCTTGTCGAGTTCCAGTCTTCTCCCTGAATACAGGCCTCGATCTCTCCCATCTTTCCATGTCTGAAACAGTGCACTGTTCTTGGATGACACGCTCCAGCCGGTCGCCGAGATCCCTGTTATCTCCTCGTTTGACCACGCTCAACCACGCGCGGATGCCGACGCGGGTGATCAGTGTGTCTGCCCCTCCGGCTTGCACGGCCCGGTATACCAACTGGAGGATTTTCCGCCGCGCCGCCCGCTGACACCGCGGTGACCAGTACAGAGACAGCACACGCTGAAACACGTTGCTTCGCCGATACAGCTCCATGTCCGCCGGGGTGCGAAGCCCGTCGACCAGCGTGTCGAGGAGTCGGTCGACTTCGACATCGTGGCCGTCGTCGTACTCGGGCTCCGACAGCAGGATCTTGTCGACCCAGTAATGGATCAGCCGTGACGGGTCCGGATCCCACACGGGCCCACGCAGGAGGAACCGGTTCGCTTTGCTGTACATGTGATCCGCCGGATCGGAGACGATCTTGAGCAATTGCACGGCGAGCGCGGCCACGAGCGACGGCAGTGGTCCGTCGTGGAGGCCCGCGCCGGGGCCTTGCCGCATGGTCTCAGAGAACTCGCCCAGAAGCAGGTAAACCGGCTCTTTCTCCGTGTAGGTGGAGGCGTCAAGGGACCGCATGACGCTCTGGAGCGTCTGAAAGGTTTGCAATCGGATCTCCCGTTCTGGCGAAGTGGTACATTGGATGAGACTCGCGAGCCGTCCACCCGAGGCCTCGAACTCGTAGTCGGCTTTTTCCCAGCGGTCGAGGCCCTCCAAGCTGGACGGACACACTGCAGGGTGGCCAAAGACACCGTCCAAGTCAATCTCGACGGCATTTGATGGCGGCAATGTTGGTCCTCGAGAGGTTTCAGCGTCACCGGTGTCCACCGTCCCATCTGGTTCACGGTCACCCAAGACCATCGGCTTCTTCCTCTGCTTGTTCAGCGCCTTTTCAAACGCCGATTTCGCTTTGCGGTGACTGTCGGCCTGCGTCAACATCTGCTGCTGGAAGAGCTGCAAGACTCGGAAATTCTCGCCGGCAAGGTCGAGGGCGGAGAAGAAGCGGGCGATCCACTCGGAGATATTTTTGATCGCCCGAGTATCGTCCTTCTTCAGCACAAAAGGCCACTGCTCGGCCACGGAGCACGCCATCAGACTGAGCGGCCGCGTGTCCGAGACGAGATGTTGAGCTTCCTCCAACTGGTCGAGGTACTTCACGGGTCGCTGCATGGTCCGCGTCAGGCAGCTGTCCATGAATTGGAACGTCTCCATCTCGGGAGTCCATTTCTTGGTGCCGGTCAAGCTGGCCACAAGGGCGTCAAAAGCTCGCGTGTCCGGATCAAGGACACCCTTTTCCGTCAGCTTGGTTGACACGACACGGTGGGCTCGTCGTTGAACGCGGTCATCCTGGGCCGTGAGAGAATATGTCAGCAACTGCATTAACGGTGACACGGCCTCGGAATCGGGCTTGTGCCACCATTTTGTGGCCGGAGAGAGCGCGGCTATCTCGACCAGCTTGGATACTTGGTCCCTCATCGGACCTTGCCTCGCCGATTCGGGAGTCTCGGACTGAATTTTCTTCAGCACGTCCACCAGCGTCGGGCTGATGTCAAATTTCGAGCTGGACGTCACCTCGGGCACGACCTTGTGGAAGGCGGCGATGCATTCCAGAACCGTGGTTCGCGTGAGTTCGCTGCTCTTGGGAGTCCGTTGCAAGGCCGTGATGACTTCGCTCAGCGGCGGTGTTCGCTGGATGAACAAGTTCACGAGCTTGGGGATCGCCCGGCTCCACAAGGAAGAAACCGAGACCGCGGCGTCAAACATGGTCAGAACAGAATCGAGCTTTTCGAGGGCGACGGTCATCAGCCGGGCGGCAGACATGGTCATGATCTCTTCGTTCATATGGAAGCACCTCGATATGGTCGCCCGATCGAGGGGTCTGGGGATGACGCTTTCGATGACAATGGACAAGGGCGGAGGCATCGCGGGGACATGGTCCGGCCAACCGCCGTTTCGTGGCAGTGGGAGCTGGACGACAGAAAACAGGAAGCCAAAGTGTCCGCGCCAGACCGGCTCGTCCTGCGGTGGCACGGCCAATGTCGTCTTCTTGGAGAAATAGTCGGCCACCAGTTCGGGGGCACTGGTGAAGATGGACGTCAATAGGCCGGCCTGTAATACGTCGGCCCCCGGTTTGAGCGTTTGGATGAACGTGGACAGAGTACCGTTCTTGACCGGGACGCTGGCGGTATAGTCGTCAAAATAGTATGGTGAGTCAAGTCCCAGTTCTGTCACGACCTCATCCAGCTCGCTGACGTCTGCATTGACACCTGCTGGATACCAACCAGACTGCGGCGTCAGGATGCCCTTTTTACCAGTGCAGATCTTCATCAGTAATTCGTGCACCGCATCTCGTACCGATTTTATCGAGCGCGGACTCGACCCGTCATCCTCCTCGAAAACGACCTCGTAATCGTAGAGCTTGGCCAGAGCAGAAAGGGTTCCAGCATTCAGACATCGCACTTTGACTTGTCGGGGAATGCCCTCCTCTTCGATCATGTGTTGATCGATAGCCTGGAGGATATCGACCACAATATCTCCCCTGTCGCTGGAAAGGTTCCGAATGGCAGCCAACAGGGTCTTTCCATGCGTGATGAGTTCAGCCGTGGCGCCGGGGTCCAGATATTTCAAATTGGCCAGAAGAAGTCGCAATGCCATGTGCCGGATCGTCGGCTGCCGTCGGTCCGCGGGAGTCGCGTCGCTGAGAACGGGGCGGTGGTCGAGGAAAGTGTCCAGATGCTTGTACAGAATGTCACCGTGCTTAAAGACTTTGTTGGCCAGGGTCCCGCCATCAAAACTCACAATCTCTGTCAGAAGCCACAGACAGGGTGAGATGAGGAATTCTTTGGATCTGGGAGAGGACAGCCCGCGGCCAAAGAGACGCAGTTGATCGCGTTTGAGGAGGCTATGACAGAGAGACAGGCCAAACTCTCGAAAATCAAGATGGCCAGAGACCGTCTCGAAGAACTGTGCGAGGGCTGCAGGTACGGCTGAGGCGATGGCTTCATCACCAGCCTGGGATGCGAACGACCAGGTCGAAAGCAGGTCTGGAAAGTCAACCCGATCGTTTGAGTCCGATGACTGCTCATGGCAGTATTCTTTCAAGATTTTCAGTTGGCGGGCCTGCTCAGCAACACTTGTGCTCTCAGCGATAACGCTGAGAAAGCGCTCGAAAGTATTTATGCCTACTTTTGTGAGCCAGACCGTCCAAGTTGGAGAAAGAAAAAACGCACCTGTCTTGACCTCTGGTGAGGTGCTTTGCCGGAAATGCAAAATGTCGTGAAGTCGAGCGGCGTTGGTGATCTTGACATCTTGCACCAAGCCATTGTCCAATTTTCGCCTCTTCCGCGATCCTTCCTCAGACTGAGCCATAGCCCATTGACAAAATTTAGGCACGGGCTAATGAACTGGCACAATGGCGATTCTGGCGAGGCCATAAAGTTGAAAAACCTCACTCTTGGCATAGAAACTTTGCCAAGCCATGTTGTCAGGTACTGGCAGATAAGGCTGACAAGGCTGATGCTGAAAGGATCCCTGGAAACCGGAAAATTTCAACAGACACCCATTTCATTGCTGCCGCTCTTCTGGGAGATCTTCCATCCTGTCACACCACCAAAAGACGGCAAAAAAAAGAGGTCTTACCCGGATTCGAACCGGGGTTACCGGAATACATGTGGATCTCAAGATCAGAATCCTATCGCTGTTAGGGTGGTAACGAGGTCAGGAATAACAAAGCCTACCGATGTGCTAACCGCTACACTATAAGACCGTATGTGGTTAATCTGAAGTGAGGATTGGGCCATTTTAATTTATCAAATGTAAATTGTTGCGGGGAAATCCGCCTCCGGTTTAGGCGGCACTCCTTTAGGGAATAGTCTAGGTCTTGGCCGCCCGCCGCTTTTAACGTCACTATAAGAACGGCCTTCCCCATCCTCCTCGACGTCGACCTCTAATCATCGACCCTTCCTTCGTCACGATCTCAACTCGAGGGGTTTCGGCCCTCCAAAGTCACCATTTCTGCCTGACGACTTCGACCCCACCTGCTACGCCATGTGCTGACGTGGCTCACCATTTCGTCGCGCCAGCCGGGCTCGCCGTCAAGTCCACCTTGAACGTGTGACTGATCGCGATGATCTCCTGGAGTTGCCCCAGTTCATACCCCCCGGAGGAGTGATCGCCCCAAGCGTTGATGAAAAGACGGTCTCTGCGACATCAAGAGTTTGCAACCAGACTTCAGTACTGCACCGTCGCTGGCGTTTCTCCCAATTTCGGCGCGGAGGTATCGA
>Ga0255336_100644_pt1 | contig 45837 bp, 60 predicted proteins | sample MeOH1_35cm_T3_17_FD_189102 | JGI IMG/M metagenome (GOLD analysis project Ga0255336, IMG submission 189102) | Sandy soil microbial communities from University of British Columbia, Vancouver, Canada - MeOH1_35cm_T3_179 | ecosystem: Engineered > Artificial ecosystem > Sand microcosm > Unclassified ...
TTTTTTTTCAAACTAACGGCGTACTTTGCACTGCATTGCATAAATAGCATGCATTGCAGTTTAGTTGCAGACGGGAAGGGCCCGAGGCGAAGAAGCTGGGAAGGCTGGCAGCGTGTAAGTCGGGCGGATGTTGCCTGACCTGCGTGGCGCGGCGCGACATTACTCTAACTAAGTCATTGCTTGCATGGTGTTTCCGTCCAGGCCTTCCCTCTTTGCCTCTGGCCAGCGCCTGTCAGAATCAGCCAGTAGCAAGCCAAGCACTCATGCCTGGCGCCGGGGACGAATGCAGGGTTGACATTTCCGGAAATGGTGGGGGCTACAATGTACAACGGTGTGGTGGCAGTATACTTTTTTTTGACTTTCGATTCTAGACGACTAATTTATGTAGTAATTGGCGGAGGAGTAAGCGGTGCTGTACTGCTGTTCACTTCATGAGCGCTTGGCCTCCGCCACTCCTACGACACCGTCATAGGCAGCATCTTACTGTGAGGTTTCCTGTCCGCTAAGGCGACAGCTATGTTTATAGGCAGGGTGACGGGATCGCAGGGGAGGAGAATGATGATGCCATTGCGTAGTCAAACTAATCCCTAAAGAATCAGGAGGGTATACTCGAGGTTTCCGCCTTATATACGCCGCCCTAGCGCCGCCTCTTGGCTCCAGCCTCGTGATCCTTGAACTTAGTGTAGATAGAATCAATCAACGATCTTCGATGCTCGGTTCATCAGTAAGGGCGTTAGGGAAGAAAATCATTATTGAATGGCTCGTATGAATGCATGGGATTTGTCCAAGTACCTGAATAAGTAGGACAACATCATGAGACCAGACATGCGTAGACCCTGTACTTTAAGGCGCATGAGAGGGTTAACCAAGGCACCACTAATATTCTGGCCATTGGAACGGCGTCTATCCCTTCTCTCACAAATCAAGATCGTTCTCTCAGTACCAGTTGCTTGGCTGTTTGCAAGATTTCTGTCATGACGACCATCACCCCTGGCAGTCACAGGCGGGGGACGTGTCAGGACGGGAAATCCCTGACAAGCATATATGTCATGAGCTCCAAATCCTGTCAAGGATTGACAGGACTCCAGTCTTTTTGGGCGATCCCCAAAGGACAGTGGAGCTCGTCCTGACAGGAAGTGTTTCAGGAGGAACGACAGGAGGACAAACCTGTACATATACTTCTCGCCACACCCCTGAGGATTCGAGGAGGCAAGCGTGAGGTCTAGTATGCTACCCGCCAGATTGTTAGCTAACAGGGAAATCCATCCTACCTGATTGTTCACTTCTTGCCTCAACTAACCGTCCGACAATTCCCTATGTTGAACTAATCAACGTGCAGTATGTTCTGTTTTCGATGACTTAGGATGCTTCCTGACGTCAAAGTCAAACGGCTGTATGTACTTTATAGAGTCCCCATCTCTTTATATTGTCGTGTCTGCTTTTGGTATAGCCCACTTAAGGTCTTGTGTGCCTCTCCCAGCCATCGGCTGGCCTTCTTAATGCCACCCTGCAACGCGCTCTCCAGGTAATAAATCGACACACGGCAGCGCATTTCTAATCGCAATGGCCTTGGTTAACAAGGGCACGCGAAGGATCTTTGGAAAGCGAGTAGCCTCACCGATGTTAGGGTCAATGCCGGCGACTAGAAGCAGGCCGAAACCATTATCTGACTCTGCGGCGACTGGCTCTGCGACTTCGAACCAGATGGCCGTGCCCAGAAGGTAGGCCGCTGTAGGGTCTCCATTTTTGGCAAAGGAACAGAGAAGCGCGACATCATCTTTGCCGATACGGCTCCCTTCGACCTTGTTCGTGTTGGCGGCGGCTTGAATCACCTTTCTCGCGCGATCCTGGACATCTTCGCCCAACGGCTGAGCGGGCTCAACAGACATGTTTGCGGATGCAATCAGGTCAGAAAGCCGGTAAGTGACCTCGGCAGCGGACGGTCTGGTATTTGCCACTGGCCGGCAACAATTCCGAGATAGATTAATGGCTTGTTCGATAACTGCGTCGAGATTCGAGGATTCGGATTCAATATTGTCTCTTTGCGTCCATGGTATTTGCCTTGGCGGACAATTTCCACGATTTTATCCCTCTCGGGTCCCTTGGTGACCTCATGGTCGAATCCAAAAGACGGTGGAGGAGACGCACTGCCAGATCAGGATTCCGAGACTGGATGCCATTAGCCATCGTCAGCAATTCGAGGTCTCCAGAAGCTTATTGGACCTCCATACATCAGTGTAGATGCTATGACGACTCCCTCCCGGCTGGCGGAATTCAGGTGCTTCGTACCGAACGTCGTATGCTCCACCACCGGTGGATGTCTCTTTGAACTGAATTGCGCCGTTAGATAGTTCGCAGGGGCAACGAAGTAACACCGGGACCGCATACCGTTCGTGCACTTTCGAGATTGGTGAGATACGGGACCAGCTTGCCACGCTCTTCTTGTAACAAGATATTCTGATCTGACAGACGCTTAACAAGGATCTCGACTGAATGCAGGTAATCTACTGCTAGTGCAACCTCCCGAGCGATGGCAAGCCTCTCAGGCAGGGTCTGAGGAAGCTTTTGGTGTAAGATGGCAGCCCCAAGTGTTTGGCATGATGTCATGTCCCTAACCACGGCCATCGTTTTCCATTTCGGCGGGCAATGCCAGGACCCTCGTGTTCTCCGACAGACGAGAGTAGATCAAGACATGCCTTGGCCCCTTCTCGCCATAGCGCATCAATGATTCTTGAACGGCCTCGCATACTACGGGCACGGTATTTCCGTCGGGCGCTTCTAATGTGCCTCGCAGGTTGTCCCCAGATCCTGATGGCGAGACGGTCAATCTCGAGTCCGACTCTTCAAAATCAACGACCAAGGCCCCCGCCCGTTCATTGGCTTGATTCTTCTTGATGTCATCCAGGATATCGAGCTTCGAAATGATAACGTTGAACTGTTCTTTGGAACGAGATTCGTCGCCGCGAGTGGTCTCGATCAACTGGAGCAAATTCTCCCTGGAGGCCAACTGGAAATTCTCAGCATTGTGAAATCACGCAGATGCTTGGTCGACCTTACCGTGGTCTCAGCACTGAGAAATGCCAGCCAGGTGATGAACTGCTGCTTTAAGCTCGGGAGGCGATGGTGCCATGCTACTTCCCAGGGTCGGTGGAAGACGCTGGAGTCTTTGCATTCCACGACAAACTTCAGGACCTCGGTCAGGTAGTTCTGGAAGTCCTGGGCAACTCTGGAGTCGAAGGTAGTGGACTGACGCTCCTGTAATATTTGGAGGCAAGTTCTTGCAACGACTTCAATTTCGGCGCATTCCGTCTTGAGTCGCACGGCATCGCGGATGGTGGTGATAATCTTGGTCAATATCTCTGTCGCATCTTTGGAAGCCCCGAAGGCTGCGAGGCCCAGTTCTGCCATTTTTGTTGGAACCCAGTTGTTCGGAGAAGTCGACGTCTTGATCGTTGTCGTCGGTACCGTCGCTGAGTCTCTTAGTGGTAGGTGAAGTGTAAGGCATCACTGACCAGGCTGTTGGATGGTTCGGAATTATGCATCGCATCATCAACCTCAACTTTCCGTCTGAAGCCGTTCCATCTTTGACTTTCATTTATTTTACTCGTGGCACTAACCGACTTGTTAACGACATGGCGCAAGGACGCGCGTCTGACGAACAGAAGCGGAAATTCTACATCATACCGCTCTTATCATATGAAAAGAGCCTCGTGCCAGAGGTGGACAAGTTCCTAGGGTCAGAACAAGCCTCACTCGTTGATCTAGGACGGCCATGCTCTGCTCTCGAAGCCTTCATCAAGTGGCGGTGGTATCGAACCTCAGATGGCTGACAGAGGATCCTGATCTAGAAGACATGGAATCATACGGTGGAGATCGACAACTCGCCTATGACCGATGCCTTCAGGCGTTGGCGAATCTCGATCATGATAACAGAAATCTCTACCGGATCAACGCAGCTCGCGCGAGTAACACAGCCTTTCTCGAGGAACTTGGCGACCAGCCCTCGAGCGACATAGTCTTCGTATGGTCGGAAGCGGACACGCAGAGCTGGGAGACCTTGTCAAAAATCGTCAACGCATTCGGACAACCGTGGCGGCACCCGGACGTCCTTGAAGAGAAGGCAAAACATTTTGAAATATGGGAGCTCATTCGCATCTTCTTTCTGCATGCGGTCTGCCCAGAAAACGTCGATTTGATTAATCAAACTCTTGTCCAAGATCCTGTCTTCAAGGCTTTCTTCCAAGTTACTGGATATGATGGGGTATCGCAAGATTCCAACAGCTCCTCTGAGGACCATTTCGAGCCTCTTTTTGACCACTTGGTCATCCGCAAGCGCGGACACCACATGACCTCTTCAGGAGTAAGTGTGTGAATCCTTCTGCCAGGAGACTACTAAAGACTCGGCAGCCGCGGTTCGATGGAGGCAGTGGCGACTTGGAGATTACAGATGAACTGATTGTAAGTGAATCTGAGAGCAGATGACAGCTGTGAAATTGTGGCTGACCGGAGCATACAGAAACATTTACTTCGTCAAACAGCGCAAACGAGAAGAGATCAAGACCCCCCGGGCTTACATTCATTTCATTTCATGGAGTGATATGAAACTCATTACCCATGATACTCTGATTGAGTGCGGCGTTGACTTGAGTCTTTTGCTGGATGAAACAAGCATTGATCAATGGGCTCTTCGGGATCCCCCATACCCAGGATATGGCATGAATACCATTTGTTCATTGAGGATGAGCTATTCGCCTACAGCATCGAGAAGAGCTGGCCCTTGCCTGGTCACTATCTCCAGGGACTGGTTATTTTTGGGGTTCAACCGCTTTCTGACTGCAGCCTTGTCCGTGAACTGGGGAGTTTCTGGAGAGAATGGGTTAGCAAAAATCCGCATCTACCCTCTGCCTTGAAACGCACTGACCTCGTGTTTGAGAATAACTGTACCATCACCAAAAGAGATGATGGTGAGATCTGTGTTCTACAAACCCTCCCTGGCATCCACCTTCGGCTTCGTAAAGCGCAATTGGACTACCAAGCTGCCTTAGGGTATTACCGAAACATTGTCGAAGCACATGCGTCCAACACACTGAATGACACTTTCATCAAGGACATACTCGGACTTGGAGAGGACTATAATGCCCTGTATGAAAACACACTACGGCTGATTCCAGATTCAACTTCTGAGCTTCGCGATATCGACTGGGAAAACCCCATTGGGAAGGGAAACAACGGTGCGGTATACGCAGCAACTTGGCATCGGCGAGAGTCGGTCCTCTCCACGTCCAAATCCGGTGACATACCGGTTGTTTTGAAGGATGTCATACCTCGTGGATCACACGACGCAACGGAGAAATTCATGAAAGAGGCAAGAGATAAAGAGACTCACGCACGTGGGCACCTACTAATAAAATAATAGCTGGATGCAACGTGGTTTGCTTTAGGTGGCGCAGCTCGATCTTGTGTTGAGTTCTTCGGTTTGGCTAATATGAGTTCTGTCGAGAAGTTTAGTAACCTGGTTAGGCACCGCATCATATGCTCATCGAGTCAGGTCGAATTCGGCACCACACATAAGTTTATGCTCGTGTTAGAGCGCGCGACACAAGGGAGCGTTCTGGAATTCTTCGACAGGGAATTTAAGAAAAAGTTGCCATACAATGAGCGTTGGGAGTTAGTCTGCTCGGCCCTTGATGGTATCTCCAGCGGGTTGGAATGGATACTCCGACACAATGTTGTTCACCGGTAAGTGGTAGTTAATGTTATACTGCTCGGGCCGAGATGTCTTCTGCTTAATCCCATCATTTCTCCTATAGCAGGTTAATGGGGCTGACCTGCCCCCAGAGACCTACATCCGGCGAACATCTTCGTGAGCGATCGCACGTTCCGTCTCGATCCAAACATGCCGCACGACTATAGCTACATGATCGGTGATCTGGGCGAAGGCAAGAGACTGGGTCCATTTGCAACCAGCCAAGAAAACCCACATGCAAGTTACGGCGCTGTTGACTATCGTGCACCGGAACAATTCGTGGGCGGCTTTGACAACGACAGTCTATCCGCCGCCATGGCTGCAGAAGTATTCTCTTACTGAATGCTGGCGTGCAAACTTTCGACTGTCACAGGTTTTCATGCCCAGCCTCTATACCCAACGAGATCTTAATAGATGTGAGCAGCTCATGCCAACCTGGGGCGTTGCCTGAAGATGTCGAGTTCGTCGTGCCAACAAAGATCCGCGATACGATTGGCCCATGCCTCTCGACGCTCCCATTCATGAGGCCTCGGATGGACGAGGTTGCGCCAAACCTTGAAAGCCTGTGGTGTGACCTGAAAGACGACAACTCTGGTGACAGGGAGGGAGAATCGAACAAGGTAAAGTGTTACTGGAGCTGGGAGAAGGCTCTTAAAACGAGAGGCAGTGGGGCTTGTCTTCATGACGACGTTGCTAACACTCCCACCAATGCAGATACTTCTCCTGCGTATGATGAATATGACATTTGAAGGACGGAGTATGGGACCATTTAGAGCTGGTTTGTTCTTTCGGCATGATGCCTCTTTATTCGTCTGCTAGGACTTATGTTACATGTAAGGAGTATCAAGAAGCAGCGCCAGGCGACGCATATAAGGCGATCGCCCGGACACCCCGTTATGGTTCTCTAGAGATTAGTTTGGCATCACAATTGCATCTATATCCTCTCCCCTGTGATCCCGTCAGCCTGGCTATAAACATAGCTGTCGCCTGAGCGGACAGGAAACCTCATATTGCCTCAGGCAACCGTCCGACAATCGGCCTCGCTGAGATGGCTGTCGGGGGTACGTTAAAGTCAACGAAAGGAAGAAGATGGCCAAGGTGTTCTGGGCCGGGATAAGAAGAACAAGCAAAGGTTGCGGTCGAGATCGGGTTGAGATGGGCGGAAGAAACAGTGAGTGTATCGTCATTCATCGCCCTGCCGAAGGACACCGTACCTGCAAAATCTGAGACTTTGACACAAGTGAGAATTTGTTGGGCTTTAATCACCGGAGCAGGAGATGCTTTGCTTCTCCGAAACCAACCGGACCAAGAGCGCGGGCTCGTATCACGTTATAGAGAGTGAGGTCGGACGGTTAGATAAAGGCAAGAAATGAATCACCAGTGGCTAACAGTCCGGCGAATTGCACACAAGACTTGAGGAGTATATGAAGTTTGGCATCCTTGCCCTTTTCCTGCCTTATTGTAGTCATGACAGGAGTGATATCAAAGACGGTCCAGATACAACAGAATCTGACGCGGGTTGGACGGTACTGATTGGAGAGGACCGGGTTACAGTAGCCGCTGCAAGTCGTCCCCGATGAACGGTTTCGGATGAAACAAGCAGTTCTGAATGCCCGGACACGGCGTCGAGATCTTCCGAGAATGGGCAGACATTGGCCAGTGTTGGGAACGCATCCAATTCCTGTGTAAGCTCATTATATCAAGATCACAACGTATGGAGGATGACTTGAAATGGCCACCAGGCTGCAACGGCCATCAGGCTGTAACTTGGTAGAGGCAGAGGCAATGAATTCATGGCATCTCATTCTCTGAACTGCAGACCTTCTTCTGCATCTATCTTCTCTGAGTCGCCGGAAGCACGGTGACCGGCGCCGTTCTCATGGCGACATGACACGACTCGCACGTCGGCACGGTACGGCATGGCATGGTAAATCAATTCTTGTGGCAAGCATCGCTGTGGCCAACATGACTGGAGGAAGATTCGTGAGAGGGCATGGAGGCAGTGGGACATCATGAAACTCGTCACCCTGTTCAGTGGCAGCGATGCCATGTGCCGTGAAAGACGGGTCCGTAACAGAGATAATGGCTGCTCGGACCATCTAGTCAAACTAAAACAAGATTAGAAGAGCACTTCGGTAGGGTGGGCACACACACGGGTGTCAGGAAAGACTCGGCGACGAATCTTGCCCGAGCATTCAACTAGGTTGACCATTAGTATGGGTCGGCCTGATGTCCACGGCATCCACGTACGAATAGCTTCATTTCTGAAATCTCCTTGTCCACTTCCTCCATAAACTGTATTATAAAGTCCACGAGCTTGTGCTTGAGCATTTCCTCGGTGTGGGTGTTGGTGATCAAAAAGGAAATATCATAGCCCTGAACACGTCAGTCGATGACATGGACGGAATGACCGGTTCTGCCGCCGACCTTGACCGGTTTCCGCCGGAGGATGAAGAATGACTCGGCGCGTTGTGTCAGAAATCTCGTAAACTTATGGACCAGAATGTGTTCGATTTCATCTGCTTGCTTAATTCGGATGCTCACGCGCACACTGTTGACGCTCGGCTCGATCAAGACTTTCTCATTCTCGTTGCGGGCCACCGTGAGCGGGTTGAGCAGGACTTCGGGAGAGCTGGCCGCTTCAATTTCTGGCACATTATGTCGTTCGGCCGTCTGGGACGCAAAGTTGGACAGAGAGAGTGCCGCAGTGAGCGAAGAGCGGACGCACTGCAGATACGGGCGCAATGACTGGGACTGGCGTGCGATCAGTACACAAATTCTTCCTCGCTGATGGGGCAGCGGCGCTGACCATCTTCGATGCGCGCGGGAATGGTAGAAGCCAGGACCACTCTATCGGCACATGGACGCAGTGTGGCCGACTCTTGCCACGGTAAAGATGTCAGAGAATGCGCGTTCAGTACTCCTCGCGCTTGACGTTCCTACAACTGAGAATTGAGGAGCGGTGCAGGGCCGCGTCGGCCGTCACCGCAGTGTGCAGTGGCCGTCACGTGTTCTGCTGGACTGCCCAGGCCACGACATCATCGATCCTGCCTGACCTGTAGACCCGTGAAGGCGAATTCAAATCCTCCCTGGTGTCGCTACGACTGTCTTCTACTCGCACTTAGAACCGCACTTCCTCATTATGGCGACCATCCCTAGTGAGTGTCTGTCGACTTTCTGTCGTACTCTTGCTGACGGGCGCAGTCATCGTCAAGCACCAAGGGAAAAAGTACAACGTCGATCTCGACCCGACGACAAATGGCGAAACACTCAAATTCCAGCTGTTTTCCCTGACCGGTGTCGAACCTGAACGGCAGTCAGTCCTCATCAAGGGAGGGAAACTGAAAGATGACACTGACCTATCGAAACTCCACGCCAAACCCGGTCAGATATTCACCATGCTCGGCTCGGCGTCATCAGAAGGCACCGCTCTGGTGGTGCCGACCGAGAAGCCCAAGTTTATGGAGGATATGACCGAGGCTGAAGCTGCGAGGCAAGACGGAGCGACGCCGGCGGGACTACAGAACCTGGGAAATACCTGTTACCTGAACTCGACCTTGCAAGTCCTCCGAAGCATCCCCGAGATGCAGGCCCAGCTGGAATTGTACCGACCCGAAGCTCCGTCCCCGGGCGACACGCTGCAGAGCCTGAGCCGCTTCGGTCTGGGGGGTCTCGGCGCCGCAAATGATCTGACGGCCCAGCTGAGAGACCTGTACAAGCACATGTCCGAGACCCAAGACGGATTTGCGCCGATCCTCTTCTTGAACGCCCTCCGAATGGTGTACCCTCAGTTCGCCCAGAAGGTGAAGAATGGCCATGGCTACGCGCAGCAAGACGCCGAGGAAGCGTGGTCGCAGATCGTGCAGCAGCTGAGACAGAAGCTCCGAACCAGTGACCATGGGAACGCCGGCGGCCAACCACAGGCCTTTGTCGACCGCTACCTTGCCGGTACCCTGCATGCTGTTCTTGCTCCTCCATCTGACGCGGCCGGCCAGGAGCATACGGTCGAGAGTGACGACACCTTTCTCAAGCTCGACTGCCACATCGACGTCAACACCAATCATCTCAGAGATGGAATCCTGGCCGGCTTGACGGAAAAAATCGAAAAGCGTTCCGAGAGCCTTGGGCGGGACGCGGTCTACACCAAGACATCGAGAATATCGCGTCTGCCCAAATATCTCACAGTCCACTTCGTTCGCTTCTTCTGGAGGAAAGACACGCAGAAAAAGGCCAAGATTATGCGAAAGGTCACATTTCCCGAAGAGCTGGACGTGGTCGAGTATTGTACCGACGACTTGAAAAAGCGACTCATTCCCGTGAGAGACAAGGTTCGCGAAATTCGCAAGGACGAAGTCGACGTGGAGCGGGCGAGAAAGAGACAGAAGCTTGCTCACAAGCAGGAGGAAGACCGCCAACGGGATGCCGAGAAGGGTGTTGAGGCGGCGCCCATCGCGAAATTGCGAGAGGCCCAGGAGAAGAAGGAGGGACATGATTCGGCGAACCTGCATGAAGGGGGAGAGATGGATGTTTACAAGACGGATGCCGAGTACGAAGCCGAACGCGCCGCGGCGATCAAAGCGGCCAAAAAGGAGCTGTTCGCGCTCATTGATCCCGACCTTGCCGCTGATGACGGGTCCAACCAATCTGGCCTGTACGAACTCCGAGGCGTCATTACGCACCAGGGTGCCAGTGCAGACAGTGGACACTACACCAGTTTCGTCAAAAAAGAAGGGCGTCTGATCGATGATCCGGCCGCCCCAGGCGGAAAGCGCCGGGAGGAAGATGGAAAGTGGTGGTGGTTCAACGACGACAAGGTGGCCGAGGTCGACTCCGAACGCATCATGACTCTGGCAGGCGGTGGTGAAAGCGCCTCGGCTCTCATCCTTTTGTATCGAGCGATTCCCCTGCCTACCAAAGATGATGTCGGCGCATAGACCTCGGAAACATGTCGCCGCAGGAGTCCTGGCTGTTATCATTTCAACAAGGCATCAAGCGTGTGCATAGCGAGTGGGCTAGAAATTAGACTAGCTGTCATGGCCAAGAATGACGACAGGACGACAGATATTCCAAATATGGCGGGAACAGGATCTTCAGTGTATCAGGCATGGGGGAAGTTGGGTTGAACAGGTGATCACGTGACTAGACATTGCCAAGGCCGCACCATCACAGCTCTTTTCTGATTTCTACTGCCTGCCGCATCGTCATCCGAAATATCGCATCCATCTCCACCAGTCCAGCGACATCCAAACGCCAAAGCAATCTACAGCCAAGCAGTCTACAGCCACAGCAGTCGACAACCATGGGTAAAGTTCACGGATCCTTGGCCCGTGCGGGCAAAGTCAAGTCTCAGACCCCCAAGGTGCGATATGACTTCCAACGCCACGACGGCCAGATGGTCGGCGGTGGCAATATCTTTCATGATCTGACACCAACGTTGTAGGTCGAACCGCAAGAGAAGAAGAAGACGCCCAAGGGTCGAGCGAAGAAGAGAATAACGTACACCAGACGGTTCGTGAATGTCACCGTGACCGGTGGCAAGAGGAAGGTATGGAAGGGAGCCGTCAAGACACCGAGTTTTCCCCCAGCTGCTGACACGTCTGTCCAGATGAACCCGAACCCAACCTCATAATTTGGCGGCGCGCACAATCCATCAACGAACGAATTTGGTAGCCCTCGAAGGCTGGAGCCGTGGAACCATGGAGGATGGGACTTCTTCGCGGATCTCTCGACATGAATGGCGTACGATTAACTAGTTCCTTTTGCTCCCTCGAGCCTGGAAAATGGTACACAGCTTGAAGACGGTTTGACATGGTCAAGGGGAGGCGTTCAAATGATCTTCTCATTACACGTCAGCATTTGCGAACTTGTCTTTCCCTCTCCCGTTCACATTTGATGCTCGGCTATCCTCTCCTCGGCCCTGAAATTCCTTCTGGCAAAATCCGAGATGGGCCAGCGGGCGTGGCCTTGCACGTCGCCATCGAGATCCAGTCGCTTCTGACATGCCGCCATCATTCGACCACGCTCTGCCTCGGTGGAAGTTCCTGATGCGGCCGCTTTTGCACAGAAATGGATCTGGCCCTCGTGCTGTCGGTCACGCCTGCTAATCCCCACCATCATTCTTCACACAAGTCTCAATCTGCCGTAATTCTTCTCGTACAAGGCCTAGATGTAGTCGCATATCAGAGCCGATGAGCACGGTTCTCTCAACAACGGGTGTTGGCCTCGTCCACCCAGGCTCATGCCCTCTGCGTTGGCAAGCTTTCATTGTATCTCATTAATTTCCGAGGCAGGAAGCAGGTTGAACTCCGCCAAGCCTCGCAGAAGCTGCGCAAGCAATACAACTGCTGGTTCTTCTGATGGAGCTGCCAAACACACAGCCATTGTCGCGGCGCTTTCATTTTCTTTCTCCCTCTGGTGCCGCAGCACCCAAATGCAGGCTCTGCGACCTGTCCTGCGACGTCAAGCTGGACGATGCTGGCCTCGCCTGACCTCTGGCAGATGCATGTACCGAGCGCAGCACAACTACGGCCCGCACAAGGAGTACTTCCAGCACCCGCATCAGACTCCGCTGCCAGACACCAGCCCTTATGTGCCACCGGTCCAGCATGCCATCCCTCTCTCACAACCGGTCCATGTCCATTCTGGCCCGTCCAGACTGGTGCGCGCGTTTCGATCGCTTTTCTGGGCCGTGTTGTTTGGCACGCTCGGCGTCGCGGCGGGTACCGGGCTGATCACTTGGGAATACATGCAGCCGCCATTCGAGGCCGGCTCACTCGAAGACCAGGAGATATTCGAAGAGATCCTGTTGACATTGGAAAATCATCCGCTGATCGACGAGCTGCGCAAGGACAATTGGGTGGAAGAAGGCTTCTACATGAACAGGGCTTTTACTTCTCGCGCCGCTGACACCGGGGCGAATATGATGCGTGAAAAGCTTGTAGGCCCCCAGGGCATCAACGTTGTAGGCTCGTTCTGCAAGTCCTGTCAGTGTCTGCAAGCTGACGTGGCGGTAGAGGTCGTTCAAACATCCATCACAACCATACACCATCTTGGTCTTCTTTCTCGGCTTTGGCATCGAAGGATGGCCCGACACGGTACGGCACTGGAGAGGGCGGTGATCACGCATGCGGGAACTGACCACAGTCACACAGGTCCACGACGGAGTCGTGGCGAGCCTGCTCTGGGAGGGCGCCCACACCCATGCGAACAACTTCTACAGGGACTACGTCGTCGCCGACCAAGGCGGTTCTCTCAGCATCGAATACAAGAGTCCTCTGCGGCCCGGAGAAATCTATGCCATTCTGGTGCCTCCGGCTGGCCTGGAAGAGGGGATCGATAACACGGACGAGGGTCGGCTCAAGGTGGTCTCACTTTTGATGCAGATGGAAGCCGCTCCACGCGTGAGTTCGCGGTTTGACCCCAGCTCAAACACCCAAAATCATATGATAGAGATCCCAAGCGTCCGAGGGGTTGACACCACGCACGCCATTGCGACGGTGGAGTTTCGCTTGGTCCCGGCGTCGGATTTGGAAACGGTCGAGGATGAGGTCCCAGAAAAGTGACGTGGTTGCGCCGACGTCCATCATCCACATCACCTTTGCTGTTGACTTTGGACAGCGGAAGATGATGCGGCTCCGAGGTGAAATCAAATCCGGGACCGTTCAATCATCCAGCACTGTCAATGAGGGTAAGCTCGTCAGTTTACCTGGGGATTGATCTAAGTCTCATTCAGGAAACGAACTGGGGGTCTTTCTCTCATTCAATCAACGCCGAGGGATGTTGCCACATAGTAACAGGAGCTACGCGACGGGAGAAGAGCACCTCACGATGGCAGCGACGCCGGACGGTCAACACGATCTCACTGCAGAAATGAATAATACGATTCCCTGGCTTTATGCATGACGAGAATGCGACCACCCGGCTTGCCAAAAAGACCAAGGGTTCGTTGAGGAGAGGGACGGCGGTCGAGTTGGTGCAAAATCAGTCGAGTCAGTGCATCACCAATTTAGCGAGCGGCGTCGCAGAGATGCCCGAAACCCTGACACACCATTGTTTTCGACAGAAAAGATGGGGGGAGATCAGCATTCCCCTGGCGTGGCGCCCCAGTCGTGGCATATTGACCGTGCGTCTTGAACAAGCCCATTGACACTAGGGCGCCCCCGATGCGCTGGTCAGTGGCCACGAGGAGCCAGGTCTAGACGTCCCCTTCCGGAGTTCGAGCGCAGCAATGCCTAACCTCATGGAGATTCGGTTCCCAGTTAACCTGAGCAGTCCTGAAAGAGCCTCGGGAAGATCTCCTGCGAGGAGAAATACCGAGGTGCAAAGCACTGTTGTTGCAACATATTGGCTCCGTTCGGCGGTGGTTGAAGTCAGTCTCTGTGCTCACCGGGACTTTGTGCATATGATTGGTTGGCTCGGAGGAGATCCGGCCCAGGGCCTAGACCGACGGGAGAGCCATTGGAATGCACAACTTCACGGTCCATAGTGGTCTTTGCATCACCACTTTACCCCGGCCGTGAGAATTCGACCGAGATTGAAAGACAGCGCTCACCGACTGTGCGAGGAGAGAAGAGCGAGGCGATCTGCGGCGACCTTCTGTGGACTGTACCTGGGAAATTCATGGACGTTTGTCGTCAAGGTGGCACCCAACCCCGCATTTACATCTAGACCCACACCCCACAAAATTGAGGAGAGGTGGAGCCGAGATTGGTCGCTAGGGGACCCCGACGCCGCATGTTCAGGCTGAGAATATCGATGCATCCCTGGGCTCTTATTCCGCCGTGTTTCACACGTCGAGGTGCACTCGCTCATGGCTCGCCATAGCTCCCAAATACCGAGGTTTTGTGGTTGAGGTGACGAGGATCCGATCTTCAGAATGTTGCTGCAGTCGTGGCAGTGGGCGGCCGGCGCGTGTCAATAACCAAAGCCTTGACGAGGGCCGTCAGGCTTTCTCGGGGATGGCTAGCAATTGGGCTTAGCGTGCCATCGCTAATCGTGTGCAAGAGGCCAAACCGTCGTACTGCGGGGAGTGTGCTTGATGACTGAGTCGTGGTGGATGACGCAGCACGAAGGAGGAGGATGGATGTAGACGCCCCCTGTGGTATGACTTGGAGGAGAGGCGAGAAAGTGAGTTTTTACCCCGCTGAACCGGCGCGCTGCGCTAAGTCTTGCGCCGGGGTATGGCATACTCATATCCCATTGGCGATGGCTCCTAATCCATGGGCCGGAACCAAACAGGCGATTCGATGCCATTCCGTTGTTGCTGCTGCTCCTGCTCCGGTAAGCCATGTATAACCAAGACGGGATCAGGTCACCCACTCCATGAGCGATTGAATGAGTACATATTCCTGCTTTTCCTCTCCCCATGGGTGGCACCTTTCTCGGTTCTGTCCCAACTAGTGCCTCCCCTCTTGCAACTCACCTCGTCATTCTTGCAGGACACATCTCGCCAATACCTCCACCACACTCTTCACTGAACCTTTAACCATTAGACTGCTTACCTATCATGGCCACCGCCGACCCAGAGAACAAAGCGCTCAGGGCTGGGCCTCCGGCGGCCGACAGCTCCAGTGACGGAGTGTCTACCCCGGTGAAGGAAAAGGACGGCCCAAACCACATCGAACAGATTCACACCAACGAGAAAGTGCCTGGTCATCCGGGATACTATGAGAAAGATGGTCTCCGGACATATGGCGACGACGAGGACCACGACCATGAACCGCCGGTGCGTCTGCTCGCTTCCGCTCAGATGACTCGGCCATTTTCTGTGACCCGCTGACTCACCTTGCAGATGACGGTAACCAGAGCGCTGAGTCTGGTCGCCATGGCGTTCTTGTGGACTGGCTCACAGATCCCCGTCTATCTGCTGGGCGGTGTGCCTCCGTACATCTATGGTGACATCGGAGGCACTGATCGATGGATTTGGTTTGTGCTGGCATACCTGCTGGCTCTGGCCGCCATTTGCCCCTTTGTCGGTTCGCTCTCGGATCTCATCGGTCGAAGATATGTCGCCCTTCTGGGTGCCGGCTTGCTCATTCTGGCCATGATCATCTGCGGAACGGCTCACAGCATGGGCACCTTCATCTGTAAGCACAAACTCTTCCCGAGTTGATCTCCCTAACCACCTCTTCCAGGCGGCATGACCTTCTCCGGTGTCGGTGCCGGGATCTGCGAACTGACCTCTTTGGCCGTCACCTCGGAACTGGCACCTACTCGGAAGCGTGGCAAATATGTTGCCGTCCTCGTGTTTACCATCATCCCCTTCTGCCCGTCCGTGTTGTGGGCTCAACTCATTTCTTTCCATTCCACCTGGCGCTATTGCACCCTGTTTGCCGGACTGTGGGCCGCCATTGGCTTGGTGGGCACCCTCTTCTTCTATTTCCCTCCCCCTCGACCGAACTCGCGCGGCTTGACCAGGAGGGAGATCATCTCAGAGATCGACTTCGTCGGCGGCTTCCTCAGCATCACGGGCATGATTCTTTTCTTGGCCGGTCTCGAATGGGGCGGCTATCAGTACCAGTGGCACACGGCACACGTGTTGGCGCCACTTCTCATCGGGGCCTTGCTGCTCTTGATTCTCTTTCCCATCTGGGAGATCAAGTTCGCCAAATATCCCATGTTTCCCTCCCGCATGAAGCAGGATGCCCGAATCTTGACCCTGACCTTGATCATCACCGCCATTTCGGGCGCAAACTTCTTCTCCGTCATCATGTTTTGGCCGACCCAGGCGTTCAACGTGTACGGCCACGACCCCATCGGGGTAGGGTTACGAGGCATTCCCATCGGATTCAGCATTCTCGGCGGAGCCGTCATCGTCCTTTGGCTGTTGTCCGTCTTCCGAGGACACAACCGTGAGCTCATGATCATCTCCTCGGTGCTGATGACCGCGGGGTGCGGTGCCCTCGGCTGTGCCACCCGGTTCAACCTCCACACCTTGTGGGGTCTTCTCATTCTTGCCGGCCTGGGGATCGGTGGAATTGTCGTCCCTGCTTCGATCATGACCACCATCATCTGTCCCGACGATATCATTGCCACTGTGACCGCGCTCACGCTGTCGATTCGCGTCATCGGCGGCTGTATCGGTTACACGACCTATTACAACGTCTTTATCAACAAATTTGTGCCCAACGCCACCAAGTACATCGGCGGCGCCATGGTGGAGATTGGCGTCACCAACCTGACCTACATCACCCAGGCCATCGAATACACCGGGGCCAGCTTGCTCCCGCTCTTGAAGACCATCCCTGGCATTGCAGGTAACGACACCGCGTACAATATCGTCGTCTTGGCCGGTCAGGTTGCATATGCCGAGAGCTACAGATGGGTGTACCTTACCAGTATTGCCTTTGGCGGCGTCGCCATCATCAGCTCCATCTTCTTGGGCAACATATCCAAGTATATGGATGACCATGTCGCTGTTGTCATGCACTAGTAGATGCTAGTTGGTAGGGGCTGAAGTGCCTGCGCGGTATATGGACACTGCCGGTTGGAAGCTGCCAGTCAGCCAGCCAGCGAGCCAGCGACGCTTGGTGCCTGGATAGGTCGACCTAGCAACATGTTATGGACGTCCTCGTCAAAAACATAATCTGGTCCACTGTCTGCGGGCTTGTTCGACATGTCTTTCTCCGTTTCGTGGTTGAAATGCTCTTCGTTCCCATCATTTCTGATGGTGAACACTGCGAACCATGACTTTGAAATCAGCAGAGCAAGAGGTGTGGAATCATGGGGGGATGTTGAGGAGAGAAATATAACGTTTATAAATCCGAGGGTATAATGGGTGTGAACATCGTGGGAGAATAGAAATCCTGGTAGTTCACCGAGGGAAGTGAGTCAAGGAAATATAAGGGAATTTGAAGAGGCAAGGGGGGGAACATAACGAGAGGCGTGCAGCGGAGCGTCTCACGGCGCCGAGGGAAAAGTTACACCGATAGGCGGTGTATACGAGTATTCCGAGGTCGTAGGGACAATTGGCAGGCATGTGGTACATCGAGCCTCGAGTTTCGTATCGAGATACGAAATCTGAGGGGAAGTGCCATAGGTCTCGATCGCGTGATTGAGACGAGCCTAGGCTTCAACTCATGTATAGTCATCATTGCTGACCATTGAGAACCGGGTCGAAACCGAAACCGTCGGAAGTAGGTCAAGTGGGTCATATCCGGGGTCTGCCTGACCAACCCGGCGTCAAGCTCTGACTGTGCTTTCTTCTTGCTTCATGCAACAGGACCATCTCCTGGGGGCATTCTCAGTATGGCCACACGGCAACAACGAGGGTGATACCATGCCTTGATTCTTGTGGTTTCTGCGCCCTCCACGGCGAGCCAGAAATCTATGCCCTGCATTATAAGTCAAGGCGTTGGGAGTGCCTTCCATCTGCATCCGCATAAGCCGGTTCTAGGAGGAGCATTTGGCATTTGGCAGAGGCAGAACGGCCGCTGCGAATAGCAGACTTGCTGGTTGAGATCTGGCTTTCCTGAGATCGTTGAAAGACGGTGGAACCCCCCCGCTCTCGACGATAACTTCTCGTTGCTTCTTCGCAGCGAATGCGGCCGATGGCAGCCAGGCGCAATGGATGGCCGCAGCTGGAATACCGGTCAAGGAGTTACTTTGACCAGCCACGGCAAAAGGATCATCCAGGGCTTTGTCTGTCGCCTTGTAGTCGTAGGACAGTATGCTGACCATCACACTAAGACCAGACAGGGACGGCTGGAGAAACAAATCGCAATCATGGTATTTCCAAGCGTGATGTGCGGCGATCTCACATTTCGATGAGAGCTTTGGAAGACAGGTGGTCTGCTCTCTTGTTGTATTGCCATTTTCTTTCCGTGGTATGGCACTTCACCGGCAGAGAAACTAACCGGTACTCACATTACCAGACATGAATCAGACAATTTGCAAGTCCATGCAGTCTTGAAAATCCGACTCGTCTCTCATCTTATAAGATGTGTCTTGATGTCTTATCGCCATCGCGAAATTCTCACACCTTGTGGAGAAAGCCGGACCCAGTTATATGACTCGTGGTGGACATAACATTCCTCAAGTGGAGCAAATTGAGGACCATTCTGATCATCGCACCCAATCCAAAGCGTGAAACTGTCGGTCGAGATGTCGGCTTGAATCCAGTTTTGATGGTGTGGATAAATGGTACCTGGTGCTGCCAAGAACTGAACAGTCACAAAATCCCTCGTACAATGCAGTGGTAATAAGTTGAAACCACTTCATCAATACTTGAATCAAGTCCATCGTCGTGCACGTTCTCCACACAAGGTCCTATCTTGTCGCTGGCGGAATAACTGGCATCTCGTCACCGCTGTGTGATGTGGTCAGCCCAGCTGCAAGTCAGAGCTGTCTAATTAAGGATCTCGTCAGAAACACATTTGGTTCAACGGTCGCAACGCAACTGAGCCAGATCCAGCAGTGCCAAAACGCCCAGTACTTGTATGGTGCTGGGCTTTCCTTGGGAGATTTAATCTTATCAGGACGGACGGAAGCGCCAATGCGCGACACCATCATCTTCCATCGAGATTCGCTCATAAGCGAGACCAGGCTCCTCAGACCCATGTCCCCCTGTTCGCACGCGGTCGGCGTTTCACCACGACTTCCCATTCGCCCATCTTCACACTATAATTGGATGGCCACGAGGAGGCAAGGTTCCCTGACTTTGAAACTAGCTCCTTCTTAGTGAAAGGGCGACTCGGTCGCGCGGCTGACGAGACGGCATCCTGACCCATCCGGCAGAGACACTGAGGGAGGAAATATCTTGGAGGTCGCACCGAGAATCGCAGGGATCCAATATCATCGAAGGATTGGAGCCCAGGTTCCCTCACCCGAATCTCCGTCTTTACTCTCGTGGTGTGTCAATTGTGCGACGGTCGCGGCACGATCGATTTGGGGTACGTTTCAAGTCCTCCCGGTGGCGGCCTGCCGTGTCAAACCGATGCAGATTGGTCCTCTGAAGCGCACGGCCAAAACTTGGTCCTGCCAGGCGCAAGACCCGAAACACTCTCCTCTCGTCCCCTGCCCCTCGCTTCCAGTCTATTGGACTCCGACTGGTTCCATACTAATGACTGGTGGTGTCGTGCGATCTTGGTGTTGCACCATGTGACGGTTGGTTGGGTACTTGATTCCTGGCCACAGTGAGACCTGAAGCGTCAGCGGCGGCCTCCCTACCCCCTCCTGGGCTTTACAGCGGGGCAGCTGTGAGTGGTACGGGGCACTGGCATGGGACGGGCATGGGACGGGCATGGGCACAGGCGTGGACACGACGCTGCGAGAACCACTAATTCTGGTCGCCCGTCGTGAAACAGTTTTGGGCAGAGGATTTTCAGGGCTGGTATGCCACGGCCCGCGATGGTCGCACCAGTGCACAGAGGCCCGCCGCAACAGCAAAAGCAGCGCCCCCAGAGCCAGGTGTGGGCTGCCTGACTACTTTTTTGAGTCTAGCAGAGACTGGTATCGCCTAGCAGACATCTAGCTCCGCAGGGCGACGTCGCAAGTAGTAGGGGTTGCCGGCCCAAGCGCCGCGACCATACCTTTACACCTTACGGAACTACTTTTTGCCCACTCAACTTTCCCTCTCGTGCGCTGCCGCTTCCCTTCTTCATCACCACCACTACCACGACCTCGAGGCCTGTTTTCACACGACCTAGCCGCTCGTTGTTCTCCAGTGCCCGTTGCTCTCCCTTCCACGCTGCCAGCAAGCCGCTGAGTCTGCCGTTGGGTGCCAGGCCTTGTTCGCTCCTATCGACCTTGGGCGATCAGCAGCTCCCACCGTGCACTGGACGCAAATTCGTCCTCCGCCACTCGTTTAGTCAGGTCTATTTTCAACGGCCACATTGTCCTCCATTGCCCTGCGCACTCCCGTGCCGACGCTCTTGATTCAACTCACCTTGATCCCACTTGTCGCCTTCTCACGCCGGCGTGTGTGTCCGACCCTCCAGCGACACTGATCCTGCCTGCGAGGACACCCGCCGCTGTCCTGTCCCCGCCACCCTTCAGCCTTGCCATGTCGACCGCCGTTGCTTCTGCTGCGGCCGCTCCGCTTCCTCCACTGGACCGAAATCCCAGTCCCAGGAGTTATCCCGCCCTCGCTCCGTCGGCGACAGGCTCTTCGGCCGGTCGAACCGTCGACGTCGCGCCCAGTGCTGAAGTTATGGGAAGTGGAATGACATCCAACGAGAGGACGCCTTCTGATGGGAAGCGGTCACCGCGATCGTGAGTGTCATTCACATCTCTCCTGGTCGGACACTAACCCACCATCGCACAGCCTTCGAAGCACGGCCAATCCGAAGATCGTGGTGAAGAAAGAGCCTCCGTCGTCTCCGTTACAAGCCAATGTGAGACATCGACCGAAGAAACTTGATCTCAACACCAACACGGCGGCCATCGCTGCGGGGGCCAACTCACGACCATCGGCCACGCCGTTGACCGCAAGAGATGGGTTGGCGATGCAAGAAGTGGGATTGGCATGCCTGTCGCCGGGGTTCCAGACTCAGGATCCCGCAATGCGGGAGCAGCTTCAGCGGAGTATGACCGTCCGGGAGCAGCAGCGCTCCATCATCGAAGCGCGGCTGTTGAAGTCGGCCAAAGGTGATGAGTCGGATGCCACCAAGTCTGCCGAGGGTTCAAGTACCTTTGGAAAGGCGGCGGCGGCGGGTTCCAAAAAGCGACCTCCCCCGGGTTTGTCCATCGTGCCTCCCCCGGCACAACAATTTGCGAACGAGAGGATCGTCCAGTCGGCACCACTCAATCAGACCTTCACAGGACGGCACCAGGCTCACGGGGCCCCGCGGCAAGGCCTGAACCAGCCATCAACGCTGTCCCAGACGTCTCACATCCACGCCATGCCCGCGGTGCAAACGAATAACCGGCTTCCCCCTATCGCCGACGTTTTCGGCGCCAGTGAGCTGAACCCCGGGCCGGGTCGGCCGCCTTTCCCACATACGACGTCGACGCCGTCGCAGACCCACGGTCCGCCTTTACCTTCGCCCAGCTTTCCGCCTCAGACCGCCCACCCGATGTCTCAACCCGGACAACTCCACTTTGAGCGGCCGAGAGAATACAGATCTGCGGAGGAGGCGGTCCACGACATGACCGGTGGACGAGAGGATTTGCTTCCCAAGATCGTCCACTATGGCGGGCACCAGCCGCCCACGCCGCCGTCACCTCCCCTCCACCGGCCGAACGATAATTTGACGCCGTACAAGCATCAACTCAGCAGCCATCCCACCAGCCGGAGACGAGGACGGAGCGAATACGAGGAAGGCAGCAGTCCACCTCTGGGAACGGGGCCGGAGCGTTCCCGCTACAGTGGGCCCTTTGGCGAAGGACGAGACAGCCCCTCTACGCAAAGAGCGAAGAAAGAGGAATTTCTGAACCTTTGCGCCAGAGCTTGGGATTTATTCCACTCCTGAGCTCGCTCACCATTTTCGGCAGTGGACACTTGGACCTCGCCATGACCGGGTTTTGCACTTTTTTTGGCGGTGGCGCTTCGAGGCGCGTGGCCGGGCGGTTACGTGCTAGATGCTGGCGCCTTACTCTTTTTTTGGCTATATTGGGATAAGGGATGACGTTGCACGAATTTTCGAGGCACAATGGAATGACAACAGAACTAGCTGGTCTGGAACTCTTAATATCCTTTGTATGTATCTTTGCTGGATGTGCCCGAACAGAAGAGACCGGATGGGACCATGATTACGGCTGATTCCTTTCTGAATTCAGGACAGAATCTCAAAAGCATGAACCTTCAAATCACGCAACCTCCACTACCTCTTTCTCTTTCGCTGGATCGTCATTCCAGTCTATGCCAATCTACTTTTCGGCTAGATCTGCCATGTTTGCGGTGGCGAGCATGCCACCCTCCGACATCTCAGCGGCCCCAAACTGGAAAAGGACAGTCTGTTGGCCAATCGAGATCCTCCTTGTGCGAGAGCGAGGAGCGGCACATGGCCGACACCGCTGAAAGAGAGCCGCATAAATCTCTCCAAATAGCCCTCCAGAGAGGCCTGCTGGGCTACATATAAGGCCGTCGTCCTTCCAATCATCCAATATACTGGATATCCCGCCAGGTTTTCCACATTCATACTGTGGTCAAAGGGAACTCTGGCGCAATGTGATTTCTCTCTACCAGAGTCTTCAATCCGGTCAAGTGAGCCAAAGCTGGTCGAAGGTGGGTGCCACTGTGTCGCTGAAACTGGATATTGCTGGCCCATAACCCGGAATCTGGACAGTGGCATGCATGAAATACGGAGCATACGCAGGCGTTCAAGTCAGAATACAATACCTATTGCCAACAAAATAACTAACCCTTACAGTAGCCGGTTTTGTGAGAAAGAAATACGACCGATTTGAGCATGTGTTGAGACAATCATAAAAGACAACGACCCTGCACAACGGATAATCTGACAGATGAGTCGGAGGGTCAATCTGTGATATTCAGCCGAGGTCTATACTGGGTTTGCCAAGATTCATCACCCACCTCCTCTTGGACTGGGACTTTCTGGCCATATGGCGGAGTGCGGAGCGCAGTCCGGGCCCATATCCAATGTGTGCCTCAAATATAAGCCTTTGCTTTCTCCACAAAAGATGGAGAAGCGGAGAAGGCTGTAGGCCCCGGACGTGAGGATCACCAAATCACAAGCAGGCGTCGTCGCAACGGCCAACTTTATCTCACAGTCGCCAACCATGTGCATCGACCCCTCACCTGGCCATTAAACAGGCTGGAAACAGTTCCCGGCATGTTGAATGCAACGGTGCTGTCTTTCTCGTGGTCGGTCCCTCTTCCGTCGTCATCTGTCTCTGCGAGTCTGAGCTGACTCTCCTTACGGCGCTCTGCTCAGACAAATGTATTCACTGGACAATCCATTCGTTCGGGACCGCGTGTTACCCAATGACCGCAAGAACCACTGCCACTCGGCAGAAACAGAACTCCCTGAGCCAAGGTGCACCGGCCAAACCGTACAGGTGCAAACGCTGTGGAAGGCATTTTGCTCGACTGGAGCATCTTCAGAGGCACGATAGATCTCGTACGTCTTTCCGGCCTCTTCCGCTGGCATGAAAGGACTCATGGACCATCTTAAGACACCAAGGAAAAGCCATTTCGTTGTGCTCTCTGCCCTCAGGCGTTTACGAGAAGGTGACTGGGCCCTGCCTCCATGGCCTGTCATGGCCTGACCGGCGTCATAGAGATCTCTTGACCAGACACGATCGACTTGTTCACGAGCCCGGCGCCAACCAGGCTCGGCGGGGGACGAACCGCGAGCAGATGGTCAAAGACTCTCCTCACCAGGCAAAAACACCACTCCTTGCTGGGTCAGGAAGCCCGGATTCCATCGTCCTATCCTCGGATGCTGGCAATGTTGCAATCGTCTCTGAAAACGATGTGATCCAAGACCATCAAATACAGCAAGACGTGTATGATGGTGTCTATGACGGTCTCCACGATCGCCTTCATGACAGCATCCACGACGGCATTTCGAACCACGATTTTCCCTGTGTCGATTTCTTTTCGTCCTTCCTGGACGAGATCAACCTCCGCAGTAACCCCTTTTCACCAGCGTACCGACCAGTTCCCTACTTCTGCCCGGAATCACACATCTTCTCAACCGAATACGATGTCCCAGAGAGATCCGGGGCCGACCATGGGCGCGCCGCCTCAGGAGATCGACTTTGCACTGACTTATCACGGTACGGATCGCGTCTGCCATCCCTGCAGCCCGAGGACCAACCTCGAGAGTCGGTCATAAACCTTCCTTGTCGCGCCGAGTCGTTTCAGAGAGTGTCGGCCTCATGTCGTGAGCGCTTCGTCACGTTGATGGCCAGTTTTGCGGACGTCATCGACCGTGGATTCGTTCTGCCGTCGCGGCATGCGCTGCATCGATTTGTGTCAGGCTATATAAGCGTCTTCCATGAGCACTTTCCTATTCTCCACCTTCCCACTCTGACGTTTGAGGCCATGTCACTGGAGCTGTTCTTGTCCGTCGTGGCGCTCGGCGCACAGTACTGCCACGAACGCGAGAAGGCTTATGTTCTTTTCAAGGCGGGAAAGGCCGTTGCGCTCGAGACCGTCCGCAGACGAGATTTGTGCCGGCCGGGCATGGGCACATCCATCTTGGGTCAGAGTCACTCCCCTCATCTTTTTATGCAGGCCTGTCCTCACCCGAACGACGCGCCGATCTGGAGCAAAGCTCCCAGATTGAAGGACATGGTCGAGACCGTCCAAGCTTTCATTTTGCTCATCGCCGTGTCGATGTGGTCTGAGGTGACACCGGCGGCGAGCGATGCGTTGTCCATGAGAGGCGTCCTGGAGGAGTTGGTTCATGGTCTTCCTGAGACTCCAGCAACTGATGCCACCTGCAGTTCTTCCTGGTACACCTGGATCCAGGCCGAGAGCTTCAAACGGACGAAGCTGATCGCGTACTGCTTTTTGAATCTGTGCACTCTCGTTTTCGACGTCCCGCCGATGCACCTGTTTACCGATATCGACATCAGTCTACCGTCGTCACAGCGGGCATGGACGGCGACGGGCGAAAAGGCCTGGGCTCAGACACAACACAACGCACCACCGACCCCGGGCCTGCTCCATGCTTACTGGTATTTGTTCTCCGAGAATCCCGACGCCCACGCAGAGCCCCAAGGCGTTTCTTCCCTAGGCTGCTATGTTCTCATCCATGCCATTATCCAACACGTCTGGCTTCTGCAGAAAGCCGCCAGATCATTGCGACAAGGAAATACCATCTCGGCGGTTGCTGACACCAGCTCGATTGAACGCGCGCTGAAACGGTGGCGGCATCTGTGGGAACATGACCAGGAAGCATCCATCGACCCGCTCAGTCCACACGGACCGCTGTCGTTCAATTCGACCGCTCTTCTCCGCATCGCCTACATCCGACTCAACATCGACTCGGGCTCGGCGAGGTCGCTGGCGAGCTGGGACCCTCAACGCATCGCCATGTCCCTGTACCAGAGTCCGCCGATCCAACGTGGCGACAAGATGACTCGTGCGGCGCTGCATTGCGCCCATGCGCTGAGCGTTCCCATCAAGTTGGGTATTCGATTTGTCGCACACACCCAGGTGTTTTTCTGGTCCAACCAGCACGCGCTCTGTTCGCTGGAATGCGCGCTGCTCCTCAGCAAATAGCTACAGGCCATCATGATCCAGAGCGCCTACGGTGAGCTGACCAAGGACGAGATTCGCCTCGTGGACTTTGTCCTGCAGATGGTCGCCGAGACAGACTACGACGCCCCGCGAGACTTTCTCATGGAGAACAGCTCGCGGTTGGCCGCGATCGTGGTCCGGGTGTGGGCCAAGCTCTTCCGGTCCGACAGCGTGTGGGAGATGGTTGAAATGATTGGAAAGTCTTTGAATGCCTACGCGGATCTGCTTGAGGGCGTCCGGTAGACGGTATAGAGTTGACATGGCGTGGAGTGTCGAAGAGTGCTGATGAACTTGTGTTGGAAAACATCTGGTAGAGACAAAAGCAGCGGCCCTTTGAGAGGCACAAGGAGAAGGGTCGGCACATGCATATTTGCAAGTCTGACCGTAATTTCCTGACATAGGCTGCACTCTGCGTTGATTTACTGCTGAATTCATTAATTGAGTCCATATGACAATGAATAAACCATTTCTGCCAATTCGATCGCATTTTCCTTCTCCCACCGCGCTTACGGTGTATAACGGCGTGACTGGCAGTGGTGGCATGACCAGTGAGATCGTTTACGCTGTATGCCTGTACTGCTATGCAGGTCGGTTGCTACGCAGAATGCTAGTTGCTATATTCTGCTCCACAGAGTGCAGGATTGTATTCTGTCTCAGCTGCCAAATTGTATATCGTCAGCAACGCCAGTAATGCGCGGTGCGGGTGCACGGCTGTATCAGAGCTTTCGTTCAGAGACAACAACTAAGGTTTTAAGCCTGAATCGATGGTTATCAGCATTAGGGTGGGAATTGTCTCCGCCCATCAGGGCCTAGCCTACTCTTCTTGAAAGTCTCATAAAGCTTCGTTGGATTGCTCTTGCTCAAGAGTCTCCAGGTCCTTAATACACTCAGCAAACCAGCCATCAATGCGCTCTGTGATGGTGGCAACTGCCTGCTTCAGGCTCTCGATGGCGAGGTCTTTCTCAGAGCCCCCGACGCCAACTCTTTCTTCTAAGTTGAGTGCCTCGATGCCTGCTTCCACTTCTCCAACTTCCCCTTCTTTCTCACCCCCTTCTTTCTCACCCCCTTCTTCCTCAAATACCATCTGCTCGGGGATAGCAAACCTGGATGACGAATAATCCGACATGATCTCGACGTGAGCTTCCGCTGCCTTAGCAACGTCTTCGAAAGTTGCTAGATGAACTTGCTTATTGCGTTCATCGTATTCAAACAGTTCGGTCCTTAGTCGTTGCATCAACCGTATGACGGGGAATGAGGTCTTTCCGAAGTACCGCAGTCGGTCAGGCCCCATCAAATTAGCCCATCGCCGGCGGCTCACGAGTCTCTCTTTGGCGCTGGCCAACGTCTCAGCCCTTTCGGTTTCTGTCTGGCCTGACACTTTGGTGTTAAGTTTCTTTCGTTCTTCCGCGCCTTCATTAGTGCGGTTCAACTCTCCAAGAAAAAGCACCCAGAAGACACTTTCAATGTCATGCCACGGATGGTGCCTGGGGTGAGCCTCGCTCAGCATGTCGATTGCCATAAAGAGGAAAGTCCCAGTGCGCCATGGAGCCCCGGATTGCGGATCTCCGTAGACACAAGCAAGGTCGAGATCGATGAGTCTTCCAGGTGGAGGTGTATCCTCCCCATTCAGCAGATCTGGAGACGTCACCATGATGTTTGACGGTGAGATATCTCGATGTAAAAAGGGCCGTTCTCTGCAGAACATTTTCCGAATGGCACTAATAACAGAACGTAACGCCCTTACACGCTCGAGTGGAGGACTGGGGTGGACATGCTCAATATCACGATCTGGGACGGTATCCACAGGAACGCCACAATACTCTTCCAGGCACCATCGTTGTCTTCTTGCGTGTAGTAGCTCATCGGTCGGCTCATCAGCTATCTCGTCCACGTCTGGGAGGCGAAAACTTAGCTCTTCTTTGGTCATGTTTGCCATTGAGGAGGACCGAGAAAATTCCAACGTAGCTTGCTGAAGGTTCGGTCCCAATTGGAGACGTTGTCTTGAATGTTTTGCCTCAGGTAGGACGTCAAACTCGGTTGTCAAAGGTCCGTCATTCGCCGAAAAAATTCTTGGTAATTCCTCCACATCGCTAAGCTCACGAAGAATGTCGGCTTCATTCGTACGAGCTTCGTAAGGCCATGCCAATTTTAACAATGCTAGACCGTGATTTGGGTTCTCAATCTTCTTTTCGGTCCTTGATTTTCCCCCTTTCATTTCAACCGGCCATACTGTAGTACCGCGTGTCGTGACAAGGTCAGGGGCCACCTGCACGAGTGGTGACGGTATCTTACATTCAGGGAGAGTGAAATCGATGTTCGTGTCGCCGATTAAAGTGGGCCTCTCGACTAGACCGTGGGCAATGTCTTTGGCCAGCATGAGCCAGTTGACGAAGCGCAGGAAAAGCAAAGTGTTGTCTTGGATGTCAAGCACACTTTCGTAACGTACCACCTCCCCTCTATTCAGTTGGAATAGACGCAATGTGCTGCCAGCTGCATAAATGGAGTATATGAACCGACGAAACGGGTCATCCCTGAGCACTTGGTTGGATCTCAAGAGTGAGAGTTGTATTTCAGATTTCGTAGTTCCCTTGGAAGACGATCTTTTGAGCTCCCAGGTCGTCTTCATATCGCAATACCTCAGACTTTCCTTGTCAACGTGAGTTGCAACGGTGGCCAGGTCGGGTTTCAAAAGCTTCACTCCTGCGTTGTTGTCATTGCCAATCTCGATGTTGACGAATACGCTGCGAGATTGTTTCGCTTTTGCCGTGGATTGGCGTTGAAGGATCTCTTGAGCTTTCTGAAGCAATCGGAAAAAAAGGTTCTGAGAAACCAGCCCAGAGCTCTTTGCAAGCATGTCAGACTGCCATTCATTCCACTCGTTTGACTTCTTGAGTTCAACTTCTGCGTTCTTGATTTGGTTGTTAGTGAATTTTATGTTGTGAGCCATCTTGCTATGAAGCTTCTCAAAAATAGAGGTTTCGGTGTCGTCGACGCTTGTCATGTAGCGAAGGTTGTGAACGAAAAAGGGTAACCGATGAACTAGGGTATCGATAGTTGGGGGGTGCAGCGTTCGTTGGCCTCTGGGGGGTCTGGTTCGAAACATTGCTTCTTGGGCGTCTGGAAGACGGGCACAACGCGTGATCCCCTCTCTGGCGAGGCCATATTCCGTAGGGTTTTAACCGCACTCTTCGATCGTGGCCAGGTATTGTACGGGTTCAGATTTCCGGTTCGGTGGCGTTTTGAATAAGGTATCGAGATCCAAGACTTCTGGTAGTAAGGTCACGTAACGACAGAAGGCAAGGGCTGCTCCAAATCTCGAAATTGGAGAAACAAAATTGAACCTGGACACCAATGCCAGACACAAAAAGAAAAATGAGAGGGAGTGTGTTGATTGGTTGGTTCGTGGGTTTATAGTCTTCATATACTACTCCACGAATCGAAAGGTAAGAGACTAGACCTTGGACACAGCAAGGCTGGGAAGTGCGACAAGAAAGAAGTATGGCTTCCGGATCTGCGGAGTTGAGAGTTGGAGTTGGGGAAGCTAAGGCTGGCTAGCCGTCTTGCTCCAAGATGAGACCGGGCCGGCTGGATAACAGACAGAAGAGGTGCCATCTGTGTCTGTGGTGGAAGAAAGTATTTCGAGATTCTTTGTATTTGAAAGGCATTCTGTGTGTGTGCAAGGTGCAGAACCTGACTTCTATCAGAACTGGCGTGAGCGTTGGAGAGAGGAGAATTAATCCTCGCCACCAATACTACGATCACCATTCCGTCCCTCCCGATCGAAGACAAACGGCATTCGTGAAGCCATTCCAAAGGACGAATTCATCCGTCTGCTGTCACAATTGCCCGTACGCATCGGTGCCAGCTGATTGCCTTTACTGCATGCTGCGCTGGCCTTCTCGAGTCCAGCAATTAGAACCCGGTTGTGACCACGGGCAGCACGAAACGAACTCAACAGATACCAAAAATGCGAGCCCAAGTCCTCGAATCTTTCAACAAGCCGTACGTGTTCCGGCCGGATTTCCCCAAGCCGTCGTCACCACAGGGCCATGATGTGCTGGTGCGCGTTCTGGCCGCCTCGTACTGCCACACCGACGCCGTGTTTGCCAGCGGTGCCATGGGGCAGGACCTGCCGCGCGTGGGATCGCACGAATTTGCTGGCATCGTCGAGGAGCTGGGGCCTGATGCCGCGGCCCCAGGATTGGGGTTGCAGAAGGGTCAGCTGGTCGGCGTGCCAGGCAGAGCGTACGGGTGTTGCGGCTCGTGCTACGAGTGCAGAGAGAACGGTGGCGACAAGGAGGGCTACGGCGTGTGGTGTGCCACGGCAGACAACCTGGGCTTGACTCGGGATGGCGGTTTCGAAGAATGGTGCCGAGTCGATGGGAGGCAGGTTGTCCCTGTGCCCCAGGGCCTGCGGGCTGTGGACGTGGCCCCCTTAATGTGTGCAGGGGTGACGATCTGGAGTGCGCTGCAGGCTGGAGGGGTGGACGTTGAAGAGGAAGGGGGCGGCAAGGGCAAGACTGTCGCCATCATTGGAGCTGGTGGTGGATTGGGCCATCTGGGCCTGCAGTTTGCGGCCAAGCTGGGCTGTGACGTCGTCGCCGTCGACATCGGAGGGGCCATGAAAATGGTGGAAGACGTGGCAAGCGAATTGGGCGCAGGAGCAGGGAAGGTAACAATGGTCGACGCGAGAAAGGAAGATGCCGCGAGTGCGAAACGGCGAGTATTTGGAGAGCCCCAAAAAGGGCGGGAAGGGGAGAAGGGGTGCGACGCCTGCTTGATCTTGCCGGAAGCGCAGGCGGCATTTGACTTCGGTATGGCGTCTCTGAGGAACCACGGCATATGCGTGTGCGTCAGCTTCCCCCAGGAAGGATGGCATTTCCAACCGGGGGATTTGGTCTTCGGGCACATTAAAATGGTTGGTGTGCTGGTCGGAAGGAATCGTCAGCTCAACGCGATGATCAACTTTGCCGCGAAGAACGGGGTCAGGGCGAAGATCAGGACGTATCCACTGGAAGCGTTAAACCGGTTGGTCGACGACTACCATAAAGGCGTGGGCGGAAAGTTGGTGGTTGACATGGAGAAGTAGGGTAGATGTTAGGACTTTGGGTGCGCTGTCAGGCCCTTTCGGCGTTCATCCCTGTGTGCTGCTCCGCTCAAAGTGAACCGTCATTGATGAGCCAATGCTTGTCTTTCCGGTTGATCTAAACCAATATCCCGGTGTCTGGATCCATTCCTTGTCCTCGTTGCATTTGCCTTCTATGACTGCGTGTCGGTGCGGTGAGGAAGCATCTGTGGAAAGAGATTCTCTAGCCGGTATGTTCGTTGATTTGTTCCTCAAGTCTTCCGCGTCATCGGTCACGCCTCACCAAAGGCATATTTCGAGCTTCTTTGCTCTTTTCTCTTTTCCGCTTCCGTGCCAACGCTTTGTCACGAGCACGCTTACCCATTCCCTCGAGCCTTTCTGCATTGGCCAGCTTCTTCACTTCGCTGGTCTTGAGATAGTATGGTTTACTTTTGTGTCCTGTCTTGATCGCCTCTTTCTCCTTCTCCTTGTGCTTTTTCATAATGTCTTTTTCTCGCTGTCTTGCTTCGGCTGATCGCAGCTTGGCTTCGATGGACATGACTTGGCGCTTCAGATGGGCGACGACGTCAGGGTCTTTGGCCTTCTTGATCTGCGATTTCAGGTCAAGGATCTCAGCGGCTTGATACGACGAGAGGAATGAATAGTTCTTGTTGGCCTTTTCCGCCGCATTTCTGTCCGGGTTCGAGGATAACACGGTGGGGTCGAAGCGCGGATCCCGAGCTTTCAGAGCCGGAGATGGTTCAAATATGGTCCGCTTTCGCGATACCGCATGGCGGGTGGACTCTACCACCGGCGCATGCTTGGATGTCCGTTTCGGCGGGCGGAGCTGAGGCTTCTTCACCTCTCGATCATCGTTGCCACGGGAGATGTCATCACCCTCTAGAGGCTTCAAGTGGTCCTGCTTAATTTTGTCTTCGCGTTTTCTTTTCCGCGACTGGGGAGCGAAGGTCTCTTGCGCTTTCGCCAAAGCACCGAAACTGATGTCCTTGAGGAATGATGACTCGTCTGGTGATTTAGAGGCATCAACGGACTTCTCGAGGATCAGATATGTGGTCTATCAGCGCCATTGGGAAGACAAACCTCTGCATCAGATCTCGTCTGAGAAGCATCCGTCTCCGAGGGAGCTGAGGATTCGGCTTCTGTGGAATGTTCGTCGTCTGTTCTTCCACCTGTTATCTCGTCGGCGTCGCTCTTGTCGTGTCTCAATGAAACAGGGCGATTCATGAGACGCCCGATGGCCATAGCTGTCAGGTAATATCAAATGGCCTCGGCCACAATGGAGCCACACTCGAATGAAATGTTTGATTTGAGCCTTGGTGACGTCGAGTGATCGACAACCTTAAATTGGCGCGACCGCCTGACCGGGGTCTTTATACCTCTCCCCTTTGCCTCTGGGTGTTGCACTCCGTACTTTTGTGGGTCGAGTTCTATCCAGCGTGGTGCATGCCTTCACAGTCGTGTCCAAGGCCGGTCGTCGACAATTGATCCCATTCACCGGTGCTTTGCAGGCCCTGGCCTGTGTTGCGGCTTGGTTCAAAAAGTCAGCCTTGTCGGAATTTGATCTCTTTGAATCTGACTAACGACCAGACCAGTGGCAGCATCAGCGCCGAACTCTATTCGAACTGGCCAGGAAGCCTCTCTCACGTCGAGAGCCGCGGTCGACCTTTGCCATGGGCAAGCAGCGAAGCCGTAAACCCCACCAGAGTGAGCTTCTGAATCACGGCCCACCGCAGTCTGTCAATAAATCGACCATAAACTCCACCGACATGTCAACAACGCTCATAGGCGGTTCTGTCGAATTACCCATACGGCAAGGTGATTACTTCAACCCTTACACCGAGGCCAGGGTTAACACCTACCAACTAGTGGACTCATGGCGCAGCCATCGAGACGACACACACTTGCAGGCTTTGGCCAACATCTGGTCAGGCCTCCCTTCAGACGCATCCTCTCTGCACGCGCTTCCTCCTCATCGGCCGCCGGTACATAACTTCAATCCGAACGCACCGTTGTTTCAACCTTCGCAAGTATACTATGCTCCGACACCGTCGAGGACCGTTCTCTATCACCATCGAAGGTCAGTTCATGATTATACTCGATATCCTGCATATCGAGTTGACAAACCATACAGGGTACCTGGCGGAGACCGCGAGAGGCTTTTCGTCGAGAGGGCACAGAAATCGATGGCATCTGCGTCGGCTGCTGCACCACCTTCACGACCCTCTCTCGGGCTGAAACGGCCTGACCAGTCCAGGCCATATAGCTCGCGTGCTGACACAATGTTCCCTTCCATTGAAGCAGAGGAAAGTCCAAGAAATGGCCGACCGCCGCAACGGCAAGTTCTTGTGCGAAAAGTCGAGACATCCGGTCACAGCACGCCTCAGCGCGTCGTTGCCTCACCACCGGCTCCGAATGCGACTCCAGAATACAAGAACAAGGCACAACTTCCTCCAGCACTGAGATCGATGCCGCAGAAGCTGCTTGTCGTCCTCGATCTAAATGGAACAATGTTGGTACGACCACGGAAATCCGAGCCGACCAAATTCAAAACAAGGCCAGGTCTGGTGCCATTTCTCGACTATCTGTTCACACATCATGTGGTCATGGTGTACACATCGACGAAGCCATGGAATGCGGAGGCCATGCTTGATCGCCTCATCCATCCGACGCATCGCCCTAAACTAGTGGCAGTGTGGGCAAGAGATAAACTTGGGCTGACGAAGGAACAGTACGACAATAAAGTACAGGTGTACAAGAATCTCGAAATGATCTGGTCTGACGCGTCTATTCAAGCAGCGGCCAGCCCAGGTTGTCAATGGGGCCAGGGCAATACCGTGCTCGTTGACGACAGCCAGGTGAAGGCACTGGCACAACCACACAATCTGCTGCAGGTAGCCGAGTTTCGGAACGATGCTCCCGGGCAAGGTGGCCAAGCCTTTCGTCAATGGCAAAGAGCCGAGGAAGAGATCCTAAATTCCCTCCAAGCCAAACTAGAGAAGCTCAAGTGGCAGGTGGATGTGAGCAGACAGATTCGCAAGTGGCAGATCGAGGAACGTGCCTCGGGCGTCGTCGATGAACGCGTGGATCAGGACCATGGCCAGGAAGAAGGCAGCGTCGAATTAGAGAAGAAAGTCGGTCATGGAGAGCAGAGTACCGACGACGGAGGTCGACAGTGTCCAACCCCTCTCAGCCCAAGGCGCAGCGTATCGCCTATTGACGAAATTGTCTTTACTGAGATTCTACGGGTAGATGAGAACGAGCCAAAGGGCCCTCCGACGCCTGACAGTCCGGCTATCTAATATTGGAGCTGGACTCGAAACCAAGTCTGTATTGATCCCGGGTTAGGAAGTCAATTGAGTCTCGGCAACGGTTGACCATGTCTAGATTGTGTATAACTTGATTTCAACATCCTCTGCCTCACGACCTCCGTACATACAATCCTTCCTCCAACACATCTAGTGATCTGAAAGCAACAGCTGTCGTCATTTCTCTGGTCGCCGAAGACAATCGCGCCTTCAATGTCTAATGGGCCCACACGTTGACCACAACGGAAGATCCGTTCTGCAAAGCTGCTTAGCCGGCCGCAAATTGCAGGATGGTGATCTGTGGGCACGTACCGATGTGAGCATTGAATCTCCTGCTGCTGCATGGTGGACAACACAAGACCGGTTGGCCGTCGACCAGTTGACACCGAGCCTTGAGATGCAATTGCAGTCGCAGCCACAGCCTGGCTTCCGCTTGAAGATGGAGTCATGCCAGGAGGGCGAGCGGCACGTGGAAGCAGTTCTGCCTGCTGCCAACATAAGCAGAAGGTCAGCCTGATACCGGTGTCCCCGTCATCTAACTCTCAGACAGCTGCCCTTGATAGATACAGCGTCAATCATGATCACTGGCGCGGACTTGGACTCGGTCGGTTGCGCCAACCATGACACAACAAAGGCTTGCGCAAGTGATGGTGTTCCTCGCCGTCTTTCAGGAAGGCCCTGACTGCAGTGGTGAGCTGATATTTTGCAATCTTCATCCATAGAGGTCCACAACAGTCCCCCGTCGAGAATCTGTTCGTGTGTAGTATCACAGGACAGGAAACACATTACCATCCATGACCTCTTTTGGGGTCATGTCACACGATTTCGAATATTCTCTGGCAAGCCTGAGATGCTGGCTTGGGCCTCATCTTTCTTCTGTTGCGCTGCCTCCTTCATACCCTGAACTTCAAAGCACTCGGCCTCCATGCGGGCGGCGACGTGATCCCACATGGAGTCACCCCATTTCTTGACTTGAGCACTGGCTGCCTTGGCACATTTGATGGCCTGTTCACCAACCACGCCTTTGAAGAATCGTTCTTGCATCAGGATGAGCGTCAGGGCGGTGATTTGCGTGTTACCGATCGCTTTGGCCGCTGACAGGGCGTTTCCAAGGAACTGCTTGGTTTTCAGAATGGCATTGTTTGGGAGAACGGAGAGGAGAAGAGAGTATGAGGCCTGAACGTGTTTGTTGTGTGATGTTTGGATCTGGGACTCAATCTTGCTGAGAAGCGACTCTAGCTGGCTGTGCTGTGGATGTGATGACTGGTGGATAATCATGGCGGTGTTCATGGCGGCAAGCAGACGTATGTCGCGTGTTGTTTCTGATTCCGCATCCCGCGGTCGGGAAGAAAATGAAGCGAGATCAAATACTGGAGATTGGAATGTTGTGAGCGCCGCTGAAAGATCTCCACTCCCCTGCTGTACCACGCCCTTCAAGTACAGGACACAGTCCTCCATCTCAACAGGCGAATCCTCGCCCATCTCCATCAACACCTGGTCGACGGCCTCCAGTGTTTTGCGCGCTGAGAGCCACTGCCCTCTCGAGCACTGGAGAAAAGCGGCTTCCAACAAGAAGTGAGTCTCGAGGGCTTTCCGGTATGATGCCGCCCCTGTCGTGTCGGGCATCGTGGTCATCAACTTTGATGACGGTGCCCGCACGTACTCGAGCCCACTCTCGATGAGTTTCTCCGCCTTCCCCCCGTCGTATGCGTTCTTGTGTGCCACGGTGACGGCACTGACGAGGAAGGCCAGCGTTTCTGCATCTTCCTTGGTCATCCATGAAAACGTCAAGAAGAACTTGCCATTTCGCTCCGAGATCAGTCCGTTCTCTTGCACCGGCAGATTGGCCAGGGAGCGCTTCGCGATCGGAATCTGCAGGATTCCATCGTCACGCCAATGGGAGCTCTCTAACGACTGATAGAGGACTTTTTGCATGATTTTGCGTTTTTGATCGGATTGTGGAATGTTGGACTCCCGTAAACTGCAGCACAGATCGATAAACTCCATCAGGAGCATCATTTGGGGGTTCCCTTCAACGTCTGCATTTAGCTGTAGTGCTCGAGCTTTGGCCAACGATCTTTGGGCGGCATCCACGGCATCTGGGCTGGCGCCCCGGAGGTACAAGAGCGCTTCCATTGTGTGAGCAAAAGCGAGCACCGCGTTGTCTCCTTGCTGTCGAGCGAGACTGGCCAGCTTCTCGAGGTGAAGAGTGGCGCTGTGTGAATCATGGCTCGACGAGGACGACCGCGAGAACATGGCCTGTTGAAAGCGGAAAGCATAAGCCCAGGCGATGTGCCGATATGCTTCGATGTCTTCAATCATGGCCTGGATATCCTTCAGCGCCGCTTTGGGCTTGGACTGGTACAACACGCGGGACAGCAGCAGCTGCATGGCGTATTTGAGATCCATAAATTTGTTGCGCTCACAGAGGTCGATCCCTTTGGTCAGCACTCTCTCCGCATCATCGTAGTTCTCTGTCTCATCATACAGGACTTGGGCATACCGCAGCGACACTTGCGCTTCACGCAGAGGAGCGAGTTTGAAATTATTGAGCGTTGATTCAAGACAGCCGAGTGCCGTGGCGACCAACTTGTAATACTCATCGCTGCGACTCGGTAACTTCGTGGCCGCCTCGAAGTAATCGTCAGCAAGGGTCAAGAGGAGGAGACCGTAGTCCGGTTCCTCTGGCGGCGGCAGATGATCAGGCTGTGGAACAGATTTGGCTTGCCTTTGCTGGCGGCTTGTATTCGGCTCGACGTCTTGAAGGACGCGCTGTGGTGGTTGAGCGGGTGCCACAGGAGATGGAGCAGCAGGCTGGATGTGTGGGGGAGTGTGGAAAGTTGGAGGATACCGCGGTGGGTATTGGAAGGAATATTGAGGTTGATATTGAGGTTCATATTGAGACGGATATTGTGGTGGATATTGAGAGGGATACTGGGGGGGATATGGGAATTGAGGTTGAGTCTGAGGCCGTGACGGAATAGGAGGGTTTGCCTGAACCAATCTCGGAAGAACCACCTGGACTTGGGGTGCTAGAGGCGCCTGATATGGAGCGCTGCCATATGGCAGGAACTGGGGTTGACCCGAGGCCTGTTGGCCCTGTTGGTAGAAATACTGCTGCGGGCGCTGGGGCTGGTGCTGATGATGTTGAGACATGTCGGTCACCCCTAGCAAGCGCATCACAAACAACGTTCGACCTCCATCCACATGTGCACGCGCCGGGGTGGAAGCCGCTTTATTGACGCACGTTGATCTTTCTGTGATGGCCTCGAAATGGAGGCTGCTGCAGTCGAGGCGTTGTGGGCTGAGAGGAAGACGTCAGTTGGACGGCGCCTCTGACGACAGTCTTGTGTTGAACGCTTTTTAGCGTGTTGGAGATCCGATTCTGGTGTTGTTTGTCCTATGCGCTCTCTCATCTATAACCAGTCGCTCTTTAATCCAGAAAGGCTACAATAGGGCATGGGCGCAATAAAAGCCATCCCAGACTCGACGCGTCGGTGGAGTTCAAGGTGGGCGGCAAAGTCAGGCTTGGTTTCTGCCGAAACGATCCGGATCGACCGCGTTGCCAGCTTCACCGGGGATTGTTGATGATGGCTTTATCCACCTCACCAGTCTCCCATAGACCAACATGGTGTTACCAAAGCTCCGAGATCTGGGTCTCAAGCTCTGGTCTTGCCTGGTCGCCGTGAACCACGATGTCGTTCGTGCTTTGAGGGCCGTGGGCAGGGCCCCAACTCGACTGCTCGGCGTGTCAAGAATAAAATACTATCACTCCCTGACTTCATTGCCACTCAAGACCAAGGACGGTCAATCGACTACGTTCGTTGAATTGTGCAAATCGTTGATGCCGCCATGCCATCTCAATCCCTTTTTATTCAACGGCCATCTCCAGACCATGTGGACGGTGCTGAAGCATCAATCAGTACCCATCTACTACAAACGCCACATCTTCGACAGCGAAGACGCAGCATTTACTGGCCAATTCGCGGTCGATTTTGTCACCACGGCCAATCAAGACGACGATCCCTCGCTCCCCCCGAGGACGACGTACTTCACCGAGCAGGAATTTCACGGGCTCGGCTCGCTCGACAACAAGCCCATGCTCGTGTTGCTGCATGGCCTCAGTGGCGGATCGCACGAGTTGTATCTCCGGCATGTGCTGGCACCCCTGATCGGTGACGGCGGGTGGGAGGCGTGTGTGGTGAACTCGAGAGGCTGTTCCATGACCAAGATCACGAGCAGTATCCTCTACAACGCCCGCGCCACTTGGGACATTAGACAGACGGTGAAGTGGCTGCGAAAGACATATCCGAATCGGCCACTTTTTGGCAGTGGCTTTTCGCTAGGCGCGAATATTATAACCAATGTGTGTTCCCTACCTGCCCGGCCTTCCTCGTCTCTGATTCTGATCTGACGACTGTAGTACATTGGCGAGGAAGGAAGTGACTGTGTATTCAAAGCCGCCGTCGTCCTCTCCAATCCGTGGAATCTCGAGGCCAGCTCGCTCGCTTTGCAGAGAACATGGTTCATGCGGAATGTCTACTCTCGAACCCTGGGATCCAATATGAAGGATCTTTTCGAGACGTAAGCCGCGACGGTTGTGCTTGTCTACCCCAGCCGGCGTACTAACCATGTGCTCATTCACAGTCACGTCGACCAAATTTCCAAGAATCCCAAGATCAACGTGGACGCGGTCCGCAAAGGAAGGTATCTGCATGAGTTTGACCGGTACAGTGCACTCTGGTCCCCTGCTTCTGAGGAACGACTCTGACATCGATTGGACAGCGACGTTCAAGGGCCGACATGGGGATATCCCACAGAAGGAGCGTATTACCGGGACGCCTCGTCAACGGATTCGCTGCTTGCTGTGAGGATTCCTTTCCTCGCGCTCCACGCTGAAGATGATCCCGTGAGCCACTTCACCTCTGCTTCAGCTCACCGGGCTAACGCTCCAGGTCTCGGCGGAGGAAGCGTTGCCGCGGCAGGAAGTGGCACAGACCCCGTACGGCGTTCTCTGTACCACCACGCGGGGCGGGCATTTGGGTTGGTTTGAGCTTGGAGGATCCCGATGGTTTGCCAAAGCTGTATGTGCTGGACGACCTTCCTTTCGTTCTGTGCTGATGACTGACCTTCTAGACCACCGCGTTCCTGCAGAAAATGGCACACGACATCGACCTGGACCGACTGTCAAGAGGTGATGTCGATGGCACGGGAGACCAAATTGCTCGGCCACAAAGAGAGCCTCTGAAGCCGATTTATGATCCAATGAGGCGCAAGATGCATATACCGGCGCGTGACAGAACAACCCCATAGACAAGATAGATAGAATCGTCCTTGTACCTTTACGCGAAGGAAACCCGCTTTTTTGACGACGACAGCTTCTTGCTGGTATACGCGGTCTTTGGTCCTGCAGACTGTCCGTCAGCCTCTCCACCATCGCCATCGCCCTTCTCTTTCACTCTCTTCCTCTTCTTCAATGATTTCTTCACGTCCTCCAACTTCTCCTTCTTGCTGTCCCGCCTCTTCTCCGCTTCGATTCTTCGCGCCTCCCGAATCTCCTCCATCTGCCTCGCCTTTATCATCTTGCTCTCAATTTGTCCCTCCTTCTCCGCATTGACCAAGGCCAGAATCGTCATCATGCCCTCACGATCGTCGACGAAGATCTTGCCCTTCTTTTTGCCTCGTGGCTTCTGCACCCCTACCGGTGTGATCATGTTCAAGGCGGGCAAATTAAGCTCCTTATCTGTGTAAACACGCTGTCTTTTCTTTGCTTTGCCGGCTGCATGTGTACCGGGCTTCGTTTTAACCTGCTTCGGCGGCGGACGCTTGATCTTGGACTTGTTCGACGAGGACGGTCCTGCGGTGGCGCTCTTGCGGGCCTTTGCGGTTCTGGGAGGGCCCTGTGACTTGCTTGGTGGTTTGGGCGCCATGACGCTGTTTCAATGACAGCGTTCCCGATTATCTTTGAAGCATCCAAAGCAAAATCGGGCTCTGGAATATTGGCTGACCACTTGGCCTGGCTAAAAAAGTCCGACAAGCTCGGCTAATTAACTCAAGGCGGAACGCTCCCGCTAATGCACGTCATGTAAAGGCTTGGAGCTTGCTCTCGTGCCCATCACCAGATCTAATTGAAGTCGGACTCAGATGTGTTCTTTCCAGGTGCCTTCCAAACAACATTGAATTCCAGCACAACAACGTCAGGCGGAGACTCTCCAACCAACAATCTCAGCATGCCTCCACCATCTTATGTCAAAGACATCACTCCTCCCAAAGCCCTGACCGCCGTCGCTGCCCAAGGCTTCGCCGTGGGCGCCATGCGGGTGTGTAGCCATGTCCCCTCCCGCACCTGTCTAACGGAGATGAACTGATGTCCCACCTTTTCTCGACAATACAGTTCGGCTCGATATCGCTCCTGACTCATCTCCTCCTCAACCCTGTACACCCGGTTTACCGCGGTCTGACCTTGCAATTCAAAGTCTTCATCCAGATCTCGGCTATGACTCTCGGAGGCTGCATCTACGCGGAGAAGCACGTGGCACAGTACAATGACATGGTTCGCCAGCGGAACAGGGCGTTGGAGAGGAGTCGAAGAGCATGGAGTGAGGAACAGGAGTTACGGGCTTCGGTGGCAAGGAGCGACGCCGAGAAAGGCAGTGCCTCGCCAAAGGAAGGAGAGTAAGGATTGTTCCCTCATTGTTCTGTGACCTATCGATGACGCTGCAAAATCCCTTTGCCGCGTTCCCTGTTCAGCCGGAACTTGGGGAATAAACGAGAGACGACACTGCTAGGCAGTTCCACGTCGTCATATAAGCCTCACATATCTTGAGATTGATAGTTTCGGGAAGCTGCATCAGCATCTGCCCAACCACCAGTCCCGAAGGAACCAGACAGTCAGCAAACAGACTGCGATCGTGCTCATCTCCACTCTGAGCTGACCGTCTTGGACGCACGACCTGTGGACCTCAATACATGAACGCGACGAACCAAGAGGTCCAACTGCCTTGTTCCGCGGCCACAAAGAAGCCTATCGCGACCTATTCAATTGATTCATACTTGGGTTCGCCGACATCCAGCAGGTGCGTACCGCCTATGTCCGGAAAATCAACCCAGTCAATCCAATCCAATCCGACAAACTGGAACCATATCGCACCAATCTAGACCCACCGTCTAGTTTCAGAGGAGAGAGTGAAAGCGATCATACGAATGTCAGCGAAAGGAAATGCCCAGTGCATTCATCTTCGAACTCTTTGCTCCAGGTCTCGGTGGAGCAGATGGATAAACGGAGTCATGCCGGCGGCAGGTAGGCAGGCAGGCAGCAAGATGGCAGACATTCAGTCACCGACATGTATACAGAGACAAGTAGAGAGAAAGCTGACAAGAGATCTGCCTCGCTTGCCGGGCCATTGACACCTCAATTGCCACTGGCCCAAACCATGACTTCCATGTGATTAATACTATTCACGTTCTTTGATGCTTGACGCTGAGAGAAAGCACAACTCTTGCCCTGTCTGCGCCTGTTCTTCAACCAGCAACTTCCGTAGACCCAAATGACCAACGCCCCCGCTCGAAAATTTTCCCAGGCCAGTCACGCTATCCCAGAGACAGCGTGTTTCTGATGTGCTGAACAACCGTCTCCAATCTCTGACCTGATCTCCAAAATGTCCAAATCGAGGGCACTATCAGGTCGCCATACTTCTCCGGATGTCTCGCTTGGGACCATCGTCCGCCGGGACAGTCGTCGTCGTCGCTGGACCCGGACCAGAAGATGGTCACGCGTCGTGCTGTTCAAGCAATTCGTACACTTGCTTGTTGGTATTTTTTCCACCGCCCCACCGCCTCCAAAGAGGGTTCGGACTGGAAAAGGAGAACCTGAAAACGCTGGACCTAGGACTGCCGCCCGTTCGCTTTCTCGCCCCGATCACCACGAGCCGGTTGTACCCCCACCATACGATAAACCCCAGCAGCCCGGCCAACATGAATCCCCCGGCGGTGAGAAGGATCCAGTTCTTGCCCATCCAAAAGATGAGCTTGGCGTCCTTTCCGTGCCAACTGCTCCCTTTGTACGTCTGGAAAAAACTCCAAGCATGGCGGTTGTATTCGTCGGGCATCAACACTCTGACTCGGCCGACCCATTCATCCGGGTCGAGATTGGAATGTTCGCCCATCCACTTTTTCCACATGACAGAAAGGAACAAGGGCCCTGTCGAGGCCATGATGGTGATATACGGTAGCACCCACTTGCGATTGGCGCCCTGCAACGACTCGATCACCCGCAGGAAGAACGGATGCTGGGGAATAGCGGCCATGACGTCGTTGCTGATACCCGTGGGAACGGTTCGCCGCACCCACGCGGTGTAGGAGAGTAACGGATCCAGGCGTCGCTGACATCCGTCGTCCAGATCAATGTACACGCCGCCATAGTGGGCGAGGACAAAGTACCGGATGGCATCTGCCCGCTGAATGGGATATTCGTACCCGACGAAAGTGGTGAGGAACCACGGATACTCTTGCGTGATGAAATCGAGTGCCTTTGCATCCGTCCACAAGATGTATTCGTAGTCGGAGTGGAGGTCTATGCACGACTGCTGCGCCGGCTTCCAGTGCTCGGGGATCGACTCGTTGATGTAGGTCTGGTGGATGATTTTGGGGATGAGTTGGGGTCGGCTTTCGAGCAAGGTCGAGTTCGGCGCCGGCAGTTCAGAGCGGTGGATCGCATCGGCCGACGCATCTTCCAGGAGAAGGGACAGCAGCGTCGACACGCTATGGAGGAGGAAGGTGACGATCAGAGTTGTTACGAGTAGGAAGACGAGAATACTCCGCCGCATCTTGTCACAGTGTGCATAGAAACGGATGACAGCGAGGAGAGGGAGAAGATCGTTCGTTCGTCAGTCTATCCCTCGGTTCAGCAGGAGTCGGCTGACAGAAAACCCCCGTCAGGGGACCGTGGTGGACGGCAACGCCTTCGGTTCGATCGTCGAAGGATGATGTAGGAAATTAAGGAGAGGATTGGCGCACGAGATTCGCATACGTGCCTGGACGCGGGGAGGCACTCGCAATGAAGAAATGCTCGTATGAAAGAGGGAACAAGCAGGCTGAGTGAGAGACAGACCAAAGGAGTGTGGTGGTGATGATGTACGTCGACCAGCTGCGCGTCTGTGAGTGAGCATTGGAAGCAAAGTGGCTGTGTCCAGAGCGCATGCAGCAGGGGAAAGGGACCGAGCGCACGTAACCTCGCCTGGTGGATCTCGAGGAGGCAAATCAAGGCTCAGGAACGGTTTTCGGACCCGATAGCGTCGGGATGGGCCAGCAGGGTGAGCGGTCAGAGGGTAGAGCATCAAGGCTAACTGCCCTGACTCGTCCCCGGCTCCTCGACCGCATGCGAATTTAGCATTCTAGCAGTCTGTTCGGTCGCGGTTTGCCCCTCGCTAGATGCTCTCGTAATGGTGTCTATGGCCTGAGCGACGCAGGACGAGTAGTGACAGAGTCGGTCGCCACTGCATGACCATCTCGGTTGCGCCATGTGGCCGCCTGATGTCTGGCTGGTTGTCTGGCTGTCCATGCACACGCGTCATCATCCATCTTTGCCCTCTTCTTCCACCAATCGTCCTGCTTTGCCTGGGCACGCACGGGCGCCTCGATAGCGACACTCCTGGCAGCATATTGGTGCATTCTTTGCGCCGCTGATGGTTGCGCACATTCAAACTAGGTCGGGACGAGCATCTGTCGCGAAGACGGCGAATTTTCCGACTCAAGGTTTTACACACGCGCGCCCCTCTCTGCTGGAAGGGATTGCCTCTCGCGGCTACGGCCGATATGACGTGATGCTCTGCGCAGGGTCGTGCAATTAATGAGTTCTTAAAACCGATTTCGCCTCCGTCTTCCTCAACAGGTCTCAAATGACTGGCCAGCCAGTCCAAGTGTCATCAGCCTTGTCTCGTCATCCATCCGATTTCCCACCCTCCTGACAGTTGTACAAGTAGAATTCCGAGTATATCGTCCATAATGTCACGGGCGCACGACTATCGAGCTCACCACCGGGTATCGTCAACATGAATGGTGCTCGGATGGAAAGAGTGAGCAAAATTGCGGGCGTGGGCGGATGCACCTCTCTGCCCTCACTGAAATTCAATCCTCGGGCAAGTGAAAGACCAGCGGACTCCTTTCCCCGAGCTTTTCGTCCATGTAGTTGACCGTCGAAGGCCGCTCCACCGTCGGCGTTCGGTCCAGTTTGACTCGCTCGAGAACCTTGGTCAGCGAGTCGGCGGTGCCGGGTCGGGGTGACCAGCCTCCCTGTGTCGTGTCTCCGTCCGACGGCAGGCCTTGGGCACGGCAATAGTTGCGAAACAGGTACTTTTGCATCCGGGCCACTTGATGATTCCATTTGTCTTCCAGCGTCTGCAGCGCCGCCGCCACGTCTTGGTCGGTGTAGGAGGTCGCCGACGACACGGAACTGCTGTGTCGATGTCCGTGGCGATGTGCCCGGCCGGAGAGTGCGCCGGTCAAGGATTTCTTGATCGGGCCTCCCCCCGTCTTCGGAGCTTTGGGCGCTTCTGATCGGTCCATGGCTTCGATCTCGCGTCGCACTTTGTCCATGGACCGTTCCCGATCGTGATTGAGCGGGGACAGGTAGAGGAGGGTGTGATTCTTCTCCAACGCGTTCACGAGCACGGTGAAACTCTGGAGGTTGATGTCATTGTGCTCGCAGTAGATCTCCAAAAGAGAATCGTTGACGTCCAGCACTTCGGCCAAGGTCGTCGCTCCTTGCAGTCCCAGACCTTGGTGCTCAATGCGCAACACTTTCAACGTCTTGTTTTTTTCCAATCCCCTCAGGGCGAGATTGAGGCCAATGCCGAATTGGGTGGCGTCCAGAGGGGCCGGCTCGCCGCTGATGTCCAGTTCTTCCAGCGTGGTGTTGGTGGCAAACAGCTCTTTGAGTGCCTCGCACGTCTCGGTGCTGGCATCATACGGCAACGACGCGCGTGAGAGGTCGAGGCTGCGCAGCGTCGTGTTGGACGTGAGGGCGTGAATCAATTCCCGGAAGTGATGTTCCTTTTCAAACTCCATCATCCGCATCGCCAGCGAACACGGGCCAAAGTTTTGTGCGATCGTCTGGAACAAGAGGGAGCCGCCCCTCTTCAGTCGGTTCTCGTTGGCGCTCACATGCATGTTGCGTGGTTGGCCCTCCTGGCGACTCATCGACCGGAAGAGCACGGCCAGATCGTTCCCCGAGAGGCCGCACTGATTCACGTGGAGCTCGCGCAAGATGTCGGATTTGGAGCTGGCCAAATACGCCGACACCGAGTCCACGGTCTGGTCGTTGGGCGCGGTTTGAGAGAGATGGAGAGCCTCGAGTTTCCAAGCGAGGAGCGTCTCCGGCGCGATCAACGGTTCGGGGCCGGCCGTCTTCTGGACCCGTGTCAAATTCAATCGACGGATGTGGCTGAAGGCCGCCATTTCCCGTTGGAAGATCTCGGGGCTGAATCGACCTTGTGCGCCTGAAATATCAATCACTTCCATGGTGCTCTCGTGGACGGCCAGCGTCGAGAGT
>Ga0255336_100645_pt1 | contig 45740 bp, 38 predicted proteins | sample MeOH1_35cm_T3_17_FD_189102 | JGI IMG/M metagenome (GOLD analysis project Ga0255336, IMG submission 189102) | Sandy soil microbial communities from University of British Columbia, Vancouver, Canada - MeOH1_35cm_T3_179 | ecosystem: Engineered > Artificial ecosystem > Sand microcosm > Unclassified ...
AGCTTTCGGCCTGGGAGTCAAAGCGCAACAGCAGCACCAAATCCGTAGACTGGCAGTTTAAAACAGAGGACGCACGGATTAAATTAAAATGGCTTTATCCAAAAATATAACTTTGTCAGAGTACTAGGTTGAAAATAAGGCGGAAGAAAGGCATGGAACAATCAGCTTTTGCGGAGATAAATTTTGCCCTGTAATCTGGAGTAAGTAAGATAGAATCCCTATTATGACGCCGGCGGCGTGGAGCGGATGGCTGCGCTTACCCGCTTATTTCATGTAAAACAAATTACCGAAACAAAAAAATTCTGGAATTTCTGAAAGCCCAGCATACCTGGGCCTTTTTTGTCAGGAGCGTTCCTATACATCTTTTTTTGCCTTTTCATATACTTTTCACAAGGTTTGCATCCGGCGTGCTTGTTGGGTTCACGGTCCTTTCGCGTGAATGGGATATATTGTGGACATCAACCCGCAAAGGAGATACGTTTATTTTTATGAAACTGAAAAAAGGATGGACGATCGCTGTCTGTTCCATATTGGCCGCAGCGGTGGGGATCGGCATTTTTTATGCCGCGGGCGGCTTCGGCAAGGGCGCTTCGTCATCCGCCGCCAGCTACCAGGTAACGAAGGTCACAACGGGCGACCTGCAAAAATCCATTACCGCAAGCGGAACGCTCAGCGCGCAGGGGAGCGCGGACGAAACGGCAAAATTCGCCTTAACGCTCGGGACCGTCTACGTCCAGGCGGGGCAAAGCCTCGCCGCCGGGGACCCCGTGGCGGCCGTCGACAAAGCGGCGCTGAACGATACCATCGTCTCCCTGCAAAGCGATCTCTCCGCCCTGGATGCGTCGCTTGCGCAGGAGGCCGCGCAGCAGGAAAGCACGGCGACGGTCAAATCCCAGGTGGCCGGCCGCGTCAAGCAGATTCTGGCGGCAAAGGGCGATAACGCGCAGGAGGTCATATCTAAGTCCGGCGGCCTCGTTTTGCTTTCCACCGACGGCCTGATGAAGATCGATTGCAAGCTGGACGCGGCCTCTTCCCTGAAACAGGGCAGTACGGTTACGGTCAAGATCGGCAAAAGCGCCTACACCGGCCTTGTGGGAAGCGTCGCGGCGGACGGGGCGTCCTGTACCGTGACATTGACCGATAACGGCCCCAAGCTCGGCGAGCAGGCCGTCGTCTACCAAGGCGGGACGCGCGTCGGCGAGGGCGCGCTCGAGGTCAACCAGCCCTATTACGTCCCCGCCGAGGGCGGCATCGTCGGCAAGGTGTACGTGTCTGTCAACCAGAAGATCACAACGTCCACGTCGCTGTTTTATCTCAAAAGCGTTCCGGTGAGCGAGGATTACGGCGCCCAGCTTGCGCAAAGGGCGGAAAAACTCGCGCTGCTCCGGGAGGCCAGGGCGCAGAGGGAATCAGGCACTTTGCTTGCGGCGCAAGCGGGCGTCGTAGATGAGGTTTCCGTTACGAGCGGGCAGGCCGTGGAAGCGGGCGCGCAGCTCTATACGCTGCTTACCGGGGGCACGACGCTGCTCAATGTCAACGTGGACGAACTCGACATCGGCAGCGTCCAGATCGGGCAGGCGGCCACCGTAGCGGTGGACGCGTTTCCGGATAAGACCTATCACGCGTCCGTGAAAAGCATCTCCCAGGTGGGAACGGCCAGCAACGGGGTCACGACCTACGCGGTCGCGCTTGCCGTCGAGGGCGATGCGGCGCTTCGCACCGGCATGAACGCCACGGCAACCATCGTGATCGAAAAAAAGACGGGCGTCCTGCTGCTGCCTCTTGAAGCGTTGCAGAGCGTGCGCGGCGAGCAGTACGTATGGCTCTACACCGGCGAGCTTCCCGCCGGCGGCGAGGGAAACCCCGGGACCCGCACCGTTGTCACAACCGGCCTTTCGGATGCCGAGAACGTAGAGATCACCGGCGGATTGACCGAGCGGGACCAGGTCGTGATCGTCCGCTCCAAGAGCACCTCGTCGACGGCCTCCGCCCAAACCGGCGGCATGAACTTCGCCGGTATCGGCGGCATGGCCGGGGAGGGCGGCGAGCGTCCTTCCGGCATGGGCGGCTCCCGCCCCAATGATTAGGAGGCGGGGTATGATCGCATTACGCGACGTCGTCAAGCAATATACCATGGGCGGGCAAACGGTGAAGGCGCTCGACGGCATAACCCTGCAGGTGCAGGAAGGAGAATTCGCCGCCATCGTGGGCCCTTCGGGGAGCGGGAAGTCAACGCTGATGAACATTATCGGCTGCCTGGATGCGGCGGATACGGGCACGTATCTGTTTGAAGGCCAGGATATCACCAGCTATACGGAAAGGCAATTGGCGGCTATCCGCAATCAAAAGATCGGGTTCGTGTTCCAGGGCTTCCATCTGCTGGGCAAGCTCAACGCGCTCGAAAACGTGGAGCTTCCGCTGATCTATCAGAATATGGGCGCGGCGGCCCGGCGCAGGCGGGCCATGGAGGCGCTCGAACAGGTGGGGCTCTCGGACCGGGTGAAGCACCGCCCCAACGAACTTTCGGGCGGACAGCAGCAGCGTGTCGCCATCGCGAGGGCGCTCGCAACCAAGCCCGCGATCATCCTCGCGGACGAGCCTACCGGGAACCTGGACAGCAGGACGGGACGCGAGATTATGACGCTGTTCCGCCAGATGAACCAAAATGGCAACACGATCGTCCTCATTACGCACGACAACAACGTGGCCGCGCAGGCGAAACGGCGCCTGCGCATCGAGGACGGGCGTATCACGGAGGAGGCGTAGACTATGATTTTTCAATCCGTCCGTATGGCGTTGAAAGCCATACGGGGCAATAAAATGCGCTCCTTTCTCACGGTGCTGGGCGTGGTGATCGGCGTCGTGGCGGTGACGGTGCTGATCTCCATCGGGCAGGGGACGACTTCCCAGGTGACCTCGAACATCGAGCAGCTCGGCACCAACCTGCTCACGGTCAATATCCGTTCCTACCGCCAGAATCCGGTCACGATGAGCGCCCTCAACGCCCTCGCCGGCGACGGCGGCATTTCGGCCATCGCGCCGGTCATCACGCAGTCGGTCACCGCAAAGGCCGGCACAATCACCTATGAGGACGGCTCGATTGAGGCGACGGTGCCGGGTTATGACGCCATCCGCAACCTTTCGGTCCAGTACGGGCGGTTTTTGAAGCAGCCCGATCTGGACAACCGCAGCTATGTGGCGGTGATCGGTTCGGAGGTGGCGGACGAGCTCTTTGGCGCAAGGGACGTCGTAGGCGAGAGCATCTCCCTTGACGGCGCGAATTTTACCGTCGTAGGCGTGCTGCAGGAAAAGGGCTCCACCTCGGCCGGTTCCAGCGACAGCCGCATCATCATTCCCTTTACGCTGGGCGAGCGCCTTTTGCAGCAGCCGGGGATCAGGACGTTCTACGCCTCCGCAAGCTCGTCGGATACGGTGGAACTGGCGCAGATGACGCTGACCGGCTATTTGGACGGCGCTTTTCACAACGACAGCGACGCGTACACGATCTTCAACCAAACGGACATGCTTTCGACCATTACGGATACGACGCAGACGCTTACGCTGATGCTGGGCGGCATCGCGGGCATTTCGCTTCTGGTCGGCGGCATCGGCATCATGAACATCATGCTGGTCTCGGTATCCGAGCGCACGCGGGAGATCGGCATCCGCAAAGCCATCGGCGCGCGGCGGGGCAACATCCTTGAGCAGTTCCTGATTGAGGCGCTGGTGATCAGCGGCATCGGCGGCCTTCTGGGGCTTGGGATCGCCGCGGCGATCATGGGGGTGCTGGAGCGGGTGCTTTCCATGACGCTGACGATGTCGATGGGCGTCGCGGAGCTTGCCGCCGGCTTCTCGCTCCTGATCGGCGTGGTATTCGGCCTTTACCCGGCAAACAAAGCCTCCAAACTCCGGCCCATCGAGGCGCTGCGCTACGAGGGCTGACACGGCCTAAGGCGCCGAAGCGAACGAATTCTTTTTCTGCGGGAAAGAGGGCGGACGGACGCCCGCTTTCCCGCTCTATTTTAAAATACCGCATCCGCCGCATACTACTACCGATGGAAGGTGGAAGGAGGCGGATGGATGACCCGAATCCTGGTGGCGGATGACGAGCCTCTCATCCGCCAGGCGATCCGCGAATACGCCGAATTCGAAGGCTGGGAGGTCGTCGAGGCCCGCGACGGCAGGGAGGCGGTGGAGCTTGCGCTCGACCACGCGCAAGGCTTCGACGCCGCGGTGCTGGATATTATGATGCCGAGGCTGGACGGCTTTTCCGCCTGCAAGGAGATACGCAGGCAAAGGGACGTCCCGGTGCTGCTGCTGTCCGCGCGCGGCGAGGAATACGATAAGCTTTTCGGCTTTGAAGTGGGCGCGGACGACTATGTCGTGAAGCCCTTCAGCGGCAGGGAGCTGATGGCGCGCATCAAGGTCCTCATCGGACGCCATCAGAAAAACGATGCCGCGCCGGACGTCTGCGCGTTCGGCGGGCTTGAGGTGGATTTTAAGGGCCGGAGCGTGTCCGTGGACGGGAATCCCGTCAGCCTCACCCCCAAGGAATACGATCTTCTGTTTTTTCTGGTGCGCCATCCGAATACCGCTTTCAGCCGGGAGCAGCTGCTCGCCCAGGTATGGGGGTACGATTTTTACGGCGACGACCGCACTGTGGACGCGTATATCAAAATGCTCCGCGCGGATCTGGGCGGCTACCGGAAGCACATCGTGACGCTTCGGGGGATGGGGTATAAATTTGATACGCAGACATGATAACCGCGGCATCCGCTTTTGCGCCGCCCGGGAACACGGGGGCGGCTATCCTTTTCATAAATTGCGTTTTGCATCGTCCCGGAATTTGTGCTAAAATCGTATACCAATAAGAAGAGGGAGAAAAGCAATGATTTCGTCCTTTGATTTTTTATTGCCAACAAAGATCCGGTACGGCGCGGGCGTCCTTCGGGTGTTGGGCGAAGAGCTCGGGGCGCTGCACGCAAAAAAGATCATGGTGATCACGGATAAGGGGCTTGTCAAAACGGGGCTGGTAAAGCGGCTTACCGATCTTATCGGGCAGGAAGGCGTTCCCTTTATTCTGTACGATGAGATCGAGGCAAATCCGAAGGATGATCAGGTGGAGGCCTGCGCCGCAAAAGCCAGGGAGGAAGCTGCGGATACGCTGGTGGCTTTCGGCGGCGGGAGCGCGATAGACGCCGCAAAGGCGGTGGCGGTCCTCGCCAGGCAGGGCGGAACGGTCAGAAGCTATCAGGGGAAGGGGAAGATCAGGGACGATTGCCTGCCTCTTCTGACTATCCCGACAACCGCGGGCACGGGCAGCGAGGTCACGTTTTCTTCCGTGATCACGGATACGAAAGAGAAGTTCAAATTCACGATCAAAAGCACGGCGATCGCGGCAAAAACGGCGATCGTCGATCCCGAGCTCACATTGAGCGTCCCGCCGCTCATTACGGCGGCTACGGGGATAGATGCCCTGACGCATGCGATCGAAGGCTATACCGCCAACTGCACCGAGCCCATCGCCGAAGCGGCGGGTCTGTACGCGGCGGAGCTGATTGCGGGGAGCATCGCGGAGGCGGTCAGGAACGGCGGGAACCTGGAGGCAAGGGACAAAATGATGATGGGGAGCCTCCTGGCGGGCCTGTCCTTCAGCCATGCCGACGTGGCTTCGGTCCACTGCATGGCGGAAGCGCTGGGCAGCCTGTACGACGCGCCGCACGGCATGTGCAACGCGATCCTGCTCCCGTATGTCATGGAATATAACCTGCCCGCCGCGGAGCATAAATACGCCCGGATCGCGCGGGCCATGGGGATAGAGGAACGGGACGACGCCAGGGCGGCGGCAAAGGGCATCGCGCATGTCCGGGCGCTGTCGGAGGAAGTCGGGCTGCCCGGGATCCGGTCGCTTAACGTCGATCCGGCCGATTTTGAGCGGCTGGCCGAAATGTCCGTAAAGAACGGCTCCAACGGCAGCAATCCGAGGGAGATCACCAGGGAGGGTTATCGGATGCTGTTCCAGAGAGCGTATAACGGCTGACGTTCGGCTTGCGCCTTTGGCCGCGATGAGGCGCCGTCCCCCCCCTAAGCGGGTGGCGGGTGGCTTCGATTCCTCACAATGTCTGCCGGCGTGAAAATTTCAGACGATTCTTTTTCCAAAGATAAGACGGCGATAAAAACACTTGATACGGAATCTGTCGTGCAAAGGAGGGGCCATTTTGTACGAGGGTTTGCAGGCGTCCCTGCTGAACGCACTTATCAAAGGCGGCTATGAGGAGCTCACGCTGGCGGCGCATGAATATCTGAAGCTTCCGGTTATGATAACGGATGCCGATTATAATTGCCTTGCGCATATTCCGGATGAGCCGCTGGGCGATTCCCTTTGGGATACCATTCATGAAAACGGCCGTCCCTCTTTGCAATTTATACAGATACTCAACGATGAAAATATCATGCAGACAGGAGCGCTGCAGAGGGCTCCGTTTTATCTGAATTGGGGTTCGTTTTCCATAAATCCAAGAATCGTTGGGAATATTTTTATCGATGACGCCATCGCGGGCTACCTTGCTGTCCCATGCGCTTCCTGTAACGAAGAACTTTTAGAAAAAGCCGGGCTTATCTGCCAGGCGCTTACCATCGAATTTCAGCGCAGGAACATCAAGGCGGGCAACATCCCCGACGCGTGGTCCATGTTTCTGTCGAGGCTGATGCACGGGAAAATACGTGAACCCGACGAGCTGAAACAGTGGCTGAGGCATTTGAACCGGAAGATCAAGGGGGATTTCTGCGTGGTTGCGGCACAACCGGCCGAAGGCGCCGCCGAAAAGCCCCTGCTTCCGTTTATACAGAAAAGTATTGAGCGGATTGATCCCGGGCTGCATCCGGTTATATTCGACGACAGCATCTATTTGCTGATCATGAATCACGCAACTAACCAGGAGTGCCTTGACCAATTGGATTCCGTCACATCGGCGCTCTCTTCATTGGGGCTTCGTTTCGGAATCAGCAACCGTTTTTCGGATATTCTGCAAATTGAAATTTACCGCGATCAGGCGTTATACGCTCTATTGGACTGCCTGAAAACCTCCGACGCGAAGGTTCAATATTATAGCGGCTGCGCCCTGAAGCAATTGTTCGGCACGGTTGTACAGAACCTGCCTGAACAGAGCTATATGCATCCCGCGCTGAACATGCTTGAAGTTTATGATCAGAAAAACGGAACCGATTACCTCCGGACGCTTTCAGCCTATATCGTCTCCATGTGCAATTCTCTGGAAACGGTCAGGGAACTGCACATCCACCGAAACACGCTGCCGTACAGGCTCGATGTAATCGAAAGAATAACGGGCATAAACCTTTCCGATCCCAGAACCTGCGCACATCTGCTGTGCAGTTTTTATATCCGGGAATACTCTTGAGATCGTGCCGCCAGGCGCCGGGGCGGCTTGTGCATTTTGCATAAGCCGCCTTCTCTATATTTCCGAATTTGCCTATTCTTTAACAAACGATGCTGTGCTATCATAAAACTGTTTGAGAGGCCGGGCGATTGCTATATTTCATTCATGATGAGGAGGTTTCTTTATGGCGTTAGAGAAGTTGTTCAGCGAGGGCAAAATCGGGACCCTTGCCTTAAAGAACAGAGTCGTTTTCCCTCCGATGGGAACGAATTTCCCCAGGGATGAGATGGTTTCCCAGAGCCTGATCGACTACCACGCCGCTAGGGCAAGGGGCGGTTGCGGCCTGAACATAGTGGAAATTGCCGCCGTTCATCCCACTTCCAGAGGCGAAAGAAACCTTGGAATCTACGACGACAAATTCATCCCGGGGCTCAAAGCCCTTGCCGATGCCATCCATGCGGCCGGAGGAAAGGCGTGTATCCAGATCTGGCATGCCGGCAGACAGACCAACAGCTCTGTCACGGGGAGGCCCATCGTTTCGGCTTCCGCAATTCCATGCCCGCGTTGCCAGGAGATGCCCAGGGAACTGACGCAAGATGAGATCAAAGAGCTGGTTGAGGCTTACGGGGACGGCGCGCTGCGGGCAAAGAAAGCCGGGTTCGACGCCGTTGAACTGCACGGGGCGCACGGCTACCTCATCGCCCAGTTTATGAGCCCTTACTCCAACCATCGGACCGATAACTATGGCGGCTCTCTCGAAAACAGGTCCAGGTTTGCTTTGGAGATCATCGCGGATGTTCGTAAAAAAGTCGGAAAAGACTTTCCCGTCATCTATCGGTTAAGCAGTGAAGAAAGAGTAAAAGGCGGGCTGACCTTCGAGGATGCCAAGGAAATCGCAAAGCTGGTGGAAAAGGCGGGGGTGGACGCCGTCCACGTATCCGTGGGGGTATATGAGACGCTGCATTACACGGTGCCCCCTATTGACCTGCCCGTAGGCTTTAACGTACCCGGCGCCGCCGCGGTCAAGAGCGTGGTGCATATCCCCGTCATTGCGGTCGACCGGATCAACGACCCGGTGCTTGCAAATCAGATATTGGAGGACGGTAAAGCCGACTTCATCGCGATGGGCAGGGGCCAGATCGCGGATCCTGAGCTGTGCAGCAAGGCGCAGAGGGGCGAACTGGATTCCATCGTGAAATGCATCGGCTGCAATCAGGGCTGTGTTGACCGGCTCCTGATGCTGGGCGAAACGGTGAGCTGCCTGCGGAATCCGTCCACCGGCCGGGAAAGCGAATATGCATTAAAGCCCGCGGAAAAGAAGAAAAAAATTCTTGTGATCGGGGGCGGCGCCGCAGGGCTGGAGGCGGCCGCGACGCTGAGCAGAAGAGGGCACGAGGTCGTATTGTGCGAAAAGAACGGCCGCCTTGGAGGGCAGTTCTTCCTCGCGGGAATAGCGCCCGGGAAAAAGGAGATGTCGGACGCCGCGCTGCAGATGGGGCGTACCGCTAAAAGAGCGGGCGTGGACATCAGGCTGGAGACGGAAGTAACAAAGGAGCTGTTGAACGAAATCAGGCCGGACGAAGTGGTTGTGGCAACAGGCTCGGTTCCTTTTATCCCGAACATCCCCGGGCGTGACAAAGCGAACGTGGTGACGGCGCTCGACGTGCTGCAAGGCAAAAAGACAGCCGGGGATTCGGTCGCCGTCATCGGCGGCGGGCTTGTAGGGATAGAAATCTCCGAATATCTGACGGAACAGGGCAAAAAGGTGACGATCGTGGAGATGCTGGACGAGGTCGCCAAGGAGCTGGGAATGCTGCGCAAGCCCTTTGCCTTCCAATATATCGAAGATCATTCCATTGCGGTCCACACCGGCGCGACCTGCACCGAAATCAAGGATAACAGCCTGGTTATCGAGCAGAACGGGGAGAAGAAGGAAATCAAAGGCATAGACACGGTAGTGATGGCTACGGGCGTTAAACCCTATCACGCCGTGACGGATATCCTTGATGAAGCGGGAATCCCCTATCATGTAATCGGCGACGCGAAAGCGCAGGGCAAGGCGATTGATGCCATTTGGGCAGGGGCCGAATTAGGAAGGGCGATTTAACCCGTAAGCGCAAGCAATTAAGAGTAAGGCCGTTGCAGGAAACATAACAGAGGGAACGAAAAACGGGCCGGGACAGCGGAGTCAAGGCCCGTTTTTCGCGTTAACCGGGTTCGCGGGGGCCGGGGCAGGCCCAGAGGATGCCGCCGTTCACAGGGGGCGGTTAGGGGCGTTCGCATATTTCCCTGACCGCCCGAAGCGCGTATGCGATGTCCTCTCCGGTCGTGGTATAGCCGGTGCTTAGGCGCACCGTCCCCTGCGGAAAGGTTCCGAGCGTTTTATGGGCGCCGGGCGCGCAGTGCAGCCCGCAGCGGGTGAGGATGCCGTATTCGTTTTCCAGCCGGAAGGCCGCCGCGGCGTTATCCATCGTAAGAAAATCCATGGAAACCGCGCCGGAGCGCCCGGCGGCGCCGCACGGGCCCGGAATACGCAGCGGAAGGCCCCGCAATCCCTCGAGAAGCTGCCCGGTCAGGCGTTCTTCATGCGCGCGCAGCGACGGTACGCCCCGCTGCAGCACATAGCCGAGCGCCGCGTGCAGCCCGAATATGCCGGGGATGTTCTGCGTGCCGGCTTCGAACCTGTCCGGCAGAAACATAGGCTGCCGTTCGCTGTCGGACGCGCTGCCGGTGCCGCCGGTAACGAGCGGGGAAAGGCGCGCGGCAAACGCCTCATTCAGCAGCAACGCGCCTATGCCCTGCGGCCCAAGCAGGCCCTTATGGCCGGGCACGCACAGGGCGGCAAGACGCAGCGCGTCAAAATCGATGGGGAAGTGCCCGGCCGTCTGCGCGGCGTCTACCGCAAGCGGCAGCGCGTGCGCACGGCAGATCTTTGCCGTTTCTTCCAGCGGGAATACCGTGCCGCTTACGTTCGACGCGTGGCTGACGAGCACCAGCTTCGTTTCGGGGCGTATCAGGGGCAGGATGGCGGAGGCGTCCGTTACCCCGTCCCTGCCGGCGGGGATGCGCGAAAATTGCACCCCGCTGTCCGCAAGCTCGGCGAGCGGGCGCATCACGGCGTTGTGCTCCATGCTGCTTACGATCGCATGGTCGCCCGGCTTCAAAAAGCCTTTGAGTATGGTGTTCAGCCCGGCGGTCGCCCCGGATGTGAACACCACATGCGTTTCATCCCCGCCGAAATGGAACAGCTCTTTGAGCAATGTACGGGTTTCCAGCACGACCATGCCGGCGTCGACCGCCTGCCGGTAGGTGCCGCGGTTGACGTTCGCGCCGATGTCGCTGATATAGCGCGCCATCGCCTCGCCCACGCCCGGCGCCTTGGGGAAGGATGTGGCGGCGTTGTCCAGATAGAGCGTTTTCATGCCTGCATCTCCCGTCCGGCCAGCAAGGCCGCGCCGTACGCGCCCGCATAGCGGCCGTCCGGCACGCACAGTACGGGGTGCTTCAGCTTACGGCCCAGCGTATCCGCAAAATAGGGTAAGTGGCTGAGCCCGCCCGTGAGCAGAACGTCGCGCTCCGGCAGGAGCTTCCAGGCAAGCTGGGCGACCTTGGCGGCGACGCTGTCCACCACGCCCGCCGCGATATCCTCGCGCCGCCGCCCCGCGCCGATATAGCCGGTCACCTCGGATTCGGCGAATACCGTGCACAGGGAGCTGATGGAAAGCGCCTCGCCCCGCTCGGCAAGCCCGAACAGCGCGTCGATCTCCAACCCCAGCCGGTTGGCCATCACCTCAATGAATTTCCCAGTTCCCGCGGAGCATTTGTCGTTCATCAGGAAATCGTCAACGATGCCCTCTCTGAGGCGGATGGCCTTGGTATCCTGCCCGCCCACGTCTATGATGACGGCGTTCGGGTACATGTTTGCGCATCCGGCGGCGTGGCAGGTGATTTCCGTTACCTGCCTGTTGGCAAAATCCACGGCGCGCCTGCCGTAGCCGGTGGAAACCACAAAGGAATCATTAAGGCGTATGCCCGCCGCCTCCAGACGCTCCCGTATGGCGCGCGCGGTCTCGGGGCCGCTCCAGCCGGTGGGCAGTGCAAAGCGCATCTCCCGGGTTCCCAGCGCCACGACCTTCGCGGCCGTGGAGCCGATGTCGATTCCAATAAAATCCATGCCGTTCGCCGCTCTCCGTTCCTTTGTGCTGATTATACCAGATACTTCGCTTATTCCTCAGCAATATTTATCCCGCGCGGGGTCGATCTGGCGGGGAAGGGAAACGATGCGGTCGATCTGCACGCCGGATTCCGGAATGCAGCGCCGCACGGCCTCGATCGCCTCCGCCTCCACCAGAAGGGACATGCCGCAGCACGCCGAGGCGGCGCGCGGCGCGGGGGATATCCGTACGGCTATCCCCCGCGCGCGGAGATACTGATACAGCTTCATGCCTTCCGTATGGTTGCGGAAGAGCACATACGAATCCTCAATTTGTTCCATTTCGCCTCAGGAGAGCATTTCGATGAACGCGCCGACGCGCGTGCGCAGCTGCTCCGCATCCGTATCCGTATAATCCGTTTCCAGTCCCAGCACCGGGATGCCCGCCGCTTTGAGTTTGCGTTCCACGTCGCGGCCTTCCGTATCGTACAGGGTGCAGAACTTGAGGTTTACGTCGATCACGCCGTCCGCATGATATTCCCCCGCAAGGCGGATGATGTCGTCGATACGGTTGGTGTTGGGCGTGAAGCAGGCGCAGTTGATCTTCATATAACGCTCGGCCAGGGCGCGGAGCTGGCCGTCGAGCGTGGTCTGTGTTTCATCCACCAGGTTTTCGAAGTAACGCGTGCCGGTGCACGCTTCCTCGCACACCACGGCCGCGCCGGAGGTCTCCACAATGTGGTGCAGCTTCCAGTTGGGGATGGCCATCGGGGTGCCGCTGATTAAGATGCGCTTGGCCCCTTCCGGGAATACGCCCTTGCCGTCCCGGATGCGCTCTTCCAGCTCGTCGGCCAGCTTGTTGGCCGTTTCGGCGCAGCGGACGGGGTCGTCATAGAAGGCGATCTGCGTCATCAGGAGAGCGTCCTTGCCGCTGATGGGCGTGGGGTCCGCTTTGCGGCACGCGAACACGCGGGCAAGCGCCTTGCGCTTGTTGTTGATCATTTTGATAGCTTCGGCCAGCTTTTCGGGCGTCACCTTGTTGCCGGTAAATTCCTCGACAACGCCCATGAAGGTTCTAAGCTCGTCCGCCCATTTGTCCACATCTTTTTCGCGCTTCATCTGCGGCATGTCCATCACGTGGACGGGGACCTCCTCCCGGAGGATCTCCCAGGCTTTCTTCTTGCCGTCGCAGGTGGTTTCGCCCACGTACATATCCGCGATGCGGAAGAACGGGCAGGTCCTGCCCACGCGCGCGCCCACGGAGGCCTTGATGAGCGGGCACATGCTCTTGGGCAGCACTCGCTCGCCGTCCGCCACCCAGAACTGCGAGCCGCCGCAAAGGCCGGTGGCGATGCCGCCCGCCGCGAATATGATTTCGTCCGGCACAAAGATGCAGAACGTGCCGAACACCTTGCCGCCTTTTTTCTGGTGCTCGATCAGCTCGGCGGGGCGAACGCCGTGGATCTCGGATACCACAAAATCATAGAACGCCATGCCCTCCGGGCGGTTCTGCTGGGAAAGATAGGTGTCGCCGAACGCCGTGGGCAAAACGCTGCACAATACGTCGTGCGCCTCGAGGTCCATGCCGAGACTTTCCCACATTTGCCTGTAATCTGCCATACTGTTCTCCTTCATACTTGATCTTATAATAGATTTGCGCCGGAACATGACGGAACTGTATCTTCATTATACATGGACGGACGAGCGTTATTCTTACAAAAATATAATGACGTTCATACGATTATCGATTTTCTCAATAATACGTGTTAATATGACTTGAGGAAGCGAGGGATTTGCAATGGAGATCAGCCTTCGGCAGCTGGAAGTGTTCGTAAGCACGGTGGAAAACCGCAGCTTCTCCAAGGCGGCGGAGACGCTGTATTTGAGCCAGTCCACGGTAAGCGCCCACATCGCGCAGCTGGAGACGGTGCTGCAAACACCCCTGTTGGAGCGCAGGGACAAGCGCCTTGCCGAACCGACCGCGGCGGGCTGGCGCGTCTACAATTCCGCAAAGCAGATATTGACCCTGTGCAGGAATATGCAGGAGGAATTCAGCGCAGCGGAAAGCAGCCCGGCGTTCATTTCCATCGCCGCGTCCACGGCGCCGTCAAGGTATTTGGTGCCGCAGCTCATCGCGGCCTATGTTGAAAAATACCCCGGAACAAGGTTCTCCGTTCTGGAGGGCGACAGCGCGTTCGCGCTGGAGAAGCTCAAATCCGGCGAAGCCGCGCTCGCGTTTATGGGCACCCGGTACGGGGCCCGCGCGTTCCAATACCGGACGGTATGCAGGGACCGGATCGTGCTGATCGCGCCCAATACCAAAGAATTTTTGTCCAAACAAAAGGACGGCGCTTTGGGGAAGGATCTGCTGTCGTACCCGATCATTATGCGCGAGGCGGGCTCGGGCACGCGCAAGGAGGCGGACAAATACCTGGCGCACATCGGGGCCAAGCCCGAAAGCCTATCCGTTGTCGCCTATATGAACGATATGGAGTCCATCAAAAAAGCGGTGATCAGCGGCCTGGGGGTAACGATCATCTCCGAGCGCGTCGCGCAGGACGCGATTTTGGCCGGACAGGTGCTGCGCTTTCCGCTGGACGCCGGGGATTTTTACCGCGACCTTTATCTTGCCTACGCAAAGAACCGGCATTTCACCCTGGCGGAACGGAGCTTTATTGCGTTTGTGGCGGAGAATTCGGGAATGATGGATTGACATGAACCGGCCGCTTTCAACTATTGGCGGCGGACGCCGTAATGATGCGGGAAGTTTTTTGCCAAACAGCACTGAATGCGAAAAAGCCCAAAGATCTTTGCCCAAAGAGTTATCATCCTTTTTCGTGAGACCGCTGCCAAATCCCGCATATATAAATCTTTGCTCTATAACTTCAAGCTCAATCCGAAGCATTTTTTCGCGGGATTCTTTTGATTTTTCTTTAATAATTGAATGCTGCAACTCAATGCATTTTTTATCCGGTCCCTTTTCCGCTCAACAAGCTTTTCAATATGGATTACACAACGCTGATATTATCCAAACCTTACGATTATTTCCTAAAGAACTTTTTAAGTGTGTACAACAAGAAATCCGATACTTTAAAAAATGTCCCCAGCGATTCACATTTCAACCGAATTAAAATTTATGAACCGAAATTCCTCACTTCCGAAAAGCTCACGAGCCTACGTTTGAGGCGGTTTTATTCAAAAATACAATGAGGACCAGCCTTTTGAAGCTAATCCTCATTGTATCAATCTCGGTTGATAGATTTGGTGGAGGCGGGGAGAGTCGAACTCCCGTCCGAAAACCCGTCCACAGGACTTTCTACGAGCGTATTTGGTGTTTTAACATTCCCTAGCGCGCAGCCCCCGCCAACAGGGTCAGCGCATCAGTAGCTTCATAAATCCCACCCGCCGCAAAGCTTAAACGGGCTGGTTCCCCACGATGATGACGCCCGGGTACCGGCCGTGGGCCTCCGGAGCCGGACGGTCACTGCTTACGCAGCGACGGGAACGTAAGAATCGTTCTCAGTTATTGTTTGGTCCCAGTTAGTACGCAGTCCGGACCTGCGGCTCGCTTATCCCATTTCCGCGATCCCCGTCGAAACCAGTTTCGCCCCCGTGGACCCGCGTTGCGGGAAAAAGGCGGGCCGTCCTTCGCGGACACCCGCTTTTCTTATTATACCCCGTTTCGTTCGCTCCGTCAAACGAAGACGGGGGCCTTTTCTCCGGGAAATTCAGGCGGCGAAAACGGGATGCAGGGCGCCGCCCCGTCAGCCGAACAGATGCAAAAAGTCGAGCGTGGCGAAGTAATCCGCGGGCGTTTCGGCGCGGCGGATCAGCGCATGGGAGCCGTCGGATTTTAGCAGCACCTCGGCGGAGCGGAGCTTGCCGTTGTAGTTGTAGCCCATCGAGAACCCGTGCGCGCCGGTATCGTGCAGCACCACGATATCGCCGATGCCGATCTCGGGCAGGAGCCTGTCCACCGCGAACTTGTCGTTGTTTTCACACAGGGAGCCGGTCACGTCGTACAGGCGGTCGTGGGGGGCGTTCTCCTTGCCCATCACGGTGATATGGTGGTACGCGCCGTACATCGCGGGGCGCATCAGGTTGGCCGCGCACGCGTCGAGGCCGATGTAATGCTTATGAATGTCCTTGCGGTGGACCGCCGTGGTCACAAGGTAGCCGTAGGGGCCGGTGATGTAGCGCCCCAGCTCGGTAAAGAGGGAAAGCCTCATGCCCGCGGGGACGATTACCTCGCTGTACTCCCGCTCCACGGCTTTGCCAATCCACTCGATATCCGCCTCGGGCTCGTCGGGCAGATAGGGGATGCCGATGCCGCCCGAAAGGTTCACGAACGCGATCTTGGCGCCCGTCTCGTTTTTGAGCTCCACCGCCGTCTCGAACAGGGAACGCGCCAGCGCGGGGTAATAGTTGGGGTCGGTCGTGTTGCTCGCGAGGAACGCGTGCAGCCCGAACCGCTTCACGCCCAGCGCCTTGAGCCGCACGAAGGCTTCGGTGAGCTGCGCGCGCGTCATGCCGTACTTGGCGTCCCCGGGGTTGCCCATGATGGTGTTGCCGGCGCGGAAATCGCCGCCGGGGTTGTAGCGGCAGCAGATCGTATCGGGGATGCCGCCGTGCTTCTGTAAAAAATCGATATGCGTGATGTCGTCCAGGTTGATATACGCGCCAAGCTTTCGCGCCAGCTCGAATTCCTCGGGCGGCGTATCGTTGGAGGAGAACATGATGTCCTCTCCCCGGATGCCCAGCGCCTCCGAGAGCATCAGCTCGGTGAGCGAGGAGCAGTCCATGCCGCAGCCCGCGTCGTAAAGGAGCTTCAATATCACGGGGTTGGGCTCCGCCTTCGCCGCGTAATACTCCCGGAAGCCCTCGTTCCACGCGAACGCCTTTTGCAGGCGGCGCAGGTTACGGAGCATGGCGGCTTCGTCGTAGATGTGGAAGGGGGTGGGGACATCGGCGATGACGGCCTCGATTTGCGCCTTGGAAAAAGGCAGATTCTTCATGGGATTCCTCCTGTAAACTATGCAAACCGGCGCATTGCGCGCGGCTTTCTTCGGATTTTCGCGATTTACCACGCTGCCGCGGCGAATAAAAAACTTCCGCGCCCCTTCTCGCTTCGGAAGTATCGGCGGGGAGGACGGCGCGCCCGGGGTTCATGCTTCAGTCGCGGTCGCGGTCCCGCATTTCATTGGAAACCAATGAGCAGCATGACCTTATGAAGAGCATCAGCTCAATCGCTGTCCCGCATTTCCTTGAAGCGGCGCTCCATCTCGCGCTTGCTGTCCCGGTCGGCGATGTCGTGGCGCTTGTCGTAAAGCTTTTTGCCCTTGGCCACGGCCAGCTCCAGTTTGACGCGGCCGTCCTTGAAATAGAGCTGTAGCGGGATCAGGCTCATGCCCTGCGCCTGCTGGAGGCCGTGGAGCTTGTTGATCTCGCGGCGGTGCAGCAGCAGCTTGCGGTCGCGGAAGGGGTCCTTGTTATAGATATTGCCCTTCTCATAGGGGCTTACATGCATGCCGTGCACGAACAGCTCGTTGTCCTTGACGATACAGTAGCTGTCCTTGAGGTTGACCCTGCCCTCGCGTATGGATTTGACCTCGGTGCCGAAAAGCACGAGGCCGCATTCGTAGGTATCCTCTATAAAAAACTCGTGCCGCGCCTGCCTGTTCTGCGCGATCACCTTGACGCCCTGCTGCATGGGCCAGCCTCCATTGGAACGGGTGCGCTTCTTTTCTTTTGCGGAAAAGAAAGCCAAAGGGAACGAACGCGGGGGTTTGGGCCGCAAAAAACGGATTATCTTCTTCCCCGGTACGCGTAGGTGACCCGGTGAGCTTTCCTGCGCCGCGTCTGCTTGCGGTGGTGCAGGTAATTGACGAGCGAAACAAGCAGGATGATCAGCGCCGCCACCAATACGATGAACAGCCAGGGCCCCGCCGTTTTCGTGCTGCCGGGGACGGGGTCCTGCATCAGGCTCGCGCCGTTGGGGGTCTGCACCACGCCGCCGCCCATCTGCTCGACGCTTCGGCTCGCGTAGGCGTCGGCGGTGAACAGCGTCTTTCCCTCGAACTTGTAGGTGACGGTGGCGAGCTTGTCGCCCTCCTTCACGGGCGCGGTGATGTCGCCCGCCGTGGCGATGGACGTGGTCACGGCCGAGACGTTGTTCTTCAGGCGGTCAAGATCCTCCGAGAGGCAGGCGATCTCTTTGCCCTTCATATCCACGTTGAGCTTGAGAAGGCCCCCCGTCTCGTCGTCAAAGCTGCAATTCTTGACGGATACCTCCACCGTTGCGGGCAGGTTGAGCGAGGACGCGTCGATCTTTGTGTAGTGTGAAAAACCCCAGTCAAACAGCTGCTTCGCGAGCGTAAAGCGGGAATCCGCGTCCTTGGACTTATACTGTACCAGGATGAGCGTGACGCCGTCCTTTTCTGCGGCCGAAGCGAGGCAGTAGCCCGCTTCGTTGGTTTCCCCCGTCTTGATGCCGACGGCGTAGGGGTACTCCACGTTGGCCGCCTCGGCGTCCGCCTTGGTGTAGATCAGCCGGTTGGAGCTTTCCAGCTGGTAACCGTTCTTGTTTTTGTTGGTGGGGGAGATGTTGTAGGTCTTACGGTTGGCGATGGCGCGGAAATCCTGGCTCTTGGGCGACGTATTCATCGCGTAGATGGCCAGCTTCGCCATGTCCGCGGCCGTGGTATAATGGTCCTCGTTATGCCGGCCCTCGGGGCTGACAAAATGGGTCTTCGTCATGTTGAGGGACGCGGCCTTGCTGTTCATCATATCCACGAACTTGTCGGTCGAGCCTGCGATATGCACGGCGATGGCCGCCGCCGCGTCGTTGCCCGAGATCAGCATCATGCCGTAGATTAGATCCCGCAGCGTGAGCTTTTCGCCGGGCCGCAGGCCCATCAGGGAGCTGTGGGAGCCAAACGCGCTCACCTCGTTGCCGCAGGTGACGGTGTCGTCCAGGTTGCCTTTTTCCAGGGCGAGTATGCAGGTCATGATCTTGGTGGTGCTGGCCGGGAAGGCTTTGTCGTCCTGGTTCTTTCCGAACAGCAGCGCGCCCGAGTTCGCTTCCACCAGCGCGACGTACTGCGTATTGACGTCCTCATCCGGGGAAAACGCCAGTACCGGCAGCGCGGCGAATAAGATCAGCAGCGCGCACAAGGCGCAAATCAATCTTTTCAAAACGCTCAATCCTTTTTTGCTTTCTGGCGGCGGAGACGGGGAGTCCCCGGCGTCCGCGCCGCTTGGCGCGTTTGCACGCGCCCGCGCACTTGTACGCAATACGGCAAAATCTTTCCATTGCGATCCCGTTTCGACAGGAAACTCATTGCGTCGAAACTCGCCAGAATCTCATATTAGTATAGCAAACAATCCTCCGCCTTGTACAGTCCAAAGTCCCTTCTGTCACAATACGTTTCCATTTTTCGCGGTTTTCCATCGTACAAAAGGCCGCAAGTGTGGTATACTTGAGCTAAATCAATGGTTTTTCATCATTCCCTGCATTTGGATAGACAAACCTGCGGGCGATCCCCGCGGCGGGAGGGCGTCATGGCGATACGGATATTATTGGTGGACGACGAGCCCTTGATCCTCAAGGGGCTTCGCTTCTCCCTCCAGCAGGAAGGGTATGAGATCGATACCGCGGCGGACGGGGAAGAGGCGCTCGCGAAGATCCTCGGCAATCCTTACGACCTGGTGCTCCTGGACGTGATGCTCCCCAAGCTCTCGGGCGTGGAGGTCTGCCAGCGCGTAAGGGAGACGTCGGACGTGCCCATCATCATGCTCACCGCCAAGGGCGAGGATATGGATAAGATCCTGGGCCTCGAGTACGGCGCGGACGATTATATGGTGAAGCCCTTCAACATCCTGGAGGTCAAGGCGCGCATCAAGACCATCCTTAGGCGCGCCTCGGGCAGGCGGGAGGAAAAAAAGCAGCAGCTTCAGCTTTCGGGCGGCGGGCTGTTCCTGGATACCGCCGCGCGCTCGGTGGAGGCCGACGGCAAGCCCGTGAACCTGACGGTGAAGGAATTCGATCTTTTGCAGCTGTTTATGGCCAACCCCGGGCGCGTCTTCACCCGGGAGGACCTTTTGGAAACCATCTGGGGGCCCGACTATTTCGGCGATTTCCGCACGGTGGACGTGCACATCCGCCGCCTGCGCGAAAAAATAGAGGCCGACCCGGCCAAGCCGCAGCATATCCTCACGAAGTGGGGGATCGGATATTATTTCGGGCATGCGTAGGTTTTTCGGGTCCATACGGTTCCGGATCGTCGTCATCTATCTCGCGCTGATGATCCTCGCTTTCGTGGCGGTCAGCAGCGTCGTTTCTGCGCTCGTGGAACAGTTCCTGGTATCCCAGCGCACGGGGGAGCAGCAGCGGCAGACCGAACGGCTGGCGCTGGAGCTTTCCCCCCTGTTTGCGAGCCAGGACACGCGCAAGCTCTATTCCATCGCGTCGGAGTGGGTGCAGGAATCGGGCGGCCGCGTGCTGCTCCTGGATACCGACGCCGTGGTCCAGATGGACACCGCCTCGCAGTACAACGGCCTCAGGCTTCCTTACCGCGAGGTGCGCGACATCCTCTTAACCGATCAGGAATCCTCCTACGGTTTCCATAAGCTTACCAATTACAGCGAGATCAAGGATATCTTCGCGTTTATCTCCTCAACGGGCTGGGTCGTCTACTATACCGCCGCCGTCACCGTGGACGGGACGATCCACGGCGTTTTGCTGTACGCGGCTTCCATACAGGACGCCGTGGACAGCGTCAACGGCGTGACGCAGCAGATCGCCCTGGTGTTTGTGGTGTTCGCCGTGTTTGTCGGCATGGTCAGCCTCATGGTGTCGGGCTGGCTGACCCGCCCCATCGTCACGCTCACCAACGCCATAAAGCGCGTCGGCGCGCAGGGCTACGGGGACCGCGTGCCCGTGCGCGGGAAGGACGAGTTATCAGAGCTTTCGGAGGCGTTCAACATCATGAGCGAAAAGCTCGAGAATCACGACCGCCTGCGCAACGAGTTCGTCAGCAACGCCTCGCACGAATTGAAGACGCCGCTTTCCACCATGAAGCTGCTCGCGGAATCCATGCTCTACGAGGAGAACCCCGATCCCGGCGTCACGTGGGAGTTTTTCTCGGATATCAACCACGAGGTGGACAGGCTGACGCATATCGTCAACGACCTGCTGCGCCTCGTCAACGAGGACAATGCGGATTTCAGCGCACTCAATCTCACGACGGTGGATTTCGACGAGCTCGCCGCCCGCGTGATCAAAAGGCTTCTGCCGCTTGCCAAAAACAAGGACATCCGGCTGGAAAAGAAGCTGGTGCCCGTCAGAATCGAGTGCGACGAGTCCCGCATCGAGCAGGTCGTTACCAACCTCGTCGACAACGCGATCAAGTATACGGACAGGGGGAGCGTTTCCGTCACCGTCAAGCCGGACGGCGCGTTCGCGGTGCTGATCGTTCACGATACCGGCATCGGCATCCCCAAGGAATCCATTCCGCGGCTGTTTGAGCGCTTCTACCGGGTGGATAAGGCGCGCAGCCGGGATACGGGCGGCACGGGGCTGGGGCTTTCCATCGTGGAAAGCATCGTCTCGCTCCACGGCGGCTATATCCAGGTGGAAAGCGTGGTGGGCCGCGGCTCCACATTCACCGTGCGGCTGCCGCAGCATCCGCCGCAGGAGCCCCCGCGGCAGAAGGGAGGGGAATGCAAATGAACGCCTTGCGCGGCCTGCGGCTGTGCGCCGTGTTCCTGATTGCGCTTCTCCTCTCCGGCTGCGTGCAGACCGTCATCCGCGAGGACGCGGAGCAGGCGCCCCTGCCGGCGATCGACCCCGCGGCGGGCGTGGGGCGGGACGTGGACATCACCCTCTACTTCCGCCTGACCGACGAGCCCGCGCTGGTGCCCGTGCAGCGCACGGTGACGGTGCGCGCCAACGAGTATGTGGAATCCGCCGTCGTGCGGCAGCTGATCGCCGGGCCCACCGCCCTCTACGGCGATCTCGCGCCGGTGCTGCCGCAGGGGACGCGGCTGCTGGAACTCAGCCGCGACGGCGGCATCCTCTACGTAACGCTTTCCAAGGAAATGCTCTCGGAGGATACCGAGAGCGTCTCCCGCGAGGAAGCCGAGCTCGCCAAGCGCCTGAGCGTATACGCCATCGTGGATTCGCTGTGCGCGCTGGGCGACGCGAGCCGCGTGCAGATCATGATCGATACCGACGGCACCGGCAAGGGCGCGCGCGTCTCGCCGTTCCTCCTGGGGTTCACGTCGGAATACACCTCCTCGCAGTGGCTGGAGCCCATGGGGATGGAGCAGAGCGTCGTCATCACGCCGGTGCTGTTCGTGAAGCTCGCCCTGCAGCACATGGTGGAGCAGGACTACGCGCAGGCCTACATGTTTTTTGCGGAAAGCGAGCCGGGCGGCCTGCAGAAGCCCGACTATGCGGCGTTTGAGACGGATATGCTCTCCCTGGGCAGCATCGACGATTTTACGATCCACAGCGCCGAAGCGGGCAAGGGATCGCTCAGCGGCAAGGCGGCGGTGGACATCACCTGGACCTCCGCCGAGGACAAACGGCAGCGCACCGTAAAGAACGCCGCGCTCCAGCTCATTCCCGAGGGGGAGCTCAACAAGATCGGCTTCTACTCGCTGCTGGATACGCTGCGCGCGGGATAAGGACGCCTATGGAAAGAAAACGCCGAACCGGAATACGAATGCTCAGCCTCGCGGCGGCGCTGCTGCTCGCGGCGGTTTTTTCCGGCTGCAGCCCGAAGCCTTCGGCGCCCGCGGAGCTTCCCGCAAGCTCGGCGACGCCCCCCCCGGCGGAGGCGCAGAACGACGCCACGCTTTCGGTCCAGCTCTATTTTCCGTCTGCCGACGGACGCGCCCTCTCGGGCGAAACCCGCACGGTGCCCTGGCCCAAGAACACCAGCCGCGCGCTCTGCGCGCTCAGGGCTTTGTGCGATGGGCCCCAGAGCGATCAATTGAAGGCGGCGGTCCCCGAGGGCTGGAGCATCCAGGACGCCGAGCTTTCCGGCGACGTCTGCGAGGTGTATTTTTCGGGAAGCGCGGCGTCCGATGAGGAGCTGCTCATCGCGCGCGCGGCGGTCGCGGCGACGGTCGGCGCGAACGAGGAGATCGGCAATATCGATCTGTTCCTCAACGGCATGCAGCCGGGCTATAACGGCAGGCCCCTCGGCGTGCTCCAGCCCATCGACGAGCCGCTGGACGTCTACCTGAAGGAATACGCGCCGCAGGCCAGCACCGGCGAGGCGGAGGGGTTTGAAAACATCAGCGTGCAGCTCTTCTTCGCGGACAGCGCGGGCGCGCTGCTGCTGAGCGACGTGCGCGCGTTTTCCTATAAGACCCAGGTGACGGGCGACATCGTCATCATCGGGCTACTCGGCGAGCTTTTCAAGGGCCCGGTCGAAAGCAACGGCCGGGAGCCCGTATTGCCCAGCGATATGCAGCTCACCAAGTGCGCGCTTCTGCCGAAGGCGACGGATTCTTCGCTATCCGTGCCGCTTGCGGCGGATACTTCGAACGGGTCTCTCGTTGAGCTGCATTTTACAAAACCCGCGGGAGACTTCAACGAGGCTCTCGCGTATGCGTCCATCGTCGATACGGTGACGAGCTTCTGGCCCAATACCGAGGGCGTGCGCATCTATCTGGATGATCAGCCTGTTTTGGTGGACGACGTGCTCAAGAACGGCGAGGAAGGCTCCGTCTTCCTGCGTTCGGATTTTAAGGGGATGCTGGGGCATACCGCAACGCTGCTGTTCCCGGATCAGGACGGCGTGGGCTTATATCCGGTGCTGCGCAGCATGCCGCAAAACGAGGTGTACGATCCCCTCGCCCGGCTGCGGGCGCTTTTTACGGGGCCGGCCGACCCGGGCACGCCGCTCTCCATATTTTCGGCGGAGGACGTGCGCTCGGTCGCCATCGAGGGGGATACCGCCGTCGTCAGCTGGAAAGCGGGGTTCTACCAGAAGCTTTTGGATTTTGTAAGCGCCGGGGAGTCCACGCTGCCGCAGAACACGCGCGCGCAGATGGCCGTATTCTCCATCGTGGATACGCTTGCGAGCATGCCCGGCGTGGAACGGGTCTGGATGCTGGAGGAGGGCGCGCGCATCGACAAAAGCGTCAGCCTGCTCTATTTGGGAAACGCCCTGTTCTACAACCCCGGCCTGCTGCTGACCGGCGAGGATACCTCGCCGCAGGACGGATTGGGATAGAATTCATAATTCGTTCATACATGCCCAATGCGGCGCGTCATGCGGTTTGTTATAATATTGCGTGGGTTCGATAGGAAATAAGCGGATGCGCGGCGGCGACCCTTTGCGCCGGGCCCGATGCTTGCATAAAGGAGCGGACGTATGCTCAACGACCAGGACGCGCATAAGATCAGGCATGTGGGGGCGGGCAGCCCGCAGACGGATGCAAAAGACGCGCGGCCGCCCCGCAAAAAAAGGAAAAGACGCTTGAGCACGGCGGGACGCATCGTGCTTTTTGTGCTATTGGCGCTGCTGCTCGCGGGGATCGGGTACGGCGTGAAGGTTTATTACGACGTCACCCATCCGGCGGCGCTGTTCCGGCAGGAGCCGACCGCTGCGCCCACGCCTACCCCGGCCGCGCAGGCGGCTACGCCGGGCGGCGCGCTTCCCGCGCCGACGCCGACGGTGAACCCAGAGCAGCAGCTGATGAGCCAGGCGGATCTGACGTTCATGAAGGACCGCGTCAACATCCTGGTCCTGGGCATCGACGAGAGCACCGAGCGCGCCAACTGGGGTTCCTTCCGCACCGATACGATGATCCTCGTATCCGTCGACTTCGCCACCAACGACGTGGCCATGGTCTCCATCCCGCGCGACAGTTACGTGAAGATCGTGGATTCCAAGGGCAATTTCGTGCAGAGCGCCGGCGGCACCGTCAAGTTCGATAAGATCAACAGCGCGTTCTCCACCGGCGGCGGCGCAAAGAAGAACGGCTACGCCTACGCCATGAAAACCGTCAGCAACCTGTTGGGAGGCGTCGAGATCAAGCATTACCTCTGCTTCAACATGAACGTGGTCAAGCAGGTGGTGGACGCCATGGGCGGCGTCGATTACAACGTGGATATCGAGGTCAAAATGAACGGCCGGGAGCTCCACCCCGGCATGCAGCACATGGACGGCCAGGCGGTGCTCGATTACGCACGGCAGAGGAAGGGCTCCTCCGATATCGCCCGCGTGGACAGGCAGCAGAGGATCGTCACCGCGATCTTCCAGCAGATGAAGTCTGCGGGCACCATCGGGCAGCTTCCGGCGATCTTCCAGGCCGTGAAGGACAACGTCGATACCAGCCTCTCCACCGAGCAGATCGCGTCGCTCGCGCTCATCGCGCTCAAGATGGACCCGGCGCAGCTCAGCCGCCACACCGTGGACGGGGAATTCCTCAACATGCAGAATCTCAGCTATTGGGGCGTCAGCTCGGATAAACTGGCGAAGCTGGTGAAAACGGTGTTCGGCGTGAGCATGAAGGCGGATACGGATATCGACGTCAAGAACATCAAGACGCAGATCCTCGCCGCCCAGGCGCTGATTGCGGATGAGCTCAGGCAGGCCAACGCCGCCGTCGCCGCCGCGGACAACATCCTTTCCGCTTACGCCGCGTGGCTGCCAGAGGCCACCAGGAGCGCCCTCACGGCCGCGAAGCAGCAGGCGGAGGACGCCATCGACGCCCAGGATAAGCTGATGCTCGATACCTATACGCCGCCGCTCGCGCAGCTGTGCGAGAGCATCATCGCGCAGATACCGGGCTACACGGGCCCCGTGCCCGAGGGGGTCTCGGCACCCGTACAGACGACGCCCGCGCCTGCGACCGTGCCGGAGGAAACGATGCCGACCCCTACGCCGGTGGGATAAAAAGACTTACCGGCCACTACCACCCCGCCCTTCGGGCACCCCTCCGAGGGAGGGGAATGAGCTTCAAATGTAAAGGAGCTGCCGCACTTTTCATTCGTGCGGCAGCCCTTTTGCGTACATAAGAGTTACCGGATATCGTAAATGGTTACCGATTCGTTTTCATATACCACCGGGAACTGCGCGAAATAGGTTTCGTCCACCGCGTAATCGTAGCGCTCGTAGCTGCCGACGTACACGTAATCGATCCCGTACTGCGCCCTGAGCGCGGGCAGGGCTTCCGCGGGCCGCTCGTACAGCTCCCTGACCTCCTGCTCCCGTCCTTCGTAAGGAAGGCCGTGGTAGTACAGGTAGGAGCCCGAGCCGCACAGGATGCTGCGCCCCGTCAGGGCCGCCACCGCGTTGTTGTGGTTTGTCGCGGTCAAAAAGAGGGCGTCGGGCGCGGTGCTTTTTTCGATGTAGTCCGCCGCGGCGGTATCGTCCGCGTTGAAAAGCTCCAGGTCGCTCACGGCCTCCCGCCCGAGCGTCAACGCGCCCGAAAGAAACAGTATAGCGGCGGCGCAGGCGGCGAGGTACCGCCGCCCCCGGAAGTTCTTGAGAGCCGCATACAGATCCGAAAGCAGCTTCGCCACGATCCCGCAGGTGAACGCGAACCAGACGAACAGCAGCTTATTGTTGTCGTACGGGTTGGGCTGGAACAGCACGAACTCCGCGATGAACCATATCAGCAGCGATCCGCCGTAAAAAAGCCGTTCGTCCTTGGGCAGCCGGAAGAACGCTACGGGCAGCAGCACGAACAGCAGCCCGAGATTCTTTATGTAGAACCAGAGATAGGAGTCGCTTTCGTTGCCCCAGTTGAAATGCAGCTGGAGGAAGCTGCCCGATTGCCGGAACGTGAACGCCGCAAGCTGCGGGCCCGCCAGCACCGCCACGATGAGCGCGTACTTGAGCCAGCCCAGCAAGGCCGCCTTGGGCTGCCGCCTGATGCACGCGGCGATCACGTACACCGCGCTCACTATCCCCAGCGCGAGGAAGGAGTGCGTGTGCACCAGCGGCATGCACCCCGCGATCACGCCCAGAGGCACAAACAGCTTGGGTTCGTTTTCAAACGCCGCCCGCCGCAGCAGGAACAGCGCGGGAAAGAGCAGCGCCCAGCCGAACAGCGTCGCCCGCTGGGGGATCAGCATGTCCGCGATGGGGTTCACCCACCGAAGCCCCAGGTCGGGCATGTTGGTGGGCGTATTGTAGAAGGCGGTGAAGATCCGCGTGAAGGCGCCGGGGTTGGTCTTCCACAGGTCCAGGAAGTACCAGAAGCCGAAGCCGCCGCCCAGGAAGAACATAAGCGTCGCAAGGACCGCCGTTTTGCCCCGCTTGAGCCACTGCAAAAAGAAGCAGTAAACGCCCAATAGCACCAGCGCGTAGGCATAAAGAGCCGGTAGCAGCATCGCAAAGCGCAGCGACGCGCCCAGCGTGTAGAACGTGGAACTGACGCTGTCGCACAGAAACGGATAGCCGACCTGCGCCCCGGGGAATATGGAGTACTGCGGCGGGAACGTCCGCTGCACCGAAATGCTGGTCACAAACCCCAGGTGCATGGGAAGATCCCCGAAGGTGGACTGCCCGCCGTGCAGCGCGCCCGCCTCGGGGCGGATGTAATGCGTCACGTAGAGATACGCACCCAGCACGAACAGCGGCACGAGCGCCGCGAGCATCCCGCGGTGTTCGCCGAGCTTCAGGGGGATATACGGCTTCTTCCGGGCGCTTATAAAAGCGAAAACGCCGATGACGATGCAGACGCCAAGCGCCGCGAGCTGGGAAAGCACCGTGAAGCGCAGAAGAAAGCTCGTGAGCGCGGGCAGCCACAGCAGCATGAGGAGCGCGAACACGCCCCCCAGCCACACCCGGAAAAGCGGCTTCTCGGCGGGCATAAGGGCGCGCGCAAGGAAGTACCCCGCGGCAAAATAAACAAGAAGATAAAAAAGGGACGGTATGTTCTGCAGCATGGCCTCAGTCGGGGATTCCGTCCCCGTTCGCGTCCGCAAAGGCGTGGTCCGCGGCGCCCGCCTGCGCGTCGTCATCGGGGCGGATCAGCCCCGCCGCGCCGTAGATCTCGCGCCCCGTGATGCCTTTTTGGGTACGTGCGCTCTCCGCGATGCGGCTCAGGAACTTGCGGACTTCCTCGGGACGCCGGATATTTTTGATTTCAAATGTTTCGCTGGACTGGTCCGCGCTGTAGAGCGTGATGGTTCCCACGCCGAAGATCTTTTGCCAGAGCGTGCGCACCAGCTTGAGATCGAGAATACGATACAGCAGGATTTCGTTGGTTTCGGTCCGGAAGAAGCCCTTTCGCGTCGTGAACCGGTCCTGATCCGCCTCGTAGACGGTGAAGCTCAGCGGCATCCCGAGTATGCGCTTGCGGTCGTGCCAGAGCGGCTGTTCCTCCCGGATCTCATCCAGAAAAGGCTGTTTTGCCATACATGGTTCCCTCCGGTCCGCTTTTACCCGTATTATACCCCATGCGAGTATGGACTGCAAAGAGGTTGGGCATACATAATGGAGACCTGTACGCAAGCTACGGATTGGAGGTGGAGCGATGCAGTGGATCAGGGGAAACGGCAGGACGCTTTTATGTATGGCGCTGGTACTGGCGCTGGGCGTCTGGGGCGGTTTTACGCTTCGGGATACGCAGCTTGAGGCGGCGCAGCCCACGCCCGCCGCCGAACCCGCGGGGCAGATGGGCTTTATCAGCATCCTGCCCGATACCGTGGTGGTTACGAATTACACCTTTACGCTGTGCGGGCATACGCTCACGCAGCAGGTGACCGGCGGGCCCCTCGTCGGCAAGACGAAGGACGATCTCCTTCGCGACGATCCCGACGCCAAGATCGGGGAGTTCAGCGCGCAGCGCGTCGTGATCGACCGCGACCTGGAGCGGTATTGCCCCAGGCATTACCTGCTGTATATCGACGATAACGGAAAGCTCTGCTATTCGCAGACGGATGCTACGGATTACACCAAGGAGAACGTAACCACGCTCAACTATGACGTTTCCTCTTTGCCCGACGAGGTGAAGAACGACCTCGACGAGGGCCTGGTGTTCGAGTCGCTCGATGAGATCAACGCCTACATGGAGGATGTGGAGAGCTAAAACGGATTCGACGGCTATCATCATGCGCCTTTTCTTTCCCGCGAAAGAGAGGGCGTATTTTTTTCCGCGGTTGCTTTCTGTTGGAAGACCGTTTTCCGGTGGTATAGTAGTTCTGTCGGAATTCATCCTAAGGAGAATCGCTATGAAGACATTCGAACCGTTCGCGGCCGGGAACATGCAATTGCACAACCGTATCGTCATGCCGCCCATGTGCATGTACAGCGCGGACAATTCGGGCCGCGCCAACGATTTCCACTTCACGCATTATACGGCGCGCGCGTTGGGCGGCGCGGGGCTCATCATCATGGAAGCGACCGGCGTCGTGCCCAACGGCCGGATCACGGACAACGACCTGGGGCTGTGGGACGACGCGCAGGCGGAGGGCCTCGGGCGCATCGTGGACGCTTGCCACGGATACGGGGCGAAGATGGCCATCCAGCTCGGGCACGCGGGCCGCAAATCCGAGACGGCGGGCGACCGGATCGACGCGCCGAGCGCGCTCGCCTACAGCGAAAAAAGCAGGGTCCCCCACGCGCTGGAAAAGGGAGAGATCAAGGCGATCGCCGCCGCGTTCGCGGAGGCGGCGGGCCGGGCGGACCGGGCCGGTTTTGACGCCGTCGAGATCCACGGCGCGCACGGCTACCTCATCAGCGAATTCCTGTCCGGTCTCGCGAATAAGCGGCAGGATGAGTACGGCGGCAGCACGCAGAACAGGGCGCGGTTCCTGCGGGAAGTCCTGGAGGCGGTGCGCGGGGCGTGGCCGGCACAGAAGCCCATTCTGCTGCGCGTATCCGCGGAGGATTACCTCCCCGGCGGCATGACGCCCGGGGAGATGGGGGAGATCGTCCGGCTGGTGCGGCCGCTGATCGATGTGCTGCACGTAAGCACCGGCGGCGTCGCGAGCGCGCCGATCCGGCCCTATCCCGGCTATCAGGTGGAGGCGGCGGCATATCTCAAAAAGGCATGCGATATACCCGTGATCGCGGTGGGGCTCATATCCGAGCCGGATATGGCGGAGGAGATCCTCAACAGCGGCCGCGCCGACCTGGTGGCGCTGGGACGGGAGCTTTTAAGGAACCCCCAGTGGCCGCTGCTGACGGCGCGGCGGGCGGGGGTGGAGATTCCTTTCCCGGCCCAGTACAGGCGGGCGTTCCTGTAAGCGGAAATTGCCCCCGCGGCGCTTGTGCGGCGGAGGCTCCGGCGGTATACTGAAAGCATCAGCTTTTCGAAAAAGTACCTTGCGGTCCTTTTTCGAGATTACAGGAACAACCTGTGCCTACGGCACGGGCGGTTGTTCCTGCAAGGAAAGCCTTGCGGCGCAAGGCTTTCCGCCGCCACCGCACATGCCGCTGGCGGCGGATTGGAAGCCTCCGGGGGGCCGAGCCTTGCGCCGCCTGTGGCGGGGTGAGCAAGGCGAAGACCCAGTGAGCACGGGAGCGCAAGGAAGCGGCTCCTGCCGCGACGCGGCACGACCAGCGCGAACTGTGAGGCGGCCACCGAGCCCCCAATGGTTTTTTTGACAGTCTGGGCATATTCTTAATAGAAAACCGCGGGATCGCGGGTTTTGGGGGAGGGGATCGTATGACGATACAGGAGCAGGCGGCGGCGGCGCGGGCATCCTCCTATCAAATGCTCGTTTGCGGCGCGCCCGTACGGGACGCGGCGCTTGACGCCATGGCGGACGCGCTCGAAAAGAACGCCGCTTTTCTATTGGAACAGAACGCGCTGGATATGGAGGGCGCGCGCAAGGCGGGCAAGCCCGAGGCCATGCTCGACAGGCTGCTCTTGACAAGTACGCGCATTTCCGGCATGGCGAGCGGACTTCGGAAGGTCGCCGCACTTCCCGACCCCATCGGGAGGGAGGATTTTGTCGCCAAACGCCCCAACGGGCTTTCCATCGGCAAGCGCCGCGTGCCGCTCGGGGTGATCGGCATCATCTACGAGGCGCGCCCCAACGTGACGTCGGACGCGGCGGGCCTTTGCATCAAGGCCGGCAACGCGGTGCTGCTGCGCGGCGGCTCGGAGGCCATCCGCTCCAACGCGGCGGTGGTGGACACCATAGCCTCCGCGGCATATGCGGCCGGGCTGCCCGAGGGCAGCATCCAGCTCGTGCGGGATACCTCCCGGGAGACCGCCACCGCCATGATGCGCTTGAACGGCTACCTTGACGTGCTGATCCCCCGGGGCGGGGCCGCGCTCATCCGGTCGGTGGTGGAAAACGCTACGGTGCCGGTCATCGAAACGGGCCTCGGCAACTGCCACACGTATATCGACGATACCGCGGATGCCGGCATGGCCGCGCGCATCGCCTTCAACGCCAAGGTTTCCCGCCCGGCGGTGTGCAACTCCATGGAAACGCTGCTGGTGCAGAAGGGCATGGCCGAAGCGCACTTAAAAGAGATCGTCGCGCCCATGCTCGCCAACGCCATCCCCGTGGAGCTGCGCGGCTGCGCCCGCGCCCGCGCGCTGTTGCCCGGCATCCGGGAGGCCAAGGAGGAGGACTGGGCGACGGAGTATGACGATTACATCCTCGCCGTGCGGGTCGTGGATTCGCTCGACGAGGCCATCGCCCACATCAACCGCTACGGCACGCGCCACAGCGAGTGCATCGTCACCAACGATTACGCGGCCGCCGAGCGCTTTTTGAACGAGGTAGACGCCGCGGCGGTGTACGTGAACGCCTCCACCCGGTTTACCGACGGCGAGGAGTTCGGCTTCGGCGCCGAGATCGGCATCAGCACCCAGAAGCTGCACGCGCGCGGGCCCATGGGTCTAAACGAGCTGACTACGGTAAAGTATGTGGTGCGCGGCAGCGGCCAGGTCCGCTGAAGAACCCCGGCCCGGCTCTTGCGTTTCGGCTGCTCCTATGCCATTGCCGCTCGCCGCGGATTTCCCCTCGGGAGGTTTGCCCAGTGCGTTCTTTCCGGCGTTTGATCCTCATGTGCTGCTGCCTTATGGCCGCGTTCGCCCTCGCCGGGTGCGCGGCGATCCTGCCCGCCGCGCCCGCGCCCACGGCGGCGCCTGCGCGTACGCCCTCGCCTTCGGCGACGCCCGTACCCGCGGCCCCCAACCCGCTCGGCGTATACTTTGGGGCGTTTTCCGACGCCTGCGCGCCGTTTCAGGCGCAGCTTTCCGCGCTCGGCGCAAAGGACGCCGCCTATGTGGACGAGACGCTGTCCGTGCAAGGGCACATCCAGCGCCTGCAGCAGTTCTTCCTCGCTCCGTCCGGGCTTTGGCAGAGTGACGACGAAGGGGCCGTGTGGAGCGGCATCCTCTTCGGCGCGATCGACGGTACGGGCACGGTGCAGAAGATCCCCGGCGGCTGCGCGTTTACCTGCACGTTTTCGGACAAGACCTACGAGAATCCTCCCGGCGGCATCGAGGGCGCGCTCATCGGCAACCGGCTGACAGGTGCATGGAACGAGGAGGGGGTGGAGCCCCGCGAGGGGGAGATCGAAAAGACCCCCGGCGGGTTCTTCTCTTTGGTAACCTGGGGGGACGAGCGCACGGCGCTCTCTCTGGAAGGGGATACCCTGTATTTCGGCGCGGACGCCGCGGCGGGCGCGTCGTCGCTGCCGCCCGGCGCGTGGGCGGGCTGGAGCCTCTGCAACGGGGTCATAAGGGACGTATCCGCCGCTACGAATTCCTCCGTCACAAAATAACGGGGGGCCCGGCGCAAAACCGATCGTCGTATTCCATTCCTGCTGATCCCCGCCTGTTATGGCACATACGCATTTTGGGAATACTCCTGTGTGACAAAAGTTCACCGGGGGTATTTTTCGCAAGCGGAAAAAGATTGCGGGAACCCTCCCGGATGCACGCATAAGGAGGCGTTTCCATGAGGAAGTTATGGAACCACTACGATCCGATCGATCTGAACCAGACAGCGGACGAACCGGGCGACGCCCCGCAGCCCGCGCAGGAGCCGCCCGCGAAAAAGAGCTTCGGCCAAAAGCTGGAGTCCTTCTTCTTCCGCGTGGAGGAAGAGGAGGACGGGACCGATCCCGCTTATGCCGGGGAAACCGCGCCCCTTCCCGAGATGAAGAAGGAGCGGCTGCTGCGGCAGCAGGAGGTGCAGAAGGCGCTGGAGGAGTGGAAGGCAGCGGCCGCATACTTCGAATCCGTCGCCGATCCGGAGCTTGTGGATTACGCGGTGTACGGCATGGAGGCCGCGCAGAAGCGCTATATTTACCTGCTGCGCACCGCGGGGCACAAGTAGCCGCATAGCTTGCCCTCCTCCCGCATAGTGTGAAATATATACATTCTGCGGAGGAACGCTATGGATGTCGCGGGCGTCATACTCGCCTTTTGCGCGGGGCTGCTGCTGCTGTATATCCTCGGCATGGTGCTGGCGGCGCCGCTCAAGCTGCTTTTTAAGCTCCTGCTCAACAGCGCCATAGGCTTCGTCGTGCTGGTGGTGCTCAATCTCGTCGGCGGGGCGCTGTTCCACTTTACCCTCGCGCTCAATCCGCTCAACGCCGTGATCGTGGGGGTATTCGGCGTGCCGGGGCTGGTGCTGCTGATCATATTGAAATTGTTTTTGTAGCAAACGGAGGGGGCGGCAGGTATCGCCGCCTACGGCGGCGATACCTTAAGGCACTTTTCCGGCAAACGAAGAGGGACGGCAATCATGCCGCCCCTTTCGTCTATGGGCCGTTCTATTCGTTTCCGTAATACGCCTGCTTATACAGCTCCTCCAGCTCCTTGATGAGCGGGTAGCGCGGGTTGGCGGTGGTGCACTGGTCCTCGAACGCGCGCTCGGCCATGCCCGGTATCTTGATGAGAAACTCCGCCTCGTCCACGCCGCACTCGCGGATAGACATGGGCATGTTCATGCTCTTCATCAGCTTCCGGATGGCGTCGATCAGGCTCTGTATCTGCTCCGCCTCGGTTGCGCCCGGGAGGCCCAGGTAACGGGCGATCTGCGCGTAACGGGTATCCGCCGCGTACTTGCCGTACTTGGGGAAGGCGGCGAACTTCGTGGGCATCCCCGCGTTGTAGGCGATGACGTAGGGCAGCAGCACCGCGTTGGCGCGGCCGTGCGGGATGTGGAACTCGCCGCCCAGCTTGTGCGCCAGCGAATGGTTGACCCCCAGGAAGGCGTTCGTGAACGCCATGCCCGCGATGCAGGAGGCGTTGTGCATCTTTTCGCGCGCGGCCTTGTCGTTCGGGTCGCTGTAGGAGCGGTACAGGTACTTGAACACCAGCTCGACGGCCTTGACGGCGAGGCCGTTCGTGTAATCCGACGCGAGCACCGAAACGTACGCCTCCAGCGCGTGGGTGAGCACGTCGAGCCCGGTATCCGCCACGATGGATTTGGGCAGCGTGCGTACGAACTGCGGGTCGATGATGGCGACGTCGGGCGTGAGCTCGTAATCCGCGAGCGGGTACTTGATGTTGCCGTTCGCCTTGTCCGTGATGACGGAAAAGCTCGTCACCTCCGAGCCCGTGCCGCTCGTGGTGGGGATCGCCACCATCTGCGCTTTCTTGCCGAGGTTGGGGAACTGGAAGGCGCGCTTGCGGATATCCAGAAACCGCAGCCGCAGCCCGTCGAAGGAGGTATCCGGGTACTCGTAGAAGAGCCACATGCCCTTGGCGGCGTCGATGGCGGAGCCGCCGCCCAGCGCGATGATGACGTCGGGCTGGAACACGTTCATGGCCTTGACGCCGCGCATGATCGTTTCCACCGAGGGGTCGGGCTCCACCTCCGAGAAGATCTCGCTGTGGCAGTAGACCTGGCGCTTGCGCAGGTAGTAGAGCACCTTATCCACATAGCCCAGCTGCACCATCATGGGATCGGTCACGATGAAGGCGCGGCTGATGCCCGGCATGTGCTGCAGGTACTGGACGGAATCCTCTTCGAAATAAATCTTGGGGGGTATTTTGAACCACTGCATATTCACTTTCCTCTGCGCGATGCGTTTTTTGTTGATGAGGTTCACGCTCGAAATGTTGGACGTCGTGGAATTGTGCCCGAAAGAACCGCATCCGAGGGTAAGCGAAGGCGTGTTCGTGTTGTAGAGGTCCCCGATGGCGCCGTGGGAGGAGGGGGAGTTCGCGATGACGCGGCCGACCTTCATCGCCTCGCCGTAAGCCTTGCAAAGCGCCGCGTCGTCCGAGTGGATGACGGCGGAGTGCCCCATCCCGCCCAGCTCCAGCATCTTCTGCGCGTAGGCGAACCCTTCCTTTTCGTCCTCTACCACGAAATAGGCGAGCACGGGGGAGAGCTTTTCCAGCGACAGCGGATACTCGCGGGCGGGATGGGGCAGCCGCGCCAGGAGGATCTTGGTGTTTAAGGGAACCGTCACGCCCGCGCGTTCGGCGATCCACGCGGCGGGCTTGCCGACGACCTCGGGGTTTGCAATCATCTTCTCGCCGTTGATGACGTACTTCGAGACCTTCTCGGTCTCCTCCTCGTTGAGGAAATAGCAGGCGTATTTCTTCATCACGGCCTCGAACTGGGGGGCGATGGCACGATCCACGATCGCCGCCTGCTCGGAGGCGCAGATCATGCCGTTGTCGAAGGTCTTGGATAAAATCAGGTCGTTGCAGGCGCGCTCGATATCCACGTTCTTGTTGATGTAGCAGGGCACGTTGCCGGGGCCGACGCCGAGCGCGGGCTTGCCGGCGCTGTACGCCGCCTTCACCATGGCCGCGCCGCCGGTCGCGAGGATCAGCGCCACGCCGGAGTGGTTCATCAGCGCGTTCGTCGCCTCGATGGAGGGGGCCTCCACCCACTGGACGCAGTATTCGGGCGCGCCCGCTTTGACGGCCGCGTCCCGCATGATGCGCGCGGCGGCGCCGGAGGATTTCTGCGCGCCGGGATGGAACGCGAATATGATGGGGTTGCGCGCCTTTGCCGAAATGAGGCACTTGAACATGGTGGTGGAGGTCGGGTTGGTGACGGGCGTAACCCCGGCGATCACGCCGATGGGCTCGGCCACCTCCACGTACCCTTCCAGCTCGTTCTCCGCGATGACGCCCACCGTCTTTTCGTTCTTGATACTATGGTAGATGTACTCGGTGGCGAACATGTTTTTGATGACCTTGTCCTCCACCACGCCCCTGCCCGTCTCCTCAAAGGCGAGCTTCGCGAGCGGCAGGTGGTTGTCCAGGCCCGCCAGCGTCATGGCGTGGACGATTTCGTCCACCTGCTCCTGGTTGAGCTCCATGTACCGGGCGAGGGCCTCTTCGGCGTTTTGCACCAGCTTCCCGATCATCGCGCCGATGTCGGGTTCCCTTAGGGCTTCCTTCTGTTTCTCCATGATTCGGACTCCTTAAAATATATTGCAATGCGGGAATCGGGGATTCCGCACATTTTCACCAACAGCTTTCCCCGCAGCCGCCCTCGCACATCCGAAGACGATTTTCCAGGGAGATTGTTCGTTAATTATATAACGATATAACCATATCATTTTGATAAATATTTGTCAATATATGCGGAAAAATTCCGCACGTACGCTTCCGCCGGCCTTTCTATGGCCCGCCCTCGTGAGCCGGCATAGTATGGGCATGGAAGGAGGTTTCGCAATGCCGAAAAAGAACCCTTTATGTTCCGTATTCCCCTGGGCGCCCTTCTGTAAGGTGCCGTGGCCGCAGCAGCCGCCCGGCCCACCGGGCCGCCCAGGCCGCCCGGCCCGCCTCCCCCGCGGTATTAGACCTACAAAAGCGAATCCGCATAAAAAGAAAGGAGAAAGCCACGAGCGCTTTCTCCTTTATTATATAAATCACCAGGGTGCAGGGGCGGAGCCCCTGCGTCCCTCGTTCCCGCCTTATTTCCCCAGCAGCTTTTCCAGCGTCGCGAGCCTGAGGCTCACGCAGAATACGTCGATGGCGGGCAGCAACTCGCTTACCGGCGGCATGGTGGGCGCGATGCGGATATTGGCGTCCTTGGGATCGCGGCCGTAGGGATGGGTCGCGCCCGCGCTCGTCATGACGACGCCCGCCTCCTTGCACAGCGCGAGGGTGCGCTTGGCGCAGCCGGGGAGGGTGTCGAGGCTGATGAAGTAGCCGCCCTTGGGGCGGTTCCACGTGGCGATGGAAAGCGGGGCGATCTCGCGGTCCAGCGTCTCGAGTACGGCGTCGAACTTGGGCTTGAGGATGGCCGCGTGCTTCTGCATGAGCGCGAGCACGTTCTCCCTGTTCTTGAGGAACCGCACGTGGCGGAGCTGGTTGATCTTATCGAAGCCGATGGTCTGGTACGTCTCTATCTTCTTCATGTAGTCCACGTTCGCCCTGCTCGCCGCGAACACCGCCACGCCCGCGCCGGGGAAAGTGATCTTGGAGGTGGAGGCGAACTCGAACACCATGTCCGGGTTGCCGGCGGCGGCGCACAGGGAGAGGATCTCCGCGAAGGGCACGAAGGGCCCGTCGAACTCGTGCACGCAGTAGGCGTTGTCCCACATGAGCAGGAAATCGGGCGCGGCGGGCTTCAGGGCGGCGATGCGCGCGACGACCGCGTCGGAATAGATGACGCCCTCGGGGTTGCTGTACTTAGGCACGCACCACATGCCGCGCACGTCGGGGTCCCTGACGGCTTCCTCCACGGCGTCCATATCCGGGCCCTCGGGCGTCATGGGGATGGAGATCATCTCCATTTTGAAGTTCTCGGATATGCCGAAGTGCCGGTCGTAACCGGGTACGGGGCACAGAAACTTCACGCGGTCATATTGGCTCCAGGGCTTTTCGCTGTGCAAAAGGCCGTGCGTATAGGCTTTGGCGATGGTGTCGTACATCAGGTTCAGGCTGGCGTTGCCGCCCACGAACACGTTTTCTTCCCCTACGCCCAGGATCTCGGCGAACAGGCGCTTGCAGGAAGGGAGTCCGTCCAGCAGGCCGTAATTGCGCACGTCGGTGCCGCCGTCGACGCAATCCGCGGGGCCCGCGATGGTGGTGAGCATCTCGGTGGAGAGGTCGAGCTGGCCGCTGCCCGGTTTCCCGCGCGAAATATCCAGCTTCAGCCCCTTCGCCTTTGCCTGCGCAAACGCTTGCTGCGCCTCGTCGTAACGGGCTTGCAGCTCCTGACGGGATAAAGATTCGTAACGCATGCAGTTTCTCCTGTTAAAATATTCGCGCGCCGGCGTCCGTTGCCGCGCGGCGTTGCGTTCGTTTTGCCGGTTCCGCCCTGCGCCGGCTTGCAGGAAATCACGGCGATGCCTGCAGGATGGGAGGGTCTGTGTTTCAGGCCGCATTGCCGTAAGGTCCCCGGATACGAAAAAAACGATAAAGATACCGCCTTCCCTTACGGAAAGACGTTCGCGGGGACTTTGTATCAGTATAGCACAGTATTCTGACTTTGCATGCAATTTTTTGTTATGGTTTATGCAGGATGGGCGAATACCTGCAACCGCCCCTTGGTAAAGGGCCGCGGAAAGGAGCTGCGCCCCTCTTTTTGGGAGGGGCGTCTACACAAAGCTCTGCGTGGATACGCGGAACACGCCCATATCCGTCAGCCTGCCCTCCGGGATCACGGGGAGCGCCAGGAAGGAAAGCGTAATGAACGGGTCCGACGTGGTGCTCACACCCAGACGCGTGGCTTCGGCGAGGAGCTTCTGCTGCGCGGACAGCAGTTCTTCCAGGGAGAGCTCGCTCATCAGCCCAGCGATGGGCAACGGAAGGAGCGCGCGCACCTTGCCCTCGCGCACCGCCGCGTAGCCGCCGCCGCACTTTTCCAGCGCGTCGATGGCCGTGAACATATCGCGGTCGTTGTCCCCGGCGGCGATCAGGTTGTGGGAATCGTGCGCCACCGTGGAAGCGAGCGCGCCGTTTTGGATACCGAGGCCGCTGAGGATGCCGAGGCCGATGCTGCCTGTGGCGCGGTGGCGCTCCAGCACGGCCAGCTTGTTGAGGCCCCAGCCGCTTTGGAACAGCCCGTTCTCCGAAGGTACCTCGCGCATGCGCAGCGTGGTCACGAGCTGGCCGGGGGTGAGCTCGATCACCGGCATTTCGCCCGTTACCCGAAGCTGCAGGGCGTTTTTCCGCCGGGGCTTCAGGTGGACGCTGAAAAGCACCTCGTCGGGCGGGGCGGGAATGGGCAGCGGCGCGTCCCTGTAAAACACGCCGCCCGTCATAACGGCGAGGGGACGGAAGCCGACGAGGTCGGGCAGAAACACGAGGTCGGCCCGGAAGCCCGGCGCGATGGCGCCCATGTCGGCTAGGCCGTAATGGCGCGCGGCGTTTAAGGTCGCCATCCGCACCGCCTGCAGCGGATTGATGCCGCAGGCGACGGCGCGGCGGAGGATGTAGTTGATATGCCCGTCGCGGCGGATATCCTCCAGATGTTTGTCGTCGGTGCAGAAGGAGATGTTGTCGCAGGGCAGCTCCTCGTAGGCGATGCGGCGCAGGATCGTCTCGATGCCGTGGGCGGCCGAGCCCATGCGCAGCTGGATATGGAAGCCGGCGCGCAGCTTCTCGAGCATTTCGTCGTAATTGCTGCATTCGTGGTCGCTGGAAGGCCCGGCGAGGCGGTACGCCTGCAGCGCCCGGCCCGACAGCAGCGGCGCGTGGCCGTCGATGGGCTTCTTTTCAAACAGCAGCAGCTTTTCGAGCATTTCCGGCGCGCCCGCGGCGACGGAGGGGTAATCCATCACCTCGCCCAGGCCCAGCACCCGCGGGTGCGAAGCAAGCGGCGCAAGCTCGGCCGCGGTCAGCCTCGCGCCGTTGTGCTCGAAGGGCAGGCAGGGCACGCAGGAGGGCAGCATCATATAAATGGAAAGCGGCAGGTTCTCGAACTGCTCCAGCATATAGGAGAGCCCCGCCGTTCCCGCGACGTTCGCGATCTCGTGCGGGTCGGCGACGACCGCCGTGGTGCCGTGCCCGAGCACCGCGCGCGCGAACCCTGCGGGCGTGGACATGGAGCTTTCGATATGCACGTGGGAATCGATAAAGCCGGGGCATACGAACGCCCCGGCCGCGTCATATTCCTTTTCGCCCTCGTATCCTCCGCCCACGCCGAGGATCCGGTCGCCGCTGAGCGCGATCTCACTATTGATGATTTCCTGCGTAAACACATTGACGATGCGCGCGTTTTTGATGACGAGCGACGCCTTGCCTTCCACTGCCTGCGCGATTGCGGTCTGCAATTTGTGTAAATGCATGCTTCACCTGCTTTTTGTAGTAGTATAGCACGGATTTTTCGCCGCGCAAGAGGGCGGGCGGGGCGCGGACACAGGGGCTGCGGAACGGGTACGCGCGATTGTTGCGCCTGTGGCGGCCGAGCCAGTTGTATTTTGCGCCGGGATTTGCTATACTTGCAATAGATCGGGAATATTCCGTCACCCGGCGTTTCGAATGTACGGAAAATCTTTTTTGGTCCTCATATAGGTTTGCAGCATGGCGCAAACGTTTCTACGGGGCGGCCAAAGCCCCGCTATGAGGGTCCTCCCGCACGCGTATACCGCGGCGGGCGGACGCTCGTTTTATTTTATTGAGAGGAGTGTCATAGGTATGCGCACCATTATCCAAAACGGCGTGGTCGTCAACGCGTCGGGGACGCAAAAGGCGGATGTGCTCATCGAAAACGGCGTGATCGCGGGGATCGGGCCCGGGCTTCCGGTACGGGGCGAAGATTCGGTGGACGCCGCGGGCTGCTACGTTTTCCCCGGGTTTATCGACCCGCATACCCATTTCGATTTGGACCTAGGCGTGACCTCCACGGCCGATAATTTCGTGACGGCCTCGCGCGCGGCGCTGCTGGGCGGCACCACCACGATCCTGGATTTTGCGGAGCCCGCGCGCGGCGGGACGATGCGCCAGGCCGTGGAGGCGTGGAACAGGAAGGCCCAAGGCTGCTCCTGCAACTACGGCTATCATATGGAGATCGCCGGGTGGAACGACGCCGTCTCGCGGGAGATGGGCGATATGCGCGCGCTCGGCATCACCTCCTACAAGATGTACATGGTATACGATATGCGCGTGGACGACGGAGAGATTTACCTCGCCATGAAGCGCGCGCGGGAGTGCGGCGCGCTCATCGCCATGCACTGCGAGAACTACCACGTGCTGATGGCGAAGGTCGCCGAGCAGAAGGCGCTTGGCAACCTCGGGCCCGCCGGGCATCCGCTTTCCAGGCCCGCCGAGGTGGAGGCGGAGGCGGTCTCCCGGTTCCTGCGCATCGCGCAGATGGCGGGCGCGCCCGCATACGTGGTGCATCTTTCCGCGCAGGAGGGCTTGCTTGAGGCCCGGCGCGCACGGGAACGGGGGCAGGAGGTCTATCTCGAAACCTGTCCGCAATATCTTGTTTTGGACGATGCCTGCTACCTTGACCCCGACGGCGCGAAATTCGTCATGAGCCCCCCGCTGCGCAAGCCCGCCGACCGGGCCGCGCTCTGGGAGGGGCTCTCCCGGGACGAGATCGACACCGTCGGCACCGACCACTGCTCCTTCACGATGGCGCAAAAGGCGCTGGGCCGGGACGATTTTTCCAAAATCCCCAACGGCGGCGCGGGCGTGCAGAACAGGGCCAGCCTGTACTACACCTACGGCGTGCTCCAGAACAAAGTGACGCTGCCCCAGATGGCCGCGCAGCTTTGTACGAACGCGGCGCGGGTGTTCGGCATGCCGAATAAAGGCGTGCTCCGCGAAGGGGCCGACGCCGACGTCGTCGTGTGGGACCCCGCATATGAAGAAACGATCTCATATAAGACGCTGGCCCACAACTGCGACAATTCCCCCTACGAGGGCCTTGGGGCGCGCGGGCGCGCGCGGGATGTGTTCCTGAACGGCGAGCGCGTAGTGGAGGAGGGCAGGCTGGTAAAGACGGGCCTCGGCAAATTCGTGCCCTGCGGGACGATGGAGCATTTCCGCGGGTAGGACGCTATCGCCGGAAGCGGCGGTTATGGAGCCAAAGGAGGGAACGGAATGGAAACCTTGATATTGAAAGGCAACATCGTGCACGCGCCGGTTTTCGGCGAGCTTTCCTGCATCGAAAACGGCTTCCTCGTCTGCGAGGGCGGCCGGATCGAAGGCGTTTACGCGCAGCTGCCCGAGCGTTTTTCCGGCGCGCCCGCGGAGGATTTCGGCGGCGCGCTCGTCATGCCCGCGTTTGTGGATATGCACCTGCACGCACCGCAGTACGCAATGCTGGGTATGGGCATGGACCTGCAGCTTTTGGAATGGCTCAACACCTATACGTTTCCGGCGGAATCAAAATTCCGGGATACCGCCTATGCGCGCTCGCTCTACCGCGAGCTTGCGGCCGAGCTGATACGCGTGGGCACCACGCGCGTGTGCATGTTCTCCACCATCCACCGCGAAAGCACGCACGTTCTGATGGAGGAACTGGAACGTGCGGGCGTCACCGGCTTTGTGGGGAAGGTGAATATGGACCGCAACAGCCCGGATTTCCTCAGGGAAACGACGGAGGAGTCCCTTTCGGAGACCGAGCGCTGGATACGGGAGTGCGAAGGGCGCTACGCCAATCTCCGGCCCATGCTGACGCCGCGCTTCAGCCCCTCCTGCACCGACGGTCTGATGAGGGGGCTGAGGGAGCTCTCGCAGAAGTACGCGGTGCCCGTGCAGTCGCATTTGTCCGAAAACGTCGACGAAATCGCGTGGGTGCGGCGGCTCTACCCCGATTGCGCCCAGTATTGGGAGACCTACGACAAGTTCGGCCTGTTTGGCGCGGATACGGTGATGGCCCACTGCGTGTACTCGGACGAACGCGAGCGCGCCGCCATAAAGGAGCGCGGCGTCTATATCGCCCATTGCCCGGATTCCAATATCAACATCGCGAGCGGCATCGCGCCCATCCGCCGGATGCTCGGGGAGGGCCTGCGGGTCACGCTCGGCTCGGATATCGCGGGCGGCGCGCGGCTTTCCATGATGGACGTGGCGACCGAGGCCATCCGCACCTCCAAACGGAACTGGCTGGATACCGGCAAGCGGGAGGCGTTCCTGACGGCGGCGGAAGCGTTCTACCTGATCACATCGGCGGGGCAGCGGTATTTCGGCGCGGGCCCCGGCTTCCAAAAGGGCGACCGCCTGCACGCGCTCGCGGTGTCCGACGCCGCCTTTACGCATACCTCCGGCCTTACGCTGGCGCAAAGGCTGGAGCGGATGATGTACCTTTCCGAAGCGCGCAGCATCGTCGCCCGGTTTTCGGACGGCAAGAGAGTAGGATAAAAGAGTTGCGAACATAAAACCGCGCGTTTGCGCGGCCGCAGCTTGTCCAAAAAGTACCTTGCGGTACTTTTTCGAGGATTACAGGAACAACCTGTGCTTGCGGCACGGGCGGTTGTTCCTGCAAGGAAAGCCTCCGGGGCTGCGGCCCCCGAGCCCCCAAATGGTTTTTTAACAGCCTGCGGCCGCGCGTTTGCGCGGCCTTGTGTGTTCATGAACGGATTATGAATTTATTGAATTTCGATAAAAACAGATTGATAATCAATAAAATCGGGCATATACTATCGGCAAAGGAAAGGATGGTCGCTCATGCGCAAAGGATGGCTGGGCCGGATTACGCTGGGGCTATTGTATGTGACGTTCGTATTGGGGGCCGCGTTCATCGTGCTGCTTCCCAAAGTGCTGCCCAGGCTTTTGGCCACCAAAGAGTATCTCCCGGAACCGGGCGCTGCATATGCGGTATCGCTTGCGTGCTGGCTGCTGGGGGCGCTCTTGGGGATGTTCATCCTGTATACCCTCATCCGCATGATGCGCAGCACCGAACGCGATCCGTTTATCCGGCAGAACGTGCTGCGGCTGCGCAACATGGGGCTGGCAGCGCTCGTCATGGCGGCGCTGACGCTCACGGTGAACTTCTTCTATTTTCGTCCGACGCTGCTTCTGATCATGGTGGCGGAGCTGCTGTGCGGGCTGTTCTCGCTGGTGCTGCGCGGCGTATTTGAAAAGGCCGTGGAGTACCGCGAGGAAAACGCGCTGACGATTTAGGGTGCCGCCATGATACGCGTCAATCTGGATGTGATGATGGCCAAACGGCGGATGGGGCTGACCGAGCTTGCGCAGCAGATGGATATCACGCTCGCCAACCTTTCCATACTCAAGAACAACAAGGGCAAGGCAATCCGCTTTTCCACGCTGGCCGCCGCGTGCCGGGCGCTCGGCTGCCAGCCCGGCGACCTCTTGGAATACGTGGAGGACGGGGAGGAGGACGCATGATAAGAAGGCGGAAGAATTCGATCGGGAGGGAATCGTATGAACTGTGAAGCGTGCGGCCGCGCGCTGACGCCGGGGGACAAATTCTGCCCGCAGTGCGGGTCGGACCTTTCGGCGCAGCCTGGCGCGAAAGCCGCGGCGGCTCCCGTCTATGTTCCGCAGCCGGCCGCAAGGCGGGAGGAACCCGTTACCAGAGGCGAGCGGTGGCTGCTGCCGGGCGTGATCGGCCTGGGGGTGGTGTTCCAGTTCTTCGTGCTGTGCGGCCATCGCACGGCGGCGGAAACCTTCACATGGTACGCCGCGTTCTGGCTGACGTACGTCACCCTTTTCCATGCCGTATGCTGGAAGAAGGCGCTGGCGCGGCCGCTGGGGTTTTTGGTGTGCGGCGTTGCGGTGCTGCTGTGCGTTATGGTGCTGTTCCAGTCGCGCGGCTACAGCGACCCGGCGCTAGCGTGGCTGAATTTTCTCGCCATCCCCTGTGTGCTGATGCTGCACGCGCAGTATGTGACGCGGCCCCTGCCCAGGGAACACGAAAGCGGCTATCTCGGGCTGTTCTTTGAGGGCTTCCTTGTGCAGCCCTTTCAGCACGCCGGCCGTTTTTTCAGGAGCATGGGCGCGCTGTTTGCGGGAAAAGAGAAGGGGAAGGCGGCCTTATTGGGCGTGCTCATCGCCGTGCCGGTGCTATTTGTGGTGCTGTCTCTGCTGCTTTCCGCCGACGCGGTACTTCACGCCTGGTCGGAAACGCTGCTGCGGAACTTCGATTTGGATATGTTCGTATGGCGGATCCTGCTCGCCGCCGTCTGCGCCGTTCTGTTTTACAGCTTTCTGTACGGCGCGGGATGGAGCAAGGCGCGGGAATACCGGATAAAGGAGTATCCGCTCTGGAACGCCGTGCCCTTCGACATCGTGCTTGCGGCGCTCTCGGCCGTATACGCGGTGTTCACGGCGGTGCAGTTCGTATACCTGTTCGGCGGGCGGGGCCTGCCCGCGGGGCTGACCTATTCGCAGTACGCGGTGCAGGGCTTCAACCAGCTCATATGGGTGGCCGCCATCAACTTTACCGCGCTTTCCCTGTGCCTGTGCCGCGCCAAGCGCACAAAGCCGCTGGACGCGCTGATGCTCCTGCTGCTGCTCATGACGGTGGTGATACTCGTTTCCGCTTTCACGCGGCTGATGCTCTACATCGGCGCGTACGGGCTGACATTCCGGCGCGTGCAGGCGTTCTGGTTCCTGTGCTATCTGAGCGCGGTGCTCGTATTGTACGGCGTGCGGCTCTATGTGCCGAGGCTGCCGCTGCTAAGGGCGAGCACGCTGCTGTTCCTGCTGTGGTACGCGGCGCTCAACATCCCGAACCTCGCGGGCTGGTACGCGGCCGGCGGGATCGGCTGACCGCGGACGAAGCAAAAGAAAAGAAGGCCGCCCCGCTTTTCGGGACGGCCTTCCGGATCCAGACGGTTTTTATCTGGCCGTAAACTGCGTAATATACGTGCGCAGCGACTCGGAATCGAGGGCGCCCGTAAGCACGCCCAATGCGACCAGCAAGGCGACCGCGATGCTCTCATTATCGACACGGATGTGCACGTTGCTGTTGCCCACACCCCGGAAAACGGTTCTCTGGTCCTGATCCTGATCTTGAAGCTGTGCCTGGATCTGCGCCTGAATTTGCGCCTGAAGCTGATCCTGATCCAGGTACTGGTTCTCCTCGGGATACGAATAATTCTGATAGGAATCCCACCGGTAATCGCATCCACGTGACATAGTATAGTTCCTCCTTCGCTAGAATGGGGTATATGCTATCATATTACGCATATATACGGGATGTGATAAAGAAGGCTGAAAGCCGGAGCAAAAATGGAAAAAACCGGAACGGATAAACGAAAAGCCGCCCGTATCGGCGGCTTCAGAGTGTCAAAAAAGTCCCGCAAGCGGGACTTTTTTGATATAATAGAGGCGGGTGATGGAATTGTTGAGCAAGGAAGAAGAGAACCGGCAGGCGGTAGAGATCGTAAGTCTGGACGGGA
>Ga0255336_100646_pt1 | contig 45595 bp, 35 predicted proteins | sample MeOH1_35cm_T3_17_FD_189102 | JGI IMG/M metagenome (GOLD analysis project Ga0255336, IMG submission 189102) | Sandy soil microbial communities from University of British Columbia, Vancouver, Canada - MeOH1_35cm_T3_179 | ecosystem: Engineered > Artificial ecosystem > Sand microcosm > Unclassified ...
TTGCTTACCGCGTCGCTGCTTCGTTGTCAGCAGCAGAGAAACGAGATTATGAAGAACTTTCTACGTTTCGTCAACAGGTTTCGCAATCTTTTTTTGCTTCGATCAGCCGCGCCATCCGCGCCACCAATCTCACCCATTCCCCCGCAGCCCTTGTCCCGTCTGCCTTTGCAGACAAGCTTCGTGTTGCGAGGGAGCGAATATTAAGGCCACCAACCCACCTTGGCAAGCGTTTTCTGCAAATTCCGCAAGATTCTTTGTGACGCCGTGATGAAGTGCCGAGGTGCCGGTCGCCGGCCCGGGCGCTGCCGCGCAGCCCCTTCCATTAGAATCGCCGGATGCAAGCCCTTTCCTCCTCCGAGCCGCCAGACCAGCCGGCCGGCACGCCGCGGCACCTGGATGCGCAGGCCCTGGCCGCCGCCCTCTCCCGTCCCATCGTCTTCGTCGACCTGGAGACCACGGGCGCGGACGCCACCCGCGACCGCATCACCGAGATCGGCGTGGTCGAGGTCGGCCCGGATGGCATTGTCGAGTGGGATACGCTGGTCGCGCCCGGCGTCGGCATTCCGCCCTTCATCCAGCAGCTCACCGGCATCACCGACGTCATGGTGCAGGGCCAGCCGCGCTTCGAGGATCTCGCCGAAGACCTGGCGGAGCGGTTGCAGGGCAAGCTCTTCGTCGCCCACAACGCGCGCTTCGACTATGGCTTCCTGAAGAACGAGTTCCGCCGCGCCGGCATCACCTTCCGCGCCGACGTGCTGTGCACGCTGCGCCTGTCGCGCTCGCTGTTCCCGTCGGTGACGCGCCACGGCCTCGATGCGCTGATCGCCCGCTTCGGCCTGGAACCCAAGGGCCGCCACCGCGCGCTGGCCGATGCCGAGCTGCTGTGGCAGTTCTGGCAGAAGATCCACGGCCTGTACAGCGTGGCGCTGGTCGAGTCCGCCGTGCGCTCGCTGGTCAAGCGCGCGAGCCTGCCCGCCGGCCTGGAGGAAACCGCGCTGGACGACGTGCCCGACACCCCCGGCGTCTATCTCTTCTACGGCGACCAGGACCTGCCGCTCTATATAGGGAAGAGCATCCACCTGCGCCAGCGCATCGGCGCGCATTTTTCGGGCGACCACCGCGCCGCGCTGGAAATGCGCCTGGCCCGCGCGGTGCGGCGCGTCGAATGGCGCGAGACCGGCGACGAAACCGGGGCGCTGCTGCTCGAAGCCCGACTCATCAAGCAGATGCAACCGCTGCACAACCGCATGCTGCGCCAGAACGCCGCGCTGTTCGCCTGGGAACTGCCGCCGGGCCTGAGCGCGCCGCTGCTGCGCTCGGACCGCGATACCGACTTCGCCCGCCACCCCAATCTGTATGGCGCGTTCGCCAGCCGCGCCGGCGCCGAGGCGCGCCTGACCGAACTGGCGCAGGACCACGAACTCTGCCAGGCGGCGCTGACGCTGGAAAAACCGGCCCGGCGCGGCCTGCCCTGCTTCGCCCGCCAGCTCCACCGCTGCCGCGGCGCGTGCACCGGCGAGGAAGCGCTGGCGGATCATCGCGAACGGATGGCGACCGCGCTCGCCGGCCTCGCGCTGCAACCCTGGCCGTTTGCCGGCGCGGTGGCATGGCGCGAGCAGGACAGCGCGCGCTCCTGGTGGCATGTCCTGGAGAACTGGTGTTATCTCGGCTCGGTATCCACGCTCGAAGAAGCGCCCGCGCTGCTGGCCGGGCCGGCCCGCTTCGACCTCGATACCTACCAGATCCTGGCGCCAAGGCTGGCGGACCTGCTGGCCGGCGCCATCGCGCTGGAGCCCGTGCGGCAATTCACGCTGGAGCCGCCCGCGCCGCCGGCACGGATCTCCTCCGACCGCGGCACCGCGCCGGCGGCCGGCCCGCGCCGCCGCAAACTGGCCAGCCCGGACCAGCAAACCCTGTCCTTCCCCGAACAATAAGTAGTAGCCCGGCAACGCACGACGGCCGCCCCGCGCGGTTGCGGTGCCGGCGCCGGCCGATCTGGCCGCGCTGACCTCACAGTCAAACGGTATACCAAATAAGCCGAAATCGCGCCCAATCGCGGGGCATGCGATGGCCCGCACACGCGCATCCAACCCCGTTTTTGTGCCGCCAGATCCCGCATTGCACCAAAACGCGGCCCGTTCCGCCGCATTCCACATTCGTCTTGCACTTCGCATTTCTGTGAATATAGTATACCGATTTTCGCCATAACCTCCCCAAGCCCCCAACCCGCGCCAGCCATCCGCGGGTCTACAAGACGGAGTGCAGCGTGACGCGGCAAGACATTGCGAGCATCGACCCCGACCCGGCGGACCTCCGCTTCCTGCCGGCCTGGCGGGCAGCCGAGCTGCTGGCCGGCGGCCAGGTCAGCGCCGAGGACCTGGTCGACGCGTGCGAGGCCGCCTACGAGGCCTGGCATGCCGGCATCAACGCCATCGTGCTGACGGACTTTCCCGCCGCGCGGGCCGCGGCGCGGGCCAGCGACCAGCGCCGCCGCGAGGGCCGCGCGCTCGGCGCGCTGGACGGCATCCCGTTCTCGGTCAAGGAATCCTTCGACGTGGCCGGCTGGCCGACCACCTGCGGCAGCCCCGCCCAGCGCGGCAACATCGCCACCGGCGACGCCGCCGTGGTCGAGCGCCTGCGCGCGGCCGGCGCCGTGCTGCTGGGCAAGACCAACGTGCCGATCGGCCTGCGCGACTGGCAGAGCTACAACGCCATCTACGGCACCACGCGCAACCCGCACGACCCCGCCCGCACGCCGGGCGGCTCCTCGGGCGGCAGCGCCGCCGCGGTCTGCGCCGGCATGAGCTTCTTCGACGTGGGCTCGGACATCGGCTCCTCGCTGCGCAACCCGGCGCACTACTGCGGCGTGTTCTCGCACAAGAGCAGCCACGGCCTGATTCCGCTGCGCGGCCACGGCATCGGCCGCACCTATGGCGAGCAGGACATCAACGTGGCCGGGCCGCTGGCGCGCAGCGCGCGCGACCTGGAACTGCTGCTGCACGCGCTGGCCGGCCCCGACGGCAGCGAGGCGCTGGCCTACCGGCTCAGCCTGCCGCCCTGCGACAAGCGCGCGCTGGCCGATTTCCGCGTCGCCGTGCTGCCCAGCCATCCGCTGTGCGAGGCCGACGCCGAAGTCAGCGGCCAGATCGAGACGCTGGGCCGCTGGCTGGAGGCGCAAGGCGCCCACGTGCGCTGGAACGTGCGCCCCGATTTCGACGCCGCCGCCCTGTGGCACACCTACGTGCTGATGCTGCGCGCCACCACCTCGGTCCACATGGACGACGCCGCCTTCGACGCCGCGCTGGCCCGCGCCGCCGCCGTGACCTCCAGCGCGCCGGACAACCACGACTACGCCACGCTGCAATTCACCGGCGCCGGCATCCGCCACCGCCAGTGGCTGCAGCTGCAGCAGGCGCGCGCCGGCTTCGCCCAGGCCTGGCAGCGTTTCTTCGACGATTTCGACGTGCTGCTGTGCCCGGCCGCCGCCACCACCGCCTTCGCGCTGGACGAGGCCGGCGAGCCGTGGCAGCGCACGCTCCAGGTCAACGGCCGCGCGCTGCCGCTCACCAGCCAGTTGTTCTGGGCCGGCCATTCCGGCCTGTGCGGCCTGCCGTCGACGGTGGCCCCGATCGGCCCGGGCAGCAGCGGCCTGCCGGTAGGCGTGCAGATCGTGGCCGGGCGCTTCGCCGACCTGACCTCGCTGCGTTTCGCCCGGCTGCTCGAAGCGGCGGGTTTCGCCTTCCGGCCGCCGCCGGCGCATTCCGGCACGGTGCCGCGCGCTCCGGCGCGACAAGACTGACGACCCCCATCCACCAATAAGCAAAGACAGGCACAGACAAGGAGCGAGCATGCTGGACTGGTTCAAGGATCTATCCAAGATGGAGCGCAAGGGTTTCTACGGCGCGTTCCTCGGCCATGCAGTCGACGTGTTCGACTTCATGATCTATTCCTTCCTCATCTCGACGCTGCTCGCGCAGTGGGGCATGAGCAAGTCCACGGCCGGCGCCATCGTCACCTGGACGCTGGTGTCGTCGCTGGTGGGCGCCATCGGCGCGGGCATCCTGGCCGACCGCTACGGCCGCGTGCGCGTGCTGCGCTGGACCATCGTGGTGTTCGCGCTGGCCTGCTTCCTGTGCGGGCTGGCCAATTCGCCCGAGCAGCTGATGCTCTTCCGCATGCTGCAGGGCCTGGGCTTCGGCGGCGAATCCTCGCTGTGCATGGTGCTGGTGACGGAGATGATCCGCAACCCGGCGCACCGCGGCAAATACTCCGGCTTCGCGGCCAGCAGCTATTCGTTCGGCTGGGGCGCGGCGGCCATCGCCTACGCCGTCACCTTCAGCCTGTTCCCGGCCGAGACCGCCTGGCGCGTCTGCTTCTTTCTCGGCATCCTGCCCGCGCTGGTGGTGATCTACCTGCGGCGCAACCTGGAAGAGCCGGAAATCTTCGTCAAGAGCCAGGCCGAGCGCGCCGCGCACGGCGCCCCGTCGGCATGGCAGCAGCTCGCGCGGCTGGGCCGCCGGCCGCTGCTGGGCAAGACCATCCTGTGCAGCCTGCTGTCGGGCGGCATGCTGGGCGCCTACTACGCCATCGCCACCTGGCTGCCGACCTTCCTCAAGACCGAGCGCGGCCTGTCGGTGTTCGGCACCAGCTCCTACCTGGCCATGACCATCTTCGGCTCGCTGGTGGGCTACGTGGCCGGCGCCTACGCCACCGACCGCTGGGGCCGCCGCACCACCTACGTGGCCTTCGCCGCGGGCGCCTTCGTCATGGCGCTGGTCTACATGGTGATCCCGGTCTCGAACACCTCGATGCTGTTCCTCGGCTTCCCGCTCGGCGTGCTGATGCAGGGCGTGTTCGCCGGCATCGGCGCCACCATCTCCGAGTCCTATCCCAACGATATCCGCGCCACCGGCTACGGCGTCTCGTACAACGTCGGGCGCGTGATCGGCTCGCTGTTCCCGCTGTCGGTCGGCTGGCTCAGCACCGGCCGCACCTCGCTGCCGCTGGCCATCGCCATCGTGGCGGGAGTGGGCTACGCGCTGGTGATGGGCGCCGCGCTGCTGCTGCCGGAAACCAGCGGCATCGACCTGGGCCAGGCCGGTGGCGGCGACAGCGAGCACGAGCCGCCGGCCGAGCCCGTCCGGGCCATGCTGGCGCCGACTGTGGGCAAGCCCGCATAACGCGCGCGCGCCCGCTTGCCGGCGGGCACGGCGCTGCGCTAGTCTGCGCAACGGGGGGACACGCCTGCCCCCGTGGAGCCGCCATGCCCGCCGTCCGCCGCGCCCTTGCCCCACCCTTGCCCCGCCACCCGGCGGCGCGTTCCGGCGCGGCCCTCGCGGCCCTCGCGGCTTTCGCCGCGCTCGCGCTCGGCGCCTGCGCCAGCCTCGAGCAATCGGCCATGCAGCGCATGCTGGATTCCTGGCAGTCCGCGCCGATCGAGCAGGCCAAGGAACAGTGGGGCCCGCCGCAGTCCGTGCAGGCGGTGCCCGGCGGCACCGCCTACCTGTGGACCGAGGAAGTGCCGCCGCCGCACCCGCCCGGGAGCGGCCCGCGCGACGCCCGCGTGCCCGCCTCGCCCGAGCCGGTGCCGCGGCCCGGCCAGTGCCAGCGCCGCCTGATCGCCGGCCCGAACGGCCTCGTCATCGGCGGCGACTGGTCCGGCAATGCCTGCTGCCTCACCGCCGCCATCGGCCGCTGCGCGGAGCTGGCCAGGAAATCGGCCGGCACCTGAACGCCCGCGCCCCTCGCGCGCCGGGCCGGCGCATCCGGTCCACCGCGCCGCCGCCTAGCTGGCGGCCTCCGGGCGCGGTCCCACGTAGGCCGCGCGCGGGCGGATCAGCGCATCGCCGGCGCGCTGCTCCAGCGCGTGCGCGATCCAGCCGACCGAGCGGCCCAGCGCGAACATGCCGAACGCGGCGCCGGGCGGCAGCCGCAGATGCCGGCGCACGGCCACCAGCGCGAAGTCCACCGAGGGCCGCTGGCCGGACAGGCCGTAGGCCACGTCGATGATCTCCTGCCATTCGGGGTGATGCGCCAGCGTGCGCGCGAGCAGGCCGAACGCGCGCACGTCGCCGGCGGGATAGAGATGGTGGCCGAAGCCCGGCAGGTCCTCGCCGCGCGCCAGCCGCTCGCGCAGCCGGGCCTCGGGCGGCGCGCCGGCCAGCTCATCCCACAGCGCCTCCACGCGCGCGGTGGCGCCGCCGTGCCGGCCGCCGGTCAGCGCGGCCAGCCCGCCCACCACCGACGCGCGCAGGCTGGCGCCGGTCGAGGCCACGCAGCGCGCGGTGAAGCTCGACGCATTCAGCTCATGGTCCGCGCACAGCACCAGCGCCATGCGGATCAGGTCGGCGCCGGCCTCGTCCACGCCCCAGGCGCTCGCGCATTGCCGGTGCACCGGCGTGGCGGCCGGCGCGGTGCCCAATAGGCACGCCGCCAGCAGCCGCACCAGCGCGCCGCAGCCCGCGGCCAGCCGCGCCGGCGACTTCTGCCATTGCGCGGTGTCGTCGTCATGGCTGGCGGCGGTAAACAGCGGCAGCAGCGCTTCCTCGCTGCGGTGCCCGGCGAAGGCCGCCCGCAGCGCGGCGAGATGCGCGGGCGCGGCCGGCGCGGCGGCACCGAAGGCGGCCGGCTCCGGGCACTGCCACAGCAGCGCGCCCAGCGCCTCCAGCGTGACCGACTCCGACAGCGCCGCGGCATCGCAGCCGCGGTAATACAGGCAGCCGTCCTCGATCAGCGTGATGCCCGACTCCAGCACCGGCAAACCCCAGCTCAGCGTGGCCTTGGCCACCTCGCGCGGCTTGCGCCCGCGCGTGCGCTGGCCGGCCAGTTGCTCCACGTCCGCCGCCAGGTAGCGGCTTTCGCGCGGGGTCTCGCCGTCGTGCGCGTGCAGCAGGCCGCGGCTGACGTAGGCGTAGAGCGTCTGGCGGGACACGCCGAGCCGGGCGGCGGCCTCGGCCGAGGAGAGGTAGCGGGACATGTGGCGCGTGAATGGGGGTGAATGGGGGTGAATGGGGGGTGAACGGGCGGCGATGGACAATGACTTGATTAAGTTAATCAATATTGACTATTAAAACAAGCGGCCTATCCTGCAAGGCACTGGCCGCCAGCCCGATCAACGATCCGCAACGATCCATCAGAGTGACCCCCGTCATGTCTTCGCACGCACCTGCCGCGCCCGCCGCAGCAACTTCCGCCGCGCTTTCTTCCACCTCTTCCAACCTTGCCCCCGGCCCGGCCGCCGCCGCCATCCTGCGCGAGACCTGGGCCGGCGTGCACGGCGACCCCGCCTGGCTGGAGCGGCTGGACTGGAGCGGCGGCGGCAGCCTGCCGTCGGTCTTCCCGGTCACCGAACTGGCGGCCGCCACCGCCGGCGCCGCCAGCCTCGCGGTGGCCGAACTGATCCACGCGGCCAGCGGGCAGGCGCCGCGGGCCGGCGTCTACCAGCGCCTGGCTTCGCTGTGGTTCGGCACCTCGCTGCGCCCGCAAGGCTGGGAAGTGCCGCCGCAATGGGATACCGTGGCCGGCGACTACCGTGCCGCGGACGGCTGGATCCGCCTGCACACCAACGCGCCGCACCACCGCGCGGCGGCGCTGGGCGTGCTCGGCGTGCCCGCCGACAAGGCGGCGGTGGCGAAGGCCGTGGCCGGCTGGGAAGCGAACGCGCTCGAAGCGGCGGTGGTCGGCAACGGCGGCTGCGCCGCGGCCATGCGTTCCGCCGCGGACTGGGCCACGCACCCGCAGGGGCTGGCGATTAGCCGAGAGCCGCTGCTGCACTGGACCGACTTCGACGCCGGCGCCGCGCGCCAACACGCGTTCACGCGCGAGCGCCCGCTGCAGGGCATCCGCGTGCTGGACCTGACCCGCATCCTGGCCGGCCCGGTCGCCACGCGCTTCCTGGCCGGCTTCGGCGCCGACGTGCTGCGCATCGACCCGCCCGGCTGGGAGGAACCCAACACCGTGCCCGAGGTGGTGCTCGGCAAGCGCTGCGCGCGCCTCGACCTCAAGCGCGGCGAAGACCTGCAAATCCTGGAAGGCCTGCTGCGCCAGGCCGACGTGATGGTGCACGGCTACCGCGCCGACGCGCTGGCCCGCCTGGGGCTCGACGCGCGGCGGCGGCGCGAGCTCAACCCGGGACTGGTCGACATCTCGCTGGACGCCTACGGCTGGAGCGGCCCGTGGCAGCACCGGCGCGGCTTCGACAGCCTGGTGCAGATGAGCAGCGGCATCGCCGAGGCCGGCATGCGCCAGCGCGGCCTGGACCGCCCGGGCCCGCTGCCGGTGCAGGCCATCGACCATGCCACCGGCTACCTGCTGGCCACCGCGGCCGTGCGCGGGCTGTCGCGGCGGCTGGCCACGGGCGCCGGCTGCCAGGTGCGCGCCTCGCTGGCGCGCACTGCCCAACTGCTGCTGTCGAACGCCGGGCTGGCGCGCGACACCGCGCCGCTGGCCCCGGAAAGCGAGGCCGACATGGCCGGGCAGGTGGAAGCCACCTCCTGGGGCCCGGCGCGGCGCGTCCGGCCGCCGGTGACGGTGGCGGGCGCCCCGGTGCACTGGGCGCGCCCGGCCGGCGCGCTCGGCAGCGCGGCCGCCGCGTGGTGACGCGGCTCAGTCGATCTTCGCGCCCGAGGCCTTGACCGCCTGCCCCCAGCGCTTCTGCTCGGCGGCGATGGTCTGGCCGAAGGCTTCCGGCCCCTGCCAGGCCGGCTCCGCGCCCTGCTGCTCGAGCTTGGCGCGGGTGTCGGCATCGGCCAGCACGGTCTGCAGCGCGCCGGAAATCTTCGCCACCACCTCCTTCGGCGTGCCGGCCGGCGCCAGCATGCCGTAGAAGCCGACCACCTCGAAGTTCTTCAGGCCGGCCTCATCCATCGTCGGCACGTCCGGCAGCGCGGGCGAGCGCTGCCGCGACGTCACCGCCAGCGCGCGCACCTTGCCGGCCTTGATGTACGGCGTGAACAGCGGGATCGAGTCGGCCATCATCTGCGCCTGGCCGCCCATCACGTCGGTCAGCGCCGGCGCGCTGCCCTTGTACGGGATATGGACGATGAAGGTGCCGGAGGCCTGCTTGAACATCTCCGGCATCAGGTGCGAGATGCCGCCGTTGCCGCCCGAGGCGAAGTTGAGCTTGCCCGGGTTGGCGCGCGCGTAGGCGATGAACTCCTTCAGGTTGCGCGCCGGCACGTTGTTGTTGACCACCATCACCAGCGGGATCAGCGCGGTGCGCGCCACCGGGGCGAAGTCGCGCGGCATGGCGTAGGGCAGCTTCGGGTAGAGCGAGCCGTTGATGGCCATCTGGCCGGTATTGGCCAGCAGCAGCGTATAGCCGTCCGGCGCCGCCTTGGCCACGGCGTCCGAGCCGAGGTTGCCGGCCGCGCCGGCCTTGTAGTCCAGCACCACCGACTGGCCCAGGATGGGCTGGAGCTTCTCGGCCAGGATGCGGGCATGGGTGTCGACCGGCCCGCCGGGCGGGAAGCCCACCACCAGCCGGATCGGCTTGTCCGGCCACGCGGCCGCGGCCGGCGCCGCAGCCAGCGCGCCAGCCAGCAGGACAGGCAGTAGAACAGGCAGCGCCAACCTATGGGACAGGAATCGTGGTTTTGCCGCGAATTTTGCCATTTTGTCGTTTCTCCTCGTTTATATTTCGGCCTCGGTCTGTCAGCCTGTGCCTGCGCCGGAACGGCGCGGAAAAGCGCGGCGGGCGCCGCCCCTCCCGGGCAGCGCCCGCCCGCTAATGTGACGATTTTATGACAATCCGCCGGTCCCGCCAGTGCATTCCGGCCCGATGAACCGCCCGGCGGATGCGCGGGCGCGTCAGCCATCCGCGCGCCTGGCGCGTTCAGGTAGCGGCAGGCCGCCGTGCAGGGCACGGCGCCGCCAGTCCGGCCGGCCCCGCTCCCCTGTCGGCATCCCCCCATCGGTGCCCGGGCCAAAGCCAAGGAAAGCCAACGTGAATGCAAGCAACCGCGCCGTCATCCTGTTCCTGTGGGCGGCACTCTATTTCTGCTCGGGCTACGTCTCGCACCAGCTCAACGGGCCGTTCTACGCCACCGGCTACATCTGGCTGCCGGCCGGCGTGACCACGGCCGCGTTCATGCTGCGGCCGATGCCGCGCTGGCTGCCGGTCGGGCTGGCCTTCTTCGCCGCGCAACTGCTGCTGGGCTGGGTCGAGGGGCGCGACACGCTGCGCCTGGTCCTGTTCTCGCTCGACGAGATCGGCTTTGCCGCGCTCGGCGTGGCGCTGGTGCGGCGCGCGCAGTTCTCGCTCGAGGGGCTGGTGTTCGTGCGCGCGCTGCTGATCGCCGGCGTGGCCAGCAGCGCGGCCAGCGCGGCGGTGGGCGCGGCGTGGTTCCTGCTGCTGCAGGACGTGCCGTTCTGGCGCACCTGGCGCGTGTGGGCCGCGGCCGACCTGGTCGGCGTGCTGATCGTGCTGCCGGTGCTGGCGGGCTGGTCGCGCTTCCGCGCCGCGCGCTCGGGCGGCATGAGCCGCGCCGACTTCCTCTCCGGCCTGGGCGCCTTCGCCGCGCTGGCGCTGACCGCCTTCTTCATCTTCGACCACCGCATCCTGCTGCCGGTCCAAAGCGGCGTGGCCTTCGCGCTGACCTATATCCCGCTGTTCCTGGCCGCCGTGGTGACGCTGCTGTGGGGCGGCCGGGGCGGCTCGGTGGCGGTGGCCATCCTGGCGCTGTTCGTGCTCTACAACACCAGCCAGGGCGACGGCCCGTTCGCCGAGCGCTCGCTCAACCACGGCCGCTCGCTGCTGGAGGCGCAGCTCTACCTGGCCGTGGCCGCGCTGCTCACGCTGCTGATCAGCACGCTGCGCACCAGCCGCGAGCAGCTGCTGGCGCAATCGGCGCGCAGCCAGAACGACGTCAAGCTGGCGCTGGCCGCCAGCGCGCAGCTGGTCTACTGCCTCGACCCGCGCAGCGGCACGCTGCGCTGGAGCGGCGACCTCGCCGGCCTGCTGGGCGTGCGCGAGGACGCCTTCCGCAACCTCGACGACGTGCTGGCCCACGTGCACGACGATGACCGCGCGCAGGTGCGCGGGCGCTGGCTGCGCGAGAGCGACGGCGAGCAGCGCACCGACATGCTGTTCAAGCTGATGCTGCCGGCCGGCAGCAGCACCCTGGTGCTGGACATGAGCGGCCCGCTGCTCGACGGCGACGAGTCGGTCGCGGTGATCGCCGGCGCGTGGCGCCTGCAGCCCGCCGACGTGCTCGAGGAGCGCGACGCAGCATGACGGCACCCGCGGGCGGCGGCACCGGCGCGCTGCTCATCCACGGCCTGGGCGGCACCCAGTTCGACCTCGGCCCGATGCACAAGGCCCTGCGGCGCGCCGGGGTGGAGACCCACGCCGTGACGCTGCCCGGCCACGCCGGCAGCCCCGAGGACCTGGTGCCGGTGCGCGCCGAGCAATGGCTCGACGCGGTCGCGCAGGCCTACGACGAGCTGGCGCCGCAATACGAGACCTTCCACGTGCTGGGCATGTGCATGGGCGCGCTGCTGGCGCTGGCCGTGTGCGAGCGCCGCCAGCACCGCAAGGGCCGCCTGGTGATGCTGGCCGCGCCGGTCTACATCGACGGCTGGTCCACGCCGTGGTACCGCGCGCTGCGCCACGTGGTCTACCGCATCCCCATGCTGCCCGCGCGCATGCGCGTGGACGAGGACGAGCCGTTCGGCATCAAGAACGACCTGGTGCGCGCCATCGTCAAGGCCAAGTTCGAGCGCGGCGACAACTTCCACTACCGCTGGGTGCCGCTGTCCTGCATCCACCAGGTGGACCGGCTGCGCGGCTGGGTGCTGCGCGGCGCCGGCCGCATCGCCTGCCCCACGCTGGTGGTGCACGCGCGCGAGGACGAGCTCACCAGCGTGCGCTCGGCCGACTTCCTCGAAGCCACCGTGCCGGACGTGCGCAAGGTAGTGGTGGAGAACAGCTACCACATGATCTGCGTCGACAACGACCGCGAAGAGGTGGTTGCCAGCGTGCTGGCCTTCCTCGGCTTCGATCCCGAGCGCGCGCGCCGCCGCGCGCGCGCCACCGTGGAAGTGCCGATGAGCGGGGAAGCCGTCGCCGCGGTGGTCGGCGAATACCTGCAGGCGCTCACCAGCGGCCACTTCGAGGCGATCTTCCCGCTGCTCGAGCCCGGCGTGCGCTGGCGCCACCACGGCGAGCCGCCGCTGGCGGGCAGCTACGACGACCGCGACGCGGTGATCGCCATGTTCGCCCGGCTCGACGCGCTCGCGGGCAAGACCGTGCGCGTCGCCGTCGGCGCGCCGCCGCGCATCGACGGCGCCAGCGTCGAGATCGACCTGGAGGCCAGCTCGGTGATGGAAGGCGTGCCGCGCCACAGCCGCGGCACGCAGACCCTGCGCCTGCGCAACGGCCGCATCGCGGCGGTCACGTTCCGCCCCGCCGGCGCGATCGCCGCCGACGCCCCGGCCGCCGCGCAGTGAGCGGCGCGGCGCGCGGGCCGGCCCGCGCGCCTAGAACACCCGGCCCAGTTGCAGGTACAGGTTCCACACCCCCTGCGGCGCCGCGGCGAAACCGAAGTACAGGGGACCGATCGCGCTGTTGCCGCCGATGAACAGGCTGGCGCTGGACTTGTACGGCCCGTTGCCGAAATTCCTGCGCCGCAGCCACACGTCGCCGGCCTCCAGGCTCGCGCCCACCACCGTGCTGCGCAGCCCCGGCAGGATGAACTCGCGCAGGTCGTTCAGGTAGGTCACGCGGCCGTACAGCAGGTAGTTGCCGGAGAACTGGTCCTGCGCGTAGGCCGAAAGATGCTGGAAGCCGCCCAGCGTGAAGCCCAGCCCGCCGCTGACGCTGTTGTCGCTGCGGTGGTCGCCGTAGGTGGTGGCGGCCTCGGCGGCCAGGTTCAGCGTGTGGCGGCCGTAGCTGGTGGCCCACAGCGCCTTGGCGTGGGCATCGTTGAAGCGGTTGTCGGCGCCGCCGAAGGCCAGCTCGTTGGTGGCCAGCAGGTAGTAGCCGGTGCGCGGGAACAGCGGGTCGTCGAGCTGGTCGATGGTGAGCTGCGAGCGCACCGTGGGCTGGCGCACGCGCCCGTGCGGGAACAGCCGCCCGCTGCCCACCGGCAGGTTGTAGGCCGCCGAGTAGTTGACCTGCTGGTAGTTGATGCCGGTGCGGAACTCGCCCAGCCGGCCCAGCGGCACGCCCAGGTCCAGCCCCGCCACCGCGGTGTCGATCTGGTAGGCGGTGAGCGGCGTGGTGTTGCGGTTGGGCGCGCTGTCGCCGTAGAGGTCCACGCGCTTGCGGCCGTACTCCGCGTAGGGCGCCACGTAGAAGCCGAGCCGGTCGAACACCGGCTGGCGCAGCTCGGTGTGCAGCCGGGCCTGGTTGCTGCCGAGCACGATGTCGTTGCGCCACTCCAGCCCGCCCGGCGTGATCCACGGATAGCGGTGCCCCAGGTTCAGGTTGAAGCCACCCTGCCCGTTGAAGGTGTTGGACACGCCGAAGCCGAACAGCAGGAACTGCGGCCCCCACGATTTCTGCTGCGCCTGCACCTTCAGCACGTTGGCGCCGTTCTCGCTGACCAGCTCCTGCGTCACGCTCTCGAAATCGCCCGAGGTGGACAACTGCGCCATCTCGCGGTTGAGCGCCACCGCGTCGTAGGTGTCGCCCTCCTTCACGCCCAGGTACTTGCGCACGAAGCTGGCCGGGATGCGGCCCTTCGAGTCGATCTGGATGGCGTCGATGCGCGCCGGCCCGGCCACCGTGCGGCTGCCCTGGCGCGCCGCCAGGTAAGTCTGCCAGGCACCGTCGGGCAGCGCCAGCGCCGCCAGCGCGGGCGCCGCCGCGCGCACCGCCGCCGCGCCGCCCTGGATGCCGTCGCTGGCGCGCGAGAAATCCGTGAACGACAGGTCGCCCAGTTGCGGCTCGATCAGCACGTCGCCGGGCTTGAGCCGCGCCTTCTGCGCGTCCACGTTCTGGTTCATCAGGATGGTGACCATCTGCTGCGTCACCGCCGCCGGCGAATCCAGCGTGGCGGGATCGTCCAGCGGCGAGCCCACGTTGACCGCGATGATCACGTCCGCGCCCATGTCGCGCGCCAGCTGCACCGGCAGGTTGCTGACCAGCCCGCCGTCGACCAGCACGCGCCCACCCACGTCGATCGGGGCGAACAGGCCCGGCACCGCCACGCTGGCGCGGATCGCGCGCGGCAGCGAGCCGTGGTCCAGGATCACCGGCTTGCCGGTGCCGAGGTCGGTGGCGATGGTGCGGAACGGCGTCGGCAGCTTGTCGAACGAAGCGTCGGCCGGCAACTGCGCGGTCCAGTTCTGCAGCAGCGCCAGCAGGCGGTTGCCCTGCACCAGTCCGGTGGGCAGCTTGAGCTTGCCGCCGCCGTAGCCGGCCGAGATGCCGATCGGGTATTGCAGGTCGTCCTCGCGCTGCGCCTGCGGCAGCTCGGCGCGCTCGTTGCGGTCGAAGGCGATGTCGCTCAGGTTGATGTGCGACAGGCGCGCCTCCAGCTCGCCGGCCGGCAGCCCGCTGGCGTACAGCCCGCCCACCACCGCGCCCATGCTGGTCGCGGCCAGGCAGTCGATCGGCACGTGCATCTGCTCGAGCGCCTTGATCGCGCCGATATGCGCGTAGCCGCGCGCGCCGCCGCCGGACAGCACCAGGCACACGCGCGGGCGCTTGGCCGCGGCGCCGTGCCGCGCGTCTGGCTGCGTGCCTTGCTCCGCGGCCGCCTGCGCGGGCCGCGGCGCGGCCGCCAGCATCACCGCCAGCGCCAGCGCCAGCCGCAGCGCGGGAAAACCGTGTACCAGCGGCCACAGGCGGCGGGCCACGCTTGAGAGAGAGCGGAACATGGAGGCAACGGAGGCGGAACGGGGCAGCAACGGGATGACCACAACATGCAAGACCGCGTGGCATGCGGCCCGGCGGCGCAACCCGCGCCGGTTCGGCAGGGGAAGGACGTCACGATAGGGCAATTGCCCCGCCTTGAACAGCGGCACGTGCACCGATGCCTGGCCGGCGGGCGCGTCCGCCCCGCGCCCGCCGCCTGCCCCGCCGCCCGTATCGCGAGCTATGGCGCGGGAGGCCGGCCATCGGCGGCAAGTGCGCGGCGCAGCACCGTGGGCGGCCCCCGCGCCGCAATCGTATGCCGGATACAACAAGGGCTGGCGGGAGGCTCCCGGCGCGCGGGGCAATGGCCGCGCCGGCGACGAACGGGTCGATCCCGGGGGTATCGGGCGGCGAGCCGGACGCGGCACCGGCAGCAACCGCCGCGCGCGGTTCCACGCTTGACGAAACACCGTGGTGCCCATATGGTTCACGAAACCGAATACAAATTCGAAAACGGAGACATCATGCCCGCGTCATCTTCTGCCGCGCCCGCCGGCAAGCCCACCAAGGGGACCTCCGCGTTCCCCACCGTGGCGACCCCTTCGATCCTCCATCCGCCGCGCCAGCGCCGCGCCCGCGAGACCGAGCAGGCCCTGCTCGAAGCCGGCCGCGAACTGCTCGCGCAGCGCGACTTCTCCGCCGTGTCGGTGGCGCAGATCGCCTCGGCATGCGAAGTGTCGGTCGGGGCTTTCTACGGGCGCTTCCGCGACAAGCAAGCGTTCTTCGAGTCACTGCGCACGCTGGTGATGCAGGAGACCGGCGAGTCCATCTCGCGCTATCTGCGCGTGGAGCGCTGGGACGACGTGCCGACCGACGTGCTGCTGGAAAAGGCGATGCGCTTCGTGGTGCTGGGCTGCCACGCCAACCGCGGCGTGATCAGGGCGTCGCTCAAGCACGCCTCGATCCGCCCCGAGGAATGGCTGCCGCACCGCGAAAGCGGCGAGGCGGTGGTCGAGCGCATGGTGGCGCTGCTGGTGCCGCGCCTGCCGCTGCCGCCGGCGCAGGCCGAGCTGCGCGTGCGTTTCGCCATGCAGTCCGTGTTCAGCATCGTGGTCAACGCCATCCTCAACGAGTCCGGCCCGCTGTCGCTGGACGACGAACGGCTGCCCGGCGAGATGACGCGCATGGTGGCCGCCTACCTGGCGCAGCCGGCCTGACCCCGCGCGGGCAACCCGGCGCGGTGGCGCGGCCGCCGCGGCATGCAGCGCGGAAATGACCGCTATGAATCCGGTGCGGCATGCCTTGGCCGCCGCCGGTCCCGTCCATACAATGGCTGCAGCCCACGCGGCGCCCGGCGCGCCGCGTGCCCATTCCCGCCCCACCTGCGCCTCGCCGCATCACTCACCGCATCTCATGGCAACGCTTTTCCTGGTACGGCACGGCCAGGCGTCCTTCGGCGCCGCCAACTACGACTGCCTCTCCGCCACCGGCCGCCAGCAGGCGCGCTGGCTCGGCGAGTATTTCCGCGACCGCGGCGTCGCCTTCACGCGCGTGATCGCCGGCTCGCTGGTGCGCCAGCAGGACACCGCGCTGGAGATCCTGGCCGGCATGGGCACGCCCGGCGTGCCACCCGGCACCGCGCCGCGGGCACCCGCCGAAGCACTGGCCAAGGTAGCGGAGGAAGCGGCCAGGGCGCGCGTGGAAACCCACCCCGGCCTCAACGAATACGACGGCGAGGCGCTCTACCGCAGCCATACCGCCGGACGCGACCACCGCGCCCACCAGAACGAGGACTACAACGATTATTGGCGCACCTTCCGCGCGGCCTACCAGGCCTGGACGCTGGACCAGCTCGCCGGCATGCCCGAGTCGTGGCGCGATTTCGGCGGGCGCATCCGCGCGGGCCTCGCGCACGCCACCGAAGGCGCCACGCGCGAGGACGCGCTGCTGGTGGTGAGTTCGGGCGGCGCCATCGGGCGCGCCGTGGCGGACCTGCTCGGCGCGCCGGCGCAGACCGCCATCGAGCTGAACCTGCAGTTCCGCAACACCGCCTTCTGCGAGATCATCGCCGGGCGCGGCACGCAGCGGCTGCTGAGCTTCAACAGCCTGCCGCACCTGGAGCGCGCGGACCGGCGGCAGGCGATCACGTTCGCGTAGCGGCGCACGGCGCCGCGCGGGCACCGTGCCATGCCGCGTCTCCTACAACCGCTCGACGATGGTCACGTTGGCCATGCCGCCGCCTTCGCACATGGTCTGCAGGCCATAGCGCTTGCCATGCGCATGCAGCGCGTGCACCAGCGTGGTCATCAGCTTCGCGCCCGAGCCGCCGAGCGGATGGCCCAGCGCGATCGCGCCGCCGTGCACGTTCATGCGCGCCGGATCGGCGCCGGTGGCCTGCAGCCATGCCAGCGGCACCGGCGCGAACGCCTCGTTGATCTCGAACAGGTCGATGTCGCCGATCTTCATGCCGGCCTTCTCCAGCGCGCGCAGCGTGGCGGGCAGCGGCGCTTCGAGCATGATGACGGGATCGTGCCCCAGCACCGACATGTGGTGGATGCGCGCGAGCGGCCTGGCGCCGAGCTTCTTCAGGCCGGCGTCGTTGACCACCATCAGGCCGGCGGCGCCGTCGCAGATCTGGCTGGCGCTGGCGGCGGTGACGGTGCCGCCTTCCTCGATCAGCTTGACGCTGCCGATCGACTCCAGGCTGGCCTCGAAGCGGATGCCTTCGTCCACCGTGTGCAGCTCGCCGCTGGCGCTGCCGTCGGCGGCGCGCGCGGCGACCGGCACGATCTCCTGGCTGAAGCGGCCGGCATTGGTCGCGGCGATGGCGCGGCGGTGGCTTTCCAGCGCGTAGCGGTCGAGGTCGCCGCGCGTGAGGCCGTACTTGCGCGACATCATCTCGGCGCCGGTGAACTGGCTGAACTTCACGCCGGGATAGCGCTCCTGCATGGCCGGGCTCATCGAGGTGCCGAAACCGTTCTTGGCCGCCAGCGAGCCGGGCAGGCCCATCGGCACGCGCGTCATGCTTTCCACGCCGGCCGCGATGACGATGTCCATCGCGCCGGACATCACCGCCTGCGCGGCGAAGTGCAGCGCCTGCTGCGAGGAGCCGCACTGGCGGTCCACCGAGGTGCCGGGCACGCTCTCGGGCAGGCGCGAGGCCAGCACGGCGTTGCGCGCCACGTTGCCGGACTGCTCGCCGGCCTGGCCGACGCAGCCCATGATGACGTCGTCGACCAGCGCGGGATCGGCGCCGCTGCGCGCGACCAGCGCGTCCAGCACCTGCGCGGCGAGGTCTGCCGGATGCCAGCCCGCCAGCCTGCCGCCCTTGCGCCCGCCCGCGGTGCGCGCGGCCGCCACGATGTATGCCTCTGCCATGTGCTCTCCTCTTGTCGTTACAGGCAAACCCTGTTTATCCTGAGGCGGATTCTGGCGCGGGAGGCAGGAGCGTGGCGTCGTCGGAAGCGACGATTGCGCAACGATCACGCGGTGAACGCGGAGTCAGGCGCGCGGCGGCAGCACCGAGAAGATCGCCGTGGCGCGCAGCAGGCAGCGCTCGCCCGCCAGCAGGCGGCAACTGCCGAAGCGCAGCCGCGAGCCCATCTTGTCGAAGGTCACGTGCGCCTCCACCCAGTCGCCCACGCGCGCGGCGTCGAAATAGTCGAGGCTGAGGCTGGCCGTCACCGCCGGATGCTGGCGCCCGGCCTCGAGCATCATCATCATGCCGATGGCGGTGTCGGCCAGCGTCGCCAGCATGCCGCCGTGCGGGATGCCGAGCGGGTTCAGGTGCTGCGGCCCGATGCGCACGGCGACCACGCGGCGCGCGCGGTCCACGTAGATCTGGCCGAAGTGTTCGAGATAGCCGCTGGCGCCGCGCAATGCGACAAAGCCGGGCGGCACCGCTGCCGCATCGTCGTCGGCGGGTTCGTTGGCCTCTGCCATGAATGCTCCCGCTCAGGCCGCGAAATAGCGCGACGCCACGCCGAGCCGCTCGCGGCATTCGGCCACCATGCGCTCGATCAGCTCGGCGCAGCTCGGGATGTCGTCGATCAGCCCCACGCACTGGCCCGCGCTGATGATGCCGCCGTCGGTCTCGCCGGCGGCCAGCGCCGCCTTGCCGCGCGTCCCCGCCACCAGGTGCCTGACGTCCTCGAACTGCGCGCCGCCGGGCTGGCGCTCGATCGTCACCACCTCGTCGGAGACGGCGTTCTTGAGCACGCGCGCGGTGTTGTGCAGCGTGCGGAAGATCAGGTTGGTATCGCGCTCGGTCGCCTCCACCAGGGCCTGCTTGATGTTGTGGTGGATCGGCGCCTCGCGCGTGGCGCAGAAGCGCGTGCCCATGTTCACGCCCTCGGCGCCCAGCACCAGCGCCGCCGCCATGCCGCGCCCGTCGGCGATGCCGCCCGAGGCGATCACCGGGATGCCGAGCCGGCGCGCCGCCAGCGGGATCAGCACCATGCCGGGCACGTCGTCCTCGCCGGGATGGCCCGCGCACTCGAAGCCGTCGATCGACACCGCGTCCACGCCCAGCCGCTCGGCCGACAGCGCGTGGCGAATCGCCACGCACTTGTGGATCACCTTGATGCCCGCCGCCTTGGCCCGCGCGATGTGCTCCTTCGGGTTGTTGCCGGCGGTCTCCAGCACCTTGACGCCGCTCTCGATCACCACGTCGAGGTAGCGCGCATACGGCGGCGGGTTGATCGACGGCAGCAGCGTCAGGTTGACGCCGAACGGCTGGTCGGTCAGCTCGCGGCAGCGGCGGATCTCGGCGGCCAGCGCCTCCGGCGTGGGCTGGGTCAGCGCGGTGAGCACGCCAAGGCCGCCCGCGTTCGACACGGCGGCGGCCATTTCGGCGTAGCCTACCCACTGCATGCCGCCCTGGATGATCGGGTAGCGGGTGCCCAGCAATTCGGTGATGCGCGTCTTCATGATGTCTCTGTCTTCCTTCTCGTTTCCTGTTTCCCGTCGTTGCCGGCGTCCGGCCCGGCGCGTCATGCGTGCGCCGCCGATGCCGCCAGGCGACCTGGCGCCAGTCTACGGCGCCGGGCCGCGGCCCGCCTCGTCGGATGCGACGATTGCAGGCACATGATTCTGCACTACCTTGTCAGCAGCCAGTTCACCCGCCACTTCCACCAACCCTTCCGCGCAACCAGCACAACCAGGCGCAGCCAAGGCCAGCCATGAGCACTCCCGTTCCCAGCTTCGAGACCCTGCAATACGCCGTCGAGCAAGGCGTCGCCACCATCACCCTGCACCGCCCCGACCGGCTCAACGCCTTCACCCCCAGGATGATGGAGGAACTGATCGCCGCCTTCGACGCCACCGACGCCGACGACGACGTGCGCGCCGTCATCGTGACCGGCTCCGGGCGCGCCTTCTGCGCCGGCGCCGACCTGGCCTCGGGCGGCGCCACCTTCGACTACGAGAAGCGCTACGGCACCGGCAAGGGCAGCGCGCACCGCGACGGCGGCGGGCGCGTGACGCTGCGCATCTTCCGCAGCCTCAAGCCGGTGATCGCCGCCGTCAACGGCGCGGCGGTCGGGATCGGCGTGACCATGCAGTTGCCGATGGACATCCGCCTGGCCTCGACCGACGCGCGCTTCGGCTTCGTGTTCGCGCGCCGCGGCATCACGCCGGAAGCGGCTTCGTCATGGTTCCTGTCGCGCGTGGTGGGCATCTCCACCGCGCTGGAATGGTGCTACACCGGCCGCGTGTTCGGCGCGCAGGAAGCGCTCGAGCGCGGGCTCGTGCGCTCGCTGCACGCGCCCGAGGACCTGCTGCCGGCCGCCCGCGCGCTGGCGCGCGAGATCGCCGACAACGCCGCGCCGGTCTCGGTGGCGATCTCGCGCCAGATGATCTGGCGCATGGCCGGCGCCAGCCACCCGATGGAAGCGCACAAGCTCGACAGCCGCGCGATCCAGTCGCGCGGGCAGTCGGCCGACGTCAAGGAAGGCGTCGACGCCTTCCTGGAAAAGCGCCCGGCCAGCTTCCCCGAGCGCGTCTCGCGCGACATGCCGGACTTCTACGACTGGGGCAGCGAGCCGCCCTTCATCTGAAACGCGCCACGCGCGCCATCCACGCGCGCCATCCACATTCCACGGGAGTCCAGCGTGAACGTCAGTACCGCAGTCCAGACCCGCAGATCGGTGCGCGGCTTCCTTGCCACGCCGGTGGACCCGGGCATCATCCGCGAGGTGCTGGAGCAGGCCGCGCGGGCGCCCTCGGGCGGCAACCTGCAGCCGTGGCACGTCCACGTGGTGGGCGGCGAGCCGCTCGCGCGGCTCAAGGCCACCATGCGCGAGCGCATCGCCAGCCAGCCCGGCGGCGAAGGCACCGAGTACGACATCTACCCGCGCGAGCTGGTCTCGCCCTACCGCGAGCGCCGCTTCCAGGTCGGCGAAGACCTCTACCGCTGCCTCGGCATCCCGCGCGAGGACAAGCGCGCGCGCATCACCCAGTTCGCCAGCAACTTCACCTTCTTCGGCGCGCCGCTGGCGCTGTTCTGCAGCGTGGACCGCCGCATGGGCCCGCCGCAGTGGTCGGACCTCGGCATGTACCTGCAGACCGTGATGCTGCTGCTGCGCGAGCACGGCCTGCACAGTTGCGCGCAGGAATGCTGGGCGATGTACCCGCGGACCATCGGCGAATTCCTCTCGCTGCCCGAACAGCGCATGCTGTTCAGCGGCATGGCCATCGGCCACGAAGACCCCGAAGCGCCGGCCAACCGGTTGCGCGCGGCGCGCGCGCCGCTGGCCGAGTTCGCGCAGTTCATGGGGATCTGACGGCGGCGCGGCGCTCCCTGCCGGAGGCGCCGCGCCGGCCGCTCAATGGAAGAACGTCGCCACGCTCAGCGCGGTGCGGTAGATGCCCCACGCCAGCGGCACGCACACCGCGGCCCAGGCCAGCCACGTCACGACACCGCCAGCCTGGCCGCCGCTGCGCGCCGACGCGGTTGCGCTGCCGGCCGCGGCGCGGTCGTGGGCGAGGCGCTTTTCCTCGGCCAGCTCGGCCTCGGTCATGAAGTACCTGGCGTCCACCGGGCGCACCAGCAGGTTGCACACCAGGCCGATGGCCAGCATGCCGACCAGGATGTACATGGTCTGGTTGTAGACCTGCTCGCGCGGCAGGCCGAGGCCGAGCTGGTAGTCGCGCATGTAGTTGACCACCACCGGGCCGAGGATGCCCGCCGTGGCCCACGCGGTCAGCAGGCGGCCGTGGATGGCGCCGACCATCTGCGTGCCGAACAGGTCGGCCAGGTAGGCCGGCACCGTGGCGAAGCCGCCGCCGTACATGCTGACGATGACGCAGACCGCGCCCACGAACAGCAGCTTCTGGCCGCTGGCCGCCAGCGTCGGGATGCTGGCGTACAGCAGGCCGCCGAGCACGAAGAACACCATGTAGGTCATCTTGCGGCCGAGCCTGTCGGACAGGCTGGCCCAGACGAAGCGCCCGCCGATGTTGAACAGGCTCAGCAGCGCGGTGAAGCCCGCCGCGACCACGGCGATGGCGGCGAGCTGGCTCTTGCCGAGCTCGCCGAAGCGCGCGGACACGCCGATCAGGCTGCCGCCGAAGACTTCCTGCAGCATCGGGCTGGCCATGCCGATCACGCCGATGCCGGCCGACACGTTCATGCACAGCACCATCCACACCAGCCAGAACTGCGGGATGCCCCACACGCGCTTCACGTGCACGTGGTGCGGGGTGATCATGACGTTGGCGCGGCTGGCCGGCGCGGTCCAGCCGGCCGGCGTCCAGCCGGTGGGCGGCACGCGGTAGGCCAGCGCGCCGCCCATCATGAACACGAAGTAGACCACCGCCATCACGGTGAAGGTCTGCGCCACGCCCACGCTGGTGGGCGAGGCGAACTTCGCCATCAGCTCGGCCGCCAGCGGCGAGCCGATCATGGCGCCGCCGCCGAAGCCCATGATGGCCATGCCGGTGGCCATGCCGCGCTTGTCCGGGAACCACTTGATCAGCGTGCTGACCGGCGAGATGTAGCCCAGCCCGAGGCCGATGCCGCCGATCACGCCCGAGCCCAGCAGCATCAGCCAGAACTGGTGCATCTGGATGCCGAGCGCGGAGATCAGCATGCCGCCGCACCAGCACAGCGCGCTGACCACGCCGGCCTTGCGCGGGCCGGCGCGTTCCAGCCAGCCGCCCCAGATCGCCGCGGAGCTGCCCAGCAGCACGAAGAACAGCGTGTACATCCAGCCCAGCGTGGAGACCTTCCAGTCGCAGCCGGTGACGAACAGTTCCTGCAGGAAGCCGACGTCGGCGCCGCAGCGCAGCGGCTCGGCGATGCCGATGGCGCGCGACAGCGGCAGCCAGAATACCGAGAAGCCGTAGGCCATGCCGATGCAGAGGTGGATCGCCAGCGCCGCGGGGGGCACCAGCCAGCGGTTGAAGCCGGGGGCGGCGACGATCCGCTCCTTGGACAGGAACGGCGTGCGCACCTGCCCCGCGAGCGCGTCCGCGCTGAGGTCTGGGGACATCCCTTTCTCCTTTCTTTGTTTTGTTTGTTTTGTCTGTTGTTTTTCTGCCGGGATGCCGCCCGCCCACACGCCGGTGGTACACGAGCCTTCCCCGTGCTGCGCGGCCCGCCGGGCACCGACGCGAGCGGGCGGCGCGGGGGGGCGCCGCATAGTGTAACGGCGCCGGCCGCGGCCGTGGCGTGCCGCGAAGTGGGGTGTCGCCCGGTGAGGCCGGCGCGCGACAGCGGGCCGCCACGGCGGGCCGCCGCAGCAAGCCGCTACAGCAGGCCCAGTTGCCGGGCGATGGCCACCGCCTGCGTGCGGTTGCTGGCGCGCAGCTTGGCGCTGATGTTGCGCAGATGCGTGCGCACCGTGGTTTCCGAGACGAACAGGCGCTCGGCCATCGCCACGTTGGAGAAGCCCTCGGCCAGCAGTTGCAGCACCTTGTGCTCCTTCGGCGTGAGCGGCTCGAGGATGTCGCCGCGCGCCGGCCGGCTGGCCGCGCCGGCCTCGGGCGCGCCGCCGCAGGCGCGCAGCAGCCGCTCCAGGTAGGCCGCCGGCAGCGCGCCGCCCGGGCGCGCGGCGGTCTCCGCCGCCAGGCGGCGGGCCTGCGCGCCTTCGTCGGCGAAGATGCGCACGAACCCCTCGGCCGCGCCGAAGCGCAGCGCCTCGGCCATGACCTGCTGGGCCTGCGCGGCCTCGCCGGCGCGCTGGCAGGCCAGCGCCAGCAGGATGCGCAGCTTGAGCGCGCGCCGCATCAGTTGCGCCTGCCCGGCCGCGGCCAGCTCGGCGGCGATGGCCGCGCGCGTCGCCGCGGCGGGCTCGGCGAAGGCGGCCAGGCGCAGGCGGCCCACGGCCACGTCCTCGACGTCGTTGGCGAAGGAACTGACGGTGCCCGCACCGGGACGGCTGCGCCACAGCGCCGGGTCGGCGGCATGCTGGATCGCCTCGCCGGCGGCGTGGCCGTTGCCTTGCAGCAGGGCGATGCGCGCGCGCTCGAGCATGGCGCCCTGCACCAGGCGCGGCAGGCCGCGGTGGTGGCCGAGGTGCTCCAGCGCGGCCAGCCATTCGTGGGCGCCGTCGACGTCGCCGCGCTCGCAGGCGATGCGCGCCAGCACGACATGGCCGCTGATGATCTGGTCCGGCAGGCCCAGGTCGCGCGCCAGCGGCACGTAGACGTTGAGCAGGCGCTCGGCGCGCTCGCGCTCGTCGGTCTCGTAGAGCGCGTCGGCCAGCAGGATGCAGGCCATCGCGTTGCCGTTGGTGGGGCCGTAGCGGTTGGGCAGCATGGTGCTGGCGGCGATGCGAAAGCGCGCCAGCGCCTGCTGCAGGCGCCCCTGGCGCAGGTCAATCAGCCCCTCCACCGACTCGGAGAAAATCTTGTTGAAGTTGCTGTCCGGGCGGCGCACCACCTGGCGCGCCAGCCCCAGCAGGCGCCTCGCCTCGCGGTAGTCGCCGGTGACCGCGGCCATGCGCGCCATCGAGGTGGCGAGGATGGAGTCCGGAAACGGATAGCCCATCGGCAGCGGCAGCGGGTCGTCGCGGCTGGCCGCGCGCGCGTCCTCGAAGCGGTCCATCATGTTGAGCAGCATATGGCGCAGCGCGCGCACGTGGGCGCGCAGGTCGCCCTCGGCGCCGTCCAGCGGGATGGTCTGCAGCAGCGCGATGGCGTCGGCCGGGCCGCGCGTGAAGGACAGCGCCCACACGTGGGCGATCTGCAGCTTGGGCCAGGCCGCCATCTCCGCCGGCGGCACCGCGTCCAGCCAGCGCGTGAGCAGGCGCATGCGGCCCTGCGCCAGCAGGTCGTCCACGCTCGCGGCCAGCAGCGGCAGCGCGTGCGCCACCGCGCCGGCGGCCAGCGCGTGCTCGATGGCGGGCACGGGCCGGCCCTGCGCCTCGTACCAGCGCGAGGCGGCCATCTGCAGCGCCGGCACCTCGGCCGGCATGGCCTGCTGGAGCTGCGCGCGCAGGAAGCTGGAGAACAGGCTGTGATAGCGATACCAGCGCGCGCCGGCATGGGCCGCGCCGTCCGCGCCGCCGTGGCGCTCACCGTGCCGCTCGCCATCGAGCGGCATCAGGAACAGGTTGGCGCGCTCCAGCCAGGCCAGGATCTCCTCGCTGTCGGCGGCGCCGCGCACGGCATCGCACAGCGGCCCGCCAAGCTGGTCGAGGATGGAGGTGCGCAGCAGGAAGACGCGCACGGCCTCGGGCAGGTGCAGGTAGACGTCCTCGACCAGGTAGTCGGCGATGGCCGCGTCGGAGCCCGAGAAGCCGGCGATGAAGGCATCCGGCTGGCCGCGCCGCTCCAGCGCCACCGAGGCCAGCCACAGCGCGGTGGCCCAGCCCTCGGTGCGCCGGTGCAGCGTGGACACCGCCGCCGGCTGCAGCGACAGCCCGCGCGCGCCGCGCAGGAAGGCCTCGGTCTCCTCGGCGGTGAAGCGCAGCTGCGCGGGCTCGATCTCCAGCAGCTCGCCGCGCGCGCGCAGCCGCGCCAGGCCGGACTCGGGCACCCAGCGCGTGCCGATCACCAGGCGGCCGCCCGGCGGCAGGTGCTCCACCACCTGCCACACCAGCCCCGCCACGGCGGCGTTCTGCACCGCCTCGAAGTCATCCAGGAACAGCGTGAAAGGCCGGTCGTGCGCGGCCATGCGGTCGATCAGCGCCAGCGCGTGCTCGCCCGGCGAGCGCGGCGCGGCCGGCGCCCCGGCCGGTGCCTCGCCGCGCTTGCGCAGCACCTGCGCGAAGGCCGCCTCGAGCGAGCCGAGAAAGCGCGTGGCGTCGTTGTCGGCGCGGTCCAGCGTCAGCCACGCGGTGGCCACGCCGTCGGCATCGAGCCGCGCCCGGCACTGCAGCATGGCGGTGGTCTTGCCGAAGCCGGCCGGCGCGCGCACCAGCACCAGCTTGACGAAGCCGGCCGCGCACACCGCGTCGCAGATCATGCGCCGCTCCACCTGGAACGGCGTCAGCATGGGCGGGCGCAGCTTCGCCACCAGTGTGGCGGCACGGGCCGCGCCTTGCCGCCCCGCGCTGGTCTCCTCGATTGTGGCCATTCGCCGTGTCATCCTGTTGGCGGCGGCATCCGCGCAGGCGGACGCCGCGCGATCCGCTCCGGCTTATGGTTGCCGGCTGCCGGCGCCGCATGCGCCGTGGATCGAACGGCTGATTATGGCGTAAACGCGGGCAAGGCCCATGCGTGCCGACGCGCGCGCTCCTCTCTCTCGCTTGCGGGAAAGGGGGTGCATCCCGGCGGCTTCGTTCATCGCCCCGGGTTTTCTCCCCTCTCCCGCTTGCGGGAGAGGGGTTGGGGGAGAGGGCGGGGGCCTGCGAATGCTGGCGTGCCGGAAAAAACCATCGGCTTCGTTTCCGGCCGCTACGCGGGACAACACCGTTGGCTCCGCTTGCACCGCTACACCAGCTTGTTCTCCCGCCCCGCCCAATAACGCTCGCGCAGCAGGCGCTTGAGCAGCTTGCCGGTAGGCAGGCGCGGCAGTTCATGGGCGAAGTCCACCGAGCGCGGGCACTTGATGCCCGACAGGTGTTCCCGGCAGAAAGCCATCAGTTCCTCGGCCAGCGCCGGGCCGGCCAGGCGCATGTCGAGCGGCTGCACCACCGCCTTGACCTCCTCGCCGAAATCCTCGTTGGGCACGCCGATCACGGCCACGTCCATCACCTTGGGATGGGTCATCAGCAGGTTCTCGGCTTCCTGCGGGTAGATGTTGACGCCGCCGGAGATGATCATGTTGGCCTTGCGGTCGGTCAGGTAGAGATAGCCTTCCTCGTCCACGTAGCCGATGTCGCCAAGCGTGGTCCAGTCGTCGTGCTGCGGGTGGCGCGACTGCGCGGTCTTGCCGGGGTCGTTGTGATAGACGAACCGGCGCCCGCCGGCGAAGTAGATGGTGCCGGGCTGGCCCGGCGGCAGCAGCGCGCCGCTGTCGTCGCAGATGCGCAGCTCGCCGAGCGAGGCGCGGCCCACGGTGCCCTTGTGGGCGATCCAGTCGGGCGAGCCGACCGCGGTGGAGCCGTTGCCTTCGGTGCCGGCGTAGTACTCCCAGATGATGGGTCCCCACCAGTCGATCATCTGTTCCTTGACCGCGACCGGGCACGGCGCGGCGGCATGCACGGCGAAGCGCAGCGACGAGACGTCGTGGGCGCGGCGCACCGCCTCGGGCAGCTTGAGCAGGCGCGAGAACATGGTTGGCACCACCTGCGTGTGGGTGATGCGGTGCCGGGCCACCAGCGCGAGGAACGCCTCCGCGTCGAAATGCGTCATCACCACCGAGGTGCCGCCGATCTGCTGCACGGCCATGTTGTAGCGCAGCGGCGCGGCGTGATAGAGCGGCGCGGGCGAGAGGTAGCGCATGTCGGGGCCGAAGCCGTAGAGCGACTGGCACACCGGCACCAGCGAGCCCGGCGCGTCGATCGGCTGGCCGGCCGGCGGCGTGAACACGCCCTTGGGGCGGCCGGTGGTGCCGGACGAGTACAGCATGTCGGTGCCGGCGCATTCGTCGTCGATGCGCCAGCCGGGATATTGCGCCAGCGTGGTCTCGTAGGCGGCGAAGCCGGGCGCGGCGCCGTCCATCATCAGGCGCGCGCCGAGCGCCGGGGCCCGCGCCGCCACGCCCTGCGCCACCTCGGCCTGCGCGCGCGAGCTGACCAGCAGGCGCGCGCCGCTGTCGTTGACGATGTAGGCCGCGTCCTCGACGTTGAGCCGGGTGCTGATGCACACGTAGACCAGGCCGGAGCGCTGCGCGCCCCAGCACAGCTCGAACAGGCGCGCGTGGTTCTCCAGCAGGAAGGCGACCCGGTCGCCGGGCTGCAGGCCGTGGTCGCGGAACAGCCGCGCCACCTGGTTGGAGCGCTCGTCGAGCTCGCGGTAGGTGAGCACGGCGCCGCCGCTCATGATGACGGCCGGCTTGTCCGGCGAGCGCTGCGCGTGGACGTACGGATGCATGGCTTGTCCCTCCTGGCTGTCGTGACGGCCGGCCCGGCGCGGTGGGACCGCGCGGCACGGCATGGCTGCGCCATTGTCGGGACAGGCGCGCCGCGCGGGCATCGTCGGAAGCGACGAACCGGCGCAGAACCAGCAGCAGACCAGGGATGAACAAACCGGCGGCGAACGCGCGGTGGTGCGGTGCGGCAAGACAGGCCGCCGCGAGTGGCGGCCAGCGCCGTTCAGTGCAGCACGGTGCCCGGCGGCAGGTGCGTGGCGGCGGCGGGCGCCGGCCGGTCTTCGCAGTCGGTGCAGCCGGCGCATTCGGCGAACGGCGCGGCGGGCTGGCCGCCCTCCACCTCGGCGCCGGCCTCCAGCGCGTCGATCACCGCCGCCCGGATCGATTCGGCCTTGATCAGCAGGCGCAGGGCGATGTCGGCGCCGCGGCTGGCCGCCACGCGCGCGACGAAGGCGCGCCGCGCGCGCTCGTCCAGCGTGGCGACGTGGGCCGCTTCGCACAGCACATGCCAGGCGGCGGGCTGGCCGTCGAATTGCTGGCGGCGGCGCAGCAGGGTGGCGTCGATGGCGGCGGCGATGTCCGCGTCCCGGACGATGTGGTTGCGCATGCTGCTCTCCTCAATGGGCCGGCCGGTGGCCCTGGCCGGTTCTGCCCCGCAGGGCCGGGAAGCGGGCGCCGCGCTCGCGCGCGGCGTGGATCGCTTCGGCCTTGCTGCTGACCTGCAGGCGCTGGTACAGCAGCGCCACGTGGCTCTTGACGGTGGTCACCGAGATGTCAAGCAGCCGCCCCACCGTCTTGAGCGGATAGCCGCGCGACAGCAACACCAGCACTTCGTACTGCCGCGGCGTGAGGTGCAGCATGCGCGCCTCGCGCAGCCGCGCCTCGCGCAAGCCCGGGCGCAGCGCCGCCGTGGCGGGCGGTTGCGGCCGCGCCGCCAGCGGCCCGGGCACGCCGGCCAGCATCTGGCTCACGGCCGCCTCCACCGCGGCCGGCGTGGCCGTGCGCGCGAGCCAGCCGCACATGCCCCAGTCCTGCGTCGGCGGCGGCGCCTGCCGCGGCAGCGCGCCGTCGCCGAGCAGCAGCAGGCGCTGCGCCGAGACCGCCGCGCGCGCGGTCCTGAGCAGCGCGTGCGCGCGCTCCGGGTCCTGCGGCATGCCCAGCACCACCAGCGCGACGTCGTCGAGCCGCCGGGGCAACAACGCGAGCTCCGCCGGCTCGACGCAGATCACCTCGCCCAGCGCCGCGACGTTGCCGAGCGTGCGCTGCAGGCCCAGCCGCAACAGCGGGTTGTCTTCCATCAGCAAGGCGGTCATGCCGCCCCGGTCATTGCCGCTCATCATGGTTTCCGCTTTCATCTGCTTCCGTTGAAAGCAGCGGGCCATTCCGGTTGAACCGATATTTGCGGCGGCGCTGCCGGAAGCTGATTCTGCAAGCGGTGTGCCAACGGCCGGCCCATGCGCGGGCGCCCCGCGGCGCGCGCGCGGGATGGCCGGCGCGCGGCCACGGGCAAGGCATTGCGGGGATGGGGGAGATCCGGCGCGCGGCGCCGGCATGGGCGCCACGGGCCGGCCGGCACGCGCGCGGCGTTACGCGTTACGTAACGTGTTCCGCCGATGCCGGGTCAGCGCGGCGCGAAATGGGAGCGGTACGTCACTCCCGGCGCCGCCGGCTTCAGTTGACGCGGCGGCTGTAGCCTTCCCAGTAGGGCTCGCGCAGCTTGCGGCGCAGCAGCTTGCCGGACGGATTGCGCGGCAGCGCGTCGACGAACTCGATGCTCTTGGGCACCTTGAAGCCGGCCAGCCGCTCGCGCGCCCACGCCACGATGCTGTCGCGCTCGGGCGCCACGCCCGCGCGCGGCACGACGATGGCCTTGACCGCCTCGCCCCATTTCTCGTCGGGCACGCCGATCACGGCCACGTCGGCCACCTGCGGGTGGCCGTAGATGGCGCTTTCCACTTCGGCCGGGTAGACGTTCTCGCCGCCGCTGATGATCATGTCCTTGACCCGGTCGTGGATGTAGACGTAGCCGTCGGCGTCGAGATAACCGGCGTCGCCGGTGCGCAGCCAGCCGTCGGCGTCGATGGTGCGCGCGGTCTCGTCGGGCTGCTTCCAGTAGCCGGCCATGTTCTGCGGCGAGCGGATCATCAGCTCGCCCACCTCGCCGGGCGGCAGGCGGCGGCCTTCCCAGTCCACCACCGCCACTTCCACGCCGGGCAGCGGCTTGCCGGCGGCGCGCATGCGCGGCACGTCGTCGGTGGTGTGGTCCTCGGGCGGCAGCGCCACCACGGTGCCGGTGGTCTCGGTCATGCCGTACTGCTGCGCGAAGCCGCAGCCGAACACCGCGATGCCTTCGCGCAGCAGCGCGGCGGGGATCGGCGCGGCGCCGTACAGCAGCGTCTTGAGGCGCGTGTAGTCGACGCTGCGCGCGCGCGGGTCGCGCAGCACGAACTGCATCGCGGCGGGCACCAGGAACAGCTTGCTGATGCGCTCGCGCTCGAAGAAATCGAGCACCGCGGCGGGATCGAACTCGCGCGCCACCACGCCGCGCGCGCCCGCGAGCAGGTTGCGCAGGCCCCAGCCGGAGCCGCCGATGTGCGCCACCGGCATCGCCACCAGCGAGACGTCGTCGTCGGTCCAGCATGACCACGCGAGGCCGGCGCGCTCGCTGGCCTCGGTGCCGTAGGTGAGGTTGCGGTGGGTCAGCATGGCGCCCTTGGGACGGCCCGTGGTGCCCGAGGTATAGAGCTGCAGCACCACGTCGTGCGCGGCGGGCCGGTGCGCCACCGGCACGGGCGCGCGCGCGTCGCGCCAGTCCGGGTAGGCCGGCCAGCCGGGCTCGCCGCCTTCCATCGCGATCACGCCGCGCACCAGCGGCAGCGACGGCAGCAGCTGGCGCATCATCGGCGCCGACTCCGGCCCCACGAACAGCAGCACGGCATCGGCGTGGCCGACGATGTATTCCACCTCGGGCGGCGCCAGGCGCCAGCTTGCCGGCGCCATCACCGCGCCGGCCTTGGCCGCGCCGAGCAGCAGCTCGAAGTAATGGTCGCTGTTCTTGCCGACGTAGCCGATGCGCTCGCCCGGGACGACGCCGGCCGCGGCCAGCGCCTGCGCCACGCTGTCGGTGTGGCGCTCGAACTCGGCGTAGGTGGTCAGCCGGCCTTCGAACGCATAGGCCACCGCGTCCGGCCGCCGCCGCGCGAAATGGCGCACGGCGTGCGGCAGGGTGCTCAGATGACTGAAGTCCATCGGCGTCTCCTTCTCCCGGTCTTGCCGGGCACGCGCGCCGTTGCCGCCAGCGGCGCGCGCTTCCGGTTTTTTTTCGTGGCGCGCGGCCGCTCAGCGCGGCGCCATGCGGATGGCGCCGTCGAGCCGGACCGACTCGCCGTTGAAATAGCTGTTGCGGCACATCTCCAGCGCCAGCGAGGCGAATTCCGCGGGCTGGCCGAGCCGCTTGGGGAACGGCACCGAGGCGGCCAGCGCGGCCTTGACGTGCTCCTGCGCACCTTGCAGCAGCGGCGTGTTGAAGATGCCGGGCAGGATGGTGTTGACGCGGATGCCTTCGCCAGCCAGGTCGCGCGCGATGGGCAGCGTCATGCCGACCACGCCGGCCTTCGACGCGGAATACGCGGCCTGCCCCATCTGGCCGTCCTGCGCCGCCACCGAGGCGGTGTTGATGATGACGCCGCGGTCGCCGTCGCGCGCGTCGAGCGTGAGCATGCCGGCGGCCGAGCGCGCCAGGCAGCGGAACGAGCCGATCAGGTTGATCTGGATGATGCGCTCGAACGCGTCGGACGGAAAAAACCGGATCTGGTCCGGCGCTTCCTTGGCGCGCGAGGCGGTCTTGATGGCGTTGCCGGTGCCGGCGCAGTTGACCAGGATGCGCTCCTGCCCGAGCGCGGCGCGCGCCCTGGCGAAGCCGGCTTCGACCTCGGACTCCGAGGTCACGTTGACCTGGCAGAACACGCCGCCCAGCTCGCGCGCGAGCGCCTCGCCCTTTTCCGCGTTGAGGTCGAACAGCGCCACGCGCACGCCCTGCGCGGCCAGCGCGCGCGCGGTCGCCTCGCCCAGGCCCGAAGCGCCGCCCGTGATCACTGCCGTTACCGATGCATCGAGTTCCATCTCGTCTCCACGTTGTCTGCTGTCTTGCGAAAGGCTTGCGCGGCGGCGCGCAAGCGTCGGCCCGGCGGACGGCGATGCGGCCCGCGCGGCGTGGTATGGAGATTCGGGGATGACGGCATCGCACGCATCGTCGGAAGCGACGAATGCGCGGATGCGTGGTGCGCGCAGGCGCGCGCCTCGCGGCGGCGTCAGTCGCGCCTGGTGGCGAGGTGGTAGAGCGCGAGCAGGATGACGGCGCCGAGCACGGCGCCGACGAAGCCCGCCGACTGGCCCGGCCGGTACCAGCCGAGCGCCTGGCCGAGGAGGGTCGCGGCAAGCGAGCCGACGATGCCGAGCACGGCGGTTAGGACGAAGCCGCGCGGCCCGCGCCCGGGCGTGAGGATGCGCGCCGCCAGCCCGGCGAGAAAGCCGATCAGGACGACCCAGATCAGATGCATGGCCCCGGCTCCCGCGGCGTCAGCCGCATGCCTTGCCGTGGTCGGCGTGGAAGCCTTGCGCGGTGGCCTGCGACTCGCTCATGTAAGCGCCGTTCTTGGTCTTGCCGTACCAGCGCGAGCCGGCGCAGTGATAGGTCTTGGAGCTCTTGTTGACCCAGACCTGACCGGCCGCGCCGGCCGGAGCGGCGGCGGGCGCGGCGGCAGCGGGCGGCGCCGGCCTGGCCGCGGCGGGCGCAGGCGCGGGCGCGGCGGCCGGCGCGGGCGCTGCCGCCACCGGCGCGCTGGCAGCAGCCGGGCCGTGCCATTCCTTCACGCCGCCGTGGCCGGCGCAGGCGCCCTTCTTGGTGGCGCCGAAATAATTGCTGCCGTCCTTGCACACGCCGGTGGGCGCCTGCCCGGCCGGCGCCTGCGCGCGCGCCAGCAGCGGCACGGAAACGCAGAAGGCGGCGGCCAGCAGCATGGGCAGGCCCAGGCGCATGAGCAGCGCTTGCCGCGCTGCGCGGGCGGGAACGGCGACGGCGGACTTCCTGGCTTTCGTGGCGGACATGACGGGCTCCTGCGATGACAATGCCATTGGGAACAGCGGAAACGACGGCAAAACGACAGCGAAGCGGACAACGAAGCGGCGACTGCACGGAAGACGGCACGCGGCCATAACCCGTCGCATGGTCCGGCGCATGGCCCGGCCATGCGCGATACCCCACTCAACGGCCCGCGCGGCACTTGCGTTGACGCCGGCCCGGTGTGACGCCGGCGGCCCAGGCGGCAAGGCATGCCGGCGGGGCAATGCGCTACAGTGTCAGCCATGTCCGCCGCTCCCCCAACGCCGCTCGTCCTTCCCGCGCCTCCGCGCGCTTTCATGCGCTTTCACGCCATGGCGATGAAGTTCCCGAACCGATTGTCGATCCCCCTCGCGGCACGGCTGCTGGCGGCGCTGTGGCTGGCGCTGGCGTGCGCCTGGCCGCTGCCGGCGGCGGGCGCGGCAAACCCGGCGCTGGCGGCGCTGGCGGCGGCCGTGGCGACCCCCGCCGCGCCGGCGTCCCAGCCCGCGGCCAGCGAGCCGCTCGCGCAGTCGCTCGACCAGGTCATCACCACGCTGCAGAGCGACAAGGACCGCACGGCGCTGGTCGAGCAGCTGCAGGTGCTGCGCCAGGGCGTGGCGCCGGCCAGCGCGGCCTCGGCGCCGCAGCCGGGCCTGCTGGGCGCGCTGGCCGAGGTGGTCGACCATCTCGACGACAAGCTGCGCAAGGACCGGGGCCCGTGGCACTACTGGCGCTGGCGCGCCGGCTTCGCCGACGAGGAATGGCGGACGGCGCTGACCGTGGGCGGCAGCCGGCCGGCCTCGCGGTCGCTGGGGGAATTCGCCACCGTGCTGGCCGCGTGGTTCGTGGCCGGCTGGCTGCTGTGGGAGCTCGGCAAGCGCGTGCGCCACCGGCTCGCGCAGCACACCCCGCGCGCCGAGCTGCCGGCGGTGCCGTCGTGGATCGACGTGGCGCTGTACATGCTGCGCCGGGTGATACCGTGGGCGCTGGCCTTCGGCCTGGCCATGCTGCTGTCCATCAGCGTCTTCAAGCGCTCGCCGGCCAGCGTGGCCGGCATGGTGCTCGCCTATTCGGTGGTGGCCGGCGCGGTGCTGGGCGCGGTGTGCCAGGTCATCTTCGCGCTGTTCAGCTCGGCCCACCGCGCGCACGCGGTGCGCGACCTGCTGCGGCATTCGCGCGGCCTGCTGTTCGCCACCGGCGCGCTCGCCGCGCTGGGCGACGTGGCCAACGACGCGCGCGTGGTCGGCGCGCTCGGCACCAACCTGTCGGCGCTGGTCTCCACCGTGGCCAACATCGCCGCGGCGCTGCTGATCGGCTGCTTCGCGTTGCGCTTCCGGCGCCAGGTCGGGCAGATCATCGCCAACCGGCCGCTGGTCTTCCGCCAGGCGCACCCCACGGTGATGGACCTGCTGCGCGTGGTGGGCGCGACCTGGCACCTGCCGGTGCTGGCGGTGGTGCTGGCCTCGGTGGCAGGCACCATCATGGCCACCGGCAACGCCGACGTGTTCCTGCGCCGCACCGTGGCCTCGGTCGCGCTGTTCGTGGCGGCGCTGCTGCTGACGCTGGTGAGCGGGCGCTCGCCCAAGGCCTCGCGGCGCGCGCCGCGCCTGCGCGACCGCCAGCGCTCGGCCTACATCGCGCGCTTCTGGCGCTTTGCCACCGCGGTGGTGCGGGTGCTGATCTGGGTGGCGTACTTCGAGCTCGGCAGCCGCATCTGGGGCACCTCGCTGCTGGCGATCGCGGAGTCATCGCCGCTGGGCCGGCGCATCGGCGAGGCGGTGTTCAGCGTGACCGCCACGGTGCTGCTGGCGTGGCTGCTGTGGCTGATCATCGATACCGCCATCACGCAGACGCTGGCGCCGGCGCACGGCCGCGGCGCGCAGCCGAGCCTGCGCGCCAAGACCATCCTGCCGCTGGTGCGCAACGCGCTGTTCGTGACGCTGCTGGTGCTCACGCTGATCGTGGTGCTGGCCAACCTCGGCGTCAACGTGACGCCGCTGCTGGCCGGCGCCGGCGTGGTCGGCCTGGCGATCGGCTTCGGCGCGCAGAGCCTGGTGCAGGACCTGATCACCGGGCTGTTCATCGTGATCGAGGACTCCATCGCCATCGGCGACTCGGTGGAGCTGCCCGACCACGCCGGCACGGTGGAAGCCATGACCATCCGCACCGTCAAGCTGCGCGACGGCAAGGGCGCGCTGCACACGCTGCCATACAGCCAGATCAAGGCCATCAAGAACCTGTCGCGCGGCTACGCCTACGCGGTGTTCAGCATCGGCGTGGCCTACGGCAGCGATCTCGACCGCGCGCTGGAGCTGATCCGCGAGACCGGCAACGAGATTGCGCGCGATTTCCGCCATGCGCGCAACCTGCTGTCCGGGCTCGACGTGCTCGGCCTGGACCGCTTCGACCCGAACGGCTCGGTGGTGCTGGCGCAGTTCAAGACGCGGCCGCTGATGCAGGCCGACATCACGCGCGCGTTCAACCTGCGCCTCAAACGCAAGTTCGACCAGAACGGCATCAGCATGGCGACGCAGCGCGTGACGGTGCAGGTCGAAGGCGGCGCGCCGGCGGACGGCGCCGAGGCCGCGCAGGCCGGCGCGGCAGGGGCGGCGGGCGTGGTGGCGGGGGCAGCGGAAGCGGCGGGCGCGCCCGGGCCGGGCTGAAGCGCGCCGGCGCGGGCACGCAGAAACGGGTACGCATGGCCCCGGCCGGCGGCGCCGATGTTCGCCCGGGGATACATTTCAGCGCTGAAAATCCACGCCGCGCATCGGGAAACAACAGTCGCCGTTTGCGAAGTCATGCACCGATGCGCATAATGCCGCAACGCGGTAACGCGGGGCTGCCCAGCCTTCGCCCGGGACGAAAACCCCGGGGCGAAACGGGCCGCACCCGTCCGGGCAACCCGCATTGCACCGGAGCCGGCCAGCACGAGCCAGCCCTGCCGGAGAACCAAAAATAAAGCGCCAGGACGCATCCGTCGCATTGGCAATAGCCACCGGGGAGAACAACATGGGAGAACAGCCGTCGGCGGATGAGGATTTCCACCGCCTGATCGATTCGATCTACGAGTCCGCGCTCGACGTCACGGCCATGCCGGCGGCGCTCGGCCTGTTCTCGCGCTATACCGGCACCGAAAGCCCGCACTACCTGGTCTGGGACAAGCTTGCCGGGCAGGCGCGCCTCGGCGTGACCCCGCACGGCTGCTTCTCGGCGCAGGGCGCCTACGTGCCCGAGCCGCTGCGCGTGCTGGCCAGCCGGCCCGCGCGCGCGCTCGCGGACGCGCATGCCTGCGGCGCGCAGGGCGCGTCGTGCTACGTGCCCGCCCACGGCGCCGACCTCGAGCGCGGCGTGCGGCTGCTCGACACCAGCGAGGTGTGCGTGCTGATGGGCGGCGCCGGCGCCGGCCCGCGCCCGGACGGGCGCTTCGACAGCGCCGACGGCGCCGCGCGCCGCCGCAGCCGCCTCGCGCGGGTGCTGCCGCACTGGGCGCGCGCGGCGCGCATGCAGCAGCGCAACATGGAGCTCAGCGGCCTGGCCGCGCTCGGGCTGGCCGGGCTCGACACGCTCGACTTCGGCGTGATGGTGCTGCAGGCCGACATGCGCGTGCGCTACGCCAACGTCTGGGCCGAGGCGCTGGTGCAGGCCGACAGCCACCTGGCGCTGGACAACGGCGTGTTCCACGCGCGCGAGCCGGCGCTGCACGCCACGCTGGGCAGGCTGCTCGAGCGCGCCATGCAGCCCCACGGCGGCGGGCCGGCGGCGGGCTCGTGGATGCACATCACCTCGGGCGGCCAGCCGGTGCCCATCATCGTGCTGCCGCTGGTCTCGCGCCAGCCGGTGGAAGGGCCGTGGCAACTGCCGTTCGCGATGGTGCTGATGGGCAATTCCGAGTCGCGCTCGGTGCTCGACAGCGCGGTGCTGACCTCGCTGTTCGGCCTGTCGCGCAAGGAGAGCCTGGTCGCCATCCGGCTGGCCGCCGGCGCGACCCTCAACGAGATCGCCGAGCGCGAGTTCGTCTCGCCCCACACCGTGCGCGTGCACATCCGCGACATCCTGCGCAAGACCGGCACGCATCGCCAGAGCGAACTGGTGCGGCTGCTGCACCTGCTGCCGGGCGTGGCGCTGGAGCGGGTCGTGCGGCAGTCCTAGGCCGCCGCGCCCGCCCCTGCGCCCATTCCCGCCCCGGTTCCTGTCCCCGCCCCCGCCGTCTCCCGCGCCACCGCCATCAGCCGCTGCACCTGGCGGTCGTCGCTGTCGGCCGGCGTGGCCAGCGCGATGCCGATGCGCGCGGCCGGGCGCGGGCTGCTCAGGCGCAGGAAGCGCACGCGGCGGTTGACGTAGCGCGCCGCCACGCTGGGCACCAGGGCCACGCCCAGCCCGCTTTCCACCAGGCTGATGATGGTCTGCACCTGCACCGCCTCCTGCGTCACGCGCGGCACGAAGCCGGCCTGCTGGCACAGCAGCATGGCGATGGCCTGCAGGTTGGGCACGTCCGCGCTCGGATGCATGATGAAGGGCTCGCCGGCCAGCGCCTTGAGGGCGATGGCGTCGTGCTGCGCGAAGCGGCTGTCGGCCGGCACCGCGGCGACGAACTCGTCGGTCTCCAGCGGCATCAGCGCGTAGCCGCCCGCGTTCAGGATCGGGAAGCGCACCAGCCCGGCGTCGAGCTGGTGGCGCTCGAGCCGGTCCAGGATCGACGCCGAGGTGGACTCGTGCAGGATCAGCTCGATGCCGGGATGGGCCGCGCGGAAGGCGGGAATCAGCCGGGGCAGCAGCGCGTAGGTGGCCGAGCCGACGAAGCCCACGCGCAGCGCGCCGCGCTCGCCGTGGGCCGCGGCCACCGCCGCGGCGCGCGCCTGCGCGGCATGGAACAGCGCGCGGCGCGCGTCGTGCAGCGCGGCCTCGCCGGCCTGCGTGAGGCGCACGCCGCGCGAGGTGCGCACGAACAGCGGCGTGCCGAGCGAATCCTCCAGCTTGCGGATCGAGATCGACAGGGGCGGCTGCGCCATGTGCAGGCGCTCGGCCGCGCGGTGGAAGTTGCCGGTCTCGGCGAGGGCAACGAACTGCTGTAGCTGGCGGAGATCCACGTTGATATGTTCTGAATATCGGATACTAAAAATCTAATATTAGACGCAAAGGCCCCGCTGATCTACTCTGTGCCATCCGCTGCCGGCCCGCCCCGGCGGCGCGAATACAAGAACAGAACAAGACAGATCAGGAGACCGCCCAGCATGTTGCCCCTTTCAGGCGTGCGCGTGATCGACCTTTCCACGGTCGTGATGGGCCCCTACGCCAGCCAGTGGCTGGCCGACCTCGGGGCCGAAGTGATCAAGGTGGAGCCGCCCGAGGGCGACTCCACGCGGCGCACGGGGCCGGCCGCCGAGGACGGCATGTCGGCCATCTTCCTCGGCGTCAACCGCAGCAAGAAGAGCGTGGCGCTCAACCTCAAGCAGCCCGCCGCGCAGGCCGCGCTGGAGCGGCTACTGGCCGGCGCCGACGTGCTGGTGCACAGCATGCGCCCGCAGAAGCTGGCCGGGCTGGGGCTGGACCCCGCCGCCGTGATGGCGCGCCATCCGCGCCTGGTCTACGTGAGCCTGCTCGGCTTCGCCGAGGACGGCCCCTACGGCGGCCGCCCGGCCTACGACGACATCATCCAGGGCCTGTCCGGCAATGCCGCGCTGATGGCCGCGCAGACCGGCACCATGCGCTATTTCCCCACCATCGCCGCCGACAAGACCAGCGGGCTGGTGGCGGCGCTGTCGATCGCGGCGGCGCTGGCCGGGCGCGAGCGCAACGGCGGCAAGGGCGCGCTGGTGGAAGTGCCGATGTTCGAGTCGATGGCGGCCTTCAACCTGGTCGAGCACCTGTACGGCCAGCAGTTCGAGCCGCCGCGCGGCCCGACCGGCTACCCGCGCGTGCTGGCGCCGCTGCGCCGGCCCTACCAGACCGCCAATGGCCACGTCTGCATGATGCCGTACACCGATGCGCACTGGCGCGACTTCTTCCGCGCCGCCGGCCGTCCGGACCTGGCGGCGGACGCGCGCTTCGACGGCATCGCCGCGCGCACGCGGCATATCGAGACGCTCTACGAGCTGACCGGCGAGATCGTGCGCGCGCGCACCACCGAGGACTGGCTGGCGCTGTGCGAGACGCTGCAGATCCCGGTGGCGCGCGTCAACGAGCTGGCCGACCTCGTCGACGACCCGCACCTGCGCGCCACCGGCTTCTTCGCCACGCTGGACGACCCGGTCATGGGCACGCTGCGCTTTGCCGGCGCGCCGGTGCGCTTCGACGGCGAGCGCGCGCGGCCGGTCATGCCGCCGCGCCTGGGCGAGCATACGCGCGGCCTGCTGGCCGGGGCGGGCCTCGACGACGCGCAGATCGACGCGCTCGCGCAGGCCGGCGCGGCCTACTGCGCGCCGGGCACCGGGACGTGAATGCCGTGGCGCGCCCCGGCGCCGGACCCGCGGCGCCGCCCGGACGGCGCCCGCCTGCTTTCCACACCAGCCACTTCTAACATTAGGCATGCCGGCCACACGCGCCGGCCATCACCAGGAGACGCCGTGCCGCATACCCAACTCCCCCGCCTGGGCCAGGGCTTTTACTGGCAGGACATCAAGGAAGGCCAGGCCTTCCAGACCTTCCGCCGCACCTTGACGGAGACCGACCTGGTCAACTTCGTCTCGGTCACGGGCATGCTGGAGGCCATCTTCATCGAGAAAGGCTACGAGGGCGGCGCCATCCAGGGCCGCCCCGTGCCGGCCGCGCTGACCTACACGCTGATCGAGGGCTTCATCCTGCAGACCATGATCCAGGGCACCGGGCTGGCCATGCTCGAGCTCACGCAGAAGATCCTGGCGCCGGTGGTGGTGGGCGACACGATCTGGGCCACCGTCACCGTGGACGGCATCCGCCCCACCTCGCGCAACGGCCGCGCGGTGGTGGACTCGACCATCGAGGTATTCAACCAGCGCAACGAGCGCGTCATGACCTATACCGCCCGGCGCCTGCTGGCCGGGCGGTAGCGGCCGCACCGGAGGAGACAGATGAAATCACAACAACAAGACCACAAGACCCACCACGACAAGCGCCGCAACCGGCTGGCGCGCCTGGCGCTGCCGCTGGCGTCCGCGCTGCTGGCGCTCGGCATGGCTGCCGGCACGGCGAACGCGGCCGGGGCGGCGGACGGCTATCCCGCGCACCCGGTCAGGCTGGTGGTGCCGTTCCCGCCGGGCGGGCCGACCGACCTGGTGTCGCGCGTGATCGCCCGCAAGATGTCGGAGGAGCTCGGCCAGCAGGTGCTGGTGGACAACCGCCCCGGCGCCAACGGCAACATCGCCGCCGAGCTGGTGGCCAAGTCGCCGGCGGACGGCTACACGGTGCTGTACAACACCTCGTCGATCGCGCTGAGCCCGGCGCTGTACAAGAAGCTGTCCTACGACGTGAAGCGCGACTTCGCGCCGGTGGCGATGACGGCGATGGTGCCGCTGGTGCTGGAGGTCAACGCGCAGGTGCCGGCGGCCAGCCTCGACGAGTTCATCCGCTACCTCAAGGCCAACCCGGGCAAGCTGACCTACGGCTCGGCCGGCAACGGCAACGTCACGCACCTGGCGGCCTTCCTGTTCCTGCAGGCCAACGGGCTGTCGGCGGTGCACGCGCCGTACAAGGGCAGCGCGCCGGCGCTGACCGACCTCGCCGGCGGCCAGGTGCAGTTCATGACCGACACCATCAATTCCTCGCTGCCGTTCATCCGCGACAAGCGCATGAAGGCGCTGGCCGTCACCAGCATGTCGCGCAGCTCGCAGTTGCCGGACGTGCCGACCGTGGCCGAGACCGTCATGCCCGGCTTCGAGGTGGGCGCGTGGCAAGGCATGCTGGTGCCGGCCAAGACCCCGTCCGAGGTGATCCACAAGCTCAACGCCGCCGCGCAGAAGGCGCTGGCCGCGCCCGACGTGCGCGCCAGCCTGGCGGCGCAGGGCGCCGAGCCGCGCGGCAGCAGCGCGGACGCCTACGGCCGCTACCTGGCGCAGGAGATCCAGCGCTGGCAGAAGGTGGTGAAGGACTCCGGCGTGACGCTCGACTGAGCGCGGCGCCGCCTTCGCGCATCCACGGAGACCGACCTTGACTTCCCTGATCGATACCTTTGAGCTCACCGCCCTGCCCCCCGGGGCGGCGGCTTTCCGGCGCGAGGTGCAAGCGTTCCTGGCCGAGTACCTGCCGCCGCTGCCGCCCGAGCGGCGGGCACGCTCGTGGATGGGCTTCGACGCCGGCTTCAGCCGCGCGCTGGCGCGGCGCGGCTGGGTCGGCATCACCTTGCCGGCGCAGTACGGCGGCGCCGGGCTCGATCCGTTCTCGCGCTTCGTGCTGGTGGAGGAACTGCTGGCCTGCGGCGCGCCGGTGTCGGCGCACTGGATCGCCGACCGCCAGAGCGGGCCGCTGATCCTGCGCTACGGCAGCGACGCGCAGAAAGCCTTCTACCTGCCGCGCATCTGCCGCGGCGAGGCCTTTTTCTGCATCGGCATGAGCGAGCCCAATTCCGGCTCGGACCTGGCCAGCGTGGCCACGCGCGCGGTGCCGCAGCCCGACGGCGGCTGGCGCCTGAACGGGCGCAAGATCTGGACCACCAACGCCGACCGCTGCCACTACATGCTGGCGCTGGTGCGCACCTCCGGCGCCGCCGAGGACCGCCAGCGCGGCCTGTCGCAGGTGATCGTGGACCTGTCCGCGCCGGGCGTGACGGTGCGCCCGATCCACGACCTCGCCGGCGACGCGCATTTCTCCGAGGTCAGCTTCGAGGACGTGCTGCTGCCGGCCGACGCGCTGGTGGGCAAGGAGGGCAGCGGCTGGGAACAGGTCAACGCCGAGCTGGCCTTCGAGCGCAGCGGGCCGGAGCGCCTGTACTCCAGCGTGGTGCTGCTCGACGCCTGGATCGCCGCGCTGCGGCGCGCGCCGGCGGCGCGGCGCGACACCGCCACCATCGGCCGGCTGGCCGCGCGGCTGGCGGTGCTGCGCACCATGTCGCTGGCGGTCACGGCGCGGCTGGCCGCGGGCGAGAGCCCGGTGGTGGAAGCCGCGCTGGTCAAGGACCTCGGCACCGAATTCGAGCAGTCCATCCCCGCGCTGGCGGAGGCCGCGCTGGGCGACGACGCCCACCTCGCCGCCGACGGCGCGCTGTACCGCACCCTGGCCTACGTCAGCCAGGTGGCGCCGTCCTATTCGCTGCGCGGCGGCACGCGCGAGATCCTGCGCGGCATGATCGCGCGCGGCCTCGGCCTGCGCTGACACGGAGCCCTCCATGCACAACGCTTATTCCGACGCGCTCGACACCCTGCTGCGCGACTGCTGCACGCCCGCCGTGGTGCGCGCCGTGGAGCACGGCGGCGATCCCCTGCCGCTGTGGCAGGCCCTGCGGGACAGCGGCTTCGCCGACTGCCTGCTGCCCGAGGAAGCCGGCGGCGCCGGCCTGCCGCTGGCCGAGCTGGCGCCGGTGCTGTTCGCGCTCGGCCGCCATGCGCTGCCGCTGCCGCTGGGCCAGACCATGTTCGCGCGCGCGCTGCTGCACGCCGCCGGCCACGCCGTGCCGGCCGAGCCGGTCGCGCTGGCCGCCTTCGACGACGGCGCCGAAACCGCGCTGGCCGCCGGCGGCGCGCACGCGGCGTGGTTCCTGGTGCAGGACGGCACGCGCTGCGTGCTGCTGCCGCGCGCGCAGGCGCGCGTGTCCGCCACCGGCGTGCCGGCCGACCTGACCGTCGCGCTGGCGCGCCCGGCGCCGGACGGCCCCGGCGCGTTCGCGCTGCCGGCCGGCGCGCTGCGCGAGATCGGCGCCTGCGTGCACGCCGCGCAGATGGCCGGCGCCATGTCCCGGGTGTTCGAGCTCACGCTGCAATACGCCAACGACCGCCAGCAGTTCGGCCGCGCCATCGGCAAGTTCCAGGCGATCCAGCACCAGATCAGCGTGATGGCCGAGCACGTCGCCGCCGCGCGCATGGCCGCGCAGCTGGCCTGCGCCGGCGGCGGCCGCTTCAACGCCTGGCAGCCGGACCCGCTGCGCGCGGCCATCGGCAAGCTCAACGCCAGCGAGGCGGTCACGCCGGTGACGGCCATCGCGCACGCGGTGCACGGCGCCATCGGCATCACCGCGGAATACGACCTGCAGCTCTACACGCGCCGCCTGCATGCGTGGCGGCTGGCGGACGGCTCCGAGACCTACTGGGGGCGGGTGGTGGGCGAAGCCGTCTGCGCCGGGCCCGCCGACGGCGCGGTCGCGCTGGCGCGGCGCTGGAGCGGGGAGGCGGCTTAGTGGCTTAGTGGCGTAGCGACGCGCCAGCCCACGCCCGGACCGCGCGGTCCGGGCGTGGGCTGGCGTGCGAATCAGCTTTCCTCCTACACGCGCGTGGGATTCGAGGCGATTTTGCAGACCTCCGAACGATGAAAGGATGGGCTGGCGGCATATCATTGGCGTATTCACCACCGCGCTGATTGCCGCCTGGCGCCGGCGCCGCCGTTGCGGCCCATCCACGGATTCGGTGTCTCCCGCTGGCCGGGATACGGAGGCTGATGTGTCGATACTTCGAGCAACGCCCGCGCGCGCCGCGGCATGGCGGCGAACCCTCCTGCTGCTCCTCCTGCTGCTGGCGCTGGCCGTCCTGGCAGCCGGCACGCGGGCGCAGACGCCTTCGCCCGCGCCCGAGTGGCAGTACTCGGCCGGCATCCCGCTGGAGAAGATGTTCGAGCCCGAGATACCGGAATGGGCCGTGCGCGTCGGCGCGGCGGCCATCTACCGGCCGCGCTACGACGGCGCCTCCAGCTACCACGTGCTCGCGGGCGCCACGCTCGACGTGCGCTACCGCGACCTGTTCTTCGCCTCCACCGGCGAGGGCATCGGCATCAACGCGGTCAGCACGCCGCACCTGCGCGCCGGCCTGGCCATCACCTACAACCTCGGGCGGCGCGAGGCCGACGACCACGCCCACCTGCACGGCATGGGCAACATCAACTTCGCGCCCGAGGCCAAGCTGTTCGTCGACTACGTGGTCTCGAAGGAATTCCCGCTGGTGATCCGCGCCAACGCGCGGCGCGCGCTGGGCGGGTCCGACGGCTGGATCGGCGATCTCGGCGCCTACCTGCCGCTGCCGGGCAGTTCGGAGCACTTCTACTGGTTCGCCGGGCCCAGCGTGAGCTTCGCGGATTCGCGCTACATGGACACGTGGTTCGGCGTGAGCGCGGCGCAGTCGGCGCGCTCGGGCTTCGCGCAGCACCATGTCGGCGCCGGCATCAAGTCCTACGGCGCGGGGCTGAGCGCGATGTGGTTCCTGCACAAGCACTGGTTCATCACCGCCGACGCGAGCATCTCGCAACTGGTCGGCGCCGCCGCCGACAGCCCGGTCGTGCAGCGGCCCACCACGTTCTCGGCGGACCTGTCGGTCAATTACCAGTTCTGACCATCCGTCCCGAGCGCCGCCACCATCTCAAACCGCTTTAGACGTTGTTTCAACATGAAGCGAAGCGGTCCTGGCTGGGCGCGCGGCCGCAGACAGTACAAGTAGTACTTGCCGTGCCGCGCAACGACGCCAGGATCTTTTTGAAACGACTTCTCAGGCCGCCTTGCGGTGCCGGCGCTCCGGCTTGCACTCGAACTTGGATTCGCGCCGGCCGTCCTCGTAGGCCACCTCCAGCCGCACCGTGAAGCCCCACAGCCGCGTGACGTGGCGGATCACCTCGTCGAAGTTCTGCGCCAGCGGGCGGCGCTCGTTCTGGAGGTGCCGCAAGGTCAGCGAGCGGTCGCCGCCGACGTCCACGTTGGTGATCTGGATGTTGGGCTCCATGTTCGACAGGTCGTACTGGTTGGCCAGCAACTGCCGGATGTTGCGGTAGCCCTCGTCGTCGTGGATGGCGGTCACGCGCAGCTTGCCTTCGCGGTCGTCGTCGAGCACCGAGAACAGCTTGAGCTCGCGGATCACGCGCGGCGACAGGAACTGCAGCAGGAAGCTCTCGTCCTTGAAGTTGCGCATGGCGAAGTCGAGCGTCTTGCGCCAGTCGCTGCCGGCGAATTCGGGCGCCCAGCGGTAGTCTTCCTCGGTCGGGTTCTCGCACATGCGGCGCAGGTCCTGGAACATCAGGAACCCGACCGTGTACGGGTTCAGGCCGCTGTAGTACGGGCTGTTGTACGGCGGCTGGTAGATCACGTTGGTGTGCGCCTGCAGCAGCTCCATCATGAAGGCGTCGTTGACCAGGCCTTCCTCGTAGAGCTGGTGCAGGATGGTGTAGTGCCAGA
>Ga0255336_100647_pt1 | contig 45434 bp, 52 predicted proteins | sample MeOH1_35cm_T3_17_FD_189102 | JGI IMG/M metagenome (GOLD analysis project Ga0255336, IMG submission 189102) | Sandy soil microbial communities from University of British Columbia, Vancouver, Canada - MeOH1_35cm_T3_179 | ecosystem: Engineered > Artificial ecosystem > Sand microcosm > Unclassified ...
GCTAAGATGCTTGTTAAACCGTGTCTTGCGAAAAAAGGGGATATCCTCAAGGCGATCGATCGCTTTTATGGACGGAGCGAAGCGGTGAAAGCTGCTCGTGAATATGCCAAACAACTAGGTGTTTCACCAGTTGCAGCTACTGCTCAAGGGGCTACAGCTTCTGCCTTATCTTATGGTGGAGAATCCAATGATGAAGAAGCAACTCCGATCATCAAATTTCTGAACACGATTATTGAAAATGCAGTTAATAATCTAGCGAGTGATATCCATATTGAGCCGATTGATGAGGAGTTACGGGTCCGTTTTCGGATTGATGGTGTATTACGGGAGATCCTGCGTACGCCTATTAGTATGGCGGGACCCGTCGTGAGTCGGGTGAAAATCATGGCAGATTTGAATATTGCCGAACGGCGTTTGCCTCAAGATGGACGGATTTCCTACTCAGTCGGAAGCAAACCGATCGATCTTCGTGTTTCAACAACCCCCACGATGTATGGCGAAAAAGTAGTTTTGCGGATTTTGGATAAATCCAGTGTTGTTCTTGGTAAGGAAGCCTTGGGGCTTCAAGGTAAAAACGCGGAAGTGTTTGAGAACCTCATCCATAAACCCTACGGTATTGTACTAGTTACGGGACCAACGGGAAGTGGTAAAACCACGACGCTTTACACCATGCTGAATCAGTTGAATACTCCAGAGAAGAATATCGTGACTTTAGAAGATCCGGTCGAGTTTAACTTTAAAGGGATTAACCAGATGCAAGTAAATCCTAAAGCCGGACTTACGTTTGCATCAGGTCTTCGTTCCATATTGCGCCAGGACCCGGATATTATTATGGTTGGGGAAATGCGCGATGGGGAGACTGCAGAGATCGCGGTTCGTTCTGCACTGACTGGACATTTAGTTTTATCCACGATTCATACGAATGATGCTGCAAGCGCGATTACCCGTTTAGTTGATATGGAGATTGAACCCTTTTTGCTTTCAGCCTCTTTACTGGGAATCATTTCACAGCGGCTCGTACGAAGAATTTGTCCGCAATGCATTTCGGAATATCCAGCAGAGCCTAAAGATTATGCTTTACTGGGAGTGAGCCCTAACTCCCCACTCGTCTTGAAAAAGGGCAAGGGATGCGCTTACTGCCATAACAGTGGGTATAAGGGCCGGACAGCTATTTTCGAGATCATGCCGATTACAGCAGGTCATCGGTCATTAATCGATAAGAGCGCATCTGTAGATGAACTTCGAAATTTTGCCATCAACGAAGGGATGACAACCCTGAAGGAAGCGGCAGCAGAGTTGGTTCGCCAGGGCATTACGACCGTTGATGAACTTCTGCGCGTCACTTATGTGAATGACTAAGGAAGTGATTCATTTATGCAGTTTAAGTATAAAATTATTGATGAAAAAATGGATTTGGTTGACGGAATCATTGAAGCAATGGATATAGATGCTGCGAGACGAATGGTGTTTGATAATCATTGGCAAGTGATTTCTTTAAGCGAGGTAAACAGCCTTGATTCAGTAATCACCCAGAAAATTCAAGGAAAAGTTAAATACGAAGCGGTGGCCTCCTTTTGCAGTCAACTCGCAATGATGATTCGCTCAGGCGCGAATATGGTCCGAGGTCTGGATATTCTGCAAACGCAAACGGAAGATAAGCGGCTTAAAGCAGCCTTAGAAACGATTTTTCGGGGAGTTAGCCGGGGAAATTCCTTGTCACAGTCGATGAGGGATTGCAAAGGTGCATTGCCAGACCTGTTGATCAATTTGGTCGGTGTGGGTGAAGAAAGCGGTAGCTTGGATTCAGTTCTCACCAGCATGGCGGAGTATTATGAACGAGAAAATTTCATTCGCAAAAAGATTTCGAGTGCCGCCGTTTATCCGGTTATTTTAACGTCGGTCTTGATTGTCCTTATCCTTTTCTTTATTAATTTCATCTTGCCGGAAATTACAGATTTATTGACCCAAAATGGACAAAGTCTGCCCCTGATCACTCAGGTCATTATCAATTCCGCTCGTTTTCTCAGGAACAATGCGCTCTATATACTGCTCGGACTGGGGGCTGCTGGTTTAGGGTTCGTGCGCCTTTCACACGTTCCCAAGATTCGCTATTATCTAGATGCCCTTCTCCTTCGCGTACCCGTTCTCGGTAAAAATATCCGTAATGTCATTATTTCACGGTTTGCTCGAACCTTAGCGTTATTTCTCCACTCGTCTATCCCGATCGTTCATATTTTGAATTCCATGGAAAACATTCTTGGAAACGAGGTCCCACGGTTTGCGGTGATGCGGGTCAAAGAGCGGATCATCCAGGGCGAGACGCTCACGTTGGCCTTTGGAGAGGAGAAATTTTTCGATCCACTGGTGATCCAAATGATGTCGATTGGTGAAGAAACAGGTCGCTTAGAGGAATTGATGGCGGATGTGGCGAATCACTACGATAATAGTGTAGAAATCGGCATAGCACGGATGGTTGCTTTGATCGAACCTATTTTTACGGTGGTGATTGGGATCTTTGCTGGAGCCATGATTATCTCGATTGCCTTACCGATCTTTAATATGTCGAATATCGGTAAATAGGGATGATGCAGATGAAGCGTACGAGTGCAGGTTTTACACTCATCGAATTAATGATCGTCATCGCGGTTATAGGGATCTTAGCCACGGTAACCGTCCCCCATTATCAGTCGCTGATGGACCATTACCGAATGGAGACCGCTTCCAATAATGTTTTGGTCCGACTAAGACAGGCTAAACAAATGTCTATGGATGAACGGAAAAATATTGGGGTTGAATTAACCGCAAATCAGGTTCAACTTGTAAGCGTTGATCCAGGGACGAGACAACTGACTTCACTGGAAGAGCCCTTTACGTTTGATCCAAGGCTTGCGTTTGACAGTGCATCAAGCATTGGACTTTTGACGAATCTCTCAGAACAGCAGTATCTTTTTTTTGATTATCGAGGATTTTTGCAGACGAATCCTGCAGGATCAGCTGGAACCATTGCCATAAAAGGTAACCAGACTTCACAGCTGGTGATGGTCAATATCGAGGCGGGTACAGCAAACATGGTAATTTCCTGGCCCTAAGGCTTAGTGAATCAGGTGAGGTGATTAAATGAAGCATCGTGATCAGGGAATGACAATTTTAGAAGTCGTGGTCGCGATTACGATATTCCTGATTGGCGTTGGATTTATTGCGCAAAGCAACGGCGTAGCTTTCCATTACCGAGCACGCCAGGAAATCCGACAGCAAATGATTTTTTACGCTGCAGGTCAATTGGAAGCGGCAATTGAAAAGATAGATAAGCCAACCGAGACGGATCCTCCCTTTAATACCTTCAAACCCGATGTTAAAGTAGTGAATACCTCGGTTGATGGATTACCACTTCAAGAGATCGAAGTCACAGTATCCTCGTTAACTTACCCCGAAGATGATTACCTGAAAGTTACGATGAAGACTTACCGAGTATGGCCTTAAGCGGGTGATTTAAAATGAGAACTATAAAATTTGTGCGCTCCTTTCAAAAGAAAGCCACAATAAACTCTAAAGGCTTTACCCTGATTGAAGTGATGATAGCTATCGCTATCTTTGGCTTTTTAATGTTATATGTCTCCCAAATGATGCGTGGTGAAATTCACGTGCTGAATACGGTAACACGCCAAAGTACGGTTGAACAAAATGCCCGTGTGACCATGATGCATATTCTTGATGAAATTCGTTTACATCAAGCTACATATTATGATGGAAGCACGGACTTTGATAAGGGAATTTATTTCCGTAATCCTAGCGCAGGAGCGGATACGAAAATATGTTTATTTGACCTTAATCCCACAGTACCGTTAGAGCCAAATAATCTTCCGGTAGGGACGGGGATCTATTTCGATTTAGTGAAACACGAAGTATGGTATCGTGATATTACTCAGAATCCAAATGCTAACTACCGCATAGCTGAATATATTGACTCAATCACAATTACTCCTGCTGATCAAAGTGGGCATTTGATCAAGATTAATTTGAACGCCAAGGATCCCACGTCAACGGCTAACTTTAACTTGGTGACTTGGGTTCGTCTTTATTAAGGAGGGGTAGGCGTGAGGGAACGCGGTTCGGCACTTTTAACTTCAGTTATTGCCATCATGGTACTCTTAATGATTTCCGGAGTATTGTTCACATTTGTGAACTATCAGTTTAAGTTAGAAACCTCTGAAGAAAAGGGCTTAAAGGCCTTCTATTTGGCTGAAGCAGGAATTAACTATGGGGTAGCTATGGTGCGCAATGATCCAGCGACATATTTTATGGATAACTCACCCTATTTGACCAAGAAGGACTTGGTTACTAAGATTAATCCTTTTGACCCTCAAGATAAAGGAGAATTTGATGTTTCTCTGGAAATACATCCCTCGGAACAAAATTATACTTTTACGTTAACCAGCATTGGATATTATCCGGATAAGCAAGGAATTATACGCGTACTTGAGGAACAGTATACTTATCCCAAACATTAGTTCAACCTTAGCGAAGCTCTGAGCCTAAAGGAGGTGGAGGTTATGAAAATAAAAAAAATATCCCTTCTTTTACCGATTATGGCTATCCTAAGTGTGTGCTTTTTTGTAAAACCAGTTTGGGCGGATTCGGCTAAAGCGATTACCCTTCAGGACACTTCCACTTTCATTGGAACAAATAAAGTGAATGATATTGGCAATAATCACCAAAGCAATATCAAGACTACAATTTGGGCTTTTTCGACAAATCCGAGTCAGAAGAACGATGCTATTGTAGACTCTGATGTTACGCTAACAATTTACCTTGAAAATTCGCAGAACCAGAGAATTGGTGATCCGTATTTTATCACAATTCCTGCAAATGAATCTGCCGGCTCTGTAGATGTTATTTTTCCAACAAGTGGGCAATGGAAAATCTACGCTGAGGGCGTTATTAATAGTAAGAATGATAAGAAGCAAATAGCAGTTAATTATACGACCAACTTATTCTGGGTAGGGCTTCAACTGAATTTATCCCCCTCCGATGCTAGTGTGATTTCTGGCCAAACACAGCAGTTTACAGCGACTTTAAATTATCCGAATAATACTTCTAAAAATGTAAGTAACAGTGTTGCGTGGGCGAGTTCAGAGCCCAATTTTGCCACCATAGATTCTACGGGTTTGGCAACTGGGATCTCGCCAGGAACAGTAACCATAACTGCTACAGATCCATTTTCAGGGTTGATTACAGGGGCACAACTCGTAGTAAAACCTAATAGAGGATTCGAAATAATTCCGTCAACTTCAACGCTTAACGTTGGCGATACTCAAGAATTTCGAGCATACTACTTTTATTACGATGGAAATAATCGAGTGACTAAGGATGTATCAGATTTAACGATTTGGTGGTCTTCTGATCCATCAATAGTAAAAATTAATTCATTTAATTTATCTTTGGGGAAAACGGCTTCTGCAACGGCTATAAAGCCTGGGACAAGTACGATCAATGCGTATTGTTTTTATATTGATATTGGGTCATGGACTTCTGATATGGGAACTGCTACAACGTCTCTTTCAGTTGAGCAATTGACAATTATCCCTTCTGAACCTCAGACGATCGATATAGGGAAAACTCTGCAATACCAAGTAACGCTAACTGATTCTAATCTCCAAACTCAAGATGTCACAAATTCTGCCCAATGGACAAGCTCGAATTTATCGGTTGCGAGTGTAACCAATGTGGACAATAAAGTGTTGGCTACGGGTTTATCGCCCGGTGAAACAACGATAACTGTAACCTACAATGGAATGAGTGCCTCTGCTGACCTCAAGGTAGAGCAGTTAGAGATTATCCCTCAAAATCAAACGATTAATATAAATGATCCGCTGCAATACGCTGCAAAAATAACTCATTATGATCTGCAGACCGAAGAGGTCACCAATTCTGCTCAATGGACTAGCTCAGTTCCAACGGTTGCGATTATAGACAATGAAAATAAAAAAGGCTTAGCAACAGGTCTATCGGCCGGGACCACAACGATCACTGCATCCTACAATGGAATGAGTGCTTCTACAACCTTGATTGTTCAGAAAGCGCAAACCCTCGACCATTTCGGCTTCATTAGTACTCCGAGTTTAAAGCTCCGGTACGATGTAGATCCGGCAAATGCTTATCAATCAACCTGGTCATATCTCGGGGAGCCCATGCTTCTTGACGTATACTTACAGGCTTATACAAAAGCTGGAGCTCCCATCAAAGATTATGTTTGGGATACCACGTGGTTTGGAAGTGCTGCGAATTGGGATATTGCCTGTTTTGATCCACTAACGCTTGTTAATCCTTCTTATTTTAGATATTCTATGCTCAGTAGTCCTACTATTGATGGGAATTCAATATTGCATGTGCAGTTCGTCATTTATCAGGATGATGCCATTAAAGAGAAGGTCATCCGCAATGTAAGTCTAACTGTAAAACCGAAGGATAGGCCGGATGTTACGCCTTTGGCACCAACGCAAGCTGCGGTGCAGAATCAAGGGACAACATTTACCTTATATGGTGGGCAGATTCGTGTTGCCCAGGATTATTTCTACCAATCTATTGGTAACGCTCAAGTGTATGTGGAAAAATATGATGATAGTCAAGGTAAATTTGTTCAGAACCAAGAAGATTCTCAGACCTCAGTGAGTACATGGGATTTAAGTGGGACAACAGTTTCGACACCCGATTTTAAATTCCGAGCGGGAAGTGGCGTGGTTACTGTTAGCAGTGAGGCTAGTAATGTGACGAAAACGCTTACACCAACAGGCATTCCCTCGTATTTGAAATCAGTTTCAGGTATCTTAACATGGGGGCAAATTGTCAAATACCCTCCTCCTCAGCAAGTTGAGGGGCCAGTTTGGGAGAAGGAACTTCTCCCTTAAGGATATCTAGCTTTATAGAGGAGATTAAGCATCTTGAAGAAGAAAAAGTGGGTCGCCTTCGTGCGCGGAAATCGTTGGGTGATCGCTAAAGTGAAAGTAGCGCAGCGTAAAACGACCCTGAATATTTTAGCTCTAAGTGAATATGAGCAAGAAGAAGCGGAGTCGCCAGTCTCTAAAATTCTAAAACTGAGGACGTGGCTTAAAAAGAAAAAAGTACCGCTCAAGAAATTAGAGTTCACCTTATCTTGCCCAGGTGTGATCACGCGGATGATTACTCTGCCTGTGCTTTCTGACAAAGATTTAGAGAAATTGTTGACTGAACAGGTTGCGCAATATTTTACGGTCAATATTGAAGATTATTTGGTGGATTACCGGATTGTTGAGCAGATCGAGGATGAGGGACAAAAACGACTCAAGGTTCTTGTCACCGCCTTACCGAAGTATCATTGGGAACCGATGTGGACGATGTGGCAAGAAGTTGGGCTGGAACCGAAAGTCGTCGACTTAGCGTCAGATTGTTTAGCTCGGCTGTATGCTCGGTTAAGCAGGCGAACCCTGAAAAAAAATTCTGGGGAGCAACCCAAAGATTTGGCCATCGTAGATATCAACTCGGATGGGGTTGAATTTCTTTTGCTGGAACATGGAGTTTTCTTCCTCTATTCAGATTTAGCGGCAGATCTAGCAGAGTTGCCACAATATCTAGAAGAAACCCCGCAGGATCCTGAACAAGCAGAGCGTGTTCAGTTGGAATTGGCACAGACGTTTAGTCCAGTTTTTAGAACCTTAGCGGAATTCTTAAGTTTTTTTGCCATGCGACACTTTGGAAAAAACGTGGATGAAATTTATCTCACCGGAGAATTAGCCCCTTTACCGTATCTAGCGGAACTCTTTGAGACGGAATTAGAAATTCCCACACATTTAGGATTCATAGATGAATGGAAACCTTCCTATGGCAGAAAAGTGAAGTTCTCCGAAAACGGTTGGGTAAAGTATGGCAGCCTGTATGGGTTAGCCTTGCGGGAGGACTAAATGCGAGAAAATAAGGATTTTAATTTTGCACTACGCTGGGAACAGATTCAAGCTCTTCAAAGCGGAGTCCATCAGGCACGTCGGAAACGCCGGATTATTTTGCGAATTGGGGGAGGAGTTCTTGGGTTAGCTCTCTTGGGAAGTTTACCTTGGATTTGGTCGTATAAAATCCAATACGGCCTTAACGCCATGAATCAGAAAATCAGTGCTCTGAGCGAGGTTGATCAACAAGTTAAGAAGGTTGATGATCTCAAGGTTCAGATGCAAAATCAACAGCAAATGATTAACCTAGTTCAGCAGAATACGGTAGATCCTGGTCCCCTCCTCGAAAAGTTAAAGGATCTTCTTCCGGCAGGAACGACGATCTCTTCTTTTTCCCTGCAACCAGATAAAAGCGTCAAGATGACGCTCAGTGTACCGACTCCTGTCGATGTTGCGCGCTTCTGGCTTAGCTTCCAGAACTCGGGGTTGTTTGAAAAAGTCGATATTAAGACGGTTTCACTAGAGGATAAAATTCAGAAAATGTCTTTAGATCTTAAATTAAAGTAATGACCAAAATTAAACGGAATAGACAGACAGGTAGGTGAACTCGTCTGAAAAAGGAACAATTTGAGAAGGTAATCTTAGCAGGTATAGTAATCGCAGGCGTCATCTATGCCTACGTGACTTATCTTTTTTTACCTCAGTGGGCGACTTTGCAAGCGCAAAGCCAAGAGCTGACAAAACGAGAAGCTTATTATCAAAAATTACAGGAGGCTCAGTCTAATCTTCCCCAACTTCAGAAAGAGGCTCAGGGTTTACAGAGCAAAATGCAACAGCAGAGTACACAGATGCATGGGAAGCTAGACAATGCCCAACTCCTAGTCGATTTATATGTCTTAGCGAAACAAGAGGGGGTGAATCCTCAATCGTTAACTTTTGATAGTGTTCAAAATATAGAAAGTTATCAAGAGATCAATATGAGCTTTACGTGTGAGGGTTCACCCGCTTCTGTACTTACCCTCATCCAAAATTTACAGCAAGGGTCCTCTCTCCGAGTTGCGGTAAGAGGTGTTAATTTGTCAACACAAAAAGGGGTAATGAAAGCGGAGCTGAAACTCGCAGCCTACTCCAGTCCAAGTTCGAGCTTGACTCCTGGCACCAAGCCCGCTTTTATGAAATCATCATTCGGGGTCGATTCGCCGGCGAAAATGTTTACCCCATAAGCTGATCTCAAAAAGTACTGAAAATTCTCAATGGGAAAAGCAGAATTCCCCCTCTCAGCGCATAGAAATTAAAACAAGGCGCGAAAGGGGTGGGACAACATGTTGACGGAAATCTTAGCGGTCAGTATTGCTTTATCAGTGCTTAAAGGGGTAACCCTTCTTGTATCGTATATTAATAATAATGCATTTCCCCAGCCTCTGAATGAAGTGGACGAAGCCCGCTATCTACAAATTCTACGAGCAATCAAAAGTCCGGATTGTGAGGTGAAAGATTTAAGGCAGGTCGAACATGCCCGGAATGAACTCGTTGAGCATAATCTCCGTTTGGTGGCCCATCTTGTGAAGAAGTTCGATGGCACTGGGGAAGACAGTGATGATTTAATTTCGATCGGTACGATTGGCTTAATTAAGGGAATTGATACCTTTAATCCGGCGAAGGGGACGAAATTGGCGACCTATGCCGCTCGCTGCATTGAGAACGAAATTCTGATGCATCTGCGGTCTCTTAAGAAGTCGCGCGGAGAAGTTTCAATCTACGATCCAATTGGGGTTGATAAGGAAGGTAATGAAATTTCGCTGATGGACGTTTTAGCCTCACAGGGCGAAGCGATCTCGGATAAAGTGGAAAACGAATTTGAACAACGTGCCCTTTTGGATAAAGTAAAAAAGCTCACCCGTCGGGAGCGCTTGGTGCTTGAGCTTCGCTACGGGCTGATGAACAATCCACGCAGGACTCAACGTGAGATCGCGAGAGCTTTAGGCATATCCCGTTCATATGTCTCGAGAATAGAAAAGAAAGCTATTCAAAAGCTCATGATTGAAATGGAAGATCATAATCCTAGAAAATAATCAGGGGATAGAGTAAGTCAGGCGGTATAGCCTGGCTTACTCTATCCCATCTACCATCGTTGTCGATAACAATCTATTTTATGAACGATATTCAAGGATTGACTTAAAGAAGAAAATTGATTAAACTTAAAAAAGAGTAGAATATTCAGTTTATTATGGGAATGGAAGTTATCGATAGTTCAGAGGGGTGGGACTTTGTTGCGAAAGGTTAACCCGGGGCATATTTCAGCTTTAATAGATCTCGTTAATCATGGACCGTATTTTGAACTCTTATCAATGGTCATTAAAGACTTAGGTGTGGGGTACTGCCTCTTAGAAGTTGATTTAGAAAGAAAACATCATAATCCCTTTGGTGCTACTCATGGCGGAGTTTATGCTTCAGTAGTGGATACTGCCGCATATTGGTCAACCTATTGTGAACAGGATGAAGATACTGGATTAGTTTCGTTGGATCTTAAAATGAACTATTTAGCCCCAATCAGCTCCGGTAAAATCCTTGTTAAGGGGAAAAAAATCAAGGTCGGCAAAACGATAAGTTTAGCGGAAGCGGCAGTCACCAATCTTGAAGGGAGAATTCTGGCCCAGGGAACATCAACTTTGATGATCACTCCAGGCATGCAAACGATCAATCAAGCTATTGGATTATCACAGGGAGAGAGTTTACCTCCTAAATTCATCGACTAAAAGATACCAATGGACTTGTAAATGATTTAACGAGAAGAGGGGTAGAAAATGAAGAAAATTCTAGGTCTAGTGGCTTCTCAACGCAAGCTCGCCAATGGTGAAATTCTGACCAAAGAGGTGGCGGCTGCGGCTGGAGAGGATTGTCAATTGGAGCTCATCAGATTGGCTGATCTAAAGTTGGATCTATGCCGCGGATGTTATACTTGCCTGATACCCGGTAAACAATGTTCCCAAAATGATGACCTGTATTTTTTGTTAGAAAAGATAAAAGCTGCCGACGGAATCATTCTTTCCGCTCCTTGTTATGTTCTTGGGCCTGCTGCAGTGACCAAAGTGTTGGCGGATCGCATGATTGCCCTGACTCAATATATCGATGATTTGTGGGGCAAGCCCTGTGTGGTTATCGCTACTTATGGCATCGAGGGATGGGACGGCTATACGTTAACCGCGCTTAACGCCATGGCCAGGTTCATGGGATTTGGGCTGAAAGACAGTCATGCGTTCTTTGGAGCTTTACCTGGTGAAGGAATTATAAGTTCTGAAGCCTTATCCCGAGTTCAGGAAATGGGTCAATCTTTGTTTGGCGAAGCGCGACAAGCCAAGCGAGGAGAGTGTCCAACGTGTTGGTCGGAAATATGGAAATTTCCCGAACCTACGACAGCAGTTTGCCCGATCTGTGGTCAATCAGCACGTCTGGTTCCAGGCGAAAAAGGGATCGAATGGATTTATGGTGATTCGCAGCGCATGTTTGATAAAGAGCATTTAAAGGAACATTTCCAGGGCTGGTTACGCGGCAAAGTTCAGGAATTCATTTCCCGCCGCAAGGAGTTGGCGGTAATACGAGATCCCTATAAAGGAAAGGATACCTGGCTTAGTCCTCCACAGGAGTAGTTCTGGTAATAATCGAATAGACCTAGGTTCCATGAACACTCCCTTTTTATCGGGAGTGTTTTTCATTAGAAAAGTTCAATGGGCTGTAAATAGTGCAGGAATAGAAGAGGGTAACGAAGAAATAATGACTATTCTAAAAACTTCACGAAAGACCAAAAGAGACCAGAAGCTACACGACCCAAATTTTGAAGAATAGAATATAGCCTAGAGATGTGAAAGTGAGCTTGCTACAGCTTGCGTGCTGGGATATAATAAGTAAAAACTGGCGACTTTGGGGGGTAACATGTTCGAACTATTTACACCCACCTTTCAAGCACAATCCTTGGATGACATATCCGTTGAACGATTGGCTGAGAGTGGAATTCATGGACTGATCATTGATTTAGATAATACCATGACCCCTTGGAATGACTTGGAGGTTGGGCCCAAAGTCGTCGAGTGGTTTGAAAAACTTCATGCAACGGGTATTAAAGCTTGTGTGGTATCGAATAACAAAAAGAAACAACGGGTAGCGGTCGTCGCCGAACGCTTAGGGATTCCTTTCATTTTTCGGGCGACTAAGCCGCGTCGGCGGGCATTTCGGGCGGGAATGAAGATCCTAGGTACTGGACAAAAGGATACGGTGGTCATTGGAGATCAACTGTTTACAGATATTATGGGAGGAAATCGCTTAGGCCTTTCGACCATTCTTGTCTTACCGATCAGTGATCGGGAGTTTATCGGTACGCGCTTGATGCGCATGGCCGAGCGGGTTCTCATCTGGTTCATCAAACGATTGACAACAGCTAAGCTCCATAGTCCAAAAGCCCGCTGATTGGAATAAGAAACGGAATGGGGTACCATTCCGTTTTGTTAAATTTATCGTCAAAAAATCGAAAGGAGAAGGGATTTTGGAAAAACATTTTGCGGTTATCGGCAATCCAATTGCACATTCCCTTTCTCCAGCGATGCATCGTGGAGGCTATCGAGAACTGGAATTAGAGGCTGATTATTTACGACTCCAGGTTGAACCCAGTGCGTTGTCCCAAGCGGTTCAAGGCTTGAAAGCTGTAGGCTTCACAGGGTGGAATGTTACAGTACCCTTTAAAGAACAGATTATTCCTTTGCTCGACGAGTTGACTCCTGAAGCCTTGGAAGCAGGCGCAGTTAACACCGTTAAAGTGCAAGAGGATGGACGATTACTCGGACATAACACGGATGGACAAGGGTTTATTCATTCGCTACAAGACGATTTAAAGTTAGAAAAAGGCATACAAGTTGTAATTTTAGGAGCGGGTGGAGCGGCGAAAGGAATCGCTATGGCGCTCTTGCCTTATGAAGTGAAAATCACCGTTTTAAATCGGACCCCAGAACGTGCTCAAAAACTTGTAGAGTTAATTAATAGCCATGGAGGGGAAGCGCTTGTCCAATCTTGGGGAAATGGAGACTGGCTTAAATCTGCTCAATTATTAATTCAAACGACATCTCTCGGTTTAAGACAGGAGAAGTATCCCTTTTCCCTAAAAGGAATTTCTGCGGAAACACTGGTTGTTGATATTATCTTTAATCCTTGGGAAACCCCATTTTTACGGGAAGCACGGGAGCTGGGCTGCCGTACGCTGAATGGAGCGGGAATGCTTCTTTACCAAGGTGCTCTCGCCTGGGAATTTTGGCTCGGGGGACAAGCCCCGGTTGAGGGTATGAAAAAAGGGTTATTGGAGGCGCTACCGAAAAAAGGATAGGGGGAGCTTTTGATGCTAAGCCGTTCACGTTCGGGCTATACCCTAATTGAGTTGCTGCTCGTGCTTGTCCTTCTTTCCGGCGCAGGCTTTGTTTTATTGGTAAAGCTGCCTGTCCAACAGAATGAACGAAATTTAGCATTAGCATCAACCCAACTTGTCCAGGAAATACGTGATACTCGCCAGGCAGCGCTTTCCGAGCGTACGTGGTACGAGGTTAAATTTTTCTATGCTGAGGGTTTTTATCGGATTACCCGCGAAGGCAAACCGCTTAAGGATATTTATCTGCCTAAGGGAGTAATTATGGAAAATGCCCCTGCAGATTTCAGATTTTATGCGTCGGGATCCCCGAATATCGGCGGGACAATTAATTTAAAGGCGGACAAATTAAAAAGGAATGTGATTATGATGCCCGTAACAGCCAGGGTTCGCGAAGAAATCGTGAATTGATCCAAAATTATAGAGCAGATCAACATAACTAAGCGGAGGGAATAGTGATGTTACGTTACTTAACAGCAGGAGAATCGCATGGGCCTAAACTGACCGGAATTGTGGAAGGGTTACCATCCGGGTTAACGCTTTCGAAGCAGGAAATCGACCGAGCGCTCCAGGAAAGACAAAAAGGTCCGGGCCGAGGCGGAAGAATGAAGATAGAGCAGGATGAAGTGCTTATTACGGCTGGTGTTCGTGGCGAATTGACGACAGGAGCCCCAATCGCGTTGGAAGTAAAGAACCGGGATTGGGCGAACTGGGAAAACGTAATGACCTCAGGAAAAGACGTAGATTGGGAGAGTAAGAAAGTACTAGCCCCGCGTCCAGGACATGCAGATCTAACAGGGTCACTTAAATATCGGACGGAGATACGGAATGTTTTGGAACGGGCAAGTGCGCGCGAGACTGCAATGCGGGTGGCTGTGGGTAATCTTGCTCGTCAGTTATTAACGGATTTAGGGGTTCAAATCCGTGGCCGTGTCGTTACCGTGGGATCCGTTGATCTACATTGGGAGAATACCGAACAAGAATGGGAGCGCGTAGCCCAGTCAGAATGGAAAGTCGGGGATTTGGACGGAGAACAGCGTTTATTTGAACAGCTTGCCGAGGCTAGGCGTTTAGGGGAATCTTTGGGTGGGATATTAGAGATTCAGGTTTTGAACCTGCCGGCTGGACTCGGTTCCTATGTTCAATGGGATCGTAAATTGGACGGAAGATTAGCACATGCTGTCTTATCGGTGCAGGCGATGAAAGGTGTTTCCTTTGGATTAGGCTTTGAGGCAGCGAAGCGTTTCGGCTCTGAGGTTCACGACCCGATTGTTTATTGTTCGGGCGAAGGGTATAAACGGACGCAGAACAATGCCGGAGGAATTGAAGGTGGAATGACCAATGGGGAGCCCGTGATCCTTCAAGCCGCGATGAAACCCATTCCCACTCTTTATCATCCTTTAAGAACGGTAAACCTGGAAACGAAGGCGGAAGTTCAGGCGAGCATTGAACGTAGTGATATTTGTGCTGTACCAGCTGCACTTGTTGTCTTAGAACACGTGGTTGCCTGGGAAATCACTCAAGCCGTTTTGGAGAAATTTCCAGCCGATACGATGCTCGAATTGAAAAGGGTTTGGCAGGAGTACCGCGAATATTTGAAATTACAGTAAAAGAGCAAGCTGGTTGAGAGTGGGGTTGAGGGCGTGAATATAGAAAATATAGTTTTAATTGGTTTTATGGGAACTGGAAAGACTTCGGTAGGTAAAAGGTTGGCTAAGCATTTGAACTGGGATTTTCTTGATACCGATGCTGCCATTGAAGAAATTAGCGAGATAAGTGTCCCGGAAATATTCCGCAAACATGGAGAAACGCGATTCCGCTCGGAAGAAACAGTTTTGATTAAACACTTGTTGGGACGGAAAAAGCTGGTCATTGCAACCGGTGGCGGTACCCCCTTGCAGCCAGAAAACTGGGAGGCCCTCTCTCAGCTCGGACTCATTATTGCGTTATTTGCACCCATTGATACCATTCTCGAGCGCATTGGGAATCGAAATGATCGTCCTCTCCTTAAAGCAGGCCGAGAAGAAGACCAACGGCTCTTGCTTTCTAGGCAGCCGATTTATAATCAAGCGGATCTCATTATTGACACTACAGAACTCGATATTGATGAAGTCGTCGATGAGATTCTTGGCAAAATCGAGGGGAGAATTAAAGATGAAACAAAAAATTGAGGTGGCCTCCTCGCGTCCCTATTCCATATTTTTAGGGACGACCCTCGAAGAGTTAGGCGCATACTTGGAGGAGAAAGTTGGCAGATCACAACATCTGCTCATTGTGACTCATCCCCAGGTCGGGGAATATTATTTGGAACGTTTACTCAAAGGGCTTTCAGCTTTTCGCTGTGATGTTTTAGTTGTTCCTCCCGGAGAAGAGGAAAAATCACTCGAACGGCTCAGCGCCTTAACTTCCGAAGCGGTTGCTTACGGTGCGGATCGCCATAGTGTGGTTCTTGCCCTTGGAGGTGGAGTTATTGGCGATCTCGCAGGTTTTTTTGCCAGTGTGTTTATGCGAGGAATTCGTTTCGTCCAGATCCCAACGACGTTACTCGCGCAAGTGGATAGCAGCATTGGTGGGAAAACAGCGGTCAATCATCCGGCTGGTAAGAACCTCTTAGGTGCTTTTTATCCCCCGCTTGTCGTGTGGACGGATTTTTCAACCCTACAAACGCTACCGTGGGAAGAAGTCCAAAATGGTCTGGCCGAAACGATCAAACATGCCGTGATTGCTGATCCTGAGCTTTTTTCCTTTTTGCAAAGCCATCAACCAGAAATCCTAGCTTGGACACCCGAAATTTACAAGGAGCTAACTGTGCGTTCTCTTCAAGTCAAAGTCAAATTAGTGATGGAAGATGAGAAGGAAAAGGGACAACGGATGCTTTTAAATTTAGGGCATAGTTTCGGACATGCGCTGGAGACGGAGGCTGCTTATCAGGAAATTTCCCATGGCCAAGGGGTCAGTATTGGCATGATCGCCGCGACTTATCTGGCCGAAGCACGAGGATTAATAAATCCGGAAGAGGTTAAGAGTATTTTGAACTTAGTCAAAGGCTTAGGGTTACCGGTCAGCATTCAGGGTAAAGATCCTGAAGTTCTCCTCCGCCTGATGGAAGCAGACAAGAAAAACCAAGATGGCCAGAAAGTTCTGATTCTGCCCGAGAAGATTGGTCATGCTTTAGTGGTACGAGACGCTCGTGATGAGGAGATTCTTCGGGCGTGGGAAAAGGTTATAACAGAATAGGAATTCATTGTATTCAAGTTTTGCCGCCTTTTAGGGCGGTTTTTTCTTACTAACAGAAAGTATAAGTTTTGGGCAGATAGCATAAGTGCAACCAGCGGTTTTCGCTTTCGCAAGCTCGGCGAAAGCCGGGTTTTCTTTATACTAACAGAAAGTATAAATTTGGGGGCAGGCAGATAGTATAAGTGCAACCAGCGGCTTTCATTCTCCTTGGTTAAACTATAGGTGGCTCTTGCCAACTTGAGAGGGTAAGGCAATGCTGAAGAGCAACCTGAGCGCTCGGTTGGTTTCTGCTGAAGGAAAGGGGAGCAACACAATATTTGTTCCCTTTCCTATTTATATTTCCAGCTACACGAAGTAAACGGCTTAACTATTACCGGATCTACGTGAATATTACGGTTTAAAGTTCCACCCGTTCGGAAGGTTGGTTCCAACTATTCCGGACGGATGTTCCAATGGTTCCGGGACGGAACCTTAGTGATTCGTTCACGATTAGCTTCACGTTGGGCAACGTATGGATTTACCCCAAATAGAATCAACCTTTCATAGGTTAATGAAGTAGCTCGTTTTAAAAATACTTTGGAAGCCGAATCCATAATAGGAATATCGCACAGTAACATCAGTCACTGCATACGTGGTAAAACAGATACTGCAGGCGGGTATGTGTAGGAAAGATTTTCTGTGTGAAGGTTACGGAGCTGTACAGATAAATAGTCTTAAAGGTGGTGCATAACCCTGAATCAGGGACTAGGCAGGGGAGGTTAAAAGACCATACCCTTGGCAGCCACTTTTAAATCACCTTAGATCTAGCTTCGCAAGATCATTTTTCGTCCAGGGATACCCATTTAAGCTTGGCTGATGTTTAAAATTCTAAATCTGCAGTTGAAATATTGTAATATAAACCGTAATCATTTATAATAATATTAATAAACAAAAATTCTAAAGGAGGAATAAAAATATGAAAACTGAATTAATCGAAGATAAAATCCTAAAATTAGATAAATTCTTTCGAGATGTAAATGCTAATAGTATGCCAGGGCATTCAGGAGCTGTATGGCCGGTAATCATACGGCTGACTTTTTATCAAAATGATTATAGATAAGTACATAAGTGATGAGATAGATATTTTCCTTTACCACTTTGGAATGTATCTGGTTTATAGTAGCGATGACCGCCATTATAGACAGGAAAAAGAGTTAGTGAATTAGAACAAGGAGTGTAGACCATGGCCACAGCTACAGTTCAGGTTAAAGCTTATGTGGGTACGAAAGAACTTAAAATTGCAATCGAAAAATACGCTGAAGCACTCGAAAAACCAGTTTGGGAAGTTATCGCTGAAACCTGGACGAAGATGCTGGCCAGTGGGAATTTTAATATTTCGGTGAATACACTTTATGAGGAATCCAGTGAAACTGGCATTGCTCGCCGAAAAAACCAGGCTCACCGATGTTTTAGTCTTACTATGCCCCCGGATCTGATATCATCGGTCGATGATATCCTTCTTAACCTTAAAAAAAAGAGTAATAAGCGTGGTATTAACCGCAGCTCATGGACACAGGAAGCCATTCGTCGTTATTTAGAACCTGAGCTGATTGTTCAAGGATACTTAGATATTTCTCAGTTTAAAGATAAACGCCAGGCCGCTATAAACCTAGTTACTTTTAGAGAAAGTCTAAAATTAAGTCGTTCGGAATTCCTAGATAAATATCTTACGGTAAACGGTCAGCTCTTGCTTAGTTATCCGCAGTATTCCGTGATTGAACGCATTGGGAAAGGGAATATCGACCGAATCTTAGACAGAATATCTGTAGTAACAGAGAATAATATTAATAAAGATGCTTTCTATCAAGCCCCTCCGGACTTCAATAAATATCTAAATAAACTTTAAAAGGAGTTGAGTTTATGCCCATCCCTCATCAAACGGATAAAAAATATACGTATGCAGATTATTTAACCTGGCCAGAAAATGAACGCTGGGAAATCATCGATGGAACTGCTTATATGCAATCAGCTCCAACCTGGCAGCATCAAAGCATATCCAGAGAATTACTGTTACAGTTTGGTGAGTATTTGCGTAATAGACCATGCCAGGTCTTTGCAGCACCCTTCGATTTAAGATTACCTGAATCTGAGGAAAAGGATGAGGATGTTACTAGCGTCCTCCAGCCGGATATTACTATAGTGTGCGATTCCTCCAAGCTGAAAGGAACGGGCTATTACGGAACACCAGACCTGATCATTGAAATCATCTCCCCGTCCACTGGCAAAATGGACCGGCTCTATAAGTTCAATAAGTATGAAAAAGCCGGCGTTAAAGAGTATTGGATTGTGGAACCAGAGAACAAGCTTGTGAGTGTATTTATCCAGCAGGAAAATCAAAGATACGGTAGACCCGATGTATATTCAGAAGAAGACAAAATTAAAGTAAGCATTTTTCCAGATCTCGTAATTGATTTAAAACCCGTTTTTGGATATACGGATTGAAACATCTTCAATCAATATCAATAATTCGTTCTCTTGTTAAAAGAGAACTTTTTTTTATACTAACAGAAAGTATAAATTTTTGGCAGATAAACTCTAAGTGCAACCAGCGGTTTTCGCTTTCCTACGATGCACGTAGTTAAGTCCGGCAGGATAAGGCGACTAAGGCCATCGCTTTGGCGCTGGCCAAGTCTTCTTTATCGCAAAGCTCGGCGAAAGCCGGGTTTTCTTTATACTAACAGAAAGTATAAGTTTTGGGCAGATAGCATAAGTGCAACTAAGGCTTCCGCCTACGCTAGAAGCTTGGCGCAAGCCAAGTTTTCTTTAACATTCAAGCGAACATGGGTTCTACTGATCTATGATCAGATTCCCTTATTTTGTGTTTAATTTCGACACGAGTGCGGATATGTCGCAGAAATATGTTTTAAAACTAGGGAGTATAACTTATCTTTAAAGAATGAGATAAATTATGTCGAAGGTCACTTAAAAAAAGAGGAATACGAGCAGAGATAGGTAAATAGTAAATTACAACATCTTGGAAAGTCAAATTATACATAAATGACGAGGCTAACGTCGAGTAGAGGTGAGATGATGAAGATTAAGCAGGTGGAAGTGGCTTCGCAAATGAATGATGTAGCGGTAGAAGAATTCGTTAAGAATTCGAGGCGCGCAACTTGCGCGGCAGCAAAGTCCGCTGGCTTTACGCTACTTGAAGTGTTACTTACGCTTACGGTTTTTGGGATGATTCTTGCTCAAGTTACACCGAAATATGGTTCCTCCATACTTTTCTCTCGGGATCAAGCACAGCAAGCTAACTCGATACGAATCAAGGGAGCAGTTGAAATTTATCGATTGGATACCGGAGTTTTTCCGAACCGTCTGGAAGATCTGGTTTCTTCACCGCCGGAGGTTCATGGGTGGCGTGGCCCTTATCTTGAAAAGATCCCCCTTCAGCCGGATGGACAACCCTATTTCTTGGATGCGCAGGGACGCGTAGGAACTTAAGCAATGCAGAGTGAAAAGAAGTGGGAAAGAAGAAAAAATGGTTTTGTCTTAATCGATGTGCTTATCGCCCTATTCCTTTGGACAATGAGTTTCGCAGCACTTTATGGCTTAACTGAAGGGGCTAGTCAAAATTCTCGAGATGCTTTGGTGACTACAGAAGCAGCTAATCTGGCCCAAAATCTTATGGAACAGCTTTCAGCTCATCCCTGGCCGGAGAATTTCGCGGAAGGAAAATGTATACCCGGAGGTAAGGTGCAAGGCTCGGAAAACGGATTTCAATGGAGTATCCAATCCACCTGGGAATCAGAAAATGTTCTTTTGAAAGTAACAACTCAAGTGACCTGGCCGAAAAAAGGACACCTATCCACGTATGACTTAACCACGTTGTATTATTTAGAGTAGACATTCATGCCAGTGCACAGCATCAGCAGAGGATGAAAAGTTGATGGTCGTGTAGCTTCTCGCACATCCGTTTACTTAGCCGCTCCTGGGCTGGCACATTTGCTTCCGTGGGAGCTCTGCCAAACCATAGGGTATTACCTGAAGTGAACCACTGGCGCCGCTAACCCACGAAAGCTTTGTGCGCCTGAACACCCCTCCGCGAAATCGTTCACTTTTGTGCGAAAAACTACGCTTTGGGGTCATAGCTATCCTAGTGGACTTTTCAGGTTAGAAGGAGCTGAAAGTAAGGGAATGGCTACAACAAAGAAGCCTAACAAAGAAGTCAAGGATTGGGGATTTTCTCTGACTGAGGTGCTGGTCGCACTGGTTGTGATTGGAATTATTTTAACGTTTTCTTTGCGCTTGTTTACTGAACAATGGCGTCTAACGCGAGAAGTCAAAGATCAGATGGAAGCTCATTTCGCTGTTTTAAATGCAGGACGAACTGTTCTTGATGACATCCGGGCAGCGCAGACCGTTGACTGGGACAATAACGGGGTTCTCCGTATCTTGCCCTGGACTCAGGGGGCAAGTCACGATTTCTACTATATTGCGGATAAAGATTATGATGGAGTTAAAGATTTGTATTTAGAACATAAAGGGGTACCCAATCCAGTCACTAGCCGAATTATCAGCTGGAAATGTACGAAAGGAGAGGCAGGATTGTGGACAGTAACGCTTCAAGCGCAGGTCGGTCAGCAAACCGTAAATTGGACGGGAAAAAGCCGCCAGCGGACCTTTCTTCCGCCCCAACTGTAAGTTTGCGAGAAAAAGGATTTGCAACGCTTCTTATCCTTCTCCTTTTTTCAGCGTTCGCAACGTTTGGGTTAGAAGCCTATCTTAAAGCCCAATCCGAAAATCGGATGGCTAAGAGAGAAGCGTTAAGCCGTCAAGCCGTTTATGCTTCAGAGGGCGGGCTGGAGTGGGCAAAATCAGAACTTATCATAAATCCTGTGTTTACCGGGGGAAAACGCACGATAGGAGAAGGAACGGTGGTTATCAAGGTCACGGTAGGAGAAGGGGGGTATTGGGTAACTTCTGATGCTCAAAATGGTTTAGTTCGTCGGAAGATTCAGGTTTTCTTATCTCCAGATTCTCTGGATCCTGGCCACTGGATTATGTCTCAATATCAGGAAATCTATCAGTAAGTTACACGAGAACGGCAGTGGATATTAAGGGCTGGTATCATCAAAAGAAAGAAAAGCCATGGAAAAGTGAAGAATCGAGCATAAAAGAGGAATCATCTTGGGGAAAACAGCTTAGAGGCAGAGAACGATCAGGACGTTATTTAGGGGAGGGCGGTTTTGGCAAGTTCTTGCTGGATCACGGAAAAATTGACTCGGGTCAACTTTCACACGTTTTGAAAAGCCAACAGCAGTCACAAGAACGGCTTGGCCAATGTCTGGTTAGGGAGGGTTTCTTGGAACAGGAGGAGATGTTCCAAGCCTTAAGTTCTTATTTAGGGGTCCCTCGGATTAGACTGACCGGAGTCGAAATCGATCCGGGTATTGCCAAGCTGATCCAAGAGGAAATGGCTTGGCGTTATACGTTGATACCGCTGAAGCTTCAGACGGGTATGCTGCAGGTAGCCATGGTGGATCCGGGCAATCTGCAAGTGATTGACAATATTCGAGTTTTAACGGGGTATCAAGTTGAGCCCTTTTTGGCCGATCAGGATGAGATTGAGGCAGCTATCCGTAAATATGTCACTGTCGAAAATTCAGTTGCCCAATTAGCCTCCAGCCAAAAAGAAGATTTGAAACAAGAGCCTTTAGGTTTTGAACACTTGGGAGACCTCGATGACGATGCCCCAACCGTACGGCTCGTAGATTCCTTACTAATGGAAGCAGTTTCCTTAGGGGCCAGTGATGTCCATTGGGAGCCGGGAGAAAAAGAATTCGTCGTCCGTTATCGAATTGATGGATGTTTGGAAACGCGACAGAAATTTCCTTTAGCGGTAGCTCGGAACCTGATTGCTCGCTTGAAAGTCATGTCACGTATGGATGTCGCGGAGAAACGCTTACCTCAAGATGGAAGAACGGAATTAACCGTCGCCGGTAAGCGGATTGATTTGAGGCTGTCTTCCCTGCCAACGGTGCATGGGGAAAAAGTTGTTGTCCGGCTGCTTAATCCGGATACGGCCCAGCGAACGTTGCAGCAGTTAGGGATGAGTTCAGAAGTTGAAGAAGGAATGAGGTTTTTACTCAAACAACCCCATGGAATTATTCTCGTGGTTGGACCGACGGGGAGCGGCAAAACGACAACCCTCTATGCACTTCTTCGAGAATTAACCTCAGAGAAACTGAACATCGTTTCCATTGAAGATCCTGTTGAATACCGCTTGCCTGGTGTTGTCCACGTTCAAGTCCATGCTCGTATTGGTCTAACTTTTGCAAAGGGATTGCGAGCGATTCTTAGGCAAGACCCTGATGTGATCATGATCGGAGAAATCCGGGATGAAGAGACCGCGCGAATTGCGATTGCAGCAGCCTTGACTGGACATTTAGTCCTTTCGACGCTGCATACCAATACGGCGGCTGAAGCCTTAACGCGGTTGATGGATATGGGTATCGAGCCCTATTTATTAGGGGGCGCAATCCGGGGAGTGCTTTCGCAACGTCTCGTCCGAAGAGTGTGTGAGGAATGCAAAGAAACTCGAGCCTTAAGCGCGGTTGAACTCAATTCGCTAGGGTTTGATGAAACCTTTGGCGAGATTTATCAAGCTAAGGGCTGCCCTAGTTGTCGGGGAAACGGATATTTGGGGAGAATCGGTATTCATGAATTATTATTTTATGATCATCAGATCAAGGATTTAGTATTAGCTCAGCAGAGTGCGCAGGAGATTGAGCGAGCTGCCTTAAATGCAGGAATGGTCACTCTGTACCAAGACGGATTAAACAAGGTTAGGGAAGGGTTAACAACACTAGAAGAAGTTTGGAGTGTAGCCAATGATCAGTATTGAATCGTTACTTCAATTAGCGGTCGAACACAAAGCATCAGATATTCATTTGACGGTCGAAAGTCCTCCGGTTTTCCGAATCGATGGTTTTTTAACTCCCTTCGGGGAGGAAAAATTGGCCGCTCAGGAGCTCGAACAATTAGCCAATTCCCTGATGAAGGAGAGTCAAGCACAACGCTTTTTAGAACAGGGTGAACTCGATTTTTCCTATAGTCTTTCGGGAGTAGGACGTTTTCGGGTGAATGCGTTTCGACAACGGGGTTCAGTAGCTGTCGTCATCAGGATTATTCCTTTTACTGTCCCTACTCCCGAAAGTTTGGGATTACCTCCGGTTTGCATTGAGTTAGCCAAACTTGAAAAAGGGTTAGTTTTAGTGACGGGTCCCACGGGTAGTGGTAAATCGACAACCTTAGCCTCGATGATCGACTATATTAACCGGACGCGTTCCGCCCATATAGTGACAATTGAGGATCCGATTGAATATCTTCACCAGCATCGGTTAAGCCTCGTCAATCAACGCGAAATTGGCAATGATACTTTTTCTTTTGCCAGCGCCCTCCGTTCAGTTTTACGTCAGGATCCGGATGTAATCCTTGTGGGGGAAATGCGGGATTTAGAGACGATAAGTACAGCAGTGACTGCGGCCGAAACCGGCCATTTGGTCTTCAGTACCCTTCATACAAATGATGTGACTCAGTCGGTAGATCGGATGATTGACGTTTTTCCGCCTTATCAACAACAACAAATCCGGGTTCAGCTTGCGGCGGTGTTACAGGGAGTTTTAGCACAGCAACTCTTGCCCCGGGCTGACCGACAAGGTCGAGTAGCTGCCTTCGAAATTTTAATGGTGACCCAAGCCGTCCGCAATTTAATTCGCGAGGGCAAAAACCATCAGTTGCCAACCGTGATTCAAACGGGAGGTAAACTAGGGATGCAGACCATGGAAAAAGGAATTCAGGATTTAGCACGGAAGGGCTTGATTTCGCCGGAGTTAGCGCAGGAGAAGTTACAGGCGCTGGGGCGCTAAAGAGGAGTATGCGGGATGGAGGTTCGAGAATATTCTTGGAAGGCGGCTGATGCTGAAGGCCGAATCATTCAAGGCACCTGGCAAGGAACGGGCTTAGCCGAAATCAGACGGCGTTTATTTTTCGAAGGCTATTATCCCCTTCGGATTCGTTCTTCCAATAGACTTATGGAGCTTCTTTCTGCACTTCAGGCCTTTGATTTTCGCTGGAATTCTCTTCGGTTTTGGGCGAACCTCACTCAACGCTTAGGAATGCTTCTCGAAGCGGGAATCCCGATTATCTCTGCTCTTGAGCTGATGACTCTTCAAGAACGAAGAAAGGCGAGGCCGGGTCCCCAGACGAATTGGGGGGAGGTAAAAGGATTTATCGAAGCCGGTCTGGCGCTTTCGGAAGCTTTGGATTACATTAAGCCACCCCCTACTCAAACCATCCGGGCCTTAATTCGAGCAGGTGAACAAGCCGGTAAATTATCCGAGATTTTGAATCAACTAGCGCGAGATCTAGAAGAGGAGTACCAATTTCGTCATAAGATTCAAGAAACTTTAGCTTATCCTGGTTTTCTCTTCGTTTTAGCACTTGTCGTTATTTTTGTACTTGGTATTTTCGTCTTACCTGTTTATGAACAGATTTTCAGCAATTTGGATAGCTCCTTGCCTATCATGACTCAAGTCATTTTTACGGTTGCTCGCAGGCTACCGTTCATCATTAGTCTGATACTCGCAGGTGTTTTGGGGGGAATAGCTTTCTTACGTCTGAAGCATGGAAAAGGCTGGAGAGAAAAAGGAGCTGAATTTTTGGGATGGACGCCTTTGTGGGGATCACTTTATAAACAAAGTGACCAGGTTCAGTTTTTCAGAATCCTTGGAACCTTGATGGAGGCTGGCATTCCTCTAGCAGATGCTTTGAACCTTGCCCAAGAAACGGTGCGTCTACCCGCCATGAAAGGAAAAATTCGGGAACTGATTCACGCGACCCGTGAAGGAAGACGTCTTTCCCTAATACTCCAGTCTGACTCGTTTTTCCCGCCTGATGTGGCTCTCCTTTGGGCAATCGGTGAGGAGTCGGGTCAATTGAGTACAATTCTGCAACATTTGGCCAAGATGACGCGACGGGACTTAGAAGAAAAAATGGAACGATTAACTTCGATCTTAGGTCCAGTATTAGTGATGGGGATGGCAGCAATCATCGGAGCAGTGGCAATTGGAGTGATGATGCCTATTTTCGATGTCGGGACGAAAATTCAATAAAAATGGAGGATAGGGGAAAATGGACAAACAGGAGGGGGTTGAACGGGAAGGGTTTACCTTAGTTGAAGTCCTGATGGTGGTTGTCATACTTTCGATTATGGCCGCGATCACCATTCCCAAAATCAGCTCAAGCTCAGACCTAGCTCGTAAAAATGCGGACATTGCCACGGCTCATCAAGTGAAGACCGCCTTAGACCGCTATCAGGCGGAAAATGGAATCTATCCGAAATCGACCGTGGAACTTTCCGCACCTGAGGGTATGGTAATAGCCACAGTCACTAATTTCATTCCTAAGTACATTAGCAAATTAGATAAATCGACCACTCAGCAGAGAACAGATGATACCAAAAAAGGATTTGGGGTAACAACTCTTGGTACAGATGGACAAATACCTACTACAACCACAACTCCACCTACTCATTTAATCATGATTTATCTTTCAACAGATGGTTCGGGAGCTGAGGTGCGGGCATACAACTCTGAGTTAAAAGAGGTACTCTGGACTTCAAGTAATTAGAAGTTTATAACATGAACAAATGAGGTAAAAATGTGGACAAGATGATTGTTAGCTTGTTTTGGGGAATTTTCGGTCTTATCATCGGTAGTTTTTTAAACGTCGTTATTTATCGGGTACCCCGAGGTGAATCCATTGTCAAACCGCGCTCGCACTGTCCTCAATGTGACCATTTTCTAAAAGCCTGGGAGTTAGTTCCCATCTTCAGTTTTCTGGTACTCCGTGGGCGGTGCCATACGTGCGGTTCCAAAATATCTTGGCGTTATCCTGGAGTCGAACTTCTGACGGGTTTGCTGTTTTTTCTCTGGGCATGGACGAACCCTACGGAAACCCTCCTTGTGCTTTGGGTTCATTTTACTATTTTGGCTGTTCTCTTGGCCTTAGCACTCATTGATAAGGATACCTTTCGCCTACCAGATGTCCTGACACTTCCTCTACTCTTCCTTGGAATCGGGTCCTCTCTGTTCCTCCCGATGGGACTTTCTGGAGCAGAAAGCCTTGCCTCAGCGATCGGAGCAGGGGGCGTTTTCTGGTTGATCGCTAAAATTTATCCTCAGGGGATGGGTTTAGGGGATGTTAAACTGATCGCCGGAATGGGTGCTTTTCTGGGATTTCCCAAAATCTTGCTTGCCCTTTTTATTGCGAGTTTGCTTGGTTCGATCTTGGGGCTTCTGGGGATGGTTTTTCGACGCAGAAAATTTCGAACGCAGATCCCTTTTGGACCGTTCTTAGCACTAGGCGCTTGTGCTGCCTTATTTGGAGGAGATTGGCTTATTCAAGCATATCTTACCCAATTCTAAATCAGGATGAAAAGGAGTGGGCTTATGTCCGGAATGCAGGTTTGTCTGGAGTTGACTGAACAGGAACTTCATATTCTCTTGTTTTACCCGGAAACAAGTCAGGGTAAGCTTGTCAATCTGAATCAGGTCAGGTTTGACTCCCGTCCGATTCCTGGAGGATGGCTTGAACAAGGTCAAGTCCGTGGTCAAACCTTAACGGAACTTTTGAATGATTTTCGCGTAGTGCATAAAATCCCTGTCAATACGCCAACCCGGCTAGCTATTCCGCTGGTCAATGGATTTATTCGGGAATACCAACTTCCTTGGATTGCTCTCCGCCACAGGGAGGCGGCGATTCAGTATCTGACCAAGGAAGAGACTCCCATTCCCCAAAACAACCAAGTGATCGGGTATACCGTATCCGAGGAAAATAAGAAGTCGAACGTGATGATGGTCAGCTTGGGTGGGACGCGGCGCTCCACCCTCGAGAGTATTCTTCAAGCGCTGAGGGGAGCTGGTTTTCAACCGACTACTGTTGAATTTTCGGTGACCGCCTTAGGAAACGCCTTAACTCTCAAGCCCCAGGAACGTTACTTATACCTAAGTGAAACACGTGGGGGAATCCAAATTATCTTGTATCGTGGAATCCTTCCAGAGCTAACGCGATTCTTTCCGGTCCTTCCGGGTAGTGATCCCGAGGAATGGATTACGGAAATCACGCGCATTTTTGGACTTATGGACTCGGAAGAGCATATATGCCGCATTTTTACATGGGGAAGAAGTTCAGCGCATATCGCGCAAAGATTACTTAAAGTAGAATTTCCTGGGCTGGATCAGACGACCGAGATTTCACCAATCAAACAATTAGCTGAGAAGTGGCCTTGGCGAGAAAGTCTCCCCCAACAGGTTCTCCCGTGCTTACCTTGCTTGGGGTTAGCGTTAGAAAGCGGCTCGCAGGGTAAGAACCAAAACGTAAATCTTCTCTCTGAATATCTTGAGCAAGGAAGAAAAGAACAGCGGAAACGTATTGCTTTAGGGATTGTGTTGGGTTTTCTCCTCAGTGGTTTCGGAATTTGGTTTCAAGAAAAACAACAACTTGAAGTCTTAGGTGATGAAGTTGATGGGCTTAAGACAAGAACAGTAAGCTTGCAGACTCAGGAGCAAAACGAAACTCAGTTAGTTAACGCCTGGAAGGAAGTGAAAGGTGCGAAACTAGGAATTTCCGCTCCTTTGATCTCACTTCAAGGCTTACTGAGTGAAGGTTTAAGCTTTGAGCAGCTTGAATATAAAGAAGAAACACTGACACTACAAGGAACGGCAGAACGGGCAGACCAAATTGAACAATTCCTCAGAGAATTGCAATCTCAAACCTGGGGCAATGTTAGTCTACGCGAATATCGTCAAGAAAAACCCGCCCTGATCAATTTTACGGTGACGGCTATTCGTTTAAAAAGCTAAACTCCAGCTAAGAGGTATCGGGTATCGGGTAATTGAGGTGAGAGTTATGTTAGGAGTGGAAAATCATTACCTAAAATATCTAGGAGTCGTGGGCGGGGCTCTTTTCTTAACGGGTATGATCTACTGGCCGCTTTATGGAAATGTGCAGGAACTGAAGGTTGAGAAACACTATTGGCAAGCGCAAGTGGAGCTCCCGCGTCCTGTAGCTCAGAGCGCAAACCTTCCGAAGTTACTCGATTTTCCGACTACAATTGAAGAATGCCAAAGACTTTTTCAGGAGGGAAATGTTCAAGTGCTTGCGGTAAACTTAGACCGGATAGAGGCTGAGAGAAGGAATCCGACCAGCACAGACCAACTCTCAGGTCTAAGTTATGCACTTTTCCATTTTAAACTGAAGGGAAGCTGGGGTGGGATCGAAACGGGTTTTCAGCGTCTTGAAAATATCTCTAATCAAGCGATTCAGATTCAAGAGGTTCGGCTTAACCCCGAAGGCGGAGATGCGATTCTAAAGATTTATTTTTATGAACCTGACAAACCCATTCTACCATAAGATGGAAGGAAAGGGGGCGAACCCAATGGTAGAATACGTGATTCAGCGGGGAGATGACTTCTTTCGTCTTGCCCAACGACTTGGGGGAACCTGTGAGGATTGGATGCTTGCGAACCCTGGAATAAATCCCGTGACTCTTCAGATTGGTCAAAAAATTGTTCTGCCGGCACTCATGAGTTCCAATGCCCGTGAACAATATGCGGAAATTAGCGTAGACCAGGGAAACCAGTTTGCCGGAGATAAGCTGGATGACGTTGAAATGGAAATTGAAGGGGTTCGTTTTCGAATTAGGAGAATTGGAGAAAGCAGAGTGCCTCATGAAATTCATTTGCTTGTTCCCCGGACAGAGATCCGTAAAATCCAGCCCCAAGGGGAACAAGGACCGTGTGAGGTCCAGATTATGCTTAGTAATGTCGATATTGTGCATTCCCCCCGCTTGAGGGGTGAGGGAGGAGGAACGCAGGTTTCAACTGCCCCATCCTCTGGTCAAAACAGCGCATCTACTCAAAGTGATATTCAGGCTCAACAAAGTCAGTCTATTCAACCCAGTCAGCGATGGTGAGCGAAAATAAAGAAGAAAGCATCAAGTCGGGTGAGTTGAACGCTAACCCGGCTTATTTATTGGCTCAAAATGAGGAAAACTATGCGTAGCGTAAAATTTATGATAAAATTTTGTTGTGTTAAAGAAAGGGGTTAAGGGCATGAGCCGATTAGAACGAATTCGCCTGAAAATGCAGGAAGAAAAGTTAAATGCTTTTATTGTTGCCTCGCCGGAAAACCGTCGCTACATGAGTGGCTTTACGGGAACAAGCGCGATGTTGGTCATTACGCTTGAAAAAGCCTATTTACTTACGGATTTTCGATACATACAGCAGGCAACTGCGCAAGCCCCTGACTTCCAGGTTGTCAAGACTGGGTCAGATATCTATGCTTCGCTTACGGCATTGGCCTCAAATACGGGTAAAATCGGTTTTGAAGAAGAGTCTACGACCTATGCGGATTATCTAAACTTAAAAGAAGCACTTCCCCAAACAGAACTGATTCCACAATCCAAGATTTTGTCTGAACTGCGTTCCATCAAAGATGCGGGAGAACTAGAGCATATTCGCCAAGCCGTTAAAATTGCGGATGATGCTTTTGCGCATATTCTCCAATTCGTTGAAGTCGGACAAACGGAAGAAGAAATTTCCTTGGAACTTGAATTCGCGATGCGTCGTGCTGGCGCGAGCGGTGGGTCGTTTGATTTTATCGTTGCCTCTGGCTTACGTTCCTCAATGCCCCATGGCGTAGCGAGCTCGAAAAAGATCCAACAAGGTGAACTCTTGACGATGGATTTTGGAGCGATTTATCAAGGCTATTGTTCAGATATAACGCGGACCCTTTGTTTTGGCGAACCGACAGAGAAACAACGCGAAATTTACGAAATCGTTCTTCAAGCGCAGAAAGCTGGAATTGCCGCGATCAAACCCGGAATACCCGGTAAAGAAGTCGATGCAGTCGCCCGTAAAATCATTGCAGATGCTGGCTATGGCGATAATTTCGGGCATGGTCTAGGACATTCCGTAGGGCTAGCCATTCATGAAAATCCCCGTTTTAGCCTAAGCGAAGAACAGATCTTAGAACCAGGTATGGTTATCACGATCGAACCCGGAATTTATATCCCGGATTGGGGCGGTGTTCGCATCGAAGATATGGCTGTAATCACGGAAGCTGGGTGTGAGGTCTTGACACAAGCGCCTAAGGAGTTCATTATTATTGAGTAAAATTTTTTGATTTTGATGGGACAAGCTAAGCTAAGCTAAGATATTATATTATATTATTTATTTTAGGAGGAATAAGATTTTATGATTGCTACGAGCGACTTTAAGACAGGTCTTACGATCGAAATTGAGGGTGTTGTTTATACGATTGTTGACTTCCAACATGTTAAACCAGGAAAAGGTGCCGCCTTTGTTCGTACGAAACTAAAAAATTTGAAGACCGGTGGGGTTACCGAACGTAAATTTAATGCAAGTGAGAAAGTTGAGACGGCTCATGTTGAACGTCGTGAAATGCAATATCTCTATAAAGATGGAGAGCTTTATGTTGTCATGGACAATGAGAGCTATGAGCAAACGGGTCTAACTGTGGAACAAATTGGTGACGGTGTTAAATGGCTCAAAGAAAACATGAATTTAGGAATACTTCTCTATAACGGAACAGTCATTGGGGTTGATATCCCCAATACGGTACAACTGACCGTTGCTTCAACTGAACCCGGCGTAAAAGGAGATACGGCAACTGGGGGTTCTAAACCAGCAACGATGGAAACGGGAGCAATTGTGCAAGTTCCTTTCTTTGTCAATGAAGGAGAAGTCCTGATCATTGATACGCGCACAGGGAATTACGTGCAACGTGCTTAGTTAATATTTAATGGGTGGAATCGAAAAACCTCCTTCTGGGCAAGCTTTGTTTAAAGATTAGACGAGCTTCTCGGAGGAGGTTTTTTAGTTCATGAAACTTAATATTATTCCTTTAGGTGGAACAGGTGAGATCGGCAAAAATTTGCTTGTTTTTGAATACGAAGATTCGATTGTCGTGATCGATGGTGGGGTGAAGTTTCCGGATGACGAACTGTTAGGAATCGACTTGGTTATCCCTGATATCAGTTATCTTGAAAAGAGAAAGGAAAAGATCAAGGGGATCTTCGTTACCCATGGGCATGAGGATCATATTGGAGGATTGCCCTTTATCTTGCCGAAATTAAATGTTCCTGTTTATGCCACTTGCCTGACGATGGGGTTAGTACGTGCCAAATTGCAGGAACGGGGAGGGTATCCGGAATCTTTACTACGGGTGCTTGAGCCGGGTCAGCCCATTCAAGCTGGAGAATTTGAGGTGGAAGCTTTTCGCGTAACCCATAGCATCCCTGATTCGGTAGGATATTCTCTGCTGAGCCCGGTCGGACGGGTTATATATACCGGAGATTTTAAAGTGGATTACACGCCGATCGATGGGCATGAGATGGACTTGGGTAAACTGGCAGCGTGGGGGCAAGAAGGAGTGCTGGCCCTACTCTGTGATTCCACTAATGCTGAGCGCAAGGGAATGACGATGTCCGAAAAAGTGGTGGGGAGCACGCTCAAGGATTGGTTTGCCCGCGCCGAGGGAAAAATTATCATGGCGACTTTTGCTTCAAATGTGCATCGTATTCAACAGGCTATTGATGCCGCAGCAGAACTGAGACGTAAAGTTTGTGTGGTGGGCCGGAGCATGGAACAAGTCGTGAGAACTGCACAAGAGTTGGGATATCTGCATTGGCCGGCAGAGGATATGCTGGTGGACGTGGGTGAGATCAATGAATTTCCGCCCTCTCGGTTTTTAGTCCTGACCACGGGTAGTCAAGGAGAACCGTTTGCGGCTTTAACCCGAATGGCAACCGGGAATCATCGTCAAGTCAAGGTTGACCCGGGGGATATGGTGATTATATCAGCGACTCCTGTTCCTGGGAATGAGAAATTGGTTGGGCGAACCATCAATCATTTGTATCAAATCGGAGCCGAAGTGGTGACGAAAGACATGGGGTTAGTTCATGTTTCCGGGCACGCCAGCCAGGAAGAAATTAAGCTCGTGATCCGTTTAACTCGACCCAAGTTTTTGATTCCACACCATGGAGAAGTCCGTCATCAAGTGGCTTTACGCAAGATTGGTCATTTATTAGGGTATGAGGAGAAGCAAATTCCCATAACCCAATTAGGTACGCGGCTTGTTTTAACTCCAGAAAGAATGGAGCTTGGGGACAGAGTTGAAGCAGGAAGCGTGTATGTTGATGGCTTAGGAATCGGGGATGTTGGCCAAATCGTGCTTCGTGACCGACAACAGCTATCAAAGGATGGAGTGGTTGTCGTCGTGGTCGCCTTAACGCGGGGCAAGGGTGGCCCTAATTTAATAGTATCGGGCCCAGATATTATCTCCCGTGGATTCACCTTCATGAAAGAAGCAAACGATTTGATTGAGGGTGCGAAAAAGGTGGCGACGGTAGCCATCGAAGGTCAAATTAAGCAAGAAAGCTGGGAATGGGGGGTGCTAAGAGGAGCGATCCATGAAACCTTAAGCAACTTTTTCTGGGATCGAACGCGTCGCCGCCCGATGATTTTACCAGTTCTCTTACAGGTTTAAGGAAAACGGTGAGAGTTCTTTAACTAAACTTTAGTGGACTGCCTTAGAGCTTATTCTAGGGCAGCTTTTTTTGTTTATTTTTAGAAATCCGCTTTGAAAAATGAGCATGTTTTTTCACTGGAGGATGTCTAATTTATACGAGCTGGACATACCTTTTAACAAAGGGAGGACAGAGGTGTGTCGTTACGTTATAGTTTAGTTTCTCTCAATCCGGAAAAGGAAAGAAAGGCTAACCGCTTAGACGAAATTATGAAGTGGTTAAGTGACCCTCTACGTGATATTTTCGCCTCGACAATGGACATCCCTTTCGCAGAAATTGAAGAAATTCGGTTGCGCATGACCAAGCCACTCCTGCTTCAGGGAAAAGAGCACGAGTACTTCCTCGATTCTCGGGGTAAAGCTGTCCCGATCGAGAAAGCTTATAAGATAAAACGTGAGGATTTGATGCAAACCCTGGAGCGAATGACTCAAAGTTCGCTCTATGCTGCAGAGGAGGAACTCAAACAAGGTTTTTTAACATTACCAGGGGGGCACAGGGTGGGAGTAACTGGGGAAACCATTTTAAAGCAGGGTGCGATTCAAAATCTTAAACATATCTCGGGATTGAATATTCGCTTGGCCCTTGAAATAGCGGGGCAAGCCTCACAAATTTTGCCCCGCTTAATCCGATCCGATGGTTCCCTATTTCATACTCTTATTCTCTCCCCGCCGCGAGCGGGCAAAACAACCTTGCTTCGGGATTTGATTCGCTGTTTAAGTGATGGTATACCTGGAATTTCCTTAAAAGGGCAAACCGTTGGGGTCGTCGATGAGAGAGGGGAAATTGCCGGCATGTGGCAGGGTCAGCCTACCTACGATTTGGGCTGCCGGACGGACATCATGGATGCCTGTCCAAAGGCTGTAGGGATGAGCATGCTGATTCGTTCGATGTCTCCCCGAATAGTTGCCGTGGATGAACTCGGGCATCCTCAAGATGTCGAAGCAGTGTTAGATGCCTTAAGAACCGGGGTTAGTATTCTTAGCACGGCTCACGCTGAGAGCGGGAAAGAGGCCCAAGAGCGTCCAGTTCTGAAAGCACTTTTTGCCAGTGGAGTTTTTGAGCGGTTAGTCATTCTAAGTCGGCGTAAGGGTCCGGGCACGGTTGAATCCATTTTTGATCTCAGGAATCAGCTCGAACTACGGGTGAATTGAGGAGAAAGGGGAGAACAGAATGATCGTCTTGGCATCTCTTATTCTTATTCTTGGTTGTGGAAGTCTGGGGCTTTACTTAGCAGCAAGAATCAAAAAACGTCCTGTTGAATTGCGAGACTGCCTAACAGCGCTGACTCTTCTGGATACGGAGATCATTTGGGGAGGTACACCCTTGCCTGAAGCATTTGCGCTTCTTAAACAACGCACTGAGGGCGCCTGGAAGGGTTTCTTTGCGGAACTTGAACGCAGAGTTCAGGAGGGGGAAAGTGCTAACTCCGCCTGGAGCCAAACGATCCAAACCGAAGCAAAGAAATTTTGCCTAAAACCCGAGGATTGGCAAGTGATTCAGAACGTAGGCAAAGGGCTTGGCCGCTCGGATCGTCAAGAGCAACATAAACAGATTGAACTTGTTAAACAGCAAATCCGTGATGTACAGGAACAGGCCCTGGTTTCGAGTGATAAACAAGCAAAAATGTGGTCTTATCTCGGGTTCCTGTGTGGAATTGCGGGAGTGATCTTCTTAATTTAAGAAAGAGGGGAAGAAAGGCATGTCTTTTGAGATGGTGTTAAAGATTGCAGGTATCGGCTTATTAGTTGGGATATTAGTGATGGTTCTCGATCAGGCCAATCGTAAAGAGATTAGTCAGTTGACTGTCCTAGCAGGGGTGGTTGTTGTCTTATACATCGTCGTACAGGCTGTCGGAGACTTGTTTAGTCTGGTGAAGAGTGTATTTCAACTGTACTAGGGGGTCTGAATGTGGAAATATGGCAGGTTGTAGGGCTGGCTTTGATTGTTGCCATCTTCAGCACGGTCTTAAAAGAAATGAACCGCAATGAATTTGCTCTTCAACTGACGATTTTGGCCGGGACGATTATTTTTGTCCTAGTCTTGGATAAAATCAAAATCATTGTGGATCTTCTGCAAAGTCTGGCAGATCAGGCTAATATTAGTTCTTATTATTTGTTCATCGTCTTAAAAATTGTTGGCGTAGCTTATCTTGCCGAATTCGGAGCGGATATTTGCCGCGATGCTGAACAGAAGGCTTTAGCGAGCAAAATCGAACTAGCGGCGAAAATAGGAGTTATAGTCTTGGCAATACCCATTATTGTAGCGATTCTCGAGTCAATTAAGCAACTTGTTCCGTGAGGTGAAAGACTTGCGACAATTTTTAGGGTTCGGAATCCTCTTTTTTTTAATTCTGAGTTGGACAACTCCTAGCGTGGTTTGGGCGGAATCCGGGTCACCGACAGGAATTGACACCAGTATCAAGGTAGAAATCAATCAAGATAGGAATAGCGATCCTGCACTAAACGGGGGGACTATAGGGAATCAAGGAGATCAGGGAGTTGAAAAGTTAAAGAATCAAATTGACTTAAGCCAGGTTCGAGGTTTTTTAGACCAGATTGATCAAGATGTTAAAACGTCTGTTCCCAATATATCGTTAGCCAAGATATTTGACGAGTTGCGCCAAGGTAAATTAAGCCTCCAACCGCAAGAAGTGGGACGTAGCCTGCTCTCGTTTTTGGGTCAAGAAATCTTGAAAAGTGGACCACTCATGGGCAAGTTATTGGTCTTAGCGGTCTTGATTGCGATCCTGCAAAACCTCCAAAACGCCTTTACCAGCGAAAGTATCGGGAAAACGGTGAAGAGCTTAAGCTACTTAGCTCTGATGGGGATTGCCCTTGCTGCTTTTCAAGAGACCTTGAAAGACGCGACAGGCGCAATTGATACGATGACTGGCTTTATGCAGACTTTGTTGCCAGTGATGCTGACTCTCCTGATGGCCATGGGCAGCTTAACTACAGCCGCTCTGTTTAAACCTGTCGTACTTGGTAGCTTAACCGTGTTAGCCACCCTGATGAAAACGATTATTTTACCTTTATTCTTTTTAACAGCAGTGCTTAAATTATTTAACAATATTTCGAGTGAATTTAAACTCGGTAAGCTCGCCGGTTTATTTGAATTCTCGGGAAAACTGGGAATTGGGGTTTTGTTGACGGTGTTTATCGGAGTTATGACGATTCAAGGGGTAACCGGCGGGGTAGCGGATGGGGTAACCCTTAGGACAGCGAAGTATTCGGCAGACCTGATCCCCGTCGTGGGAAAGTTTTTCAAGGATGCGGTCGAATTGGTGGCGAGTTCAGGGTTGCTCCTCAAAAATTCGTTAGGAATTATTGGAGTTTTGGCCATTGCTCTGATTTGTTTGGGTCCGGTCGTCCGCATTGCAGCGATGATTTTCGTGTTTAAGATTTCAGCGGCCTTAGTCGAACCGCTAGGGCTCAAGGAGCTTTCCGAAAGCCTTCAAGATATGTCGAAAAGTCTTATCTATATTTTCGGTACGGTAGCTTCGGTGGCCATCATGTGCTTTATCAGCATTGCGATTGTTGTGGGTTCAGGAAATTTAACCGTGATGTTGAGGTAAAGGAGGGATAAATTGGAGAGCTTACAGACACTTGTGCGGAATTTAGCGATTATCATTTTACTGGCGAGCTTTTTAGAAATGTTGCTCCCGAATAAATCCATGCAGGGGTTTGTGAGATTAATTATGGGACTCTTTGTGATTTCCGCTGTCCTTGGCCCAATTATCTCTCTGCTTCATCTGCCGCAGAGCACGTCAATTCCGGCCTGGACAGAAGTCAGATCTCAAGATCTCCCTGTTTTAGCAGGCAATAACGGGCTTCAAATCGGTAGGAATGCCGTTCAAGATCAGTTCAAACTGATCTTGGAGCATGAGATCGAAGCTTTAGTGCTCGGAATCTCTGGAGTGGATAAGGTGAAGGTGGAAGTTATTCTCGCAGCTTCTGAGGGGGGGCTTACGGATCAACCTCAAGTGCAACTCGTTAACATTCAGATCAATACACCCCAGACGGAGATTCAGAGCGTTCAGCCTATTACGATCGGTGAACGGAAAATCGAAGAGGTAGCTCAGCCCCAATCCCAATCCCAATCCACTCTGTCCCAGACCATTAAAGAGAAAATCTCAGCCGTGTTGCAAATCCCGCAGGATAGGATTTTTGTGATTGAAAATAAGGCGTAAGTTGCCGTAAAAGATGGAGGATGAACCCTGATGAAGTTTTTCGAAGAAATATCTCCGAAGTTACTTGTAACTATCGTCGCTGCCATTGCTGTTGCTGTCATCTTGATGCTCACCAGTAAAGGTAGTTCGAAGATTGGAATGGAGCTGACCAAACAACCAGTCTCCCAAAATTTAGCGAGCGACTCCACTCAGATTGGGCTCTTAGAAAAAGATCTTGAACAGAAATTAGTGCAAAATTTACAACAGATGAACGGTGTAGGAAGGGTGCAAGTCTCGGTGACGCTCTCGACGTCCCTCAAATCAGACTTTGCAACAAGTGGGAGTGTCACGAAAAAGACAATCAAGGAAGCGGATAAAGCCGGGGGGACGCGAGAGTCCTCAGAAGTTACGGAAAATAATCAACTCGTGATCGCAAACGGGGCGAGCCAACCTGTAGTAGTCATGGAAGAACGACCGACTGTTGCCGGGGTATTGATCATCGCCGAAGGAGCACAGAATCCGACCATCCGCGAAAATATTCATAATGCTGTCAAAACTCTATTAGATATACCAACGCAAAAAATCACAGTTCAACCCATGGAAGGAGTCTAAAATGAATATTCTCATACGGATACCGAGACGTATTTCCCGAACTAAGCTTCGCTGGAGTTTGGCTGGATTACTGCTCTTTTTCTGTATCGGAGCGGGGTGGGCTTTGCTGGGACACCAACCGACTCATTTTTCCGGGAAAGATGCCTTGCCTGTTAATGGGATAATCGACAGCCAAAAGATTCAATTCTCGACAGAAGCAGTACAGCCGGAACTGAGAGGAGAAAACTATTTTGTAGATTATCGCTTGCGACGAGAACAGTCCCGTCAAGAGGAAAAAACAATGCTTGTGGCTGTCTTGAATTCAAATATTGAGAAGACAAAGGAAGAAGCTCAGCAGAAATGGCTTGAGCTAACGCATCGCATAAGTAAAGAAGATGAAATCGAAAACTTGCTTAAGATCAAGGGGTTCCAAGATGCGGTTGTTGATTTAGCTCCTAATAGCGTTAATATTATCCTCTTTGCTGCGTCCTTAGCTCCTCATGAATTAAGCATAATCCAGGATATTACGCTCCAGGTTACGCCCGTGCGCTTAGACCGTATCAATATTTCAGTGAGAAAATAGAAGAAATATATGATAATTTATATAATAAATGTTAATAATTGTTTAAATACGCAGGAATTATTCGATTTAAGACGAATTAAACTTCAAAGACTTAGCGCAGAATAGAATTAAAGATTTCAAAGCCGAGAGAGAGGACAATCCAGAATGAGTAAAGTTCTTGTCGCCGATGATGCAGTCTTCATGCGTTTAATGATCCGCCAGATTTTAGCGCACCGAGAGTCTATCGAAATATGGGAAGCGGAGAACGGCCAGGTGGCGATTGATCTCTTTAATGAGCATAAGCCCGATTTAACCTTCTTGGATATTACCATGCCGATTAAGGACGGGTTTACGACTCTGCAAGAAATACTGACCATTGACCCCCACGCTAAAATTATTATGTGTAGCGCTGTAGCTCAGGAAAAAGTGGTGCAGAAGGCCATTGAAATGGGAGCGACAGATTTTTTGATTAAGCCTTTCCGACCGAATAAATTCCTGGAAACGGTAAACAAGTACCTGCGGGTCTAATTTTAAACGATTGGAAAGAGTGTTCGCCTCCCGCCACACGATTAAGTGCACGACGGGGGGATTTTTGTTAAGCGTACAGAAGGACTTTATACTGTATACTTGTTCCCGATTTATTGAAAAAGACTTTTTAGTTTCATATAATAAAACATATGTGAAGAAGGATTGGATTAATCTCGATGAAAATTTTTTTATTTCGTATGTTAAAGACCGAATATTCGCGCTCTTTTATTGGTGGAAAAATAAAGTGAAAACATTCTTTTCAATAGGAAGAGTTGTTTTCCGTAAATGAGAGGGGACATGGAGTGGTGAGAAAAATCGGGATTACAGATACAACTTTGCGTGATGGTCATCAAAGTCTTTGGGCAACGCGGATGCGGACTGAAGATATGCTACCGATTCTCAAAGATCTTGACGAGGCAGGTTATTATTCCTTAGAGGTCTGGGGCGGAGCTACCTTTGATGTCTGCCTCCGTTTTTTAGGAGAAGATCCCTGGGAACGGTTACGTTTGATCAAAAGTGAAGTCAAAAAGACGCCTCTGCAGATGCTTTTGAGGGGACAATCATTGGTCGGGTATCAACACTATCCGGATGATGTGGTTCGTGAATTTATCCAGTTGAGTGTTAAGAATGGGATCGATATCATTCGTATTTTCGATGCCTTGAATGATGTCCGCAATATGATCGTACCCATTCAAGCCGCTAAAGAAGCTGGAGCGCATGTTCAAGCCTCCGTGGTTTATACCGTGAGTCCGGTTCATACAGTCGAGCATTATTTGGAGACAGCTCGGGAATTAGTTAAATTAGGGGCTGATTCAATTTGCATTAAAGATATGGCTGGCTTATTAACCCCGTTAAAAGCGTATAAGCTTGTAAAGCTTTTAAAAGAAGAACTGGGAGTCATGATTCAGCTCCACACGCATTACATTGGAGGAATGGGAACGATTGCCTATGTTAAGGCGGCTGAAGCTGGAGTGGACGTTGTGGATACTGCCAGTGTTCCCCTTGCCTTTGGTGCGAGCCAACCACCGGTTGAGACTGTCGTTCGTGCTTTAGGAGACTATGATTTTGCTCCAGATATCAATATTCCTCATCTCTTTAAGATCGCTAATTATTTTGAGGGTGTCCGTAAAGCGCGCGGGTATGAACGCGGAATCACGCGGATTTCGGATATGCGTGTTTTCGAACACCAAGTGCCTGGTGGCATGATTTCCAATCTTGTTTCCCAATTAGAAGAGCAGAAGGCCTTAAGCCGGATTGATGAGGTACTTGACGAAATACCCCGAGTTAGGGCAGAATTGGGATATCCCCCCTTGGTCACACCGACCAGCCAAATTGTGGGGACACAGGCTGTATTAAACGTTCTGAGCGGGGAAAGATATAAATTGGTGCCTGGGGAAGTTAAGGCGTATGTTAGAGGACAATACGGTAAACCACCAGCCCCCTTAGATCCTGTTATTCAGAAAAAAATTATAGGTGATGAAATTCCTATAACCGAACGGCCAGCCGATAGATTAAGACCAGGTCTCGAGAAAGCAGAACAGGAATGTGCTGACTTGGCTCAATCACGCGAAGATGTTTTAAGTTACGCTATCTTTCCGCAAGTCGCTAAAAAGTTCTTCTTAGAGAGGCAAAAAGGAGGGCATAAGAGTATGTCAGAAGTTCAACCGGCAAATTCTAAGGAGGATTCGAAAATGAATTTAAAAGAAATTAAAGAGCTAATTAAACTTTTAGGGGAAACAGATATAGCGGAACTCAATTTGGAGAGTGAGGGCGTTAAAATTTCCATTAAGAAGGGGACCGCAATCGCAGGAGCTAATTCAGTAGCAGCAGTTCCGGCCCTGGCTACACTGACAGCTCCAGTACCTGCTGCCACTCAAACTCAGGCCGTATCGACGACTCAGGGAACAGTGACTTCAGATACGAGTGCTAACTATGAGTATATTAAATCTCCGATGGTTGGTACATTTTACCGTACTCCGGCCCCAGAAGCCCCAGCATTTGCGGAATTAGGGCAAACGGTTAAGAATGGGCAAGCCGTCTGCATCATCGAGGCGATGAAGCTGATGAACGAGATTGAGTCTGAGGTCGAAGGAAAGATCGTTGAAGTATTAGTAGAAAACGGGCAACCAGTGGAGTTCGGTCAACCGTTGTTTGCCATTGAGAAATAGGGAGAAGAGACATGTTCAAGAAAATTCTAATTGCTAATCGTGGTGAGATTGCGCTGCGTATTATCAGGGCCTGCCGAGAAATGAATATTGAAACAGTTGCGGTCTTCTCTGAAGCGGACCGGGAGGCTTTGCATGTAAAGGCCGCAGATCAGGCGGTCTGTATTGGTCCGCAAGCCTCGACCAAAAGCTATCTCAATATCCCCAATATTATTAGCGCGGCTGAAGTAACTGGAGCAGATGCAATTCATCCTGGCTATGGTTTCTTATCTGAAAATGCTCGGTTCGCAGAAATTTGTGAGTCCAGTGGAATTACATTTATTGGACCGTCTCCGCTGGCGATCGAAACCATGGGAGATAAAGCAACCGCTCGTAAAACGATGATTGAGGCAGGGATTCCTGTCGTCCCAGGTTCGAAGGAAGTCATAAATGACTTAAATTTAGCGGCTCAGATCGCTGAAGAAATTGGTTTTCCCGTGATGATTAAGGCTTCCGCTGGAGGCGGGGGAAAAGGAATGCGGATTGCTCAGAATGAGCAAGAATTAGTTAGAGCCATACAGGCAGCGCAGTCAGAAGCCCAAGCAGCCTTTGGAAATCCAGAGGTTTATCTGGAAAAATATGTTGAGGAACCGCGGCATATTGAATTCCAAATTCTTGCGGATCAATTCGGAAATGTTGTCCATCTGGGAGAACGCGACTGTTCCTTGCAACGCCGTCATCAAAAACTCTTGGAAGAATCCCCTTCGACAGCTCTGACGCCTGAATTACGCAAGGCAATGGGAGACGTAGCTGTAAATGCAGCCAAAGCCGCCAATTATTCGAGTGTTGGAACTATTGAATTCCTTCTTGATAAACAAAACAATTACTATTTCATTGAAATGAATACTCGTATTCAAGTTGAACATACTGTTACAGAACTGGTGTCTGGAGTCGATCTGGTTAAGGAACAAATTCGAATTGCAGCCGGTGAGCCGCTTTCGTTTAAACAAGAGGATGTTCAAATCCGTGGTTGGGCGATTGAGTGCCGGATCAATGCCGAAAATCCCGATAAAAACTTCATGCCTTCCCCAGGAACGATCGAGTTTTACCATGTTCCAGGTGGACCTGGTGTTCGGATTGATAGCGCAGTTTACCAAGGCTATACGATTCCCCCTTATTATGATTCGATGGTCGGAAAATTGTGTGTGTGGGGGATAGATCGCGAGGAGGCTATCCAGCGGATGAAACGCGCTTTGGAGGAATTTGTGATCGAAGGAATCTATACCACGATTCCGTTCCATCTCAAAGTTTTGGATAATGCCTTTTTCCGTAGGGGTGAAGTGTATACCAACTTTATCCAGCGCCGGATCCTCGGAGAATAATGCTTTTCGCATGATGCCTTTGCCAGTTTATCCGATTTTTGTTATAATGAAGGAACATGAAGAGGATAAGTAAGGTTATGAGGTGAAGATATGGAAGAAAAAACGACAGTGAAAAATTCTTTAGGCGCGATTCGGATTGCCGATGAAGTGGTTGAAATCATCGCAGGACTCGCTGCTTCTGAAGTTGAGGGTGTAGCCGGTATGAGCGGCGGTTTGGTTGGTGATATCGCCCATATGCTGAGCCGAGGTAAAAATCTGGCTAAAGGGGTTAAGGTCGAAGTAGGCGAACAGGAAGCAGCCATCGAACTCTTCATAGTGGTTGAATATGGTGTTTCCATTCCTGACGTCGCCCTTCGAGTTCAAGAAGCAGTTAAAGAAAGAATCGAAAGCATGACCGGGTTGAGAGTGATTGAAACAAATGTACATGTGCAAGGTGTGCAATTTCGTCCACCGGTTGAACTCAAGGAAGACGAGAATCGTCTAAAATAGAGAGAATGCTCCCCCCCTGGATTCCAGGGGGGTTTAAAAGTTTGAAAGAGGTGGAAAGTGTGATTGCCTATCTCGTGGGTGCTTTCTTCATTATCGCCGCAGGCTGGATTCTAGCGATTACGATCGGTTGGAATCTACCTTATGATCTTTTAGGGCAAGGTTTATTCTGGCTCAAAATGCATCCTTGGGAAGATGTTGTCCTTGCAGCCTGTCTTCTGATTTTAGGTATCCTGCCTTTTTTCAGACCCCGTCCGCGACGTCTTGAGCCATCGTTTCTCATTCCCTCACGTCTTGGGGAGGTTCGAATGTCTGAACCTGCGCTAAAGGACATTATCATCCGCAGTGCTCAAGCTTTGTCTGGGATTCATCAAGTTCAGCCTAATCTGAGACAGCGGGAAGATGGCCTAGAAGTTTTAGTCTATGCTCAACTCAATCCCGAATTCGTTATTCCTGAAACGACGGAACAACTTCAGGGTAAAATCAAGGAAGATATTGAGCATTACACCGGAATTAAAATTGTTGAGGTGAAAGTGCTGGTGCGTAGCTTAGAGCCTGCCCGTCAGTCACGTGTAAGATGAGTAGTTTTTGGAGTGAACTTGCCCATAAATTGACAACTCTTTTTCTACGGCTCCTTGATGAACACCCTGGAAAACTGATGGGCACAATTGCAGGTTTTCTGGTAGGATTATTAGTAGTACTTCTTGGTTTCTGGAAAACTCTAGTCCTTTTCCTTTTTGTGATGATCGGATTTATGCTTGGGAAAAGACAGGATGAGCATAAGAAACTTTTTGATTGGTTAGATCGCTTTTTTAATTAGGAGGACATTATGAGTCGGAGATTAGCGCGCGAAACTGCGCTCCAAGTTTTATTTCAACTGGATGTGAGCGAGGAAAAGTCCGAGACCGAAAAGATTATTCGGCACTGGTCTGAAGAATTCGCCGTCCCTGAGCAGAGTATTCCTTTTGCTCAAGAACTCGTAACGGGGACGTTAGAGCACCAAACAGAAATTGATGAAAAGCTGAGCACCTTGTCTGAGGGATGGGGCTTGGCACGAATGGCTAAAGTCGATCGGAATCTATTACGCTTGGCAACTTATGAAATCCTTTATTGCCCTGAAATTCCAGGAAGAGTCACGCTCAACGAAGCGATCGAGATCGCTAAGATCTATGGGAGCGCGGAGTCCGGGAAGTTTATCAATGGAATTCTTGATAAGATTGTAACGGGAGCGCAGAAAACGGAAGAAAAACGCTAATGCCCTACTATCTTGGAGTTGATACGAGTGCCTATACCACTTCTTTAGCGATTGTTAATCAAGCAGCTGCGCTTCAATGGGAAGATCGGAAAATCCTCAAAGTCCCGGCAGGTGAGCGGGGACTTGCCCAATCTGAGGCTTTCTTTCAGCACGTTCAAAACTTGCCAAGCTTGGTAGCCGAAGTCCCGACCAATTTATGGGCGGGTTTAGCCGGTATTGGCGTAAGTACTGCTCCCCGTGCCGTGGAGGGGTCGTACATGCCGGTTTTCACAGCGGGTTATTGTGTGGCTTCTACGTTAGCATCAGGTCTTCGTCTTCCCCTTTATCTGACGAGTCATCAAGAAGGACATTTGGCAGCAGGAATGGTTTCAGGAAGATTAACAGAAAATCAATTTCTAGCTATCCATCTTTCCGGAGGAACGACCGAGTTATTACGGGTGGAGAAGAAGAAACCCGGGAAACTCGAAACTCAGCTTCTCGGAGGAACAACCGATTTACATGCGGGTCAATTTGTTGATCGAATTGGGGTTCGTCTTGGACTTTCTTTCCCTGCAGGTAAAGAATTAGAGCGCCTAGCTCAGAGTGCAGATTCAGAAGCTGCCTCACTCCTTCCATCAGCAGTCAAGGGTTTTGAGGTAAGCTTTTCCGGAGTGGAATCTGCAGCCCAGCGTTTGATTGAGCAACATACCCCACCTGCTCAGGTTGCAAGAGCAGTTGAAGGGTGTATTGTTCGAACGATTAGTAAACTTCTGCAAGCAGGGATCGAAGAGACTGGAATTAAACACTGTTTAATTGTTGGTGGAGTCGCTTCTAATCAATATATTCGTTCGGAATTAGCCCGGCGTCTAGCGCATAAAACTCAACTCTATTGGGCGGAACCAGAATGGAGCCGAGATCAAGCTATTGGGGTCGCTCTTCTGACGTCTCAAGGACTTTAGAATCAACACATGATTTAGTGAAATGGGCGAAATATAGAACTAAAATGACGAGGAAACAGAACGAAGACCTTACAAGGATTAAGGCTCAACCTTAATTTTTGCAAGGTCTTCGTTATACTAACAGAAAGCATAAGTTTGGGGCAGATAGCATAAGTGCAACCAGCGGTTT
>Ga0255336_100648_pt1 | contig 45265 bp, 48 predicted proteins | sample MeOH1_35cm_T3_17_FD_189102 | JGI IMG/M metagenome (GOLD analysis project Ga0255336, IMG submission 189102) | Sandy soil microbial communities from University of British Columbia, Vancouver, Canada - MeOH1_35cm_T3_179 | ecosystem: Engineered > Artificial ecosystem > Sand microcosm > Unclassified ...
TGTTCATCTCAGAGCAGAGGCATTATCAGTCACGTGACTGCCAAGAGTCTTGGGGGGTCGCTAACTAAGCCCCCAGGGTCGCTAATTAGCATTACCCCCATACTTGGGTCAACAGATTGTCACATGGAAAGTTGATGGACGTGTGGGGTTTGAAGAAGCGACGTGTAATATTTAAAGGATTTTGGGATTCTCATTCTTGGTTCACGCAATCGACTTCGGCGACATTGACCACTTCATCCCAGAGAGTGCATATACCCGCTCATTCATTTCGACTTTTGGGTAGCATCATCAGGACTCTAAAAATGGCTACAAACATGAACCGATGGAAGCGCCTGACGGCCTGGCTAAAAAAGGAGTTTGGCCTACATGTTCGGCAAATGCTACACCTTCGATCAAATCGGCCTCATCGACCTCTACAAGACCTACCGCAGGAGACGATTGCCTTAGAGAACGAATCAATGACCCTCCAGCCCGAGCCAGTGACCCTCCAGCCCGAGCTAGTAACGCTCCAGCAGCATATCAAAACGGGGCTTGAAAGCCTTCCACTCGAACTCGTCTATCTTGTGATGACCTTCTTACCACCAGAGTCCTGCGCAGCTCTCAGCCTAGTCTCAAAGGCTTTCTATTGGAATTGTGGCCAAAGCTTGAATTCATTGGCCGACTCTGCTGTCAAGCAACGATTCTTCCTCCTTGTTGAGAGAGATGCCACATTTGCTGCTCTGTCCCCACTGCCATCCATCCATAGAGAATAGATCGACCTATTGTGGATCTTATTCTCCGACGTGATGAACAAGGACCAGAGTACGGCTTACCACTCTCCACCATCGAGCACAGGTGCGACGGTGACCCCGAGGACACTGGTTTCGATGAAGATCATCTCAAAGATTGTCAAGAAACAACTGCTCAGCTGGCGATCGTGTGAACTCCTGCTTGATCTCAGGAGAGATTCGTCGGTGATACAGCAACTGAATAAGTCACGGAATTTTTTTGGCCATCATGCCCACGGGCATATTATGGCAACTACAGTGTGTGCCATAACCCACGTCATGCGTGGGGAGAACAATACACCAGAAATGAAATATGCACAGTTCATGAAGTGTTCCCGCTGCGCCACAGATTCGAGTGTTACAGCTGAGGAAGTCTCTAGTTTAATTCGGGTCAAGATTGACGCATGGCAGAATTTCGGTGGTCGTGGTTATCCTACTCAACTTCGCCACAGTGCACTGTTCTCGAATCAGCCCGGGCTCGAAGATTCCGAAGGTGCACTGGAAAGAAGCATCGAGCATCAGTTCCTGGAGAAGGAGTCTTTGGTTTTCAATCTCCCGAAGGGCAGCATTCTCCAAAACTGGGTGTGTTATGCCCTTGGCGACCGTATCACGGGAAAATTGCCAGACGGAAGAGCAGAGAAGTTGCGACTGTCATGGGCACTTCAGCCTGGGTGCAATCAGGGTTCTCATTCAGAAACTCAATCTGCTGTTCGACGTGTGTTTCTCGTTCCTGAAACTAGACTCTCTTTTGCTCCACCTCGGAAGGCGCCTGCGGTGGAAGGGATGGTCTGATTTGTCGGTCCTCGCTTGAGGAAGAGGACGTGGGAGCCGTCGATAGTGAGGGGATGGGGCTCTGGTTGTTCGAGTCAGAGGCCTCGGAATTTTCAGAAAGTGAGGAGGTGAGAGCTTCGCTTCGGTGATGAGTCCATGAGGGAGAAGATCTGCTCCACACTTGCATTAAGATGCTCTAATCTCGCTCGTCCTCGGTTGTTGCAGCTGGGAGTCGGAGGACAACTCTGTGATGGTCATTTTGGTCGATCAAGCTGAAGATATCCTGTCCGACCGCATGTTTACAGGGCTTCTCGTTCTTGTCGCTGTGTCCAAGGAGACAGATGTGGGCCATGGTCCAGACCGATTCACGAGAAACATGCCGCCGACCCATGAACCGACTCGCAGAAGGGCCACGTGCTGGGCCAGAGCAGGTCCGGGCGGTCTTCTACAGCCTTGTGGGTGCGAGCAGAAGGTCTGAACGGTTCTGTGGCAGCGTCCCGCCGCAACTTGCCGAGGTGCCATCTAGGAGAGCAGGTCAGAGATCGGATCTCGTGAGTGGGTCTGAAGACGGGAGAGAAAAGAGGGGGGATGAGAGGGATATGTCCTACAGGACGTTAGCGGTTGAGTGTCATGATTCTGAATCGCCCTGTCGCCGTGCTTACCCTTCCCACGGACCCGATCTCGCTCTGTATGTGCTCCCGGACTGTAGCCGTTGGCCTCAGCCCGGGCCCACAGCTTGTCGGCAAGGTCAGACGGCTGTGCATCCCAGCGAGGGGCGAAGAGGGATGGAGTAGACGTGAGAGGTCTCTGGGGAGCTGCCGGCTGGCAGAAAAAAAACGTCGACGTCAGGAAGCCGGGTATTCTGGAGGACTCTTGGGCCACTGGTCGAGGGAGGAGAGGTCCATTTTGTACATGGCAGTGCGGTGGGATTGGGAGGTGGGATGACCACCGAATATCGCGGTCGTGGCGTTGCGGGCCATTTTTGGATCCTGGAGCTAAAGTTGGGACGTGGTCCCACAAGCCCAACAAGCGCACCGTCGCTAGAGGGTGCGTGGGAGGGTGAGTAGGAGGGAGTCGAGGGTGAGCGCGAGTATGATCGCGAGAAGTGGTGGTTTAAAAGCGGCGATGTCTGGGCGAGGCTCAAGGTGAGTTGGATCCAGATTATCCCCCTCTTTTGCTGCCAAGCCGTATTCCATCTTGACCTGCGGGAGCATCAAAAGTACCAAGAGCAAATGTCTTCAGACCACCTCATGAGAACTGGATGTCTGATTTGATGGCCATTGACGCAAGTGTTTAAGAATTAATATTTGCAGGATACAGTGACTAGTCCAAGGCGATTTGAGTGGGACTGCTACAACCTGCTTGTGATTTGCCATTGAATCGCCCAACGCTGGGTTGTGTTCTGGCCAGTCGCGTCCTCATACCACAATTCAGAGTGCGGGCTTGGATTGGAGGTCAACTTTGTTGTTGTCTTGTGTCTGAGTGACTGACTGACTGACTGATCGCCTGCCTGCCTGCTTGCCTCCACAGACCGAGGACAATATAGGCCATGTCAGACTCTCCGCCGCCGCCGGCGAAGTCAGCCTCGATCGACCGACAAAATACGACGCCGTTTCTGCTGAACTTCTGCTACCGATCCTCGGCCTTCCACAACCTGACCGATTTCCCGGTCCCGACCCCTTCGAACCCGCACCCACACCTCCCACCGCACCTGCAGATCTACACATGGATGAGCTGTACGTTGCGGGAGCTGGCACATCTGCTCATGGGTGCGTTGCCTGGGATTCTACCGGACCCCGCGATCGGGACGAGACTGAGTTTCAGACTCGTGTACCCGGACGTTCATGCCGCCGGCGGAGGAGGAGGACGGGGTGCGATGGGAGGGAGACTAGACGGTGAGGCCGGCCGGGGCCGATACGTGAGTAAGGAGATGGGGAGTGTCGTCATCGCCGCACCGAGAGGAGACTCGAGCGGGGAAAATGGAGGAGGCGGGCTGAGCTTGGAAGGCGATGATGCGGATAGAACGTTGGAGGATGTCCGCTTTGTGATTGGGGATTACGTCGACTGCGCCGTGTTCCCGCCGTTGAGCGATGGGAGTGTCGTCAGCCGAGGCAGTGTCAGCGGGAGCAGAGGTGGGTTAGGGTCACGAGAGAACGGCTACGGCCGGGTGAGGAGTGGTGGGTACGGCTTGGGCGGCGGTGGGAGAGGAGGGTACAGTGGTGGTGGATCAAGAGGCGAGTTTGGTGGGCCAGGAAGTATACCCAGCGGAGAGTGGAGGAGAGGCGAGAGGTTGCCCGACACAGGTGGGTATAGGGGTGGTGGAAGAGGTGGAGGAAGAAACAGGCCGTATTAGGCTGCAAGAACTGGTCTGGGATCGTCCCAGATTTCGACCTCCGGCAACCTGAGATTGAGGTGATCAGCTGCTGGATCCTAACCGCTGGACTCGGTCTCTACCTTACGATCTCATCGACGGTCCTACCGACATACGACCAGAAGCGGCATATTTAAGTCATTGGCCGATGTCGATGGATCAAGCCAACATTAAAGTCCGCGTGATGCGAATATGCCTTGTCTAAGACCAAACATATATGTGGACAAGATCGAATCACCGGTGACCGACTCCTTGCACCCGAAAACTACGGATCCACAGGAGCAAAGATCTCCGCTTCGTTACACCGTTGGATTGGAGACGGTCAGCAATGCCCTCGGATGAAGTGGAGCATGGTCCGTGTCAGTGAGGAAAAGGCACCACCGGTTCGGGCCATCGCGAGACGGCTGAGTGTGGAGTCGCCGAGTTCAACCCAACGACAAATACTCTTGAACCAAGATTTGTCTTACAGTCAGCGGTAGCAAAGGTGTGTCCAACGCACGAATAAACGAGTTGTATCCGCACATGGAATTATGCGGTTGTGCCCTAGAGGATGCTGGGTGCAGTATGACTCCGGCTAAGGCTAGTTGAGGCGCATCATTCCTACAAGAGGAGCAATGTCGAATGCAATCTACATTTGTGCCAGCCTTTTCATGTATATGATGTAACGACAGAGCCGACCTGTTTTGGTCAATATTGAGCGAATAATGTATGTAAACACGACGTGGTGGGTGCGGTCGGTGAGGCTGTGGCGCAATGCCGAGGCCGCGCGATGCAGAGGCAAGGCAGATTCAGAGCCGAACCGTCAGCCTTTCACAATGAGGCTGTGGCGGCACAGCCTACATTATGAGGCTTTTTCCTGCGGACATGAACAGCCTCCTCAGATTCTCCATAGATTGAGGTCATTGTGAGTACGGCACTGCAATCTGCTCAACTCCGACAGGAAACAGTGGACATGCTCATGAACACCATCCCAGGCTGCTGTAGGATTGGGGCGAGGGCTTTGGAATCCCTCAGCCTAAACACACTTGACAAGATGCCGGTTGTGGACAGCGACTACGTCAGGACGCTTCAGTATTGTAAGATGGTCCTATCCATTCCGCAGCCGAGTGATTCGAACCCACTTTAGCTCGATCTCGGAATGCATGGTATTCGAATCCATGTCCTGTCGATCAGATCCTTCGTGTTCGTCTATGCAAGACGGTCCTACGCTGGAATATATTGACATAGCTGCAGGATGATTCAGATGTGGTGTCGAGGATAATGTATGTATCTTTGGAGAGCTTCTGGTCGACCCAAGACAAGCCGACACTGACGGATCCTGACTCACGACCGAAGTTTTGCGGAGCTCGCCATCTTCGAATCGTGCCCTGAGCTCCAAGGACGTGTCATCGAGCTTTATGGTCTCCCGACTCATTTTTGGAGTTCGACTTTCAGTCAGCTGAACGGCTATTCGGCTTGGACCCATTGCCGTGAAGGCGGAGAGGAGAAACTGAGTACTTTCGAGCCAAGTGGATCAAAGACTTGGGGCAGTTGACTGATGTTCCACTAGACGCTTGTTTCCGATTCATTGTTAAGCAGCTTAAAGGTATCAGCCCCGGGCCGGAGAGACGACACCTATACGACTGGTTTGAGATGACCTTTTGGTTCTTCCGACGCCATAATCAGCCTCTAACCGTCCTCTGTCTCAACACACCCGTTCACTTCGCGACGGATCTTCTCTCTGACCTGCAACAGCCAGAGACGACCGGACCGGTCTCCATCTCTCGCCTAGAAGAAATGATCATGAAACAGGTGGTGCTCGATTATGATCGCGCTCTCTGGACCATTACGAAACATGTCAGAGACATCGAGAAAGTCAGTGGTTTCTGTGTCCTTGTCAGATGTTGGGACTCATGCCTCGTCCAGAAAAGAAGCTCGACACAGCCGAGCTTCGAGGAATTGCACGAACTCGCCCGACATACTCTCCATTCGACAGAGTCTCTTGACGTTGCCATTAACACAGCTACCCACATGATCCAGCAACGCAGCGAAGACACCATGCTGTATCCGAGCGGCATGGAGAAGCAGAAGCACGAAGCCAACCTCCGATTCTGGTGCCAAGTGCTGCAAAACCTTCGTGATCGCTCCCGGTCGACGGACCAGCGACTTAAGAACGAGATTCAGCTGGTAGACCTTTTTTTTGTGATACGCTTGTTCTCTAGCTAACACGTACACAGGCGTTCAACCTTGTTGCGCAACGCGAAGCAAAAGCGACCGTCAACATTGGTAAGGCCTCGGCTGAAGATAGTGCTGCCATGAAAACGATTTCGGAAGTTACTCTGGCCTTCCTCCCTGCGACATTTGTCTCCGTAGGTCGACCAGATTCACACCACGGCATGACTAACCTCACCGACGCAGACTTTATTCAGTATGAGCTTCTTCAATTTCAGCAATAACCGATGGACCGCGTCTCACTGGATCTGGATCTATTTTGTCATCACCGTACCGCTCACGTTTGGGACGATATTTGCCTGGAAGAGAAGGCGCATATCCAAATTAGACTCTGTGACCTAAATCCGGAGAGCTGGGCTAAAATGCAAGTCTTGTGGTGGAATGGATTGATTGTGTCAGATTGTGTGAATCAGGAGTCAACTGTCCTCTTTCTATTGATGGAATCTAGAGGTCTTTATATACACACAATTGAGGAGCGAGATACAACAGGCTGAAACACTGTTCCCTGGGCAACCAGTTGACCTGAAACATAGGATCTCATCAAGCTCCTTGTGGAGGCTGACAGATTGTCAGGTCTCCACCAGGTGCCGCAGGTGCCAGCATGAATCATAAACGGGCTGTATTCACAGTCGGGAAATGCGAGGCGCCAATCACGCTTGTGGCTTGCTGGTGAACAAGATATCTTTCGTCATAGCGACATCAAAACGACAAAATGAAGAGGTCGCCCTCCAGCAAGCTCCCACATTCGCGCAATGCCTCCAACTGAGGTTCCAGTCAGCTGGAGCTCGCCCAAGTCGCACTGGCAGATCTAAAAGAGTTTGGTACGGCCTACAGAAGATATCGGGTCTGTCAGCTAATATCTGTTCCCCGAATATTGCCAACAGTACCATCTCAGTCACGTGACTTCGCTCCTCTTTTTGCTTTACTTTTTCCCCCGCCGTCGAGGGGTGGAGGCGCCTTGAGCCTGCTTACCCTATGCCGTTCCTTCGATTTCTTTCAGGCACTTCTGGAACTCTTTCCAGTCATACATGACGGTCTTCGCCTGGCATTGCTCCGTCAGCACCTTGGCCATGTGCTCCATCTTCTCCCGGCCTTCTTCGACGCCGTAGACACCGACGTAGGCAATCAGTGGGATGCCCGCTCTCATGGCGGCGGTGGCGCCGCTTCTACTGTCCTCGACTGTGACGCACTCCTCAGGTTTGACCCCGAGTTTCTCGCAGGCGTACAAGTAAATCTTCGGGTCCGGTTTGCTCGACGGCGGGTTGAGGCTGGTGGCCGCGCTGTAGACGTGTTCCAGCGGAAAGTACTTGTCGATGCCGACCTTCTCCAAGGACGCGACGACACGAGGTTTGGCGCTGGTGCTCACCACCGCCATCGGGTATCCTTGCTGCTTGAGCCTCTCCAGCTCTTCTGGTGCACCCGGGCAAGGGGTGGCCTTCTCACGGAGCTTCTTCGTCACCGCGCCCAGCTCGCGCTGGACATAGTCATCCAGCTCTTGATCCGACAGCTTGAAGTTGTGTTTTTTCTGCAGCCCCAGCAGCATGCCTCGAAAATTCTGGCCCACGAAATCCTCGAGGAGACTGTCGACGTCATACCGGGTCGGTACGCCATGCTGTTCGAGAAGCTCGTTGGTCAAGTCCGAACAGGCTTCGAAAGCCAATCGCTCAGAGAGGACAAGAGTATTATCGCAGTCGAGGAGAACGTATTTGACCTGTGTCAGTCAGCCGTTGAGCGGGGAAAGTCTGGAACCGGACTGACCTTGGCCATCTTGGACGAGATTGACGTCACTGATGTTGAGATGTATGTTGTCTAACCCTTTATTATTGTCCTCTGTAATACCCGTCTGTATATGTCGATGACGTGAACCTAGCACATACGCGGACGCTGGTGCTTCCTTCGTTGAGAAGAATTGTGGGGGATTGGCAGATATACCCCACGATGGCGACCCTGCATCAATACCCAGCTTCATCTGGTCCTACGTCACTCGTGCCGACAAACTTGGGACCACCAGATCCTTTCATCCAGGCACGTGAGACAGTCGAATAGCGGGCATATTCGGCGAGAGGTGGGGCATACATTCTCGCCGGCCTGAGCTGACAGCCTCTGCCGGTTCATACACCCATCGAATGTGTAGCGTCGATGATGGATGTACTTTTGTTTTCCAGAGTCAGCCACTGCCGTCGTCGGCGCACGGAGAATCATTCTGCCGGAACCGAAGACTAGTATCAGGAACCAGCTCCCTTCAAATATTTTGCTTTTCACGATCCGAACGCCAAAATCCATTCTGGACGGAAGACATGGTTCGACAGGCCTCGGATGTGGCTCAACATGGACGTTACGGCGCAGTTACTCAGCACGGCCGAAGACTACCACTCATTTAATCCTGGCCGGCCGCAGCTCTTGCCATATCCGACCGCTTTAGAATTCAGCAAGCAAGTGAACCGTGGGCTTCCATGCGTGTACGCCGTCCTTCCTACGAGAGCGGAAGGCGTGGAGAACATTATCCCGTCAGGTCTTGCAAACCACACTCCCCGCAAAAGCCGCGATGCGGAGCTCCAGGCTGTGCAGAGTCTGCCGGCCTTCTCCTGGACTCAGGCCGCACTCCTTCAGCACGTCCAGGACGATGTCGATGTCGCGGTCACACCGGATGGCCGAGCAGATGCGTTATGCACCGTAGGCGTGCAGAAAGAAACGGTTTTCTTGCAGCCCGCCACGGCATCCATGTCATTGAAAAGACTGCTTGAAGAGTTGTGTTCGCCAATGCCTCGAGACGCGGGACCAGCGCCAGTCTACTATCTCCAATCGCAAAACAGCAATCTCACCAGCACTCCTCTGTCGTCTCTGCTGGCCGACCTGCCCGAGAACTTCCCATTTGCAGAAGAGGTGCTGGGGGGGCCTGATGCCATCAACATCTGGATCGGCAATGAACAGTCTGTCACGAGCACTCACCGAGACCCGTACGAGAACTTGTACCTCGTCCTCAGAGGGGGCAAGACCTTCACATTGTGGGCTCCCGTGGATGAAGTCACCATGAATGGTCAGTGATTATCCCGGACCGGTCCGAACTTTGGCCACTGGGCCGCTCTAACCTTCACAAAGCACAGATGGTACGCACCGGACACTATATCTATCACTCTGCCGCCGACCCTCCCTCCTTTTCTGTTGTCCTGGATGATGACAGCCCGGATGCGGAGAGAATTCCTTGGGTACCTATTGACCCTCACAAGGCGAGGTCCATATTGGACACGGACCACCCACTTTACCGGTTTGCAAGACCTCAAACAGTCACCGTGGCCGAAGGTCAAATGCTCTATCTCCCCGCCGGATGGTTTCATCACGTCTCGCAGGAATGCGGAGTCTGGGATGACGGTTCCGCAGCCCCGTGCATTGCTGTCAACTATTGGGTGAGTTGACGTGAATGAAGTGTGCATATCACCCGGACTCTAACTTGTGAGGAGTACGATCAGGATTATGAGGGTGAAAAGTATGTCATGCGACAGCTGGTCACCAGACTTGTTGAACAGTCACGACTCGAAGAGGCCCACAGGACTCAAAGCCCGCACTTTCTGGGAGTCTGAGCGCAGATCTAAAGCCTGAGAGCGTCATTTCTAGGTACCGATGAGGCAGGCTTTTTGGATATCTCCTTTTCCACCAGGAGTTGATACACTCAGCATCTCAAGAAAGCGAGAAAACACGGCAACTACTGGTCGACTAGGAAAATTATTGTCCGACTTGATGGCCGAGAGATCTCTGAGAGTAAGTGCAGCCTGGTCGACCTAAATATATCGCGGCACATATTAACCGCTCCCACTGGAGATGAAGGGGCCTGGCGCGAATAACGTTTTATGTCGCCCTTACCCCACGGAATAGCATTACACAAGAAAGACGTGGGAATGAGTAGAACGAAATTCAGTCACAATATCTTTCCGCCCATCATGGCTTTTATATCGAGATGATTGCCGACCATCTGAAGGTATTTTCTGCTTTGTACAGACTTTGAATTCCTTATTCTTGAGCGCTACACCTCTCTCGTGCAGCTTTCGTGTTGGTGTAAAAAGAATTGAGAGTATCTGGGTTGCATTTGCGTGACGACGAGTGGGTGTAGTTGTTCTTTCCCGGTAATGACTGTGGCTCCTGCTATCAGCGTTGCCACTCATTGCCACCCAGGGACCAAGGACTCGATGCCCTGAATCGTTCATGCCTGAGGGAAATTAGGGATCGACTCATCACCAGGTCGAAGGCTGGGAGTCGACTCTCAGTCGGACTAATGGACCAGGACTACTGTAACTGGCAACGCTGCCTGCTATTACTCTCATCCATGGGAAAAGTATTTCTCAGGAAATAAACTGGCTAGTGGTTTGTCGTGGTAAGTGGTGAGAGCTTGTAAGACTCACTCCCCAGCCCAATCAACAAGCCCCAGAAGAGGAGGGAATTTCTCCTCGATTTCACGTGCGAGTTGTCTCCACTTGGACATGAAAGGAGGTTCCTTGCGCAGAGCAGTCCAGGCACCATACACCCAGCTTAGAGTGAAGGCTGCACCCCCTATTACCGCTGCTGGCGGGAAAAGAAGACCCCCTCCTACACCTGCACACCAACTCCGCCAACACGCCTTGTCCGCAAACTTGCGATCAGTGATTTCAACTTCGACGCGGCGGCAACCAACCAGTCTGTTTCCAGCCTCCCTTAATAAGTCTTTGCTGTCAGTGTCGCAAGGAACAAGTCAGGCAAGACGAAGTGCAAAGTCAAACGAATTTCAGCTGATAATATCGTACTCTGACCAGGAAGTGAGAAGTGGTCGATAGACTAATTCTGTCAGCTTTGAATTTTATGTAGGCCTTGGGATTTGGATCCATACAATGCTGGGAAATCGAGTCGTTGTCATGTGTGGTAATGCCAACTTCCAAAATCGAGTCGATCGTTCGGATCTTGTTAGAACTCCACCTAACACTGCTCCCTCCATCTTCATCAAAACTCGGGTCCAAAATTTCCCAATATGTGCATTCCTCAAATTTCTGTTCTAACGTCTTGTTGCGATCTTCCTGAATGTATACAGGCATCAAGCAGATAGCGAAATGCCGTGTGGATGTATTCAGCTCGGTGATGGAAGGGATGGTCCCAATGTCACTGGCAGCCCAGTCAGGGGGAGGAAGAGAAGTCTTTCGTCCCCTGATGCAGGCTTCAGGTAATCCCGGATAGCCCTGTATGGTTCACCACTGCGCAGTGATATTAGAAAGAGCGTTCTGAGTGGATATGCGTCTTTGAAGAAGTTAGTCGAACTGTACATCTGTTAAGGGAATATCATACCCTTAGGAGCATTGTTAGGATCGTCGACAATATTCTGGGAAAAAAGCCTGAGCAACAACCTCCAAATTGATCTGAATTTGTCTGCGAGATATGCCGTAGCTGCCGAGATGGCGCTATTGGTCTCAACAGCCAGACGATCGATGTCTCAGAAAGAAGCGGGTGGCCCGAAAAAGACTAATGACCCAGTCACAGAGTCCACGCATGTGGTTGAAGAGATTGACAGAAGCCATGGCAACGACAGCGGCCAGGATGGCAGCGGATATAAGAGCGATAGCGACCTGAAGCCGTGAGGGAAAGACGTTGAACATGAGAGAAATCAATAGTGCAATGCTCAAGATGAAGGTTGACTTTCCCATTGTGGCAGTCATCCCACTGTAAGTTCCACTCTGAAGACGGAGCAAGGTTGAAGAAAGCTGAGGCTGCCCCACAGGGGGGCTAAAGGTGTTATATAGCAGAAGAAGTCAACAGCCTTACCATCTGGCCGGCGGTACCATGCGGCCGCTTGGAAGGTCATTAGGCAGAAATGTACCTGTTGGAATATCGGAATCACTGTGTGGCAGTGGTAAGCAACGCCCCTGCCAAGGGAACAACCGCTATATAGATAGGCCCCTTCACGCCTGATAGATTCGGATCCTCACACCAGTTTTTCACCTCTATCCATAGTTCAACAGTACCACTCTTCTGACCCGAGAACTCTGTGAACCAATCATTCGTTCCGTGGAATTATCCTGGAAAGTAGTATGCCGTTGAGACCTTGCATATTGGGAGATGCAGCACCACGTGCGGATGGACTGACCTATCTTACTGTGATAGAAGGCTGAACAGGGTCCAAGTGGGATGAGCCCGGGCTCAAAGCAGCACGCCCGTCGCCTCTGGGTGGGCGACTTGGCATTGGACTGGGGAGAGCCCTGGGCAGATTTCTCGTGATTGACGTCAGGGCACTTCTACCCATCAACATTCTCCAAAATCTCACCTCAAACTCAGTCGAAGGCATTGTGAAAGTGTCCATTTTGCCGGAATCCTTGGGTCGATAGGTCATAGTGCCCTTGGTTGCCAGTTCAATGTTTGGGACTCCATCGGTCTGGATTTAGAAGGACGGCACAGCACCCACCGCATTGTTGCTGTTCGAAGTGGTTTCCTGTGGAGCTGTCGTCCTCCATAGCGTCCACAACAAATAGATCATGCATTTCGACAAAGTCATGGACACGCTAGTTCGAGTGGTACTAACTTTTCCTCATAAGTCGCAGGTGATTCAAACCATCCTTCCAACCGCTCGAATGAGATCAACCTATGAAGCAATTCACTTGGCCGTCTTCTCGCGGTCGGCAATCGTATCAGCTGGGAATTTTCCATCATTGCTCAGGTTTTTGAGGCAAGGTGCGTAGAAAAGGGTGCCTGCCCACGCTCCCTTTGCCGTGGCGGCCGCGACAATCACCCACAAGATCACCACGACCACGGCAAAGATTGTTCCCAGGACTTTGAAAAACTTGCTCGGCATTTCAACACCAAATGTCGTGGTGCAGAGAGCGTAGACTCCGATGGGGAACGTGAAGCCCCACCAGCCCATGTTGAAGGGAAATGGTTGGCAGCTGTAGAGTGTCGCGAGGGCGAAGACCAGCCAGAGGAGTCCAAACCCCCACATGATCAATGCGGTGAAAATTCCCAGCACATAGAGGACGTCTCCGGTCACAGGGAGATCGGGCAAGAAGTTCACATGGGGAAACACCTGCCGGGAAACCTTGCCAAGGTACATAATGGCGTAGCCGCCCATGCCCAGAGGTCCGAGTGGGAGGAATGAGGACACGATGATCTCGCGCGGCGGAAGTTTATGCAGGGCCAGGCGTTGATAGTAAATGACCAGCACCGCCATCGCGAACGGAGTTGCCATTCCCCACATGACATAGGAAGTAATGAGCGTACCCAGAGCGTGAGCGGGATTGTGCAGCAGTTCGGCGATTTCAGCGCCTGAGCAAACAGATTAGTGGTCCACCACAGACAGAGGGGAAGAGGAGGGGTGATATAGCTTACCACAGCCCGCAGCAACGATCGTGGCGGCAATCGGCAGAAGCTGTGCTGCCGTGATCCGTTCGAGTGAGTGCTGATGGGTCTGAGATATCAGGAGAAATGGCAACGACACGGTGATGGCCGCGGCTACGATGGAATCGATCATCCAGCATATCCAGGCGAAGCTGACGGACCAGTATCCCCAGTAAGGACAACACAGAAGAATCCAGCTTTCGACCAGCGTGGCGAAACTGATGGGAATGGTGGCGAGGAACAGCGAATTGGTCGAGTCGGCGATCATGACTCCCCATATCTCCGGGTACAGCGTGTACCGCAACACAGACACGATGAATGCCAGCGAGAATAGAATGGCGTTGAGCCCGAAGAAGATCACTGACAACCAGTAGAGCCAATCGGCTTTGAAGGGAATCGCGATGAGCAGCAGGCTGACAACTCCCGTGCCCATGGTGACGGAGAACCATGATGGGCTAAAGTTGCGCACGACACGGCGCCAGCCGACATCGTACTTGGTAAGTGGCTCGTCCACAGAAGACTGGACTTTCTCGATCACCTCTTCCTGGCCGCCCGACGGGTCGGATAATTCGACCACGTTGCGACTGGTCTGTGACCGCATGCGCGCGAATTGGGCACGGGACAGGACCTCGCCCGCCGGCAATGCCATGCCCGGGTTGTTGCTCTCCATTCGTCGCATTATCTCCTCCTGTTGTTGGTCTGGGTCTGTATCCATGAGGAGCGTGTCGATGACGTCACTTTTGTGAGGCTGACTGCAGTCCTGTGTTGCTTATCGGCCTGCGACGCGTTTCTTCTGATGTTGCGGGCAATATTTCCAGCGAGCCGCACTGTTGAGAATGTCGAGAGCGCTGTGTGGATGCTCCAAATACGGCGCAGATATAATTATAAAGAAGGCTTTGGTGGTTGGCGCCGAGGAGGTAAAATTAAAGTCTGCCTCCACCACCCCATTCGTTGGCTGCTGTCCCGCCTCTTGGCAGGAAACGTACCTCTATTTACATACAAATTGTACCCAAGTTAAGGTATCTTTCTGCTTCGATGATTTCGCTGAACACAGCGAAACCAATCACGTGACCAACACAGGTCCCTGGAATGACAGCATCAGCGAAGGGGGAGTGGGATGGCGGAGACGTGGGAGGCCTCCTTCAGAGAGTCGGAGTGCAGGACCGGCTGCCAGGAGACACTCGGTGAAGAAAACGGCCAAAGGTCTTGGATCTCTACCCGTGGGGAGGGGCTTTTTGGAACATGGAGGGCAGTGGATTGGGATAAGGGAGGTCAAACGGTGGGCTGAATCGAGGTCATCGCGCTGGCGGCCATTTTTCGATCTAGGTTTGGACGCGGTCCCACAGACCAAAACCGCATTGTCGCCAAATGAGTAGAAAGATGAAGGAGGAGAAGTCAAGGTGAGTGCTGGCGCGGCAGCTATTAAAACCGGCGGCATTTCGGTGAGGGCCAAGGTGAGTAGGGCGCAGATTTGCCTCCTCTTTTTCCGCCAAGTATCGGGGGGTGTGGTGGGGGGGAGCACGCCGCCATAGGCCCAGGCTTTCCTCGACAAACTTGCTGAATGCACACCTTGAAAGAGCTTGCAGCGAATATTCATCTGATTACTCTTTCACAAGCATGCAAAAGCAATGCTGGCGATGGTTTGGTGATGACCAGACGACGGCGAACTTGATCTGTCTGCTGCACAGTCTTGGCCTACAGATCAGTCATCTGTTCACGCCGTGTGTTTGGGGGGAGCCCGAATTTGTCGTCTATGCATTCACGGTCATATGATTACAATACATCCCGGAATTTCTCCCCTGAAAACAGTGCTGGCTGCAAGGCGATCTCGGCTTCGATAGCGCAGGAAAATCTTAGCGCTTCCTGGCAACTGTCTGCCACCCATCGGCTTCGGCCATGGAACCACTGGCTGCGGATGACGGGCCTGGGCCTCCCAACCTGGTCCGATTGGGATTGTAGCTCTCAGTATCAGGCGGAGTTTTGTCACTGTGCGTGCGGTCACTTGGCTGCGACACTGGCAGTTGAGTAGTAAGGTTGATCGACCGCTCACAAGGGTCGTGTGAGAAGCTGACTTGTACGTCTTTGTATGGGCCCGCCATCTTCGAACGCTTCCGAAACTCATCACGGACGAGTCGGGCTATGGGTGTGGCGGTAAAGACGACGGTGGCTGCACGGAAAGGTCAGACCGTGGATGAAACGGATTGATGAAATCCTTACCGTTGCCAGTGTTGAAGAGCCAGACCAATTCGACATTGCACTCCCCCACGAGGGCGAAGATGTCTTTCTTGAACTGCTCTTCGGTCATGCCATGGTTGAATAGTTGCTGGCGAACAAAGGTGAGGCGTCGTCGCTCATTCCAAGGCGGCCCCATGCGACGAATGTCCTCGTCCTCGGGATAAGGTCGACCGGCCACGACCTGACAGGTCCTACCGAACACGCTGATCCCCGTGGCGCGGGAAGAGTAGGCATGATCGTCCAGAAAAAGCCGTGCGGCGACGGCATGCTGAAAAATAATGCAGACCGCGTTGTTTTCTTCCGAATAGGCCATCGAAAACAGCGCCCCTGACCGAAGTCTCTCGGTGACCTCGCTCAGGGGCCTGGTCTGCTGCCAGCCCTGGATCCACACCACCCGCAGGTCCTTTTCATCGGGCTTCGAAGGGCCGTCGCTGACCTGTTGCTTCAAGGCATCATGAGGTCGGAACTTGACGAGGCAGGGATCATTTTCGATGGCCGCGGCGGCCACAGCGGCCCAGCTTCCGTTGTTCACCGTCCGACTGTGGTCAGCCCTCATGTCGGTACGCGGAGTTGATTGGTCGGTCCGTGGACGGGCGGACTTCATCAGGCACTTGTCGATGTCCCATGGAGCAGTGGCATCGTTGAAGGTGTTGACCATCGAGATGGCGTCCTTCGCGATGCGATTTGCTGCTTCATTTTCGCCTTTCTCTCGGAGCTGGAGCTGGTCAGCTAATGGTTATCTGCAGACGCGTCTGGCGCCTCACATGCTCCACCACTCGCTCGAGGTGAGCCAACACCTTCGTCATCACGGTACTCACATCCTCGCGGTCATTTGCGTCCTCCATCGTGTCCTGCATGAATCCTGGTTAGACGAAGCGATCGGATCAGGCGGTGTAGGCTCGGGCACAACAATGCGAACCCACCTCAGAGTCCTCGCTGGTCAAGTCGCTGAACACCAGGGAAGGTGGCGAATCTTGATAGGTCCGGGTGTTGCAACCAACCTTGGACCTGGAAGAAGTCGGCCGAGACAACTTTGAGGCCATGTTTGGCGCGTTGGGAGGGCCTGAAGCGAGAGAACACAAGCAAGATGAGCCCAAGTCTCAGAGGTCGGGTTTGCTGGTCTGCCCAGAAACAAAGAAATCAGATGTCGTTGTCAGTTTCAGAGACTGCAGGAGAGCAGCAGTGGCTACCCGAGGCCAGCGTGGCCGTGATCCCAAAAAGAAATGGGCTGGTCCGGATTCTTCAGATGCCATCTCCTGCGATGCAGACCATATGGGATTGATGGTGCTGGGAGTCATATTTGCGCCGCCACCGAAATGGTCAAGTGGTCCATTGCGTGCGGACCTTGCAGACGCGGGGAGGCATCCACCAAATGCAGGTACGATTTGACAGGTCAGATTTCTGAGCCATATCTGAACCACCAGTCTGTCCGTCATTTGAAAAGGCGCATTCTGCTGCCTAATTCTTGACCCAACGCCCGCCGGGCGTCCACTGTTCGCATGACAGCATCTCGGTTTTCCTGGGCCCGCCGCAGCAGGTACTTCATACACTCGCTCATCCGACCCCAGACCAGATATTTGTACGCGTTCGGCACCTCTCCGTCACGACGGCCCGAGGCCGCACGTTCCCTCGCTGCTTGCACGAGCTCGCAACTGACATTGTCCGCCATTCCCATGAGTTGGGCGTACGCCATCTCGATCCGAGGTTCGCCATTGCGCACCTGCAGGTCCCGGAGCTGTCGAGCCAGGCGCACCGTCTCGGCATTGTGACTCGCCAGCACAAGGTCGACTCGCGGAAACTGGGAAGAGGCGCCCTCGACAGGGACCAGAATGCCTCCGAATCGGCGCCCGATCAAGCACTGGGCGAGGCCATTGTAGCAATGGTGCGTGCCGTCGATCGTCGGCCAGAACAACTCTCGGGGATCACTCCCCATGTATGCTCCGCGGACAAGCTTGACCCCCAGCACAAAATTCTCCTTGCGGGCTTGCTCGAGATGTTGTGCCAATATCTTGGGTGTCCTCTTCGCGTATGCTTGGTACGTGCCGTATACGACGGCCTTCTCACCTTTGTTATAGATTTTGGCAAAGTACATGGTCCAGTTGTCAATCCCTTGTTGTAAGGACGCCTGTTCGGCGTCAAACAGCAGTCTCACCCCTTTGTCCTGTGCGCGTCGGCAGATCTCATGCACGGCTGCCTCAAATTCAGGAGCGCATGCCACGGTCGCCTTCAGCCGTTGGAGGGCTTGACCGCCGGCGCCGGTAAACTTCAAGGCGACGAAATCGTCCTGATCCGCCAGGGCAATGGTGTCAACGGTGTTTTGCTTCCACAAGGCAATGTCGGCGGCATTGGCACGCGCTTGTTCCGCAGTGTCTTTGGAAGCGTCAAGGCCATCAACCTCTTCTTCCGTCAGGACCACCTCTTTCGCATGCCCGAGGATCACTCCCTTGTAGCCCATCCTCTTCAACCCGGCAATGGTCTTGTGGACCTCGTCCGCTGTCTCTCCCGCACAGAACTGAGCGTAGAATGTCTTTTTGAGTGCGTATCGCAGCACCGGGTTCCGGTCAGGGTTGAAAATGGGTGATGTGGCATGGGCAAGGAACGTCAGGACGAACAACGACGGACGGAGTAGCAGAGGGTAGGAGGATACGGCTGTGATAATATACGACCTTGCCAATGTGGAAAATGGAAGACAGGATAGCGGTCTGGAGGCGAGCATCTTCGGTGGAGAAGCGGGATCATGTCCTCCGTTCGGTGCGCCCACAGCAGTCGAGACGTTTCGCCGCGTGTGAGAGGTTCGTCGTTGAAATCCTGAGCAGGACGACGGTTCGCCGCACCGGAGGCGGCTGCACGTTAGATTTCCAGCCTGAGAGGAGGCCAAGGGAACAATCAAGCCTCGAGAGGACGCAAAGTGCTTTGATGGGATTTGAAAGACCGATCTCGTGCACAGAGGCAGATCCATTTGGGGGAGAGGGGGTGACGACGGAGGGAGTACACAACCTGAAATCACATATTACCAGTCCAGTACGAAAGGGATTATGTATGCTCACACGGTAACTAACCCCACGGTGTCGGTGGTTTTACCCACGGTTGATATCTTCCGGCGGGCCAGGTCACAGCGAGGCGTCAGTGGACATCTCCATCTCCACCACTCGATAAGCTCGCTTTAGCCTTTCCAACGTCTGTGCGTGGAAGCCGAGGATAACCGATCCACGTGACGGATGGAAGTGCCGGGTTGCGATGCTCAAGTCAGAAGGGCAAGATCATTATTGTGAGATGTTGACGAGGAGATTCCAAGACATGGAATGGGAGAAGTCGAGGTACGCCTAGGGTTGGCAGGTAGAGAGCACATCCCAACAATCATTGTCCGAAGGTGTGCGAAGATGCTCAGAGGATCAGATGAGAGGTCATCAGCAACGGCGGAGCAAAATGAGCGCGATTCCGACTTTCAATAAATACAAATGCCAAAGATACCGTCCACTCTCTGTTAACGAAATGCAGATGGTGTGTAACACAAGGAAGGGCATGCGCAGGTGAATGAGATCACGTGGTTTACGTCGGTTGCCGTGCCGACCACACGGCTAACCACATCTGTAAACTCGCAAGCAGTGCCGTAAAGGACCTAACTCCACACCCTGAGTTGGACATTTGACATCGACTCCTCGCGGTCAATCGGTGGAATATTCAGCGCATTCGTGCCACGCATTCCACTGCAACAAACACATTTCCAGTCACCTTCGTCGATGTGTCCCTTTGGCCGTTAATCGTGCTCACCAACCGGGCATAAACAGCGGCCATGGCCAGTGCCTCGTCCTCGATTTCCGTCACGGTCCGGGTCCGGCCTTTCACGATCCGGGAAGCTGCACAGCTCACCAAATGCGACGATACCACCATATTCCTGGGTGACGGTTCGCTGGCAGCTGCCCCGACTCCCAAATTATCACAGAAAGGGATACGATCGGTCATCAAGGTCGTTGACGATAAGTGCTTGTAAGCAGCGCACGCAGACGAATGCATGGCCCCACACTGACGGTGAGGTAGAGTGTTTGACCCTCCGGAAGATAGTCCTGTCCAGAGATTCTCTCGTTCGGTCGTCCCCGCGACGGGCAAGCGAGTCAAGGACCAGACGTTTGGGTTCGACAAGATCTTTGATGAAAATGCGACACAGGCCGAAGTGTACGAAGCCACCACTCGACCACTGCTGGACAGTGTATTGGACGGATACAACGCGACGGTTTTTGCGTACGGCGCCACCGGCTGCGGAAAGACACACACGATCACCGGAACCGTCCAACAGCCAGGGATCATATTCTTGACCATGCAAGAGCTATTCGAGAGAGTGGCGGAGTTGGCGAGCGACAAGGTCACAGAGATATCGCTGTCCTATCTGGAGATTTACAACGAGACCATCCGAGACCTGCTCGCGCCCACCAACGTCAGGGGAGGCCTGATGCTGCGAGAGGACGCGCACCAAACGGTTTCCGTCGCGGGGCTCTCCAGCCATCACCCACAAAACGTCCAAGAGGTGATGGACATGATCATGCGAGGGAATGAATTGCGAACCATGTCTCCCACCGAGGCCAATGCCACCTCTTCCAGGTCCCACGCGGTCCTCCAGATCAACATCGCCCAGAGGGATCGGAACGCCAGTGTGGAAGAGCCGCATACCATGGCGACACTGAGCATTATTGATCTGGCCGGGAGTGAACGAGCCAGTGCGACCAAGAACCGGGGGGAGCGACTTCTCGAAGGGGCCAACATCAACAAATCTCTCCTGGCCCTGGGGAGCTGTATCAACGCGCTGTGCGACCCCCGAAAGCGCAACCATGTCCCGTACCGGAACTCCAAGCTCACTCGATTGCTCAAGTTCTCTCTCGGGGGCAATTGCAAGACCGTCATGATTGTGTGTGTGAGCCCTTCCAGCCAGCACTTTGACGAGACGCAGAACACGTTGCGGTATGCCAACCGGGCCAAGAACATCCAAACCAAGGTGACGAGAAACGTCTACAACGTCAATCGACACGTCAAGGACTTCCTGGTCAAGATCGACGAGCAGATGGCTCTCATCAATGAATTGAAGGCTCAACAGAAGGATTATGAGGCCATCGCGTTTTCAAAGTTCAGAAAGCAGACCGAAAAGAGGGACGCGATTGTCAGAGAAAGCATCCTCCGGATCCGGAACGCTTACGACCATTCGAGCGCGGAGAGACAGGAGCGGACCACCAACATGATTAAACTGCGGCAGATTGGCCGCCGGATCGCCATGTTGTCGTCCTGGATTGCCGCCTTTGACTCGGTCGGCGACAACATCGAGGAAGAAGAACCGCTGAAGAACCTGCAGGCCGTCAGGAAATCGGCCCAGGGCATCCTCATAGAGCTGGAGACGGGACGACATCATTGCCAGCAGAAGGTACTCAAGAATAATTGGGATCGAGCGCTCAATGGCGCGTTGGACAACGCTCTGCGTCAGCTCAAGGACGTCGACACCGGGGACATGCTGGACGCCGAAACATTGAGTCGAGAGGTCGAACTTCTGAAAGCGAATGCAGAACGAGAGGCATTGGCGGCGGCGGCCGAACACGACAAGGTCGGAGACGCGGCCACGGCCCAGGTTCTGCTGCAAGCTCACTTCGAGACGATCGCCGTGATTGAAAGTCTGAATCGCATGAATGTGGACGATGCCATTGAAGCCGCGACCAAGAGCTTGAACAAGATGCTGACGAGCGCTTCCGTGGCCGCCTCGTATGTCGTCAAACCGGACGGAAGTTTGGCGCCTGTGGAAGCATTTGCACCAACCAAAGCAGGCACCCCCAAAAGACGACGACAGAACCTGAACACGTTGATCCTCGAAGGGGCCAGCCCCATCCATTCCAAACTGCCCGCCCCCCCCGCAGCACCTCGTGGTGCCGCGTCGCCTCTCAAATCTTCTTCTCCTCGACGACGAGGGTTGCTGGGAAGCCCCAAGAAGGGCATCCAAGTATCGTTCACGCCAAAGAAGAGGAGGTCTCCGGTGAAAGGCATCAAAAGAGCGGTTCGATGGCGGGACGACACCGAAGACGGAACCCTCGCCGAGTTCGAGAAGACACCCCAGAAATTATTTGCCTCTTCCTCGCCTGAAGACAGCTCGGCCGAAGTTTCTCTCCCTCCCGTCTCCGAGCTGACCACGGCGTTTGAGAAACTTCTGCCTCGATCTCCCGATTCGTCACCCCTCCCGCCGCCACCGGAGGCGACGCTGAATGTGTATCACAAGAATAACCGATTCAGAGCAGGATTCTTGTCCAAGAAGGCCGAGGGATCCCCGTCAGCGTCTGTCATGAACCCTCCGAAGATGACATGGTTGGCCTCGTCCGACAGTGAACCATCGCCGTTACGGGACCTCGACGTCAGCAAAGCCACAAATCGCCAGTCTCTGACTCCGACTGGCATAAAAGCGCCACGGCCCGTCGGCATCGGCGAGAGTGATGGCACAGCATCCTCGGCCACGAGCTCTGATACCGAAAATCAGACTCATCCGAGCAAGGAGGAGGCAGTCAAGATTCGTAATGCGGTCAAACGATCGAGCTCTTTCCGCCACTCTGGCGTGAATGGCTCCCGGGCACAGCGCCGTCGATCTCCCACGGCCGCCACAGCGGCGACCGGTTCTCCGCCTAACGACAATATGTTTGCTGCCGGCCATGTGAGGAGGATGGTCATGGGCAAGAACGAAAAGGAAAGTGAATGGAAAGTGGGGGTGTTGAGCCCTCGAGTTCAAGGGGTCATCGGCGCCGGTAAGAGCATCAATGGAAGTGCCAGGAGGACGACCACGAGCGGCTTGGACGGAAGAGGGCACATGCGAGAGAGCAGCGACATGGTCGCCGACCGGGCGGCCATCCGGCTGAGCTCTTTTACGCCCTCTCATGGAAATGGACATGCCATTCGGGGCAGTTTGTTGCCTAGTGGAAAAGCAGTCTGGCGATAAGCGGTTGGAGTTTTTGGTGATTTCGGTCTGTCAGGTAGTTGGTTGGTTTGGTGGCATTTCCTGGTGTTGGTAGGACCATCGAAACTGGCATGCTAGCAAGCAGCTGGAGTCAGGTTCGGTCATCATGCGCGGCGAATATTTCTCCTGGTGATGTTTCGGGTTCTGTGTATCCTATCGTAGACGAGCCTGGACTCCGCGTCCCGGCGAAGGGTTTCTTATTACGAGCTCAAGTGAATGACAAATAGCTTTATCATGACTCTGGATATTTGCCTTGACAATTTAAACAGGGGTTCGTTTGGACTGTCCATGTTACGGCGTACTGAGTTTAAGCAGTGTGTTGAGAATGTCGTCAAGATTGGCGGGGAGAGGCAAATAGACCGCCAGTAATGAACCTCCAACCCTTGGACCAACCATTGATAATATTTGTAGTACTTTAAGTGGCTCTGGATTATAGCGAGGATGACCAATTAGAACCTGTTGACATATTAAAACATTATAGTTTAAATTTTGGAAAAATTCTAAAACTTGGCTGCAAAACTTCGCCGAAACTAGCCCCATGGTGTAGTGGTTATCACACTTCCTTTACACGGAAGGGATCCTGGGTTCGACTCCCAGTGGGACTATTGTTCGTATTTTGTTTTTGCTATTTAGTTCACTCTGGACTAGCAACAGTATTGAATTGAGGAGTCGGCTGCAATCACTTGCTCAAGGGCAGGACGCAGGTGCGGGGCATATATGGGAATTTGCCACAGCTAGTATCAGCCATAACAAAGAAGCGGATTTCAGACGCAACCAATAATTGTGGGAAGGGATCAAAACCCCCAGGGCGTCGGTTTCTACCATCATCCCATGTAGCTCTTCAAGAGTAACTGACCAACAAGAATCCGTTTCGTCATTCGTTCATCTGTCAATTGACTCACACTGCTGTTGTGAGCAGCCAACACGTGCACGGTAGATATGGGTGTCCAGATCAAGCTTGCAAGGCGATTCCCACTCACGATCTTACGCCTTCACACCGTCGTCCTTCTTGATGTGCTCGACAGTGGCCTCGACCTTCTCGGTCATCAGCTCCTTGACGCCCTGGAGGAAGATGACCGAGACGAGCGCGAGCACGATGAACGGGATGATGCTCGCCCACGCCAACCGGTACGCGTGTGCGTACGCCCAGTGACTGGCGTCGAGGGCCGCAGCCTCGATGGTCGCATTCATTCCGGGCACGTTGGTGAAGCCAGTGCCGCTCTGCAAGCCTTCGATCACGGCTAGCACTGAGCTCGCAGGAAGGCCGGCTTCGACCACGGCCTTGCCGACGTCATTCCCGTACGATGATGGCGTCGAGGACGGCGGATCCACAGGCGCCGCCGATGGCGCGGGCGGAGAATCCGAGACCTGTCGCCGTGGACAGGAAGGCGTGTGGAGCGGTCAATTGCACAAGTGCCACGATGAGAGTCAGCGGTCCGGATTGACCGATGCCGGAGAGTACGTTGAATCCGATCTGTGCGTGGTTCATGTTTGGCGTTATGACTGAGTAACAGATGGCGCTGACGCAGCAGTTCGAGTCAGCGATCAATCGACATGCCTCCAAAATGGACCGAGGGGAGAAGAAAATGAGACTGACACGACAAGGAATATCACAAAGTCACAATCAATGGACTCTTGAGATCCTTGTACTTGGTCGCGTAGAGTCTGTGTGATTGGTCAGTCATCAGGTCAAACTCGGTGCATCTCTGACGGACGTGATCGGAATGGAGGTGAACAATGTCACCAGGTTGTATGACAGTTGTCGAATGGAGATGCTCCAGGCATTATCCTCAAATCCGAGGTTGAGCACGATCAATGGGGCCACACTGTTGACCGCGCTGTAGAAGAGCCAACCTTCGACGGCAAACGCAAAGACGGCGAGGGCGAAGTTGGGCGATCCTTTAAAAAAGACGTGCGCCACCAGACCATCAGACCGCCTTTCCATTCTGTGCACGGATCAGTATGGAACGCTCGCTGAGCGGACCGCTGTCAGGAATGCCCACCGTAGACGGAGAAGACGGCCAAAAAGCCGAGGCCGATTCCGAGCGGCGCAGCGACATGAGCATCGGACCAAGCATAGGCACCCCCGGCCCAGTCAAGTGCCAACAGGAGCAGAGTTGAACTCGAAATGAAGAGGAAGGATCCGATCGGGTCACACGCCCAGATATAAGCCTGGAGAGACATTTTGGGATAGTCAGAACGCCGGATGGGATGATAGAAGAAGAACAAGCCCAAGGACGAGGCGAGGTGGAATGCGGCTTCCATCCAGAAAATATCGCGCCAGCCTGACGGACTCGAGTTGGTCACTCCGCCAGAACCAGGAATACCGACCCTGCGGCCATGGTCAGTCAAACACAGGCGATCGAGCCGACTTACAATCCACCGACGGCACCACCCAGGAAGGCAAAGCCATTTGCCAATGCCCGATATTTCAAGGGCAAGATCTCGCTGGGAATCGCCTGGACAATGGAAATCGTGGACAAGGTGACACTGATGAGGATTCCGCCCCCGATGAACATCGACATCGAACTTGCTTTGGCTGAGATCACGGCGCCCACGAGAGCGATGAGAGGTGGCACCGGCCAAATATTTTCGATCGAGGACGTCGCTGAGGCGGCCAATGATTGGAGAGAGCACACTTTGCATCAGTAATGGGCCCTCTAGGTGAGAGATCAGTTGTGTCGGCGTCAGACCTGCACAGACTGACTTACGAATGATCCAGCCTGCGATCGCACCGTCTCCAAGGTCTCGAATGATGAAGGCAATCACCGACCCAGTAGCCACAACGACAAAGACTTGGGCTATGATGGCAAAACAAGTCACGAACACGACCATCCAAGATCGCCAGCCGAGGTCGACGTTGCTCCGCTTCATTCAGCTCTCGGATGTGCTTCATTGGCGCTTCGAACTGGGTCACATTTTGACGGTTCACGTCGCTGCGGGCATGTTCGATCGTCTGTCTCTGCGCCTATTTTCTCGGTCGCCATGTTTGCACTCGAGCGTCACTTTCACCCTGAGATGGATGCAGACGGAGAAGTGAAGAGGCCATCCAGAGACAAAGCGGTGATGCTCTGAAAATAGTCTGCCACGGCCTCCGTCCACGAGACAGCAACACCGAGAACCATCGCGCTTCGCGGGCTAGGATCTGGACATCTGGGCGACACCGGCAGTTGGTGAACAGCTCTCACCGGGCAGAGTCCGACCAGTTCCCTCCGCACAGCGAGGACAGCGGAGGCTTTGATTGGACAAGACACAACAACCTCTTCGTGGGGCTCGTATTTACCGAGGTCACAGACACTGATCTGAAGACCGACATGGCGATGGCGCACGCCGCACGTTCGGCAATTCATCAGAGAACATACCTCGGGTCTGATGGCGTCTTCGCTCGTGATTTGGAGGAAGTCGGTGGCGGGAGAAAGAAATAGACCTGGCCCTGAAACCTGGAGAAAGCATCCGCATGTGGGGATCAAGCTTGGCGGTGGAGGGAATGCCTCGAGCTTGCGGTTTTGCCGACTTCACACACAAACCATGCCCACCAAAGGCCAACCGAATCCGGTTCCGCTGATTGCGGGATCACTGAGAAAGGCATATTTTGGCTAGTCGCATTTCCGAGCATTGGACAAAGAGCCAAATCACGAATATCAGACATAACTGTGTCTGCTTCATCATCGACGGACTGGCCTTGGAACTTTACCGTGAACGCACTGTGAGTTGCTCGTCCTTTGTTTTGACGATTTTGAGCCGTTCATGCCAATCAGATGGGCTGGAGAGGTTGACATTGCTACTCGGAGCGATATCCTGCCTTTGTCCAATTCGGACAGCACTCAAAATTGAACAGGCATTTCAGGAAAGCATATGCTGTACGCTATGCATCAAAAACCGAATCTTCCAGGGACTTCGTCCTCGAATCGTGTCGCCTGGGAGAAGTCTCCGAGGACCTATTTCGTCCTCAAAGGTTTCTCCTGGGATCAGCGTGAGGTTGATTTCGTCCTTAAAACTTTCTCCTGTGCAGGCGCTCCTCCACCGGCGCGCTGGCATCGTGCTTGATTGTATACCGAGCCATCTCCGGTAATCCCCGGCGCAACTGAATCGATGCGTCAAAATCGTGACCTGAGGCCGTGCTTTTGCCTCAACGGTATTCGCATGAATAGACCGTCAAGTTATCGATGCCTCCGAGCCGCGATGTGGAGAAACGAGAGCGACAGTACCGTACTGCAATCTGGTTGCGAACTCTTGATCTCGCAGGCACACCGCCTTTCACCGACGCTTGGATGGTGATGAGCCGGGGCAACTCAAGGAGATCATCGCGATCAGTCACTGCTCAACGAGGCGGTGGATTCGACGGCTGCCGCGTGACAGTGTGGTCAAAGGCATCAGCATGGAAGAGGAGGGAAGGAAGCAGTTTCTTATAGCAACGTCAAAAGCGGCGGGCGGCCAAGGCGGGCTATTCCTGAACTGGCAGGGACATTTCAAACTAGTGGCAGCCCGCGCCAAGATTTCGTGCCAAGCATCTGAGAACTTGCCCATCTGTTCCCGCGCACATTCAGCGGTGCAAAGGTTGACATCACGACCACCACGAAAGACTCGCCGCTGCAACCCGCCTCAAACGATCGCATCAACTCGGAGTGACGGTCTTCCTTTGCGGTAGCCATGGAGAACGAAAAGGGCGAGATTGTGGACTTGTAAGTTTCTCCACTCCCATCATTGAGCAAAATCGCGGTCTTCTGACGTCGACTTGCTGAACAGGTACGTCCCCCGCAAATGCAGCGCGACCAACCGCATCATCAAATCCAAGGACCATGCGTCGGTGCAAATCAGCATTGGGAAAGTCGACGAGCACGGCCGATACACGGGCGAGAACCAGGTCTACGCTCTCTGTGGCTTTGTGAGGTCGAGAGCAGAGAGCGACGACAGCCTGAACAGACTGGCGCAGAGGGATGGATTCTTGAAGAGCGTCTGGAGTCCTCATGCGACGAGATAAGCAGGTGGCGGGGAGGAGCTAGAGAATGGGGATGGAATGATGGATGATCGGGTTCCAAGAGCTGGGTGTGATCAGCCACAATGCTGGAGTAGAATTGCCAGCAAGACGAACCGATACGGTCAAGATGAATGAAAGACAGGAGAGCTCCAAAAGGGCTTTCTACAAATCCATGTTTCTGCCCTCCAGCAGGTCGGGCTCCTCCATTCTTACGTCTTGTTCCACTGTTCCACCCGTATCTGTGCTGTGACCCTGGATCTTTGTGATCATAGCTCTTCAGAAGGCGGAGTCTATCTTCGGCGGAATGTACGAAGTTTGTTCTCTACTTTCCCAGTCATGGACGGTCTGGAAAAGCCTTGATATGCCGGTGATTGATATATGGTGATTGACATGCCCTCCATGTGGCGATCCGAGGGTGGGCGAGTCGACAGCGCGAATCATAATGGCAGAGAAAGTAAATGGGTATCATTTCTAGGTTTGGAGGGTTCCCTTTGTTCACGCACAGACGACTAGTCTTTGTCCAGTCGGACAGCCGGATTGGTTTCGATAAAGTTGAGGTCGACCTTGTGACCGAGCAACTCTCGAATGTTGTTCACGCCATACCTGTGACGGGTCAGTCTGATGGACATGCTCGATCCCACTGGACTCACTTGATCATGGTTGGCCGCTCCAAGCTCAGGCCCCAGCCGTAGATACGCATATCCTTGGGCAGTCCCATGGGCTCTAACATCTCGGGCCGGAACATACCGCTGTTCCCAATCTCGACCCACTTCTTCAGCCCTTCGTGATAGCTGAAAATCTCCATACTCGGCTCGGTGTAGGGGTTGTACGCCGGCTTGAATCGGAGATTTTTGATGCCCATCTTGCCAAAGAAGACCTCCATGAATCCGATCAGGCCACCCAGCGTGAGACCCCAGTCGGCGATGACGCCCTCGACTTGGTGGAATTCCGCCAGGTGAGTCTGATCGACCGTCTCGTTCCGGAACACGCGATCGATGGAAAAGTAGCGCGCCGGTCGAGGATTGAGGGCCAGCTTGTGGAGCATGTACGTCGAAATCGCGGTGGTGTGCGTCCGGAGAACGAGCCGAAGTGACTCGTCGGCCGACCATGGATATCGGTAGCCGATCGAACCAAACTTGCCATGTTCATGCACCGCCCGGACGTTCTCCCAGTACTCCTTGTAGTTGAGCGTCTTTTCTCGGGATTTGGTGCGTTTATGGACGTTGGGCAACGAAGCCGCCGAAGGGGAGTTGGGGCTCGGGTCTTCACGTGGAGGATCAGCTTTGGCAGGGTCCGAGATGTAGAATGTATCTTGGAGATCTCGAGCAGGGTGTTGCTGCGGAACGAACAGGGCGTCAAAGTTCCAGAAGCCGGTTTCGACGAACCGGTTCGTCGGCATCTCTTCAAAGCCCATCTCGAAGAAGATTTCCCGGAACTCCTGTCTCACTTTATTCAGGGGATGTAACGCACCCGCCGGGGTCGGGGCGCCTTTGGCCTTGAAATTGTACGGCTTCAACTGCACCGTTTTCCACGCCCCGGTCGCCAGCATTTCCGCCGTGAGATCAGTTTCCTCTTTGACAAACTTGGTCGCAAAGTGGGGGCCTTTTGAGATGCGGAAAGTGACGACCTTCTGGTCGACCACGTATTTCCGCTTTTTGAAGTCGGCCACCACTTTGGCATCGTCCAGCGTCTTGGACATCTGTATCTGGCGCAACTGCTTCTGAACCGCGTCGTCAATATGGTCCGTACTGGCCTTCAAAATCTCGCCCTCTTTCTTGATCCACTTCAGCTTGAACGCGTCCCCTTGTCCAAACTTGGCCACCTTGGCGTCGCCCACGGCCGCCGGGAGATCTTTGATCTTGAGCCCTTCCAAGGCCGACCGGACCGCCTCGAAGACTCGGGCGCCATTGCTGCCATGCTCCGCAATGTCCGTCCCTTCCTCTGTCAGCACCAGTTCTATTCGGTCCAGTTGTTCGGCCTGGATGAATTCTCGCGATCGTAATCGGTCAACGGCAGACTTGACACTGGTAAAGGGGGCGTTGGGGAAAGCCTCAGAGGTGAGGACAGGGCCGTCGGCCGATGCCAGGACATGGAGGACCTGTGCCGTCAGATCCTCTGCCATGACTGCGGCAGGAGGTCCGCAGCCTGGCGGAGCGGAGTCTATTTCACGGAGGCCGGAGGGAGAGGTGTCCAAGTCGGAAGGACCACGGTTTGTCTAGTTGCTGTTCGCAGTATGAGCCTGTGAATAGACAAAGACCTGGGGGATGTGAACTCACAATATCGGACTCATTGACTTGGCGCAAACCAAAAATTAAATCTTGGCGGGATGGGTCGGTCCGGCAAGGCGATATTTGTGGTATTTCAAGACAGTCCAAATCTCATCATAAGTTTACTGTCCTCCCTACTCTTAGCAAGACGCACCATGACACTTCAGTTTATCTCGTCGCATGACTTTCTTGCAAATTTGGAGCGGTTGCGGCATCCATGCGCCTCAGTGACTTCTCCTCGACCTTTGGACCTTTGGTCGATGCCGTCAATTGTTCAGCTCCCACCGGCCTGGTCTCTGTGATTCTGTGACCTCTCATTGAAGCGGTAGCTTGCGTTGACTTCAGACGGTCGTGCATTCGCTCGGATTATGTATTGGAGTTTACCATTGTCCAGTCACTGCGGGCCGCCAACTCATCCCTACGGTTCTCCCATTTCAAGAAAGGCAGTCGGTTGGTTTGCTTGTTCTGGGATCTGGTAGAGCCGACCATACCCGATGGCTACTGACAAGCCATGCGACATTGCTCTCGAGATAGAGATGAGAAGAATTCTGAAGCCATTGTGAGAAAGATGTCCGCGTGACCACAACTCTCCAAAGTCACACCTATCATATCGACCTCGCTCTTCCTGGCAATACCGATCCAACTGAATCTAGCCAAGTGTGGTCCCTCAGATCTCGTCACAAAGCGACCCAGTTCATTCTCTCAATCGCGATAGCCATAGTAATTGGGGTCTAAACGAGTTGTAAGGTGGGGCTTGCCAAGAAAATGCCAATATTGACCCTATCCCACCGCTCCAAGGAGCAAAAAAACTGATGACTGAGGGATTCGAACCCTCGCGGTTTTACCCACAAGTAATCTCGATATGAAATTTGGTATTTCAGTTTGAGCCTGAAACTTGCGCCATAACCACTCGGCCAAGTCACCATCACGAATTCAGTATTAACCTGAATCATGCTTCGAAATCCGGAGCACTTTTGGACAGAATTAGAAAGGAGAAATTAATATAACATAAATCACAAGTGGGCCAAAACCGCCCCCAAGATAGCGGGCCACTTCCCACCACCCTGCCGTATTAATCATCGAATAACTGCCCACAACACGGCTCTATAGATGTTTGCACGGGCAATTGTTGGTGTTTTATTCGCACCTCGATCCAAATTGAGTTGTGCAACCACTCACGGCTTCTCATGGAAAGAATCTAGACCACACTTCTCTAGCTACTGGCGCGAGATGGCCGACTGAAAGTGCAGAACCTGATATGTCATTCGCCTGGCTCCATGCTTCCGCGGATTGCTTAGAGGTAAAGAAGTTGACTTTAGAGCACCAACAGTCGCACACGGAGTCACCCATCGATACATCCGCCATAAAAACGACAACACTTTGGTCTTGGGGAATGCCGTCGATGAAATCAAGTCGTAAGATTTCATTGCTGAGGGGATCCTGTGATCGAACAGACCCCGAGACGTGCAGACTTCCAAAGATGCCAACCACATCAAAAGCGCACCAAGCCCAGAACCTGGTCCCTCGGATGGAAAGCTCGTGTATCGTGGGAGTTAAACTCAATCCAACGGCGCCGACAATATGACAGTCAGAATCGAGACGAACTTGGCCCAATCGTCGTAGTTCGTCAATGCAGCTCGAAACTGTAGCCCCGCTGGTCTCCATTGTTTTGGCCAGGTAGTCCAGGGAGACAGGTTTGATAGTGTGCAGAAGAGTCTGAAATGCAGTGGCCTGAATCTGTGTCTCCCGCTTGCTCTTGCACCTTATGACTGTCAACCCTCGAAGGGCAGCCAAAACCTGTTCTTCAGTAGGAAGGTCAAGCCGACAAGACATAATGCCATCTGATGTTGGAGGACGTCCGGTGACATCAAAGCCGTCGACGAGTAGGGTGGGAGAATTGTAGTCACCGACTATCTCCTCTACGATCGCATCGACAGGAATCTGAGCCAGACTCTTCTCAAGCATCTTCCGCACAGATGCCACTAATGGGCAATCAGGAACAGATAGAAGCTGAACACGGAGTGAACTTTGCTCGAACATTGTCGAAAGCGTACGGTGCGACCTTTTGGAGTAAGATTCCGGTTCTTGCTTTAGGTGATGATTTCGCCGGAGAAATAAAGGCGACGTAAGCAGACACTTGGTCTGCTGGAAGAATAATCTTCCGATTTCCGCACCTGGGCCATTTGAGGTAGATAATTCAAATCGAGAAGGGCACCCATTAGACCGTGCAAATACACCCATGACAGATTGGAAGAAAGTAAACATGTGGTAGGCACAGATTCAGATGGGAGCCGGAAATGGTGGGGGAAGCTAAGCTGCGCCGTGGAGGGCGAACACGAATCCGGAGTATATCTTCCATCGAGGTAACTTTGGACTCATACGCATCGTCAAGGATGGCAATAGTGATCATAAGCAGGGTCGGGTCAAGAATAAGAGCATCGACTTCAGCAAGAATATAAGGCCTTCTGGAGAACCGTTAGCATCTAAGCACTGGCTCATTAGTAACCCACTTACGGGTTCGGTCTCTTCTTCCATCCTTCGTATACTTCAGAGTTACCTCCATGGCGAGAATATCTCGCCCGCCCTCTGGATTCGGAAGCATTGCAAGTGTTACGTCTTCATAACAGAGAGTCTTGATATCCTCCCAATCCAAGTCCGTTTTGTCACTGTCGTCAGAGTCATCATTCTCCATCCGACATGGTGCTCCCTTTTCTTGGTTCGATTGGTCGCCTTGTACACTAAGGTAGCTGGTCTGGTTGCAGTATATGCGGACGAGTCCGTGATCTGCACGAAGGGTGGCAGGATCAAGCAAAGGAGAGCGCGGTCGTCGTCGAAGTCGAAGCGTCTCATGGAAGGGAGAAATGTCGGGCTCGCAGAGGCCGGTTTCGACACAAGTTTGAGAGAGCTGGCCGAATGTGTGGAAGATGATGGCGTTCGATAACCCGGTTGAGCCGTGATTTCAGGCAGGTCGAAAGGGTTCCTGTCTCCCTCCATAAAGAGCACAATGAGACTCCATATGTTTGGGTCAACTGATTGCCTAGGGAACAGTGTTTCAGCCTGTTGTATCTCGATCCAAAATTGTGTGTATATAAAGATCTCTATATTCCATGAACCAGTGAGGACAGTTGACTCCTGATTTTCACGATCTGACAGTTCCTCGTTCTCTGTGGCAGAATGGGGACGGTCAGGAGGAATCCTCCATATATGTACTAGAGGCGCCATTATTGGAGGCCGTATAGTCAAAGGCATGATTCGGTCAAGGAGTCAAGGATTCCGTTGAAGAGGACCATATTTGGCACCCAGGTATGTTGGGGGAGAAGGTGGGTTGTGCTGTAAGAAATCGTAACCTCGCACGTGTCCTCCACCACTTGGATTGCAGCTCGCCTGTAACACCAAGGCCGTGAATATCGTGAATATCGTGAATGTCGGCGAGATGTTTGCAGCGAGTCATGACCAGTCGCGGCCACAAGATGGCTCTCGGCGCTGCTTGTGTTCTGAGGATCCTCTGTCGATAAAGACGACCTTCCTCTTCTCTGCAGCTCCTTCGGCTCTACCCTCATTCCGTCGTTGCCAGCACGTCCTCAACAACTTCTTTCGCATCTCGGTCATCGTCTCAGTCATCAGTAGGTTACCTCGAGGTCCCTGAGGCTTGGGCCTCAAGGCTGTCTGTTGTCGCTCACAACTGGCTGATCGTCGCAGTTATTCCCGCACCCAACATGCCACGCTCCGGAAAGTACAAGCCTTGGTCGTCCAAAAATATCGTCGCGATCCTCAATGTGAGTCTTCTGCACCGACGTCCTGACTTCGTACCTGACCATAACTAGCATCTGAAAGCCGTGCGTGTCCCTATTTTCCGCAACTCAAGTCGGACGAACCGGCAGGGTGTCAAGGTTGACATCAAGGAGACCATTGTTGGTAAGTTGTCGTTGTCGTTCGTACCATCTCTGACAGTGCCATAGGACGCCGTCACCATGAGGAGGCGTTCCTAATTCAGGAGAGGGGGATGGAAAGCGAAACTCGTGGGCTCCTTCCATAACAGATCGTATCCGAACTGACCTCTTCCCAGCGTGCATGAAATGTGCAAAAGGGTTTGGGATTTTCAGCAACGGCTGTGTTTCGGTTGCTTCAGTGCATCGCGGCGGTAAGTTGATTTTCTCTGTTTGTCCGATCGTGACTGAAGAGTCTCAGCTTGCGCCAACTGCGTGTTCCAGTCGGGCACTCTCTCGTGCACGCACATCATCACCAGTAAGTCTTCGCCGCTCTGTGTTACCGTCCGTGGTTCACAATATTCCCAGAGCTCGAGGAGGAGAACGCTGCGCAAGCCATGTTCAACGAGGCCAAAAAAGCGAAGCGCAAGCTCGACGAAGTTGACCACGTGTCAACCAAGCCTGGCAGCGAGAAGAAGTGCAGATAATGGTCTGCGGCCTTGGTTGCCTTTGCGTGATGCTGCGTCAGAGCATGGTGTTGGCCGGAGCTGGGATAGTTCGACAGGCTGTTAGCGAAATGTTGAGCATCGTCATCCGTCCACATACTAGGCTTGATTCGATGAACAAATGCAGTACTCGACTCGCCGAGCTGAGCAACGACAGCCCCCCATTCACCTAGAATCATGGTAGAGTCCTCGACCAGGTGTTTTGACCTTGGCGGCAAAAGCAAAGTAAAATCTGGGCCCTACTCACCTCGGCCCTCACCCAGCCGACGCCCTTTTAAACCACCACTTCTCGCGGTCATGCTCGCGCTCACCTTTGACTCCTCCCACTCACCCTCCCACGCACCCCTTTGGCGATGCACTGCTCTTTTGGCCTGGGGGACGACCGCTTCCATGTATGTGGCAGAGCTGATAGGCATCCTAATGGCGGTCGGCATCGCCATTAAGGCGAAGCGACTTAAGGCCATGGTGTTTACCGACAACCAAGCGGCACCCAAGACTATCAGAGAGCCGAAATGTCAATCAGGCCAAGACATTGTCAGCAGGATCATTCACCGCCTAGCGGACGCTGACCCGAGCGGAATTTGCGTCGAGCTTCAATGGATACCTGCCCACCGAGGGATCAGGGGCCATGAACTGGCGGACCAGCTCGCAAAGGAGGCGACAGGACGGAACCAGGCCCGAGGAAGACGTGGAAGGTTTATACATCAAGACAGCGATTACACTGCTCTGGTACCAGACTTCCTAATGCACCTGAAATCGGCAAGATTGAACAAAGGAGACCAGGGGCCGGACCACGTATGCACTGACGCCAAGGCCATCAAGGGACCTATTACGACTGCATACCTCACCACAAGGCGCGAAGTTCGGTCATCATTCAGATGCGCACAGGGAAAATTGGGCTACGACAGTTCTTATTCAGCAGAGACGTACCAGGCTTCACAGACCCGTCATGCGAATGTGGGACAGGTAACCAAAATCACGGACCTCAGCAAGGAAATTTAGACCAAGGATGGACCTAAAGGAAATCCTCAATACGCCTCCGCTGGCGAAGAAGGCAGCCTGCTTCATGATTCTGACACGACTCCTCGGGCTATATGGAGCGATTTCGGAGAACATGATCAGTTAAGGCGAGCATCGAGTTCTTTGGGTACGGCAGCACGAAAGAAGGGCCAGAGGAGACCCGATGCGAGGAGCCTGGCCCCCAGATGTCCAAATTCGAGGCAACGTACCCACCGCAGCTTCGCGACTAGCACTGCTTGCCACCGTCTGCATAGCTGCTCAGCGGCTGGGTTGGACGTTAAATTGGTGGGGGAGCCCAAATCGGTGAGGGGAGCCCAAAGTGGTGAAAGGAGCCCGAAGGAGCCCGAAACGGTGGTCAAACAAATTCCCACTTCATTGGCCTTTTTCTGCCCAAGATCCCTACTGGAAATGCCTACCACTCCTAGCCAAGGCATGTCTATTCAAGACAAGATCCCTGCCCGAGCCGCGGACACACCGAGGCGGCCCCTAACCCACAAACCCGAAATGAAATCGTCGATAGCTGCAATAAAAGGAGAGAAAAGTCGCTCAAGTACGGCTGAACGAGATAGGGGCTTATTCCAGGATTTGTGGGAGATGGAATGGCCCGCTGGGACCGCGAGTGCTGGAAGCTGTATGACCACCTCCGAATGTTGGAGTTGTATTTTGGACATGGAGAATGGACAAGAAGCGGAACAAAAGCTTAGACAGTCTCCGTTTCTGGGGAGCGTCGTCTTTATCGAGTTTTTGCTGGCCGCCACCGCGCCACTGATGTCATCACGCCAGCAGTTCTCGTGGATCTCCCGAGTTTTCCGCAGCCTTGCTCTGGAAAGGAGTTCGGCTGCGAACATCATCGGTACGTTACTCTGACAGAAGGTTCGGCTCCGAAAATCAAGGTCTGATCGTGAGCTGATTTTGGGAGTAGATTCGCTGATAGCCACAGGTTGAGAAAATTATCCGCAACCTCACTCTGAAAGAAAGTTCGGCTCCGAAAATCAAGGTCTGATCGTGGACTGATTTTGGGAGTAGATTCGTCTTCACGGACCCTTCTAATGAAGGACCCGAACTTCATGTGAAGGTCATGCCTCTCGCTGGACTCGCTCGAGAGGAAAAGTATATATAGGGGCGATGGGGAGGACCCTCGAGGATCTCGATGAAGTGTCAGTCCAAGCCCATTCACAGAATTACTCCTCGTCGCCATTGCATCTGTCTTCACCAACGCTCTATCAAAAGCTCCAGGGCATTCCAACATCCGAAATGGGGATCCACCGCTTCTTGAATCGCACGACAGAGATTATGTCTCAGTCGCGGCTGCTGAGCAATACCGCCATTCAGTACTATAGCTCCTGTTGTGGTGCAGCATCCGGCATCTTCTTTATCCTGGCTTTCATCATTGCCGACTTTATACCCCCAACCAAGCCCTCGTGGGACGCCGAGACAACAGCGCACTTTTACCAGGTTCACCTCACCCGCATTCGTGCAGGCGCCGCTATTCTAATGATAGCCGGCGGCTTCTATCTACCCTTCGCCGCCACGATATCCTACCAGATCCGCCGTATTCCCGGCGTACCCTATATGATTCATCAGGTGCAGCTGGCTTCAGCTGCTGCTGGTATCTGGACGTTTATGCTGCCTGGCATTGTCCTTGCCATCGCGTCATACCGTCCCTATCGGCCGGTCGAGATCACCCAGGCTTTGAACGACTTCTTTGTAAGTAATACTCGAGACTTCCCCAGCTCCTCATAGAGGCCCTCTAGGAGTTTTCTTCCCCTAAACCGAACCACCTCAACATTTGCCAAACATGGCATAGTCTTTTCATTCATAGTCCTCCACAAAGCGCCCAGAACTAACTCTGATACAATCTCAGTGGATCGTTGCATTGATGCCTTGGCCCACCTTCATGGTCCAGAACTTTGCCTTCGCCTACTCCATTATCATCGACTCGCGCAAGAAGCCTCTCTTCCCCAAGGAGCTCGCCATTGTCAACATCATCATGCCAATCCTTTTCGCCTTTGCGACCGGCATCCACACCGTGTACAGCGGGCCCTTCGCCTGGAACGGAGTCATCACTTTCTACATCGTTGGTTTCACGTTTGTCGTGCAGCTCGTTGTTGACGCGGTCTTCCTGGCCCTCGCTGTTCGGGAGGAGGATAAGAGCGGTGTGGTGGACAAGGATCTCGAAGACAGTGCTTAGGTTTCATAGATGAATGAGGGAGCAGAGAGAGACAAGGTGAGTCAGGGGTAATTTCATGGGTTGGGGGGAGGGGCAATATTTTGTAATAGAGCTACGTCGGAAGAACAACATTCTTTTCCATGGTCTTGTTTATTTCAGATATTCTTGTGTCAATTCTGATATACACTGGTTTCAAATTTTTATTTTAACGTTGCCCTCAACCTCGTTTAATTTAATTCTTATTTAACCCGCCACACAGAGGGAATCTGGCCGTCGGGTCGCGGGATAACAGTGAGTGATAGGCGCTCTCCGCGCTACAGGAAAACTGACATGAAACTAATAGGGATACGCCAGGTAGGGTGTTGTGGAAATGTGGGCTGCTCTCTGTCTTTTTCGAGCCAGGCGGGATGGGGCGCTAGCGACTTGCCGGCCCTCAGTTTGTGCCACAGCCCCAAGCCGCTTGAGCATCCTATTCATGCTGGAGACGTTTGCCTGCTAGTCGCACAAGGAGACATGGGGTCGGACAATGCGCTTCAAAAGTTCAATCTTGAGCATTTTCTTTGGTCTGGTTTGGGCGGCCGGAGGGAGGCGTTTCACAGAAAGTGAAGTGGAAGAGGCCAGGCCCCATTCCGCCGCCCATTCCTTGGTGAATCCGACGTAGGTATCGCCACTGATATACAGTATCACCGCTGCCTTTGTGTATCCGTGGATCTTGGGCCGCTTCGGTCGTCGGTCTTGCAATGTCGGACCAAACGGCAACACAGGCACTTGGTCATGGGCCCATCAGTGCCAGTTGCACCGTCGATGAAGTTGGTGCAACGGAGTGAAGGCCTTCCACCGCTCTTGTTGCTCCTCCGATCAAACCTCTGGGACCCAGAACAGCTCAGGAACAGCACGATATGCCCGCGCCGCCACGTCCAGTGCCTTCTGGGGCAGACGGTCATGGTGATGAGGCCCCAGCGTGCACACCTGGTCCGTTAGCACTCCTCGTGGACCGCACACAAACTCTGTCAGACGTACCCTGTCCGTCTTCCGTTCGCAACACAAGTATATCAAGGCCAAGGTGACTCGTGCAGATGGAGATAGTCTGACGACCTCGTTGCATTGTCTGATATACACCTTGTTCAGCTGGATGGCACCCGCTTCGGTTTGAGAGTCCCACTTGACACCGGCGGTCATGTCTTGAAGGATCTCTTGGGTTTTTGGACCAGGCATGTTTGGAGAAGCTCGCGGAGGAGGAACAATGATGAGAAAGGTTGAGGTCAATGTTCCTTTTTCCTTCACTTCCGGTAATGGTGTCACCCGTCACGAAATGGCTCACAAAGAGAGCAATTAACGAAGCAAGCACAAATTGCGTCGGCCAGGTGGTACGATCAATGGTTATAGAATGGAGTTGCGAGGAGCACAAGGCTGAGGCCAAGAAGCAGCGCTAGTCCAGCCATATAAGGCGACCGCCCGGACATCTCGTTCTGGTTCTCTAGAGATTAGTCTGGCATTACAATTGCATCTACTGCCTATAAACATGGTTGTCGCCTTAGCGGACAGGAAGCCTCACAGGAGTCCACATTGCCAGGTAACCCGGAATTGTCCTCTGCCCGACTTGATGCTTGTGTTGAGAGCAGAGTAAAGACCGACACCACTCTGTAGCCAGTCGCAGCAGCAAATTGACAGATGGCGACGCCAGCGATAGTCACCGCAAAATCAAGAGTTGAGTGGTGTTCTGCTGCACCCTCAGACGATAAGATCCGGCATCTCCCCAACTCCTCGAGTGATTGTGCAGCATCGGCTTCAATTGTTCCAACCGACCGCACAGATTCTCTTTCCTTACAGTTCGCCGCACGGTAACATCTGCCTGAACCATGGCGATTCAGGACTGATTGAACTTCCAGAAGATGGTGAAGAGCCTGGAGCGGTATATGCGGACAATCAAGGTGCCACATACGTCCGACACGAGTGGCCTGGTTGCTCAACGCAAGCTGAAGAGCTTCATTTTCGCAGCCAAAGGGGCCGGTATGGATTGCAGTCTAGTGGTTGAAGATCAGCTCTCGATTGCCAACGACTCCGCCGCTTACCTCTTGGAAACATTGGAAAGTCCTCAGGGTCAAAAATTCCTCCAGGCCCTCGACTTCACGACAATCAACCCGACCCTCCTGAACCACACGTTCAAAGCTGCACAGTACAAGTACCAAATCAAGCTCACCCGAATACAGGCACGCTGTGTGGCGGCGGTCATCCTCCACAATCCAGCGGCATCCCACCTAGTTGCTGTGATCCCGCGCTGTGATCTCGTTCAGCGCGTAACAAGTGCAAACTGGAAGAAGGATGCCCATCGTCGTGAAGCTCCTCTTTTTGAGCTCGGCGCTTATCGGGGATCAATCCATACAACGGGATACATTTCACAGGCTGCCCTCGTCCAAAAGCCTCGTGAGACGTCCTCCCAACCAGATTACGCCCTCGTCCACAGCATCTGGTCAGCCTTCACCCTGTACTCACAGCGATATACCATCGAGCGTCTCACCACCTCGAGATTAGTCGGCGACTTCCAGATCGTCCATAAAGCTTCTGGAGTTCGGGCTACAGTGGAAGTAAAGCACTCCTCACGTGGGATATCTATTATGGTGGTTTGGGCTCGTGTATCAAGTAGTTGTTATTCTCCAACTATCTACGGCGAGGCAGATGGATTTATGAAGGAGGGATCTACTGAGAAGATGAGGACCTTGATCTTTCCAAGACCTTTGTGTTTGGGTCACGTACCCATAACAATATCCCCCCCGGCGAGCTTCTTCACAGAAATACGGTGAGGTCTCACCTGTTCACACCTTTGATGCAGTGGGATTTCCTGTTGGGCTAAGCTCTCACCGTCTTGGTTTGACTGGTCTGCCCTTCATGAAGAGATAGTCCGATGGGGGCAAAGAGAAGCGAAATCTTTTGTGGCAAAGATGAAAAAGATTCTTGACAGCTATGCTGGCCTCAATGCACAGTTTTCGACCGAGACCCACAACGTTGGGACACACGTCGAGTATGATGCTCTGCTCCTCGAGAACATGAAAGTCGTCGCCGGAAGGGATAAAGGGAAAGTCTAGAGCTCATCAGGGTCAGAGAGCGGACAATTTTCCGAGAAATACTCTTCTGGTCCACTTCCTTTCACCGCGAACTGGGTAAACAATGCGACGACGACACTCTATATTTTAGGTCACCTGGTTGCCTAGGAACAGTGTTACAGCCTCTCGTATCTCGCTCATAAATTCTGTGTATATAAAGATCTCTAGATTCCATCAATTCAGAGGAGGAGTTGACTCCTAATTTTCACGCTCCAACAACTCTTGGCACCTCCAAACTTGACCCGGATAATTCCTCTATTCAGAGTCGACTGCCTGACTCCGACGCCTGCTCCTCTCAGACTTCTCCTCCTTTATTGTGCTGCGCTGCAGAAATGCCTGCCTCGACCAGGGCATGAATCGGTCCTTGTCTCCTCCTTCTCCCATGGCCGCCTCGGGCACCATCTTCCCCAGCCAAATTTCCCTTCCACGGTCTGCTGGCGATAGGACCCCGGTTCGTGGATGTAATAACGGCTGTCACCCAGCCAGCCACCAGGTAAATGCACACAACTGCCATTTCTTCTAGGACTGCCATGACGACGTGTATAGTGACGGAGCCAGTAATGAGATTGAATTGGTGGTTGTGGGAAAAGACCGAAATGATAGAGTAGATGAGTCGGACCAAGATGAAGGGGAGGGCAATGATAACGGCCCAGGCAAGTCTCTTGTCGTCCTTTGCCGCGGTTGGGAGCTTGTGCATTGTCACAGCAGCTATCAGACCCAATGCGATGAACGCAATCAGATACAGCACGATGCCGGCCTTGGTGGTTGTTTGGGGTTGGTACACTCCAGCTGATGATATGCTGTTCACCCCGCCAACAATGCATAATATTAAACCGACGGAGATGAGGAGCTGTAAGAGCCGGAAGTGAATTGCCTTGCACTCTCCTAAGGAGGCATTTCCAATTGAGTCGGCACTATTGATCAGGTTAGAGTTCGAAAGGACGTGAGTATGAGACCGAACTCACCAGCGTGAGAGCAGACCGAGAGTCGCAAGAAGTAAGGGCGACACTCCAATGGATTCCAGAATAATGACGGCCTCCAGAAGCCCCTTCGTTTCAGATTGGTACGTGGCAAGCTGACAACAAGCGCCAACGATTCGGACGAGGCAGAGTATGAGAGTGAAGATCCAGCCAGAACTGCGACCGAATCCATGACGGCTGCAGACGATGACTGCAACAAGTGTTGCGGGTATGTAGATGCAGAGTTCAAAGATGGAAACTCCTCCCTTCGAGTCGAGCTTCATGAAGGTCTGGTGTTTATATTGGTGGCGGGATAAATAGAAGAACTTGACGCTGATACAACGAGGTGAGATGGAAGTCGTAGTGGAGAGAGAACGCGAGGCCATATATAACTTAATCTGAGGGCCCCGTCCGACCAGGCTGCTGTAACCTCGAATGACATTCCTCATCAGGATTCGAGGAGCTGCATCCCCGGTACAAACTAATACTCGAATCTCCCTGGTCAGGTGGGTTTCCAGGTCCTACCAGGCTTTTCATCACACAGACTCCACAAGCACGGACCTATCGTGGTGTTGTCAAGATACAGTGCGCTTGGCTTGTCTTACAATCTATTGCTACCATGACCTCATCCTGCACTACCGTTGGCTCTATGCCTTTAATGGGGACCAGTTCGTGGCTAGGCGTTTCACGGTTAGCGTGGCAGTGTGATGGCAGCGAATCACCTTGCGCCTCCTGGGATCATGGCCCCATTTTCAGAGTGCAGCCTCTGACTAAGCGTCCATCAGCCGCCTCTCTTGTTAGCTCCAACACGACTCGAAATCTTTAGCCACTTCGATCGTACTTGAACGAGACCAACATTGTTGGTGATAGACGGTGCAGGTCCTGACAAAGTGACAACCTCGTTTACATCGATAGACAAGGGGATCGCTGCACAAATATTTCCTGCCGACTTGGATGGCGGCCTGATATGGGTTACTTTGGACTCCCAAGCAAAGCTTGTTCGCCCTGCAGAATCAGGAGAATAACGGTAAGTGAGGTAGTCGGAATACGCGAACCACTCTCTTACATGCTAGCAGTGCGACTTGGCGACTCCATCATGCGGACAGTGCGTCAGGGGTCGTCTGACCTGCTTTGGCTACCGCAACCCAACGGATCTACTCTTCCTTGACCAGAGCGAAGATATAGCCTGCAAAGTGCAACGGTCCAAGCGGACATCTCGACGAAGGGCAACGGAACCCGCCACCAAGGTGCCTCCGGCCAATTCTGATTCTTTTCACACCGCATCGCCGCTGGTTTTCTGCCAGTACTCTGATGCTCCCCCGTTGTCCCTCGCAATGGCCGCAGAAAATCAAGCCTCCTATTTCTTCTTCGGTAACTATTCATCCCGGCCATCGAAGAATTTTAGGAGCGTTTATGAAGATATTCCGGCACTTTGTGACTTTGAGCCATCCAATAGCCCATTGATCTATATAGTTAAAGCTCTAGGTCTAGCTGGTTTGTCCTGTCACACTGAGACATCCGGCATGGAAGTTGCTGCTCGTGCCTGGTATGACAAGGCATTGCAAAAGATCAATAGTAGTCTTCGAGATCGAGAGCTGGTCAAGGGAGATCAGACACTCCTCGTGGTGCTGCTATTTGGATTGTACGAGGTCTGTATCACACCCAGCACTCTCCAGAGGCCCGAAGCTGACCCTGATCAGACCAATACTTGCAACACGCCGAGGTCGATGAAGTACTGGCTAAATCATGTCAATGGGGCAGCAGCACTGTTAGCTCTGCGTGGCGAGGAGCAGCTTGACAGCGAGTTCGGCCGTACATTGTTCATCCATACGCGGACGCAGATTGTCTCTGCTTGCTATCAGACACGATCGTCGATACCAGCCATAGTCGTGCAGCTGTCCCAAAAATGTCACGACAGGAATGCCGACCCAGTCGAAAGTCTCATCCCGATCATCTTCCAATTTTGCAACATCAGAGCTGAAATACTTTTCCACCCTCCAACCACTCAATCAGAGTCCACAACCAGAGCCACTGTTACCGGTTACAAATCAATCGCGCAAGCGCTCGCCGATTGGCAGGACCGCATCCCAGTTGGATTTCTCCCATTAACAGTATCCGTCGGCCAGGCGAGCTTTGACATCCTATCAGAACACTACAACGTCTACGAAGACATCTGGACGGCCGGCATCGCGAATAACTACCGCGCAACCAGCATACTCGTTCACGAAGCATTGATCAGTCAGCTACACTTCCTACGAGACTATTATGCCCACAGCCTGGACGAAGTTTTGGAGCTCGAAGACCAAATATTGCATTCCCGCAACATCCTCCTATCTCTCATTGACACAGTCTGCGCCAGCGTCCCCTGCCTCCTCCGGTCCAACTTTGCCGCAGCTGGTGTCGGTCTCATCTGGGCACTGTACGTGTCTGCACAGATTTCGCCCGGGGTGGCTCCGCTGCAGGACGCGACGCGCCGTTGGATCATCGGGCGCTTGGAGAATATTGGGGCAGCGATGGGTGTGTGCCAGGCGACAATGCTGGCTGGATTTCTGCGTAAAAGGGTCGAAGTCATGGAGGTGTTGAAGGATGAGTGGGCTGAGGGCGGTGGGGAGGGTGGCTAGATAGCTGTCCCTAAGGGGTGTACAGGTATCGAATCCTTATTCTGTCTGGCTCACGAGTACCCACAGTCCTTCACTTCTAATCGAAGACTACGGCACATAGAAAGAACCCGTTCTGACGGAGCCACCATTTATCATTCGCACTCTTGACCCTTTCGATCATCTATCAATATCTGACATTTTGAGCACCCCGAAGTTTGACTTCTGGCCTGGCTCTACCTTGTTGAATACCCTTGCGATCTCCCACCTGCATTGTTAATTCCGCTGCTAATTGCATTTCGAATGCCGGCTATGATACCGAAACCGCGCCCTGAACGGCCTCCCCTGCGAAGCCTTCTTCTTTCTTGTCTTCTACCACTAGTCTGATATTTTGTCAGAGTTTTCCAGCATATGAAAGCACGGGCACCAGACACTTACGCCTAACAAGCCTGTCTGGCCTGGAGAAGTGTAGCTGTTGCTGTTGAACCTTTGTTCAGTACATGCGTCCGACATTCTGATTGCGGTGCGATCCTCTGAGAGTATACGAAGGAGGTTATAGTATGAATGGTTTGACTTGTTTGGAGCAAAGGTGGGTGGCTCGGCGGTCTCAATATATCTGTTTTCGTCTGCTTACCCTGCTTTTACCCGTGCGTCAGACCCCCCCGAGGAAGGACTTTTATTCCTCGAGCGAGTTGATTGAGCAGATCTAAGCCCTGACTTTATCGTTGCTCAGCCACGTCCCTTTAGCTCTTGGCCGGAGAGCCTCGCAAAATCGGGAACTCTAAGCTCAATGCGGTCCGAGTCGCGATAGGTTGCGCAAATAGCCACTAGTTACAGTGGAAAGGAAAATTGAAATTCGTTTACCCTGAAATGAGGTCATATTTGGCAGGGGGCTCCAAGTAGCGTTGGACAGCCGAGCAAGAGGGAGGGCATGCCGCGGCTGCCTGGCGTTGGTGCCGGAATGGGGTAATGCTAATTAGCGACCCTGGGGGCTTAGTTAGCGACCCCCCAAGACTCTTGGCAGTCACGTGACTGATAATGCCTCTGCTCTGAGATGAACAATTGTTCATGA
>Ga0255336_100649_pt1 | contig 45107 bp, 40 predicted proteins | sample MeOH1_35cm_T3_17_FD_189102 | JGI IMG/M metagenome (GOLD analysis project Ga0255336, IMG submission 189102) | Sandy soil microbial communities from University of British Columbia, Vancouver, Canada - MeOH1_35cm_T3_179 | ecosystem: Engineered > Artificial ecosystem > Sand microcosm > Unclassified ...
CCCAGAAAACAGAACCAGCCTGTTCTAAGACACGCATTCGGCAAAGATCATATTCCAGGCATCAACCCAGCCTAAGATCCGCCGCCCGCGTATCCCTTCTCTTCCGATAAACTTGTCAAATAGCAGAGGCGCTTGGTTCGGTTCGTTCCGGACGTTCGCGCCGTCGGGAGCGGGCTTATACGCCGGGGCCATTGGGGCGTCAACGGCTTTGTTGAAGATTTTTTGCACGCCCGTGTAGTTTTTTATCAGGCCATTGATTTAACATAGAAAAATAAATAATTTCGACTCTCATATGCAGCTGAAAAGAGTCGAAACCCGCGGCTTTCCACTGAAAATATTTCACCGCGCCATTACCCGGCCCATCCAGTCCCGTCGGCGTCCGCCCATCCGCCCCTCAGCCCGCCCCTTGGAGGGGTCCTGGTCGGGTCTGGCGCCATCGATAAATTTCCAAAACGCACATCCCAAAGAGAAATAACACTTCATGTGCGAACTCCGCGGAGAAATGACACGTTTGACGCGGAACCTTTGCCGACTTGCCTTAATCTAATGATCTGATTGGGAATTTATGGTTGACAGGGATATCTTCCAAAGGTCATCGTGCCTGTCAGGGCGGGGGACGGTGCGAATCGCTTAACCAAGCGTTCACCAACCTTCGAATAACTAAAGATTATCTGTAATTGCCTTCCGCTAGGGGATATCCAAATTGCTGTATCGAAGCTGCCAAGTCTGGGGCAGGCTAAAAAGCTATCTGCTGTATAGCGCCGCCGGCTTTGTCGCCCTAGGCGGGCTAGGAGCCGCCTGGTCGGTCCGCCCTCCGGTTGTTAACGATGTGAAGGCCGCAGCTTTTTCCAGTCATGTCGCCAGTACCAGTTTCAATGCCGCAAGCGCGGTAAGCTCAACCGCCGGCCAGTGGTCGCAGCGCCTGCTGCAGGATCTCAATAGCCGCGCCGTCATGCCGGCCCAGGCCATGAGCAGCCGCGAGCGCCATCGCAAGGACCTAGCCGCGAGCGACGCGGCCCAGGCGCCCGGCAATATCTGGATCGCGCAGCCCACCGGGGCGGCCCTGGCCCCGACCACCATGAACCCGACCGGCACGAACCCGACCGGCATGGCTGCCAGCAACGCGAGCCCGGCCCCGGCCGACAGCCAGACGGACGGACAACAGCAAACCGCTTCCGTCGCCACCGCCACATCCCCGGCAACCGCCGTTGCCTCTGCCGACCTCTCGGGTGCCGGCCTATCGGGCGACCGCGACAGCCATGTGGATACGCCGAGCCTGACCACGGAAGAACTCAGCAACGCCTTCAGGCTGGATAGCTCTGACAGCGCGGCGCATTGGACCGGTTCGGGCGACCGCCACGCCGACACCAACGGCTTCCAGCGCATCGTCTCCGTGCGGCGCGGCGATACCCTGTTCGGCGTCCTGGTCGATGCCGGCATGGACCAGAACGAGGCCCAGGACGCGGTTGGCGCATTGTCCGACGTCTTCTCGCCGAAGGCGCTGCAGATCGGCCAGCAGATCACCCTGAACTTCAACAATGTCGCGGACAACGAGACGGGTGAGAATGGCGCCAAGCTGGTGGCCCTCTCTTTCGAACCGAGTGTCACCCAGGACGTAACGCTGAAGCGTAACAGCGAAGGCGACTTCATCGCGAAGACGATCGACAAGCCGCTGACGCAGAAGAACACGCGCATCGCCGGAACCATCGACAGCAGCCTGTTCGAAGCGGCCCAGGAGGCCGGCCTGCCGGTCGCCGTGGTCAGCGATCTGATCAAGACCTTCTCCTATGATGTCGACTTCCAGCGCGACATCCATGACGGCGATTCCTTCGAGGTCTATTACGAGCGCTATGAAAACCAGGACGGCGCCTTCGCCAAGGCCGGCCATATGCTCTACGCGGCGCTGACGCTCGGCGGCAAGAAGGTGCCGATGTATTATTTCGAGCATGACGGCGACGGCGAGTATTACGGGCCGGACGGCGAATCCGTCCGCAAGTCGCTGCTGCGCACGCCGGTCGATGGCGCCAAGATCACCTCCGGCTTCGGCATGCGCCTGCACCCGCTGCTGGGTTATACCCGCCTGCATAAGGGCGTCGATTTCGGCGCGCCCACCGGAACGCCGATCTACGCCGCCGGCAACGGCACCATTGTCGATATCGGCTTCCGCAGCGATTACGGCAATTACATCCGCATCCGCCACAACAGCACCTACAGCACCGCCTATGCCCATAGCAGCCGCTTTGCGGCCGGCCTGCACAAGGGCGACAAGGTGAAGCAGGGCGAAGTCATCGCCTATGTCGGTGCAACCGGCGAGGCGACCGGCCCGCATCTCCATTATGAAGTGCTGATCAACAACCAGCAGGTCAATCCGGCCACGGTGAAGGTCGCCGGCGGCGACAAGCTGACCGGCAAGGATCTGGCGGCCTTCAAGTCGCAGGTAACGAAGATCAATGCCGACATGGCGAAGCAGAAGAACAATGCGCTGATCGCGCAGACGCCGGCCGGCGACGACGGTACCGCCGTTTGCCGCGGTCCGAACGGCTGCGAAAACTGAACCGCGCAGCCGAGGCATTGAAACGCAAAGGGCCGGTTCTTGCGAACCGGCCCTTCTTCTTTGATCTGATTGACGGCCGATCGATATCGGCCGCAGGAACGCTCGTTAAGCCGCTTCCGACAGCTTCTGGCCATCGATCGTGAGACCGCCTTCGCCGGCCGAGACATGGATGACCTCGCCCGCCTTGAAACGCCCTTCCAGCAACAGCACCGCGAGGGGGTTCTGCAGCTCGCGCTGGATCACCCGCTTCAGCGGCCTTGCGCCATAGACCGGATCATAGCCGGCATCGCCGAGCCACAGCTTGGCCTTGTCGTCGAGTTCGATATCGATCTTGCGATCGGCCAGCAACTGCCGCAGCCGCTCCAGCTGAATATCGACGATCGACGTCATGTCGTCGCGCGACAGACGATGGAACAGGATGACCTCATCCAGCCGGTTGAGGAATTCCGGCCGGAAGGCCTGCCGGACCACCGCCATCACCTGGTCCCGCGCATCCTCGACCGTCTCGCCGATCTTGAGATTGGTGAGATAGTCGCTGCCGAGATTGGAGGTCAGCAGGATCAGCGTATTGCGGAAATCGACGGTGCGGCCCTGGCCGTCGGTCAGGCGGCCGTCATCCAGCACCTGCAGCAGAATGTTGAAGACATCCGGATGCGCCTTTTCCACTTCGTCGAACAGCACGACCTGATAGGGCCGGCGCCGCACGGCTTCGGTCAGCACGCCGCCTTCCTCATAGCCGACATAGCCCGGCGGAGCGCCGATCAGGCGCGCCACCGCGTGCTTCTCCATGAATTCCGACATGTCGATGCGGACCATGGCCTGATCGTCGTCGAACAGGAAATCGGCCAGGGCCTTCGAGAGCTCGGTCTTGCCGACACCGGTCGGCCCGAGCATCAGGAACGAGCCGATCGGACGGTTGGGATCCTGCAACCCGGCACGGGCCCGCCGCACCGCATTGGAGACGGCAACCAGCGCTTCGCGCTGACCGATGACGCGGCGGCCGAGGGCCTCTTCCATCTTGAGGAGCTTGTCGCGCTCCCCAGTCATCATCTTGTCGACCGGAATGCCGGTCCAGCGCGAGACCACACCGGCGATATCCTCGTCGGAGACCACCTCGTTCAGCATGCGGTGCTCTTCGGCCTTCTCGGCCTGCTCGAGCTGCCGGGCCAGCGACGGGATGATCGAGTAGGTAAGCTCACCGGCGCGGGCGAAATTGCCGTTGCGCTGGGCTGCCTCGGCCTCGCCGCGTGCCTGCTCCAGCTGCTCCTTCAGCTTCTGGGCGCCGGCCAGCTTCTGCTTCTCCGCCTGCCATTGCTCCGTCAGAGCCCGCGACTTCGCCTCAAGCTCCTCGATCTCATCGACGAGATGCGCAAGGCGATCCTTCGATTCCGCGTCGCTTTCCTTTTTCAGCGCCTCACGCTCGATCTTCAGCTGGATCAAGCGACGATCGACCTCGTCGATTTCTTCCGGCTTGGAATCCACTTCCATGCGCAGCCGGCTGGCGGCCTCATCGACCAGGTCGATGGCCTTGTCCGGCAGGAAGCGGTCGGTGATATAGCGGTTCGACAGAGTCGCAGCCGCGACGATGGCGCTGTCGGTGATGCGCACCGCATGGTGCAGTTCGTATTTTTCCTTCAGGCCGCGCAGGATCGAAATCGTCTCCTGCACCGACGGCTCGCTGACGAAGACCGGCTGGAAACGCCGTGCCAGGGCGGCGTCCTTTTCGATATGCTTGCGGTATTCGTTCAACGTGGTCGCGCCGACGCAATGCAGCTCGCCGCGCGCCAAGGCCGGCTTCAGCATGTTGGAGGCATCCATCGAGCCTTCCGCCGCGCCGGCACCGACGAGCGTGTGCAATTCATCGATAAAGAGGATGATTTCGCCGGCGGCCGCGGAAATTTCCTGCAGCACCGCTTTCAGGCGTTCCTCGAATTCGCCGCGGAACTTCGCCCCGGCAACCAGGGCGCCGAGATCGAGCGACATCAGCTTCTTGTTCTTGAGGCCTTCCGGCACGTCGCCGTTGACGATGCGCAAGGCGAGGCCTTCGACGATGGCCGTCTTGCCGACGCCGGGTTCGCCGATCAGCACCGGGTTGTTCTTGGTGCGCCGCGCCAGCACCTGAATGGTGCGGCGGATCTCCTCGTCCCGGCCGATCACCGGATCGAGCTTGCCGGCCTTGGCCTGCGCCGTCAGGTCGCGGGCGTATTTCTTCAGCGCGTCATAGCCTTCCTCGGCCGAGGCGCTGTCCGCCGTACGTCCCTTGCGCAGATCGTTGATGGCATTGTTGAGACCCTGGGCGGTTGCGCCGGCCTCCTTCAACGCCTTGCCGGCAGGCGTCTCGGCCGCCAGGGTCAGCGCCAGCAGCAGGCGCTCGACGGTGACGAAGCCGTCGCCCGCCTTGGTCGCCAGTTCCTGTGCCTGGTCGAGCAGGCGCGCCAGTTCCGGCGACATATAGACTTGGCCGGCGCCGCTGCCTTCGACCTTCGGCAGCTTGCCGAGCTCCCGCTCGACCGCCGCCAAGGCGCGGCGCGGATCGGCACCTGCCGCCGTCAGCAGATTGGCGGCCATGCCTTCCTTGTCGTCGAGCAGAATTTTAAGCAGATGTTCCGGCGTCAGCCGTTGATGGCCCTCGCGCAAAGCAAGCGCCTGCGCAGCCTGCAGGAAGCCACGCGATCTCTCGGTGAATTTTTCCAAATCCATTCTTTTGCCCTCTCTCGATGCGTCCTTCAGGAGGCCCGCAATCGTCGATGCCTGGAAATTGGCGATCATATGCCAGGAGCACCGGGCGGCCGCCCGGCGTTATCCCCACGGATGATATGGGCAAGAAATTCAACCAAACAAGAGGCCGCCGGCGAGGGTGGCCGGCGGCCGTAAAGCCTGTTTCTCTTGCGTCCTCGCATTGGGCCTTCCGGCCAATGCCGCAATCAGGAAGCTAATCCGTCTCTGCTCAATAGCTTAGCCGAGACCGGAGCGCGTCACGCGCTATTCACCACCCTCGGCAGGCGCTTCCCCTTCGGGAGCCGCGGCGCTGCGGGTACGGCGCGGCGAGGTGCTGCCACGCGGACGGCCGCGGCCGCGCCGCGCCGGCGCCGCTTCGGCAGTCTCGCCCTCCGCCGATGCTGCTTCGGCCGGCGTTGCTTCGGCCGGCGCCAGAGGCAAAGCGGGTTGGGTATCCGGCAAACGCACGGCCGGCTCGGCGATCATCGGCTGGGCCAACAGCTCCGTGGGATAATCGGGCTGCTCGTCCGCGCTGCGATCCACGGCCCGGCTTTCCGGCGCACGATTACTCTCCGGCGCGCGATTATGCGTTTCGGCCGACTGGGCATTCTCTTGTGGCGCCCGGCCTTCCGTTACCCGAACCGGAGCCGCACCGTCGGCCGCCGCACCGTCGGCATTGCCGTCGGCCTGAAAGCCCTGCTGACCGGCGAAACGCTGGCCATCATAGCGCTGGCCATCGCGGCCCTGTCCGCGCTGATAGCGGCGCGGACCGCGGCCTTCGCCACGGGCCTCGTAATTTCTATTGTCGTTGCGCCCCTCTCCCCGACCATCCGTCGCGCGACCATCGACCGCAACCTGCTCGCGATTACCGCCCTCTCGGTTGCCGCCTTCACGGTTACCGCCTTCGCGGTTGCCATGGTCGCGGCGACCCTGGCCGTTGAAGCCGGCGAATTGCTCGCCTTCGTCATCGCCATAATTGCCGTTAGATGACGGCGCCCCAGCCTGCTCGCCATTGGCCGGGAGGCCGTCGGCGGTAACCGGCGCCGCATAGAGAGCGGCCGAAAGCCCCTGGCTGACGTTCTGAACATTCACATCGGCAACCGACAATTCACGCCCGCCGATGCGCGGACGCTGCCCCTCGGTCTGGGCCGCAATCGTGCGGTAATAATGCTCGGCATGCTGCAGATAATTTTCCGCCGCGACACGATCTCCGGCCACGCCGGCATCGCGCGCCATCTGCAGGTATTTCTCCAGCACCTGATGGGCATTGCCACGCACACGAATGTCCGGGCCATTGCTGTCATAGGTCTGGTTACCCTTGCCCGCGCCACCGCCGCCATGCGGTCCACCCATGCTGTGCGGTTTGCGCTGGCCACGTCCACGGCCACGGCGGTTGTTGTTGCCTTGTTTCATCGCATTGTCACTTCATCGTTCCGATAGATCGTGTCTTGAGGGACTCGGCGGATCATGGCGGCTGCTGTCACAACAATCGCGAGTGACGGCACCTTGTGCCGCTTCCGCGCATCGCCACTGATTATGTCCGGAGGCCAAAGCCAGGGGGCGCTGCCAGCAAAACCAACTGGTTCGCGTCGTCTCAACCCCGACTGCCGGAGCCGACCCTAAACCCTTCGCCGATCCTTTCCAATAGTTTTTTTGGCAGAAGGGCTGTCGTGCTATGCATCTCGCGAAGGGCTGATTTGCTAGGATTTCCGCACAATGATAACACGTTCGTGACCTTGCAAATCCTGCGCACTGGTCACGTGTGCCAGGCCGGCGCCCTGCATCAAGCCAACGACATCGGGTCCCTGCCCGGCGCCGAGTTCAAGAGCGGCAAAGCCATCCGGTTTCATTCGCCGCAGCAGAACGGCGGCCAGGGCCCGGTAAGCGTCCAGTCCATCGGCGCCGCCATCCAAAGCCAAATGCGGCTCATACCGCGCCACTTCCGGCTGCAGCAAGGCAATGTCGCCACTGGGAATGTAAGGCGGGTTGGAGATCACCACATCGAACATTGCGGTCAGGCCCTGATCCCAGTTTCCTTCCTGGAAACAAGCGCGATCGGCGAGGCCGAGACGTGTCGCATTATCACGCGCAACAGCAATCGCCCCCGGGTTGAGATCGATGCCAAGGCCCCGCGCCTGCGGCAGCTCGCTGAGCAACGCCAGGAGCAGGCAGCCGGTACCGGTTCCAAAGTCGACAAGCTCCAGCGCCCGACTCCGATCGCCGGCACCGTGTTTGTCCAGCTGGTCAAGAACGGCCTCGATCAGCGTTTCACTGTCGGGCCGGGGATCAAGGGTGTCAGGTGTCACCCGGAAGGGCAATGACCAGAACTCGCGACAGCCGAGGATGTGCGACAGCGGCTCACGCTGCAAGCGCCGCGCCAGGGCAAGATCGAAAGCGGCAACCATCTGCCCATCGAGGATGCGCTCGGAAAAAGCAATCTGGGTGGCGAGGGGAACCGCCGCCGCATGCTGCAGGATCAGCCGCGCCTCACGCGCCGCCCCTTCGATACCGGCATCATGCAAGGCTGCTGTCGCACGGCGCAGCAGGCTCGCGATATCGGTCGCGATATCGACGGTGGCGGTCATTCGACCTCAGCCAGGCGTTCCGCCTGGTCATGGGCGATCAGCGCCTCGATGATCTCATCCAGCGCCTCGCCTTCGATGACGCGGTCGAGCTTATAGATCGTCAGGTTGATGCGATGATCGGTGCAGCGGCCTTGCGGGAAGTTATAGGTGCGGATGCGTTCCGAGCGATCGCCGCTGCCGACCTGCGTCCTGCGGTTGGCGGCGCGCTCGGCATCCTTGCGGCTGCGTTCGAGATCGTAGAGCCGCGCACGCAAGACTTTCATGGCCTTGGCCTTGTTCTTGTGCTGCGATTTCTCGTCCTGCTGCTGCACGACGATGCCGGTCGGCAGATGGGTGATGCGCACGGCGCTGTCGGTGGTGTTGACCGACTGGCCGCCCGGCCCGCTCGAGCGGAAGACATCGATCCGCAAATCCTTTTCGTCGACCTGGATATCGACCTCTTCCGCTTCCGGCAGCACCGCCACGGTCGCCGCCGAGGTATGGATGCGGCCCGAAGCCTCGGTCTCCGGCACGCGCTGCACGCGATGAACGCCGGATTCGAACTTCAGCCGCGCGAACACATTGCGTCCGGTGATGGAGGCCGTCGCTTCCTTGTATCCGCCAAGGCCGGTCTCGTTGACATCCATCACCTCGAACCGCCAGCCATGCAGGGCGGCGTAACGCGCATACATACGAAACAGCGTGGCGGCAAAGAGTGCCGCTTCCTCGCCGCCGGTCCCCGCGCGCACTTCAAGAATCGCGTTGCGCTCGTCGGCCTCGTCGCGGGGCAGCAGCAACAGCTTCACGCGCTGCTCCAGCGCCGGCATTTGCTCGCGCAGATCGACCAGCTCCTGCTCGGCCAATTGCCGCATTTCGGGATCGTCGTTGCCGTCGCTGACCATGGCCTGCAGATCGGCGATCTGCCGGCGGCCTTCCTGCAAGGCGCGAATGGCCTCGACCACCGGGGTCAGGTCGGCATATTCCTTGGACTGCTTGGCGAAATCCTGCGGCTCCCTGCTATTCGGACTCGCCATCAGTGCTGCCAGCTCGTCATGTCGCTTGACGATGCGGTTCAGCGTATCGGTGAAACTCACGTTATTCCTCGTTCTTGGGCAAATCGAACAGGCGGCGCACCACCTGCTCGGTGTCAGGATCGCCGGCCGATTGTTTCAGCGTCACCGAGGGCTGGTGCAGCAGCCGGTTGATCAGGCGGCGGGTCACTTCCTCGGCATCGGCGCCGTGGGAAGCGGCAAGAATCTCCTGCCGCCGCGCCTCGAAGGCGGCACGCAGATCGGTGATCAGCGGCGTTGCCGCCAGTGCCTGGCGCTGCCGATGATAGCCTTCCAGCGCCTCGTCGATGATCGCCCAGGCTTCGCTCGTGGCATCGCCGCGCTGGCGCCGGCCTTCCATCGCCAGACGTTCGAGATCGTCGAGCGTATAGAGAAAGGCATCGTAGAGATCGTTGACGGCCGGATCGATATCGCCCGGTACCGCCGCATCGACCAGCAGGATCGGCCGCCGCCGGCGCGCCTTCAAGGCCGACTTGATGAGGCCCGGCTCGATCAGCACGCGGGGCGAATCCTGCGCGGCGATGACGAGATCGGCGGCGGCGATTGCCGGCGCCAGTTCCGCATAAGGCCGCCAATGCAGCTTCTGCCGCTCGGCGGCGGCGCGGCCATGGCGGTCATTGCTGTGCAGGATCGTCCAGCGCTGCAATCCGGCACTGCGTAGATGATCGAGCATCAGCTCGCCCATATCGCCGTCGCCGACCAGCAAGCCGCTCAGGCTGTTGAGATCGCCGTGCATCTGCCGCACGACGGAAACCACGCAGGCGGCCATGGATACCGACTGGGCGGCGATCGACGTCTCGCGACGTACACGCCTGGCGGCATGCAGGATGGCCTCGAGTACATGATCGAGAACCGGACCGCTCATCATCGCCTTGGCAGCCAGCTGGTGGGCGGCCTTGACCTGCCCCAGGACCTGCGGCTCGCCAACCACCGCACTTTCCAACGAGGCGGCGACGGCAAAGGCATAGCGCAAGGCGGCCTCGCCCTGGGCGATCTGCAGGCGCGGCATGATCTCGGCAATATCGAGATCCGCGGCTTCGGCCAGCAAGCCGCCGATAGCCCGGCTCGTTGCTTCGGCCTGCTGCGGATCGACACAGCTCCAAATGTCGCAACGGTCGCAGGTGACGATCGCCATTGCCTGATCGAGGCCGATATCGCGGCAGCGCATCAGCAGGCGAAAGACATCGGCATCATCGCCCTGGAGACGTTCGCGCAACAATTCGGGCGCCGTCTTGTGATTGACGCCGACCACCAGAAATGCGCGTTCGCCTACCCCATCTTGCATGCTTCGTGTCGAATGTTTCGCTTTCGCCCGCCTCAGCGATAGGTTTCGAGCGCCGAGGGCAGTATGTCGAGGCCGACTTCCCGCTGTTCGCCGCTATCGAGATCGCGCAGGGTGGCTACCCGCTTGGCGAGTTCATCCTCGCCGAGAATGACGGCAATGCGCGCCGCCACCTTGTTGGCCCGCTTCAGGCGCTTGCCGACATTGCCCGAATAGCCGAGATCGACGGCAAAGCCGAGGCGGCGCAATTGCTCGGCCAGTTGCAAAGCCGGAAGCTGCGCCACTTCGCCGGCCGGTACGATGGCAATCGGCCGGCGTGCCGGCGGCACCTCACCGAGCAGCAGCCCGCAGCGCTCGATGCCGCTGGCCCAGCCGACACCTGGCGTCTCCGGCCCGCCCATCATGCCGACCAGGCCGTCATAGCGGCCGCCGGCCAGCACCGTCTTCTGGGCGCCGAGATCGGCACAGGTGATCTCGAAGCAGGTGTGGCAGTAATAGTCCAGGCCGCGAACCAGTCGCGGATTATGCGTGAAGGCAATGCCGAGCGCCGTCAGGCCTTCGCGCACCGCGGCGAAGAAATCCTGGCTGGCGGCATTCAGATAGTCGCTATAGATCGGCGCCTGCGCCACCAGGCGCTGGTCGCCCTCATCCTTGGAATCGAGGATACGCAGCGGATTGCGCTCCAGGCGTTCAAGGCTGTCCTTGCTCAGCTGGTCGCGATAGCCGGCGAAATAGTCGACCAGCACCTTGCGATAGTTCTGCCGGCTTTCCGTATCGCCGAGCGTATTCAATTCGAGGACACAGCGGTCCCAGGCGCCCAGGCGGCGCAGGAACTCAACGCCGGTGGCGATGACCTCGATATCGCCCAGCGGTTCCTTGACGCCGAGCAACTCGATGCCGGTCTGGTGGAACTGCCGCATGCGGCCCTTCTGCGGCCGCTCGTAACGGAACATCGGCCCGGCATAGAAGAACTTCAGCGGCAGGTTCTGGGTGAGACCGCCGGAAATCAGGGCTCGCGCGGCACCGGCGGTCCCTTCCGGCCGCAAGGTCAGCATTTCGCCGCCGCGATCGGTGAAGGTGTACATCTCCTTGGTGACGATATCGGAGGTATCGCCCAGCGTGCGCTTGAACACGTCGGAGAATTCGAAGATCGGCGTCGCCACTTCGAGAAAGCCGTAACATTCCGCCGCAAGGCGAGCGGTCTCGCTCACCTGACGAAAACGACGCATGTCGTCAGGCAATAGATCATGTGTGCCGCGGACCGGCTGCAAATCTGACACGGGAAACCTCTGATGACTTAAGTCTATGTGACGGTCCGGGGCCGTGCAGCCGCCGGGCCGCGATTATTCGGCAGCCGTGGCCTTGGCCTTCTCGGCTTCGGCCTTGGCGGCGGCATCGGCGGCGTCGATTTCGGCGGCGCGCTTTTCGATCATCGCCGCCAGATGGTCGACGATGTCCTCATCCTTGATGCGATGATGCTGCTCGCCGTTCACATAGACCATATGCGTGTTGTTGCCGCCGCCGGTGAGACCGATCATGGTCTCGCGCGCTTCGCCCGGACCATTGACCACGCAGCCGATCACGCTGACCGTCATCGGCGTCATGATATGGGCGACGCGCTTCTCCAGCTCTTCCACCGTCTTGATGACGTTGAAGTTCTGCCGCGCGCAAGACGGGCAGGAAACCAGGTTGACGCCGCGATGGCGCAGGTTCAGCGACTTCAGCATCTCGAAGCCGACCTTGACCTCTTCCGCCGGCTCGGCCGAGAGCGAGACGCGGACCGTATCGCCGATCCCCGACCATAGCAGCATGCCGAGGCCGATCGACGACTTGACCGTGCCGGTGCGCAACCCGCCCGCTTCGGTGATGCCGATATGCAGTGGGTAATCGCAGGCTTCGGCGAGGCCCTGATAAGCAGCGACCGCGAGGAACACGTCCGAGGCCTTCACGCTGATCTTGAATTCGCGAAAATCATGATCCTCGAGGATCCTGGCGTGATCGAGCGCCGATTCCACCAGCGCTTCCGGGCAGGGCTCGCCATATTTTTCCAGCAGGTGACGCTCGAGGCTGCCGGCATTGACGCCGATGCGCATCGAGCAGCCGTGATCCTTGGCCGCCTTGACGACTTCGCGCACGCGGTCGGAGCTGCCGATATTGCCGGGATTGATGCGCAGGCAGGCGGCGCCCGCTTCGGCGGCCTCGATACCGCGCTTGTAATGGAAGTGGATGTCGGCGACGACCGGCACGTTGACCTGGCGCACGATTTCCTTCAGCGCCTTGGTCGAGTCTTCATCCGGGCAGGAGACGCGGACGATATCGACCCCGGCGGCTTCGGCCAGGCGGATCTGTTCCACCGTCGCCTTCACATCCGGCGTCAAGGTGTTGGTCATCGTCTGCACCGAGATCGGCGCGTCGCCGCCCACCAGGACCGATCCGACCCGGATCTGGCGGCTTTTGCGACGGATGATATCTCGATAAGCACGAACGCTCATATGCGGGTCTTTCTTGGCGGTTGGCGCAGCCGTCTCTCACGCAGGCGCTGTCCGAAAGCGCGCGCGGCCGACGACGATCTGATCTATCGCCTAAAGATGCGCTGCAGGCGGCAAAAGATCAAGCCTCAAGCCGGAACAACAACACATTGAAATAATTCGATAATACCCGCAACTCGCGAACCGAATGACGGCTATGCGGCCAGCTCAGTCGCCGGTGGGGGCCGCACCGTCCGTCGCCCCTTCGGGCTTGGTGGCGGGCGCCTTCACCGGCACGGCACCGGTCACCAGCTTGTCGGCATCCAGCGCGATGTTGCGCTTGACCAGGCCGACCGAGCCGAGACTGGGCAAAATCTTGCCGTCAACGGCGAGATCAATGCCACCGGCATTGCCGGTGTTGAGGACCAGGCCCTTTTCGTCGGGAACGGCATAGGTTTCGCCAGCGCGCAAGACCCGCGAGATCACCGGCTTGCCGTCCTTGTCATTGATCTGCACCCAGCTTTCGAGCTTGGCATGGATGCTGATGCGGGTGGTGGGGCTGCTGGCGGCGGCGGCCACTTCCGGCGCGGCCTCGCTGCCGGCGGCGCCCGGTGCAGTCTGACCGGGCGCAGATTGACCGGTGACGGCCGGCGCGCCGGCAGTCGGGGCGGGCTGTGCCGCGGCTCCGGCATTGGCTGTCGGTTGCGGCACGATCGGCGAACCCGATGGCGCCGTTGCCGTCTCGGCGGGCGCCGGCGTGACAGCCGCGCCCGGTTGGGTGGCGTTTCCGGGCTGGGTCGCGGCGGTGCCGCCCTGCTGATCCGCCGCCGGATTGGCCGCTGCGGCCTCGGATGCCGGCGCCGCGCCAGTCGCGGCAGCCGCGTTGTCCTGGCCGCTCTGGCCGGCAGCGGATTGGCCTTCGGTGGTTGGGCCCTGGGTCGCCGGGCCGGAACTCTCCTGGCCTTGCGCCGGGGCGGTGCTGCCCGCCTGAGACGCGGGCGCAGCCGTACCGGCCGGCTGGGCGGCACCGGACTGGCCATCAGTGGCCGCGGGCTTTTCCACGCCTGTGCTCTTTTTCAGGTACTCAGGCACCGCCTCGATAAGGCCCGAGCCCGATTGCGTATTTGCCAGGTAATACCACAGGCCATAGCCGGCGGCGGCAATCACCAGGAGAACAACCAGGAATTTGCCGAACGGAAAGCCGCCGTCCTTGTCGTCGATCTGCCAGCTGACCGTTTCAGGGCGACCGCGCTGGCCCAATTCGTCGCGGAAGCTGGCAACCACGCTGTTGCCGTCGAAGCCGAGAAAATCTGCATAGGACCGCACGAAGCCGACGGCATAGGCGGAACCCGGCAGGTCCTGGATCCGGCCTTCCTCGATGGCCCGCAGATAGATGGCGCGGATCCGGAGTTGGCGCGATACAGATTCCGTGTCCTGGCCCAGTTCCTCGCGCCTGCTTCGCAACAGGGCACCGACACTCAAACCTGCGTTCTGGATCATGCTGTCTGTCTACCGGCCAACCGGTTCCGTCCTAGAGCTGAAACATGCGACACACGGCCATACCAACTGGCCGGGGTCGGTTCGATGGCACCGCAAGGCGCAGGATCACGTCTCCTGCCGGCTTGGCGGCGCCAGGGGCCCGGCCGCCTCTCACGACTCACAGCGGTCTCGGTCGCGGGATCGGGTCGTTGCTGGTTATATCGGTGCAGCCGATAGGTGGCAATCTCTAAAGGCCTGAGCGCGCCGGAAGACGCGCCCTCACAGGCAGCGCCGCCTAGAGCTGGACGGCGTGGTCCTTCGCGAAAGCGATCAGGGCGCTGCGCACGGCGCTTCCCGGCCGACCCTGCAATGTCGCCCAGTAATCTTGCAATTGACGCAAATGCAAGCTGCGAATCATCATGCGCAGCGGACCGACCGAAGGCGGGGTCATCGACAGATTGCGATAGCCGAGACAGAGCAGCGCCATGGCGCCGATCGGGTCGCCCGCCATCTCGCCGCACAGGCTGAGCGCCTTGCCCGACTGCTTGGCGGCAGCCGCTATCTGGCCGAGCAGCCGCACCATGGCCGGCGACAGGATGTCATAGCGCTCGTTGACGTTGGGCGTCGCCCGGTCGGCGGCATAGACGAACTGCTTCAGGTCGTTGCTGCCGACGGAGACGAAATCGACCCGCTGCAGGAGGTCCTCCAGCTGCCAGAGCAAAGCGGGCACCTCGATCATGGCGCCCACCTGCAGATGCGCCGGCAAGGTGACGCCGCGGTCCTTGGCCCGCTGCAATTCGAGATCGAGCAGGCTGCGGCAGACATCGTATTCCGCGACCTCGGTCACCATCGGGAACATGACCCTGAGGTCGCGCCCGTCAGCCGCCAGGATCAGGGCGCGCAACTGCTGGCGCAGCAGCGCCGGACGGTCGAGGGAAATGCGGATCGCGCGCCAGCCCATGGCCGGATTTTCTTCTTCGGCGCGCTGCCAATAGGGCAGCACCTTGTCGCTGCCGATATCGAGCGTGCGAAAGATGATCGGCTTGCCCTCGGCGCTGTCGAGCGCCTTGCGATAGATATCGGCCTGCCGCTTGGTATCGGGAAATTCATGCGCGACCATGAAGGGAATCTCGGTGCGGTAAAGCCCGACACCCGCCGCCCCCGTCTTTGCCAGCTGCGGCACATCGATCAGCAGGCCGGCATTGATGTTGAGCGTGACACCGACACCGTCCAGCGTCACTGCCGGCAAATCCTTCACGGCAGCATAAGCTTCCTGGCGCTTGGCGCGCGCCTGCAGGCTGGTGGCAAATACCTGCTGAATATCTTCCGGCGGCCTGACAAAGAGCTGGCCGTGATCGCCTTCCATCGCCAGCGGATCGCCTTCGCTGACTTTCGCCAGCAAGCCGTTGCAGCGGCCGAGCACGGGAATATCAAGCGCGCGCGCGACGATCGCCACATGCGAGGCGGCGGCGCCTTCTTCAAGCGCGACGCCGCGCAGCTTGGCGCGGTCGTAGTCCAGCAGCTCGGCCGGACCCATATTGCGGGCGATGATGATGGCGTCATCGGGCAAGACGCGCGCCACCTGCACCGCATCGCCGCCGATCAGATGCTTCAACAGGCGGTTGGCGAGATCGTCGAGATCGCTCAGGCGTTCGCGCAGGTAGGGATCGCTGACATCGCGCATGCGGGCGCGCATGTCGTTCTGTACCTTCTGCACCGCGGCTTCGGCGGTGAGGCCGGTGCCGATCGCCTCGATCATGCGGTTGACCCAGCCCTTGTCCTCCGCGAACATGCGGTAGCTTTCCAGCACCTCGCGATGTTCCCCACCGGCGGCGAGATCACTGGAAGCCAGCATCTCGTCGATGGCGAGCTGCATATCCGCCACCGCCTGATGCAGGCGGCCGGTTTCAACGTCGGAATCCTCCGCCACCAGTTGCTGCAGGCGCAGCTCGGGAGCATGCAGCACGGCTGTTCCCAGAGCCAGGCCGGGGCTGAGCACCAGGCCTTCGAGACGCATCGGCAGCAGGGCGTTGCCGTCGCCAGGACGCAGTTCTTCCGGGCTGATCAGCTCGCCGCTCGCCACCAGCTCGGCCAGCACCATGGCAATGGTTTCGAGGACCTCGACTTCCTCGTCGCTGTATTGGCGCCGGCTCTTGTTCTGGATGACCAGGACCCCGAGCACGCGGCCGCCGCGCAGGATGGGAACCCCCATCAGCGACTGATAGATTTCTTCGCCGGTTTCCGGGCGGTAGGCGAATTGCGGATGATGCTGCGCATCGGCCAGCGCCAGCGGCCGGGCATGGCTGGCGATATCGCCGACCAGGCCTTCGCCGACCCGCAAGCGCGTCTTGTGCACGGCTTCCTGCTTCAGGCCTTCGGTGGCGAAAAGCTCCAGCACCTCGCCCGCCCGCATCACGTAGGTCGAGCAGACCTCCGCCACCATATCGGCGGCGATCAGCTTCACCACCTGATTGAGGCGTTGCTCGGCCGTGCCGCCACGCGCCATGACGTTGCGCAAGCGTTTCAACAGCATGCGCGCACCAGATTGTCCGAGCTGCTGTGTCATCAGGACCGCGATGTTGCCTGGGATGATGCCTGGCGGTGGAGCAGGGCCGCGATGGCCTCGTCGATCAGCTCCTGGATGATTTCCGCGGTCGGCTGCTCGCGGGTCACCATGCCGACACTTTGCCCCGCCATCAGCGAGCCGTTCTCGACATCGCCGTCGATCACCGCCCGGCGCAGGGCGCCGGCCCAGAAATGCTCGATCTCCAGCTGGGCCGCCTTCTGGTCGAGCTCGCCGCGATTGAAGCGGTCGATGACGTCGCGCTGCATCTCCATGAAGCGGCGGGTGCCGTCATTGTTCAGCGCGCGAACGGGAATGACCGGAAAGCGCGGATCGATCTGCACCGAGGGCATGGCATCGCGTGCCGCCGCCCGGATGAAGGCCTGCTTGAATTTGGGATGCGCGATGGATTCGGTCGCGCAGACGAAGCGGGTGCCGAGCTGCACGCCCGCTGCGCCCATGTCGAGATAGCCCAGCATGGCCTGGCCGCGGCCGATCCCGCCGGCGACGAAGACCGGCACGTCGCGGATCACAGGCAGGATCTCCTGCGCCAGCACGCTGGTCGAAACCGGGCCGATATGGCCGCCGGCCTCCATGCCTTCGACCACGATGGCATCGGCGCCGGCGCGCACCAGCTTCTTGGCGATGACCACGGCCGGGGCGAAGCAGAGCACCTTGGCGCCGCCCTCCTTGGCCCGGGTGATGGCTGCCGCCGGCGGCAGCCCGCCGGCGAGCACGATATGGCTCACCTGGTGCTTGAGGCAGACATCCACGAGATCGAGCAGCTGCGGATGCATGGTGATGAGGTTGACGCCGAAGGATGCCTTGGTCAGCGCCTGGGTGGCGGTGATTTCGCGCGCCAGAAGATCGGGCGTCATCGAGCCAGAGGCCAGCACGCCGAAACCGCCGGCATTGGAGATCGCCGAAACCAGATGGCGTTCCGAGACCCAAGTCATGCCGCCGCCCATGATGGCGTAGCGGCAGCCGAGAAATTCCGTGCCCCGCTGCCACAGCCGGTCAAGCTCCGCCATGGCCAGCGCGCGGGCGGCCTGCTCGGATGACTCAGCGGTTTGGTAATCCTGACTCTGCGTCATTAACCAGGCAATCTCTCTCGCCGGCACCGCCGCTCTGGCGGCCGGTCGCTTCCATTATTCTCAGGCGGCGTCCAGCCCGTAAGCCGTGTGCAGGCTGCGCACCGCCAATTCGGTATATTCCTCGGCGACCAGGACGCTGATCTTGATTTCGGACGTCGAGATGACCTGGATATTGATGCCCTTCTCCGCCAGCGCACGGAACATGCGCTGGGCGATGCCGGCATGGCTGCGCATGCCGACGCCGATGACCGAGACCTTCACCACGTTGGAATCGGCGATCAGCCCGGCATATTTGAGCTCGTCCTTGTTCGATTCGATCACCTGCTTGGCGCGCTCGAAATCGCCCTTCGACACGGTGAAGGTCATGTCGGTGGCATCGCCGCCTTCCGAGACGTTCTGCACGATCATGTCGACATTGATGTTGGCGTCGGCCAGCGGGCCGAAGATGCCGGCGGCGACGCCCGGACGATCCGGCACCCGCAGCAGGGTGATCTTCGCTTCGTCGCGGCTATAGGCGATACCGCTCACCAGCTCTTGTTCCATAATCTCTTCCTCATCAACCACCATCGTGCCAGGCTTGTCCTCGAAGCTCGAGAGGACCTGCAAACGGACGCGATGCTTCATCGCCATTTCCACCGAGCGGATCTGCAGGACCTTGGCGCCCAGAGACGCCATCTCCAGCATTTCCTCATAGGTGATCTTATCAAGCTTGCGGGCTTTCGCCACGATTCGGGGATCGGTCGTGTAGACCCCGTCCACATCGGTAAAAATATCGCAGCGATCGGCCTTCAGCGCCGCCGCCAGGGCGACCGCCGAGGTATCCGAGCCGCCACGCCCCAGGGTCGTCACCCGGTTGTCGGAACCGAGCCCCTGGAAACCGGCCACCACGGCGACCTGTCCCTTGGCCATGCGGGCCAGCATGTCGGTCGTGTCGATCTCGGTGATGCGCGCCTTGCCATGGGCATCGTCGGTGCGAATGGGAATCTGCCAGCCGAGCCAGGAGCGCGCATCGACGCCGATCTCCTGCAGGGCAATGGCGGTCAGGCCGCAGGTCACCTGCTCGCCGGAGGCCACCACCGTATCGTATTCACGGGCGTCATGCAGGGGCGAGAGCTCGCTGCACCAGGCGACCAGCTGGTTGGTCTGGCCCGACATGGCCGACACCACCACTGCCACCTCATGGCCCGCATCGATTTCGCGTTTCACCCGCTGCGCCACTGCCTTGATGCGCTCGATGGTGCCGACGGAGGTGCCGCCGAATTTCATGACTATGCGAGTTTTGCGAGCGTTTTCGGTCATTTGCGGGCGTTCATCGTGATCCGGGATGCTTTGCCGGCGCGTCCATTTGACAACATCAAAATGATTGAGTAACCGGCGGCGGCTATCCATACTCATTTGCGCCCGACGAAGCAAGCCTAAGCCCCGGTTTTTCCGCCTTTTTGCAGCCAGATGATTGATTATCACATGAGCCTCGGCACCACCCCCACCCAATCCGGCCCCCTGCACTTGCACGGCAGCACCGTCGACCATGACGAGGTGGCGAAATTCACCGCCATGGCCGAGGCGTGGTGGGACCCGCAGGGCAAGTTCCGCCCCCTGCACCGGCTCAACCCGGTCCGGGTGGAATACGTCCTCGACATGGTAAAGCGGCATTTCGGCCAGGCCGAAGCGGCGGAAGGCAGCAAGGCGGCCGCACCGCTGGGGGGCCTCGCGATGCTGGATATCGGCTGCGGCGGCGGCCTGTTGGCGGAGCCCCTGGCGCGGCTGGGCGCCCAGGTGACCGGCATCGATGCCGCCGAGCGCAACATCGCCATTGCCCGCGCCCATGCCGAACAGACCGGCACGCGGATCACCTATCTGCCTTGCGCCGCCGAAGACCTGCTGAACAGCCCGCAACGTTTCAACGTCGTGCTGGCGATGGAAGTGATCGAGCATGTCAGCGATCCGGCGGTGTTCCTGGCAACCGCGGCGGCGCTGATGAAGCCGAACGGCCTCCTGTTCGTGGCGACCCTCAACCGCACGGTCAAATCCTATGCGCTGGCGATCGTCGGTGCCGAATACATCATGCGCTGGCTGCCGCGCGGCACCCATGACTGGCACAAATTCATGCGCCCCTCGGAAATCGCGCGTCCCCTGCGGCAGGCCGGATTGACGGTCCGGGATATTGCCGGCGTGACCTATCACCCGCTCAGCGATCGCTGGCAGCGCAGCCGGGACCTCGAGGTCAATTACATGCTCTGCGCCAGCCGCTGACAGGACCTGCAGCGCGACGACGGCGCAGCGCGTTCGAGTTCAGGAAGTTGATTCAGGAAGCTGGCCGAGGAAGTCGGCTGGAGGCCGGCTGAGAAAATCCCAGCCGCGGAGAATCTGAGCCGGGGAGGATTTCAGGCGTCCGAGCGCGGCAGCCAGGGAATGCGGGCGACCTCGATACCCTCGTCATTCAGCTCCTGGAAATCGTCGTCGCTGGCCTCGCCGTAAATGCCGCGGGCCTCGGTTTCGCCATAGTGGATCTTGCGCGCCTCATCGGCAAAGCGATCACCGACATAGTCGCAATTGTCTTCGACCTTGGCGCGGATCTCCTGCAACTGGCGCTTCACCTCGGCCGCAGCAATCGCCATCTGCTTCTGCTCGTCGGCCCGGGCCTTCTCGCCGCCGCCGATGCGCGGCGCCATCAGCGCCTTGCTGATCGATTTATTGCCGCAGACCGGGCATTCGACGGATTTCCGCGCCAATTGCTTGTCGCAGGTCTGGCCGTCCTTGAACCAGGTCTCAAATTGATGCTCTTTCTGACACTTCAATTGATACAAAATCATCATCGATCACGTTAGGCTGAAAGCCGCGGCACACCATGCTACCAAGCTTTTCGTCTTTCTTCGTTAACAGATGTGTCATCCGGAGGCGACAGACAAGATGCACGGCGCAGCGAGATCTGCTTCAAGCCATGCAGCGGCCGGTCGCGCCGGCCAAAAGATAGGAAAATGAGCGGCACCCACGATCATATCCCGCCCGGAAACCAGGCCCCGGTGCCAGACCGGCCGCCGGACGATCACCGAACACCGGACGATCAACGGGCCCCGGGCGCCCCCAGCCCCTGGATCACGCGCCATGCGGGATCACTTCCAGAGCAGGGGCAAGTCCTTGATCTCGCCGCAGGATCTGGTCGCCATACCAGATATTTCAGCCAGTTAGGCCGCGCCGTCCTGGCGGTCGACCGGGATGTGGCCGGCCTGGCCGATCTCAGCGCCACCGCCGGTGTGGAGATCGTCGAACTTGACCTCGAAGCCGCCTATGGCTGGCCGTTTCCGGGCCGCCAGTTTGCCGGCATCGTGGTGACCAATTACCTGCACCGGCCGCTTCTGCCCTTCCTGGGCGGCGCTTTGCAGCCGGGCGGCCTGCTGCTTTATGAGACCTTCGCCCTCGGCAACGAGCGGTTCGGGCGTCCCAGCAATCCAGCCTTCCTGCTGCAGCCGGGCGAATTGCTGCGGGTGGCGCAAGCGGCGGCCCTGACGGTGCTCGCCTATGAACATGGGGAAGTGACGTCACCCCGCCCCGCGGTCATTCAGCGGATCGCGGCGCAGAAGCACGCCGGTTGAAAGACTTGCCGCCTAGCTTGCCGCCACCGGCCTGGCGGGCGCCTGGAAAGCGCGATCGTGACGCAGGGCCGGCACCGCATGGCGTGCCGACAGGACCTTGGCCGGATCGATCTCTGCGATAATCACCCCAGGCTCGTTGCCGCCATCGGCCAGCACCTCGCCCCAGGGGGCGACGATCAGCGAATGGCCATAGGTGCGGCGGCCTTCGGCATGGGTACCGCATTGCGCGGGGGCGAAGACGAAGCATCCGGTTTCGATCGCACGGGCGCGCAGCAGCACATGCCAATGGGCTTCGCCGGTGGGCACGGTGAAGGCAGCCGGCACGGTGAGGAAGGCTGCGCCCGCCTGAGCCAGGGCGCGGTGCAGATAGGCAAAGCGCAGGTCATAGCAGATGGTGAGACCAAGCCCGCCCCAGGGCGTCTCGGTCACGACCGCCTGATCGCCCGGCTGCACGGTGGCGGATTCACGATAGACCTCGCCATTCGGCAGATCGACGTCGAAGACATGGATCTTGTCATAGCGCGCCCTGACCTTGCCGTCCGGGCCGAACAGGAAGCTGCGATTGGCGAGCTTGCCGCCGTCGAGCTTGATGGGCATGGAGCCGATCAGCAGCCACAGCGCATGCTCGCGCGCAAGATCGGAGAAATAGGGCATGCCGGGGTGCCGGGATTCCGGCAGGGCTTTGGCCAAAGCCAGCTTGCGGTCGGGCTCGACGATGCTGGTGTTTTCCGGCGTCATCACCAGCCGCGCCCCGCCGGCCGCCGCTTCGCGAATGAAGTCGCCGGCGAGCGCCAGATTGGGCTCAATATCCCGCAGTGACGTCATCTGGACACAGGCGGCCTTGAAGACGGCAGGCGAAGAAGAACCGGTCATGGAAGCCCTCACTCACATTGCCGGCACCGGCTACCGGGCGGCAGGCAAAGAACATCTTGAGAGCATATCAGCAATCGCGCCCGGAACAATCCGGCCCGGGGAGCGATCGCCGACGCGATCGCCGGATCAACGCTTGCCGAGAGGTGGATCAGACGGCCTGGCCAAGCAGCGGGCTGAGCCCGCCCTGGCGGTCCAGCGCATAAAGATCATCACAGCCGCCGACATGCTGGCCGTTGATGAAAATCTGCGGCACCGAGGTGCGACCACCCGCGCGTTCGCGCATCTGGGCGCGCAATTTGCCGTCGGTCATCACATCGATCTCGGTGTAAGGGACACCCTTGGCATCGAGCAGTTTCTTGGCCCGGTGGCAATAGGGGCAAATCATCGTGGTATAGATTTCAACCTGCGCCATGATGCTGTCAGCGGCTCCTGGTAAGGCCTTTGGGCGAAGGATTCATCCGAGTCCCTCGCCATGAAAGCGTCACGATAACATTTGGCGGTTAAAGCATCCTTGGCAAGAGCGTCCTGCTTGCGCCGGCCGCAAGCCTGCCTTGAAGGGCGGAAGTTCTATCTTTGTTCCGATCAAGATGTGATGAGCAGCACGCTTTCGGGCCAAGGCGGGTGGTCTCACGTCCCATTTCACGACCCCGCCCTGCGGGGGGCCGGGACGGATAGCCTCACCGCGGCCGAATCACCTGGGCCAGGGCCAAGACGTCGACCGAAGCGGCGCCAGCCGCCAGCAGCACCCGGCAGCAGCCTTCCACCGTCACCCCGGTGGTGATGACATCGTCAACCAGCAGGACCCTCTTGCCCGCGACATCTTGTCGCTTCACGCGGCCGAGTTCGAAGGCCCCCTGCACGTTGCGGCGGCGGCCGAGCCGACTGAGATGGCCCTGCTTCTGGGTGGCGCGCCGGCGGCGCAGCAGATCGGGCCGGACCGGCTTGGCGCCCAGCCGTCCAAGCGCCTGTGCCAGGACCGCCGCCTGGTTGTAGCGCCGCCACAGCAGGCGTCGCCAATGCAGCGGTACCGGCGCCACGAGATCGGCCCCGGCTAGGAGATCGACCCCCGCTTGCGCCATCCAGCGCGCGAAGGGCTTGGCGAGATCCAGCCGGTCGGCATGCTTGAAGGCAATGATGAGATCGCGGCAGCCATCGTCATAGGCCAAGGCGGCGCGCGAGCGGGCGAAAAGCGGATGCCTGGCGATACAGGCGGCACACAGCGCGCCGGCCTCGGCCGCCTCTTCGAAGGGATAGCCGCAGCAGGCACAGCAAGGGGCGGAAAGAAAACGGAGCCCCGACCAGCAAGGCGGACAAAGGCTTTCCGGCGCGCCCACCAGCGTGCCGCATTTCAGGCAGCGCGGCGGCAGCACGGCATCGATCAGATGGCGGCCGATCCGGCCGGAGAGGCGGAGGACGGGCGCGGCAACAGTGGTCTTGAGCATGCGCCATTGGCACATCCCCCCGCGCACCCTGTCAAGCAGCCGCATTGCGCCATTGCGCGGCGCTTTTCCCTGGCCTACTGAAAGGCATGAGCAATTCGACCCCGCCGCATGATCCCGCCGCCTTCGCGGCGACGGTTCCGGCCAAGGCCCGCATCTTCGACCGCCAGCTGCTGCGCCGCCGCCGCGACCGCGCCGCCGCCACTTTCGGCGCGCATGACTTTCTGATCGCCGAGATTGCCGAGCGCCTGCTCGACCGGCTCGACGACGTCACCCACCGCTTCCCGCTGGCGCTCGACCTCGGCTGCCGGGTCGGCACCCTTGCCGAATTGCGCGGCGGCCGCGGCGGCATCGAGACGGTGCTGCAGGCCGATCTGTCGCCCGCCATGCTGCGCCAGGCGCGGCGCAACGGTCCAGCGGTGATCCTGGACGAGGAATGGCTGCCGATCCGGCCCGGCGCCGTCGATCTCATCCTCAGCAATCTCAACCTGCATTGGGTCAACGACCTGCCGGGCGCGCTACTGCAGATCCGCAATGCGCTGAAGCCGGATGGCCTGTTCCTCGGCGCCATGTTCGGCGGCCGTACGCTGCAGGAACTGCGCGACTGCCTGATGCAGGCGGAACTGGCCGAGACCGGCGGCGTCAGCCCGCGTGTCTCGCCCTTCGCCGAGGTTTCCGATGCCGCGGCCTTGATGCAGCGCGCCGGTTTCGCCTTGCCGGTGGTCGATAGCGAGACGGTCACCGTCACCTATGGCGATATCATGAAACTGCTGGCCGATCTGCGCGGCATGGGCGAGGCCAATCTGGTGGTCGATCGCCTGCGCCGCCCGACCCGGCGCAGCGTCATCGCCCGCGCGGCAGCACTCTACGCGCAGAACTACGCCAATGCCGAAGGCCGCCTCACCGCCACTTTCCAGGTCCTGTTCCTGACCGGCTGGTCGCCGCATGAATCGCAGCAGCAGCCGCTGCGACCTGGCAGCGGCAAGACCAACCTCAAGGACTTTCTCGGCGGCAACAACGCCTGACCCCGCAGGATCCCGCGATCCGCGACGGCTGTCAGAGCAGGTCGAGCAGCATCGGAATGAGCGGCTCATCGGCCGGCGGCATCGGATAGTCCTTGAGCTGATGCGGCCGCACCCAGGCGAGTTTCTGACCCTCTTGCGCGCTGACGATGCCCTGCCAGCGGCGGCAGACATAAAGCGGCATCAGCAGATGGAAGCGCTCGTAGCTGTGCGAGGCGAAAGTCAGCGGCGCGAGGCAGCTCGCCTTGACGTCGATTCCCAGCTCCTCGCGCAATTCGCGGATGAGGGCCGCTTCCGGCGTTTCGCCCGCTTCCAGCTTGCCGCCCGGAAACTCCCAGAGGCCGGCCAGCGTCTTGCCTTCCGGACGTTGCGCCAGCAGCACGCGGCCATCGGCATCGACCAGAGCGACGGCGACGACGGTGACGATGCGCTTCGCCGGCTTCGGCGGCCAGTCGGCACGGTCAAGCCGGCGGCGGATCACCTGCAGCGGATGGCCGCGGGCGGGGGCTGCGATTTCCTCGGCGCCGTCGACCACGAAGCCGTTCTTCTCCTGCACCCGGTGCGAGGCGAGGTTGGTCGGCACGGCACTGGCGATCAGTTGCTGCAGCCCGAGCTCGGTAAAGGCGAAATCGACCAGCCGCCGCACCGCCTCGCTGCCATAGCCTTGCGACCAGAACGGCCGGCCGAGCCAATAGCCGAGCTCCCCCGTGACGGCATGCGACTCGCGGATCAGGCCGATGCAGCCCAGCAATTCGCCATCCGCCTTGCGGGTGATCGCCAGGTTGAAGGAACCGCTGGGATCGGTGGCAGCCTGCGACTGGATGAAATCCACCGCCATCTGGCGCTGATAGGGATAGGGGATCATGGCGGTGTAGCGCACCACGTCCCAGTCATTGACCAGCTCGGTGATGCGATCCGCATCGCCTGCCGCCAGCGGCCGCAGGACGAGGCGCTCGCTCTCCAGCCAGAGAGCGTCGTCGGGATTGGTCGCCAGGGATCGGGTCATTGTGAACTCTTGTGGAAATCGGCCGGTCGAGCGGCTGCGATCTTATCGGATCGACCGCCCTGGACTCAATCACCGCGTCTCGCTGGCGGTCTTTGCCGGCACAGCCTGGGGTTTTGGCCTCGGTCTCGAATACCCGTCATTCGGAGAGCCCGCGGATGCGGACCGACGGCGGACAAGGCGCGTCGCTGGAGACGGTGGCCGGGCAGGTGACATAGCGGTTGTCGCCGTCGCGGGCGAGGCAGAGGCGGATTTCCGCGAGCCGGGCGCGGTGGCAGACCAAAGCAAGATCGCCGGGCGTCAGGCCCGGATTGGCAGCGATGAGGGCTGTTCGCAGGGCATCGGCGCGGATCGTCTGGTCACGGTCCTCCGGCAACAGCATTGCCGGCAGTTGGACCCTTTGGCGCAGGCGCCCGGCGAGGTCGACGTAATCGGCCGGGTCAAGGCCGGTACAAGTCCCGTGGGCCCGCCACTCATGACGATAGAGGCCGGGGCTCGGCCAGACTGCCCTCGCCGCGTCGGGCGCCGCCGCTCCGCCGGAACCGGGGCAAGAAGCCGGCCAGTCCTCCATCCTGCCGGAAGCGGGATCGCGGCGCGGCGTCGCGTATTGCGGCCAGAGCCCATGCACGACGAGGCCGAAATGCCGGTCCGCGGCGCATTGCGCCTGGTCGTCGCGATGCGCCGCGCAATATTCCGGCGACCAGGACAGGCTGAGGATATAGAGGTCGAAATCGCCGCTTCGACCGCCGGCGGACGCACTCTCCGGCATGCCGGCAAGCAAGCCAAACAGGAGCGCGAGCGCCGGCAGAAAGCGCCGCCATGTTCCGTGCCGCAACCGCATCCACCGATCTCCATCGTTTTATGCGGCCAGCATAGTGGTCGCGGCATGGAAAGGCATCACCGTCATCAACCTGATCATGCGTCCTAAAGGCGGGCCGCCAGCGCCGATGGCAGACAGCGGCAATCGCGCCGGGTGAGGGTGCCGGAATGGCCATTGCTGCGCTCCGGCAACACCGGCTATAGACCAACGGGATCACAGGCACCGGGGCCGGCACATGTTCCAGATACCGCGCGAATTCGAGGATCTTCTCAGCCCCGCCGGACGGCGGGTCCTGGCCGGCCGCGACAAGGATGTCTGCGGCGCGCTGGCCGATCCGCGGCGGCGCTTCATCGCCCTCGACGGCATGGTCGCGAAGAAGCAGGCGGAAAACCTGCGCCGCGTGCTGGAAGAAAAAATGCTGCCGCATCTGACCCGCATGGAAGCGCCGATCCCGCCGGAGACCATCTGGGAGATGCAGCGGGATTACGAGGAATGGCTGCCGAAGACAGCCCGCGTGATGACCGCCTATCTGGAGAACCGGCGCGGCAAGGCGATGGCGGTCGCGCGCGAGATCGGCCTCATCGACCTGCTGTCGAGCCAGAGCTTCATCGCCTTTGCCGAGGCGGTGGCCGGCCGCAAGCTCGATCCCAAGGGCGGCCAGCAGGTGCTGTGCTACGGCCCCGGCGATTACGCCGGCCCGCATAACGACCATCACCCGGAGAACGCGCGCGCGGCGCAAGGCTATCTCGACATCCATCTCTCGCTCGCCAACCGCGCCGTGCGGCACCAGTATCTCGTCTATGCCAAGGCCGGGCATTTCACCGAGATCGTGCCGGTGGCGAGCCTCGGCGGCCTCACCATCTATCGCCTGCCCTTCTGGCATTACACGACGCCCCTGACCGCCCTGCCCGGCAAGGCGGCGCAGGCGCGGCGCTGGCTGCTGCTTGGCACGTTCCTGTATGCAAAGGAAAAGGCGCGCAGGCCGACGGCCTGATTTTCACCCTCGCATCGCCAGAAACCGCTTTGCCGATTGCCGAGGAGGCCCGATGCTAGCAGTCGCAGCATGGGGAACGTCGCGTGAAGACCAGTCTCGGCGGAATCGGCGAAGCGTTTGCGGATCGCAATTTCCGCATCCTGACCGTGGGATCGATCACCTCATGGCTGAGTTTCTTCATCCAGGAAGTGGCCATCTCCTGGACCGCCTGGGAGCTCACGCATTCAACCACCTGGCTCGCCATCATCGCCGTGCTGGAGATTGTTCCCAACGTGCTCATCCTGCCCTGGGGCGGCGTCCTGTCGGACCGCTATGACCGGGTCCGTATCGTCCTCATCACCCATGTCCTGGCATTGTTCCAGGCGCTGGCCCTGACCCTCCTCGCCGCTTCGAACCAGCTGACGATCTGGTGGCTGGCGATCCTGGTCGCGCTGCACGGGACGATCCACGGTTTCAGCATCCCCGCTTTGTTCGGCATGCTGCCGCGCTTCATCGCCCGCCAGCGGCTTTCGCCGGCGATCGCGGTCAACTCGGCCTATACGCAATTCGCGATCTTCGCCGGCCCGGCCCTGGCCGGCTGGCTGATCCATGGCTTCGGCGCCGCGGCGGCCTTCGCCAGCAATGTCCTCGGCTATGCGATCTATATCGGCACCGTCTTCTGCCTGAAGACGCCGGCGGATTTCCAGCCGCCGGCGCCGAGCGGCCGGTCGCTGTATCACGACCTTGGGGACGGCGTGCGCTATATCCTCGGCCATCGCGGCATCACGGCCCTGCTGCTGCTGGCCCTGGTGGGCGATGCCATGGGCAATGCGATCTATGAGATGCTGCCGGCCTATGCCGATCATGTGCTCGGCCTGGGCGTGGGCGGTATGTCGGCGCTGATGACCGCCGGTGGCCTGGGCGCCACTTTCGCCGCGCTCTGGCTCGCCCATGGCGGCGCCGAAGCGGTTTCGCCACAGCGCGTGCTATGGGCTTTCCTCGCCTATACACTCGCCATCGCCTGGCTGGTCCTGGTCGACCAGCTTATCCTGGCCCTGGCCGCCATGGTCCTTTTCGGCATCGCCGGCGAGATCCGCCGCACTGGGACCGTCACGCTGCTGCAGCTCTCAGTCGCGGAATCGCAGCGCGGCCGTGTCATGGCGACCCGCTTCCTGCTGCAGCGCGTCGCCGCCGGCCTCGGCACGCTCCTGGTCGGCGCCACCGCCGAGCAGCACGGGCTGCGGCTGCCAATGCTCGTCGCTGTCTGCCTCTCACTGATTGCCTGGGTGATTACCTTTCGTCACCGGCAGGTAGTGACCGAGGCTTTCAGGGCCCCGTCGATCAGTCCCGCGCCATTTTCCTGACGCCGTTGCTACTGCTGCTTCGCGGCATATTCGCGGATAAGCGCGGCGATTTCGGGATGCTGGCTCTGCACGGCAATATCCGCCGGCGAGATGCCATCGACACGCGGCCGGACCGGATCGGCGCCGTGTTCCAGCAGCAGGCGGACGATCGTCATGTAGCCCAATCTTGCCGAGACCGTCAGTGCCGTTTCTCCGGCATAAGTAGGATAGGTGGGAATAACTTGCGGATCGCCGCCTTTCCGGAAATCCGCCTTGGCGCCGCGCTCGAGCAGGAGCTGGATCAGGCTGGGATCGTAGGTGCGGCCATAGGCCGTCACCGCCCGCATGAGCGGTGTATAGCCGAGCTCCTCGCCTTTCCTGGCGACGAAATTCGGATCGGCGCCGGCATCGAGCAGAAGACGGCCAACGCGTATGTTGTTGCTGTCAGCGGCGTGGAAAAGCGCCGTGGCCCCCCACTCATCCTGGGCCTGGATATCAGCGCCGGCGGCGATCAGGCGCTTGGCGACCGCCGCCGCGTCGGCGCTTCGCGGCCCATCCCTGCCGGGACCGGTCGACGCGGACGACGTGATGCCCTTGGTCTGAGCCACCCGCATCAGCGCCGTCATCTTCTCCTGATCGCCAGTATCGCGATCATCGGGACCGATACCTTTCGACAGCATCAGATTCAGCATCTCGAGGTCGCCGATCGTCGCCGCCAAACCCAGAGCTTGCGGCACCTCATCCTTACGTGACGCCTGGGTGGCGGCGTCGAGCAGCTTGGCCGCAGCATCGAGGTCGCCTTTCCAAACCGCCGCGAAGAGCGGCGTCACCGCCAAAGCGTCGGGCGAGACCGGCTGCATGTCCTGGCGCGGATCGACAGCATAGAGACGGCTGGTCTCGACCCAGCCGGCGGTGGCCGGCGTGGCCTTGATGCGGGGCGCGTAGACGACATTCGCCCAGGCGCCGCAGATGAAATTCACTGCCACGCGGTCGCCAGGAATGACGTAAGCTTTCTCGCCGCAGCCATCATCATCCGCTCGCCGGCAGATCTGCGGATTGGCTGCGCGGATATAGACCCGGTCGCCGTCCCGACCGGCGATCCGCGCATATCGCGCATTCTTCCCGTCATATTCGCCGGCCCAATGGGCGCAAAGCGGCGTGCCGGTGGGATCGGCGAGGGCGGCATAAATTTTCGCCATGTCTTCCGAAGACGGCAGCCTGGTCGCGGATTGCGCCTGCTGGACTGCCGGATCCGCGAGATCGTGATCGATCTTCGCGTATTCAGCCGACAGGCGATCAAGCTCGACGGTCGCCGTCTTGCAGCCGTCAGACGCCGGCTTGCGGTCGGCGAGGAGGTCGTCCGACGATCCGGCGCAGTGCGTCAGCGTGGCGATACCGCCGCCATAGTGCAGCTTGATGTCGATGACCGGCTTATCATTCTCGCAATCATCATCGATTGCGATGCTGTCGTTGATCAGTTCAACATTGTCGATCGCCGCGCTGCGAATGACGGCACTGCCGCCGCCGCCGCAATGGCGGGCATTCGGCTCGATCACGGCAACCTGCACCCGCAGGGTCCGCTTGCCGAACCTGCAGCTCAGCGTCGAAACGCCCGGCTTCAGGACCTGAAAGCCAGGCTCGACCTTGGCCTTGCCGGAACTGCTGTCCCAATAGGGCAGGATGCGGAAGGTTGCGGCAGCGCTGTCGCATTTGACCTGCGCGCCCATCTCGACCCAATCGGCTCGTGCCGTGGCGTCGTGAAACAGGAAACCGCAGAACAGAAGCAGGCAGAGGGTAAGCGAGCGCATGATCGGCCGAATATGGGTATACACTGTAAAATAGCATATGTGTCGTGAATTTCAACTTACAACGACGACGGCCTCATTCCTTCTTGATCACCGAGATGCTGCCATTGGTTTCCAGCACGGCGAGGCGTACTTCCTCGGCTTTCTCGCAACCGGAACTGCGCAGGGCCGCCATCAATTCGTCATGGCTGATCTCTTCCTCGGCCAGCACCGGCTTGAAGACATGGCCGTTGCTGATGAGGATGCGCGGCTGTCCGTCGATCCATTGTTCGAGCTTACGGTTGCGGCTGGTGGCCATGCTGACCAGGACATTGAGCCCGACCAGGGTGACGGCCGAAATCATGCCGCCGACCAGGGAATTGTCGCCGCCGTTCATGGAGTTCTGCACGGCATTGCTGAGGATCAGCAGCAGCACCAGGTCGAACGGGGTAAGCTGCCCCACCTGGCGCTTGCCGGTCAGGCGCAGGGCGATCAGGAGGAAAGCATAGACGCCCACCGCCCGCAGCACGAACTCCCACCACGGCAGCGACATCGCGAAGAGCGAATGGGCGACGCTGTCGAGCAAGGCCGGTGGCTTAGTTCGCCATGACCGATTGCTCGGGCATGGTGCCGCCGGCCGCCTTGACGGCCTTGGCATAGGCGCGTTCCGACTTGTAGAGGCCGATGCGCGGCAGATCCTCGCGCGCGACCTTGACGATGCCCTTGCCGCCCGGCAGCACCTTGAGGAAGCCGCCTTCGCGGGCGATCAGGAAGATCGGCCGCTTGAGGCGCGTGAAGGTGCGGCGATGGGTGGCGGAATGCTGCTTCATAGTCTCGAATTCGGCCGGGTCCTTCTCGAAGCAGAATTCATAGGCGGCGATGAATTCCGCCAGGAAGTCCCGCTCCACCACCTGCATGTTGGAGATCAGCCAGCAGCGATCCTCGTAGATCCAGTAGGTGCCGATGCCGATGAATTCGCCTTCCTTGTTGATATAGGGATAGAAGGGGAAGGCACGGCAGGCCAGTGTGCGGTTGTCGCGTTCGCAGAAGCGGGCACCCTTGCATTCGATGGCGCAGCAGGACTTGCCGAGCTCATCGACGATCTTGCGGGTGGTGGCGTCATAGGGCTTGAAGCGATGCCAGAGATCGGTGCGCGTCTTCAACAGGGTGAATTCCGCGCGCTCCACCACCGGCACGGCGTGCTGGGTCGAGCAGCAGACCGGCGAACCGCCATTCAGCGGACCGCAGAAGCGGCCACAATCGTAACGCGACACATTGGCCTGGAACATGTCGTATAGCTCGGCGAAATCCTTCGGCTGCATGCCCTTGGACATCTAAAATTCTCCCTGGTTTCCCGACCATGCTGCTCTGCACCAAACGCCCCGAACCGGACAACCGCTATGCCGATGGCGGATTTGGCAGCGGTTGTAAGGGTTTGTTAGCACAGGCCGGTCATTTTCGTGATGTTCGCGACTCGGTTTTTAGCTTAAACTGTTGGACGTCGAATTTCGATGCAGCAATTGCATCTTCGACCAGGATCAGTTTCGGCGACCACAATTGGGGTATGCTCGATTATGAAACGTTACTGGGTGGTTGGCGGCCTCTACGCCGACACCAATTTCAACCGTCTCCAGGACGGTGGCAAAGAACTCCGTTACGGCCCGTTTTCCACCTATGACGAAGCCAAGTCCGAATGGCAGAAGCGGGCCTGGGAAACCGTCGATCATGCCAATGCGCGTTTCCGCATCGAGGAAGAAGGCGGCGAGACGGTCTATTGGGTGGTGGGCTGTCCCTATGCCGATACCCGCTTCTGCGAGCCGGCTGCCGGCGGCGGCGAGCAATGGTTCGGTCCCTTCGACGATTATGACAGCGCCAAGATCGAATGGTCGCGGCGCGCCTGGTCCACGGTGGACGACGCCATGACACGCTACCGGATCGAAAAGCTGGCCAAGGGTGCACGCCCCGTCAAAGCCGCGAGCTGAAGGATCCGGCGCGGCCGGGTCGGTACAGCCGGGGAGCGCCCGGCGTCATAACCGGCCGGACGATAAACGGCAAAAGCGACAATCGAGATGAACAATTCCGCCTGGATCGAGACCATCGGCTTCATGGCCGCCTGCCTGACGACCTCGTCTTTCCTGCCGCAAGCCGTGAAGATCTGGCGCAGCCGTTCGGCGCGCGATGTCTCGCTGGTCATGTATCTGATGATGGCCCTGGGCTCCGGCCTGTGGCTGGCCTATGGCGTGCTGATCGGCTCGCCGGCGCTGATGGCGGCCAACAGCACGGCGCTTGCCTTGGTGCTGTGTATCCTCGCGCTGAAATGCCGGGAAGTCATGCTCGACCGCGGCCTGCGGCTGCCCGAAGCCTGAACCGGCCGCGCATCCCTCTATCCGACGATGGCCTCACGGGGCGACCGTCAGCGCCGCCCCGCGCTTCATCAGGCCCGGCTGCGTGACCGCCGCGTAGCCGCCGCAGAGCGTGCGGTTGAACTGGTTGACCGTGTGCAGGATGCGCGGGTCCTTCGGCAGATCGCCTTGCGCCCGCACCGTCATGGCGCAGCGCACGCAATCCTCGGTCACGGTCAGTTCAGCCGGCGCAATGCCGGGACCATCGGCGCAGACGAGATGCCGGCCGTGCCAGTCCTGCTCCAGGAAGCCTTTCGCCGGTCCGCAATCCAGCAGCAGGTTGGGGCGGAAGCGTGCGGGGTCGAAGGTGCCCTCCGGATAGATCTCACGGAACGCCGCCAGGCTGGCCGTGGTCAGGAAATGGCAGGGCGCCAGGGTATAGCGCGGGGCGGCGACGCTGCCGTCATTGCGGACCAGCCGCACCGGCTTGCCGAGGCGCGCTGAGAGCCCGGCGTCGCAGGCGGGATCGTCGCTGCTCAGGCTGCCGCCCTCGGGGAAGCTGATCTCGACCGGCGGCAGCGACGCACCCTCCGCGACGGGCCCGAGATAGCGCGCCGTCCAGGTGATAAGGGCATCCCAGCCGGGCCGCGACGAGCCCACCAGCACGCCCTTCTCGGCATCCAGCACCGCATAGCCGCGATCACCGATGACGCCGGCGGGGCCGAAGCGCAATTCCTCCAGGGCCTCGCCGCGCAGGCTGGCAACGGGATAGCGCCAGAGGCCGGTGATCCGCGCCTTGATCGGTTCGCGCGCCGCGCCGGCTTCGGCAATCTTGCTCTGCTCGCTCATCATTCAACCCTGCTGGATCTTCTGGCGGCAGGACTTTGCATCTTTGGCTTCAACCGATCAACCCGGACTCGGAAGCCGATCGGCGCCCCCTCAGGGCATTAGCCGCCAGACGATGGTTTCGCGTTCCGTCCGGTCTTCCAGTTCCAGGGTGGTCGGCACCTTGTAGCGGGCCACCTCGACGAGGCCGTTGCCCGGCAGATAGGCGCGGCCGGGATCGCCCATCAGGATGGTGACGCCGCGCGCCGCCAGCTGCCGGAACCAGGCGATCACCCGGTCGGCCATCGGCTTTTCGTAACAGACATCGCCGGCTAGCACGACATCCCAGCGCCCGGCATCGCGCTCCACCCCCTGGCCGATCACGTCATCCATGATGACCTGGACGGCGACCCCGTTGGCAGCGGCATTTAGCTCGATCGCGGCGATGGCAAAGGCATCGATCTCGGCGGCTTCGATCGAGGCGGCACCGGCCTTGGCGACGCCGATCGCGGTCAAGCCGCTGCCGGCGGCGAAATCCAGCACCCGGCGGTTGCGTACCCAGTCGCTGTTATCCATCAAATAGCGGGTCAGGGCCTGGCCACCCGGCCAGGCAAAAGCCCAATAAGGCGGCGGGATGTTGCCCTTGGCGAGCGTCTCCTCCGTCGCCTCCCAGATCGGCGTGATCTCGGTCGCGAGATGCAGCTTGATTTCCGGGGTCAGCGGCGGAGAGACCAAAACGGTCTGACTTCGGATGAAGTCCTTGGGATCGACGGGTGGATCGATCGCCATGCTCAGCCGACCAACCGGCCGAGGATGATGCCGGCAAGAAGCAGCAGGCCGAGATCGCGATTACTGCGGAATTTCATCAGGCAATCCTTCGGATAGGCGAGATCGACGCCGATGATCTGCCAGGCGAGATGCCCTGCCACCACCAGCAACATGAGGTAAGCCGGCCAGGCGAGATGGGCGGCATTGAAAGCGATGGCGGTCAGCAGCACCTGGGCGACGGCAAAGCCGGCCAGCCATTTCTTGGTCGCGGCGCCGAAGCGCAAGGCGGTGGATTTCACGCCGACCAGCAGATCGTCCTGCTTGTCCTGATGCGCATAGATCGTGTCATAGACCAAAGTCCAGCAGATGCCGGCGAGATAAAGCGGCAGGCTGGGCGTGCCGACTTCATGGCGCACGGCGGCCCATCCCATCCAGGCGCCCCAGTTGAAAGCGAGCCCCAGCACCACCTGCGGCCACCAGGTGATGCGTTTCATGAAGGGATAGATGACGACGAGGGACAGCGAGGCGACGCCGAGCCAGATCGCCGTCCAGGACAGGCTGAGAAGAACGATGAGGCCGACCAACAATTGCAGGGCCAGGAACTGCCAAGCCTGGCGCATCGAAAGAGCACCACTTGCCAAGGGCCGTGTCGCGGTGCGGGCAACCTTGCCGTCGATGTCGCGGTCGGCCATGTCGTTGATGGTGCAACCGGCACCCCGCATAACGATGGCGCCGATGGCAAAGAGGATCAGCAGCCCCAGATCCGGCCAATGGCCCGGCCGCGCCGCCAAGGCGATCGACCACCAGCAGGGCAGCAGCAGCAGCCAGGTGCCGATCGGCCGGTCGGCGCGGGCAAGGCGCAGATAGGGGCGCAGATGCGGGGGAAACCAGCGATCGACCCAGTTGCCGGTATTGATATCGGAGGCGCTATACATGACTTTCCGCGAAGTTTACGACCGCACTGGACCGCCGGGCCGCAGCTTTCTCCCCGGCTTTTCCTGGGGCTTTTTCCCAGGCCGAACCGTGCGGCACTCTAGAGGGCGATCGCCGAGAGGGGAAGCCGTTTACTTGCGCCGGCAAGCCACGGCATAAAGCGGGATCGGCCTCCGGTGCGGACGGCTTTTGCGCAAAGCCCCGGCGAGCACCGGATATGAACGGGAAGTATGATGCGATCGGAAAGGAGATCGGCGAATTCATGACACCGCGCCTCTATGTCGCGGCCGATCTGGCCGCCGATGCCCATATCCCCCTGGATGAGCGCGCGGCGCATTACCTGCGCAACGTGCTGCGTCGCAATCTCAATGACGCGGTGATCGTTTTCAACGGTCGCGACGGCGAATATGCCGCGACGATCTCTCTTTGCGACAAGCGTCGCGTCGAGCTGCATTTGCAAGCCCGTCTGCGCGCGCAGGAAAGCGGTCCGGATATCTGGCTGTGCTTCGCGCCGTTGAAAAAGGATGCGGTCGATTTCCTGGTGGAGAAGGCGACGGAGCTGGGCGTCGCCGCCTTTCACCCGGTCTTCACCCAGAATACGTCAGCCTCGCGGCTCAATCTCGACCGCCTGACCGCCAATGCCATCGAGGCCGCGGAGCAATGCGAAAGGTTGACATTGCCGAAGGTTGCCGAACCCGTTTCCCTCGATCAATGCCTCGCCGCCTGGGACAACGATCGGCATATCCTGCTCTGTGCCGAGGCTGGCGAAGCCCTTCCCATGGCAGATGCGTTACAACGCTTCACAGGCACCCTATCGAAACCTAACAGCTGGGCCATCCTTTGCGGGCCGGAAGGCGGCTTTGCGCGCACGGAGCTTGACCGGCTGACGAAACTGCCCTTTGTTACCCCCGTCGGCCTGGGACCCCGAATCCTGCGCGCCGATACGGCGGCGCTGGCGGCGCTGGCGATCTTTCAGGCGGTGCTCGGGGATGGGAAAATGCGACCGCCGCAATCGATCAGGCCAAGCCGATAACAGGCGCCGTCTGCGCAAAGCAGACTGGCCGTGCGGGGCAAGATCAGAGTCACTTGGGAGAATATATGTCGGCACCACCGAGTTCACGCGGCACCCCGATCACCTCTAAGCGCCAGCTGGTCGAATATATCGAATCCGGCAACAAGCCGCGCGATCAATGGCGAATCGGCACCGAGCATGAGAAATTCGTTTTCGACCTGAAGACATTGCGCCCGGTCAGTTATGAAGCGCCGAACGGCATTGGCGCGCTGCTGAAGGGATTGCTGCGCTTCGGCTGGACGCCGGTCGAGGAGAACGGCAACATCATCGCCCTGACCATGGATGGCTGCAGCATCACGCTGGAGCCCGGCGGCCAGTTCGAACTCTCCGGCGCGCCTTTGGAGACGATCCACCAGACCTGCGCCGAAGTCGGCAAGCATCTTGCCCAGGTGAAGGAAATCAGCGGCGAGCTCGGCATCGGCATGCTCGGCATGGGCTTCCAGCCGAAATGGTCGCGCGCCGACACGCCCTGGATGCCCAAGGGTCGCTACAAGATCATGGGCGATTATATGCCGAAGAAGGGCAAGCTCGGCCTCGACATGATGCTGCGCACCTGCACGGTGCAGACCAATCTCGATTTCTCCAGCGAAGCCGACATGGTGAAGAAGCTGCGCGTCTCCATGGCGCTGCAGCCGGTGGCGACAGCGCTCTTCGCCGATTCGCCCTTCACCGAGGGCAAGCCCAATGGCTTCCTCAGCTATCGCAGTCATATCTGGACCGATACCGATCCCGATCGCTGCGGCACCCTCACCTGGGTTTTCGAAGATGGCATGGGTTTCGAGCGCTGGGTCGATTACATGCTCGATGTGCCGATGTATTTCGTCTATCGCGACAACCAGTACATCGACGCCAGCGGCCAGTCCTTCCGCGACTTCCTGCAAGGCAAGCTGCCGGCCTTGCCGGGCGAGATCCCGACCACCAGCGACTGGGCTGATCACCTCACCACCGCTTTCCCGGAAGTGCGCCTGAAGAAGTTCCTGGAGATGCGGGGCGCCGATGGCGGCCCCTGGGAGCGGCTCTGCGCCCTGCCCTCGCTCTGGGTCGGCCTGCTTTACAATGACGAAGCGCTGGATGCCGCCTGGGACCTGGTCAAGAACTGGACGGCGGAGGATCATTTGAACCTGCGCCGCGACGTGCCGCGCCTCGCCTTGAAGACCGCCTTCAAGGGCAAGACCGTGCGCGATCTCGCCCTCGAAGTCCTGAAGATCGCGCGTCTCGGCCTGCAGCGCCGCGCGGCCCTCGACCGCATCGGCGGCGACGAAAGCGGCTTCCTCAATGTGCTGCAGGAGATCGCCCAGCGTGGCGTGACACCGGCCGAGGAAAAGCTGGCGCTCTATCAAGAGAAGTGGAACGGCAGCGTCGATCCGATCTTCACCGAATACGCTTATTGAACAGGCGTGCGATCGTTCCGAGTGGAAGCGGGCTTCCACTCGGAACATGAATCGCCCGGGACTATTCGAAAAAAGGCAGCCCTTGTCATGGCGACGATCGGCGTTTTTGCCAGCATCTTCGATCAGGACAAGCGCGCGCTCTGTGTTCGCCAGAATTACGGTGAGCGCCTGTGGACCACGCCGGGTGGGCGGCTCGATCCGCATGAAACGCCCCTCGATGGCCTGATCCGGGAAGTGCGCGAGGAGATCGGCGCCGAGATTGAGGTTCTCTGCTTCGTCGGCGTCTATGCCAACAGCTACAAGGACGATCTCGTCCTCAACTTCCATGCCCGCCTGATCGGCAGCCTCGCCCGGTGGCAACCGCATGACGAGATCGCCGAGCTCGGTTTCTTCGCGCCGCAGGAACTGCCGCAACCGATGACGGCCAACACCCGTTGGCGGCTGTGGGATGCGGCGGATGGGTTGTGCGGGATCTACCGCGCCTTCAGCGATCCGCAGCACCTGATCCCAGAATAACGGCATCCGCCAGTGATACGGCGAGACAATGTTGCCGTATCGCCGGCGGTCGCTTTCAGCTCATTGCTTCAACTCATTGCGGCTGGAGATGACGACGGATACCGTCGCTTGCCTGCTCGATCGCGGATTCGACTGCCGGCACATGCCGGATCGCGTTCAACAGCACGAAATCGTGGATCATCCCGTTGTAGCGCGCCGCCGTTACCTCGACACCCGCCGCCTTGAGCTTGCGGGCATAGGCTTCGCCCTCATCGCGCAGCGGATCGTTTTCAGCTGTGATCACCAGTGCAGGCGGCAGGCCTTCGAGTTCCTGTTTGCTCGCCCGCAGCGGTGAGACATAGGGATTGTTGCGCGTCTTCTCGTCGGGCGCATAGAGATCCCAGCCATACTTCATGAAGGCGCGCGCCAGGAAACGGCCGGTGCCGAATTCGTGGTAGGAGGCGGTGTCGACGCTGGCATCGGTCGCCGGGATGAAGAGCACCTGATAGCTGATCCTGGGCCCCTTGCGGTCCTTTGCCATCAGCGTCAAGGCCGCCGACATATCGCCGCCGACCGAATTGCCGGCAACGGCGATGCGGCTGCCATCGGCACCGAATTCAGCCGCATGCTGCGCGGACCATTTCAGCGCAGCATAGGATTCTTCCAGCTGGGTCGGGAATTTCGCAGCCGGCAGCGGCGTATACTCGACGAACACGCCGATCTGACCGGAGCCGACGACGAGGTCGCGCAGCAGCCGCTGATGGTTCTGGAAATTGCCGACGATCCAGACGCCGCCGTGAATGAAGAAGAGGACACCGGGCTTCTCCGCCGGATGGTCCGGCGTCATGATGTAGAGCTTAACCGACAGCCCATCCTGCGTGATCGTCTTCTCGACGGTCGACACGCCGGACATATCGACCGGCGTCTGATCCTGCAGCCCGGTGAGAATATCCTGCGGCTTCGGCTGCGGCAGTTCCCAGAAGGGGCTGCTATCCTTGTTGAGCTGGGTCAGGAGGGTGCGGACCTGGGGGTCGATCCGGGGATCAGTTGACGGGTTCGTGTCGGCCGATGCGATTTGGCTCATGAGGCTTGCTCCAATGATAAAGGCGGCGAGTCTTGGAAGACGGTTCATGGATTGATCCAGCAGTTTGGGGTGATCCAACGATGTGCACGGGCCGGCATGCAGGCATGCTTTCGCCGTGGCACGAGACGGGCTCAGTCGTTCTGCAGTTGGAATTGCCCGGGGAAGAAATGAGCCCGCCGCGATACATTATGAGAAGCTTTGTCGGCCTGCGTCTTTTCCGCGGTTGCTGTTGTATTGGCTGAGCTTGCGCGCGACCGCGCCAACGCCTCAGCGCAGCAGGCGCCGGTACTCTCCGGGCGTCATCCCCGTGGCGCGCCGGAAGGCGCGGTTGAAACTCGCCTGCGACGAGAAGAGCGATCGATGCGCGATTTCCGCCAAGGGAAGCGTGCCATCGGCCAGCAGGAACATCGCGTTCTCAAGTCTTCGGCGGCTGACATAACGGAAAGGTGGAACGCCCATCGTCGCGGTAAACAGGCGCGTGAAGTGGAAAGCGCTCAGATTGGCGAGATCGGCCAAGGCAGCGACAGTGATTGCCTCCTCCAGATGCTGGTCGATATGATCCAGCACCCGCCGCAGCCTGATCTTGTCCAGCCCGTGCGGCTTTCCGGTGCCGGCCTTCAGAAAGCTGCCATCGCTATAATTGTGAGTAAGCCAAGCGGCGAGCATGAGCGCCGAGGTTTCCACCAGCATGCGACCGGTCGCGGTTTCCGTGGTCATCTCCGACAGAATCGTCATACCGATCTGATGGATCAGCGTGTCCCTCAGCCCACCCAGATACTGGATGGAACGGACAGGCGAGCGGCTGAAACCGTATTGCCTGGCCAGCAGATTGAATTGCTGTGCCGGCAAATAGAGGTGGAGCGCCCTGGGGATCGGCGCGGTGAGCATGATCTCTTCCCGGCCAATATCGGTCGGAACCAGCCAGATCGCGCCGGAAGCCGATCGTGTCTGCTCCTGTCGTGCCGAGCCGGTCCGGACGACAAGGCCGTCATCCGCGCCGGTGATGGCGATGACGATTTCCACGTCCCGTTGAGTGTCCGACCTGACAAGTCCGGCGGGATGCGCCCGAAGTTCGGCCGACAGCATTGACCAGCCACGCCCGGCTGAGGAGGTCAGCAATCTCGACCTCGGATACTTCGTCAAATCGTCCGGCAGGATATCCATCATCTGACCTCAAGGATCAATTATATAACGCGATATTATATCGCGTGATATATAAATATGTGATCGCCCCTCGATGTCAATATCTTGCGATTATATCGTGTGATATTTATTTTATAAGGGACGGGTCGGTATTTACCCGGCCGGAACCGGAGAATCTTGTGTCCGCTAAAACCCTCGTACCTGACGATTTCATCTGCTTTGCCGTTTATTCGACCGGCCATGCCTTCAGCCGCGTCTACAAGCCCTTGCTGGAAAAGCTCGGCGTGACTTACCCCCAATACCTGGTCCTGGTGGCACTCTGGGCCAGGGATGACCAGACGGTCGGGAGTTTGGGCGAGATGCTGTTCCTGGAATCCAGCACCCTCACGCCGCTTCTCAAGCGCCTGGAAGGGCTTAAATTCCTAACGCGCAGCCGAGACCCGGAGGATGAACGCCAGGTGCGGATCCGGTTGACCGAGAAAGGAGCTGGCCTGCGCGAAGCCGCCCGCGACTTTCCGTCCTGTGTCGACGGAGCGACGGGACTTCAGGGGGATGCCCTACGGAAGTTGCGGGATGATATCCGGTCGGTCCGCACGGCCCTCTATAAAGCGGCCGGCTGAGCTTCCCATCCAAACGATGCTTCAGCGACGTGCCGGCCTGCGGTCTTGTCGCGTTATCGCCGGTTGCCTTCACGCCCGTCGCAGCAATCCCGGCACCGGCTTCGCCTGCTGGCTGGCGGGAAAAATCTGTTCGTCGAGCCGTGCCTCGGCGATACCGAGATGGTCGCGCAGGATGCCTTTGGTGACGCCGCGCAGATCGAGTGTCGGGGCAAGGTCGCGGTCCTGATAGAGCTTGCCCGAGGCGAGGCCCGGCCAATCGGCGAGGACGCGCCCGCCATTGACGGCGCCACCCATGAGGAACGCAGCCGAAGCCGTGCCGTGATCGGTGCCGCCGGTGCCATTGGGCGCAGCGGTGCGGCCGAATTCGGTAGCGGCGAGAATGACAGTCTTGTCCCAGGCGGCACCCAAGCCCTGGCGCAGGCCGGCGAGCGCGGCATCGAAGAGTTCGAGATTGTGGCCCAGCCGCCCTTCGACCGTGCCCTGGCCGGTATGCGTATCCCAGCCGCCGACTTCCAGCACAGCGATGCGCGGCCCCTTGGCATCGGCCAGCATCTTGCCGGCGGCGCTGAACATCTGCAGCTGCGCATTGCCCGGCTTCTGCTGGGCGGGTCTCGTCTTCATGGCGGCCGCGTTGTCCATGCCGGGCGTATTGCCGGTCATGCCGGTCGCCTGGTCGGCGAAAGAAGTGGCGGAGATCGCCGCGGTCAGGGTTGCCGCCAATTGCGGCTGGTGCTGATACATCGCCTCGACGAGGCCGAGGAAAGACGCATCCGCCTCCGGGATATTGCTCGGCGCCCAGGAAGCGACCTCGACCTTGCCGCGCATGACGAGCGGCACCTGGTCGCTGACGGCGATGCCGAGACGGCCCTGCCCGCCCAAGGCCGCAAGGCTGCGATTAAGCCAGCCCTCGGCGATGGCATGCGGCGTGACACCGCCGGTTTCCAGCAGATCCTGGCCGTCGAAATGCGAGCGGTCGCGATAGGCGGTGGCGACCGCCTGGATCGGCAGCAGCGCCTTCTCCTTGTACCAGGCCTCGATCTGCACCAGCTTCGGATGCAGGCCGAAGAAACCATCGAGATCGGCTACGCCGCCGGGTTCGCCCGGCACCGCCATCGCCAACTGGTTTCGCAGATTGCGATAGGCGGGATCGCCATAGGGCACCACGACATTGAGCCCGTCCATGGCGCCGCGCAGCACGATGAAGACGAAGCGGCGATCGCCGGGAATATCGGCGAAAGCGGCGGAAAGCCCGAAGGGACCGGTCACGCCGGCCAAGGCGATACCGCCACCGAGCCCGGCCATCAGCAGATCGCGACGTCGGAACATGAGCTATCTCCGCATGAATTCCGGACTGACCAGCAACAGCGCCAAAGCATCCGCCTGGCTGGGCGCGTTGTTGATCTGGAAGGCGGTCTCGGGCGAGATGCCCGGCCCGATGATTTCCGATACCAGCGGCCGCGGATCGATCGTCGTCGCAACACGGCGTGCCGTCAGGCGGGCAAGATCGATATGGGTCATCAGGGCTTCCGGAGACAGCCAGTCGGCATTCTGGTCCGGCCAGCCGGCCGGCGACGGCGCCATGAAAGGCAGTTGTCCCATCTGCCGCAAGGCAACCAGGCAACGCTTGCCGATATCGGCGCCGCGTAGCTGCAAGGCACGGAAGGTGGCGATCACCCAGTCGTTCGGCGTGCGAATCTTCTGCGCCGGTGAACGCCAGGCGGCGTCGGTGGCGATCAGTTGCTGCGTCACCTGACCAAGGTCGCCGTCCGTGTCGAGATAGGTCTTGGCCAGCGCCGCCACCACGGCGGACGGCGGATTGTCGTCGATGAAATGCCGGGCGAGTTTGGCGGCGATGTGCCGCGCGGTCGCCGGATGCCGCGCCATATCGTGCAGCAGGCTGCGGCCCTCTTCCTCGCCCGCCTCGCGATAGACCTTGCCGAGCACCGTCTTGTCACCGGGTTCATGGGCAACGGCCAGGAAGCGGAAGCCGCTTCCTGAATCATCATTATCCATCGTCCCTTTGCCAAAGCCCGCCTTGCCGAACCTGGCGCGCTGCGCGCCGCCGAGACCGGAGACGGTCCAGCCGGTCAGCACCTTGGCCACCTCGCGCACATCGTTCTGATTGTAGCCGCCATCGACGCCGAGCGTATGCAGCTCCATCATCTCGCGGGCGAAGTTTTCATTGAGGCCCCGGGCGCGCTGGGCACCGACACGCGACATGGGGCCGACAGATTGGGCATTGTCGAGATAAAGCAGCATCGCCGGATGCCGGGTGGAGGCGAGCAGCATATCGGCGAACTTGCCGAAGACATGCGGGCGAATGGCGTCGGTTTCGAAATTCAAGGCAAGCGGTGCCACTACCGGGCGCTGCCCCGAAACAGTGAAGTGATTGGACCAGAACTGGACCAGGCGCTCGACCAGCGGCGCATCGCTGTCGATCGCGGCGACGCAGCGTGCCGCCGCGTCGTCGAGATAGGCCTGACGCAGATTGGCACCCTCGCCTGCAGCAGATTTGGCCTTGGCATCCGGCGCCTGCCCGGCTGGACCACTCGTTTCCTGACCGTCCTGCTTCGCCGCCTTGCGCGCCATACGCAAGGCGGCCAGTACAGCAATGCGGTCTGCCACCGGCGGCAGGTCGCTGAGCGCCGCCGGCCGCAGCGGCTGCGCCGTGATTTGCGCCAACAGCCAACCGCGCGGATCGCTGCCGATCCTGGCGAGATCGCCAGGTCGCGGACCCAGCCCGAAGCGTTGGGCAGCAAAAGCTGTTTCTGCCTTGCTCATCACTGTGCCTCGCGAAATGAAGATTTGCGATTGCTCAGTAGCGCCGGTGACCTGTCAGCCTCGCAAGCCGATCTTGAGCTCTATTGCGACGGTGAAGAGGGATTGCCCGGTGGCGGACCATCCGGTGGCGGACCATCCGGCGGCGGCGGCAGATCGCCATGCGGCGACATCCAGCGTTCCGCCCAGCGATGGCGCAGCTCCGGCTTCAGCTTCGGCACCGCTTCCAGCATCAGGTTATGCATGAGATTCTGCATCGCCTCGCCCTTTTGCTGCATATTTTCCAACGCAGTTTTGAAGGCGTCAGGATCGAAAGGCTCAGTATCCAGCGCCTTGCCGACCGCGATGCGGGCGTCGCGCATGGCATCCCGCGCCTGATTGATCTCGGCTTCATGTGGCGCGAGGATTTCCTTCAATTCGGAACGGATTTCCGGCGGTATCGGGAAGCCGGGGCCTTTACCTCTCTGCTCTCCCGGGCGGCCGTCCAGCGCCATCGGCCCACTGCCCCAGAATCCGCGCGGATGCTCGCGCCAAATCCCGCCGACCAGGAGGCCGATGAGAAAAAGACTTAGGCAAAGCGAGGCGATACCACCGGCAATGACGACAAGGGCGCTGCGCCCGCTCAACGTCATGGCGTATCCCCCTTCAGCGACAAGCCGTTGGAGAAATCGGCAGCCGCATAGATCAAAGAAACTGGATCGGTATCGCTGGTCGATGCCGTTTGGCTGCTCGCCACGGTGTTGCGCTCGCTGTTCTGCGTCTGCGGCAGGACACCGCCAAGGCCGAGCGACAGGCCGATCACCAGCGAAAAACAGGCCGCAGCAACGCTCGTCGTCATGCCGAAGGCCGGTCTCAGCGAGACCGCCATCATGCCGTCGAACCAGGGACGCGGCATCAAGCGGACCAGCCAGCTTGCCGGCCGCTGCGGATGCAACTGCGGCACCTGCAGCAGCTTGCGCTGCAATTCAAGAGGCATCTTCACCGGCGCAAAGGCGTCGCTGAGATCGCGTTCAA